>Ga0111538_10009173_pt1 | contig 13220 bp, 8 predicted proteins | sample SoiMethybrSBSTD1_FD_79669 | JGI IMG/M metagenome (GOLD analysis project Ga0111538, IMG submission 79669) | Bulk soil microbial communities from a Populus tree surrounding site in Tennessee, USA - Soil MetaG P. TD hybrid SBSTD1 (version 2)... | ecosystem: Environmental > Terrestrial > Soil > Tree...
GATCGCCTCGTGCAGGTGCTCTCGAACCTGCTGACCAATGCCGCCAGATACACGCCACCTGGCGGCAACATCGCGCTGATCGCATCGTCCTCCATGGATAGCGTGATCATCGCCTGCGAGGACGACGGGCCGGGTGTGCCAGCGGAGCTCGCACCGAAGCTGTTCGCGCCATTCGCGCAAGGTCCGCGTGCCCTCGATCGGCGCGAGGGTGGGCTGGGCCTTGGCCTGGCGCTCGCACGCATGTTCACGGAGCTGCATGGCGGCACGATCCAGGTCGAGCCGCGTGAGCCGGGAGCCGCCGGCAGCCGCTTCGTCGTGATGCTGCCGCTGGCGAGTGCCGCAGCGGTCGACGCGCCGGCTGAACCGGCGCGCGCCTCGTACCCGTCGCTGCCGCAGAAGATCCTCGTCGTCGAGGACAACGCGGACGCCTGCGAAATGCTGCGTTCAGCGCTGGTGCACGCCGGTCACTCGGTCGCCGTTGCGGGCAACGGGCCGGAGGCGATTGCCATTGCCGCGGGGTTCCTCCCGGACATCGGCGTGCTCGACATCGGCCTCCCGGGGATGAATGGGTAAGAGCTCGCGCAGCGGCTCCGGAGCCTCCATTCGAGAATCCGGTTGATCGCGCTAACCGGGTACAGTCAACCCGCCGACGTCTATGCGGCCACCGCGGCCGGGTTCGAGGCTCACTGCGCCAAGCCGGTCACGACCACGGTCCTGCTGGAGCACATCGAAAGTCCGCGGCCGTCCTGACACATTTCCTTACCGCCGCCAGCCATTTTCGGGGACGGCCGGCACACATTTGGAGTCTCACCTGAGAGGCGCTCGGAGGCGCCGCGCATGGTTGAACTGGGTCTGGATACATTCGGCGACGTCACGTTCGGCGCCGACGGCAACCTGATCACGCAGGCGCAAGCCCTGCGCAACGTCGTGACCGAAGGTGTGTTCGCCGAACAGGTCGGGATCGATTACTTCGGCGTCGGCGAGCATCATCGTGCCGATTTCGCGGTGTCCGCCCCGGAGGTCGTGTTGGCGGCCATCGCCGCCCGCACCGCGCGCATCCGGCTCGGATCGGCCGTCACCGTCCTGAGCTCGGATGATCCGGTGCGGGTCTTCCAGAGGTTCTCGACACTCGACGCCCTGTCGAACGGACGCGCAGAAGTGATTCTCGGACGCGGTTCCTTCACGGAGTCCTTCCCGCTCTTCGGCTATGACCTGTCCGACTACGACACGCTCTTCGAAGAGAAACTCGATCTGTTCGTCCGCGTGCTCGAACGGGAACCGGTGACCTGGTCCGGTCGCACGCGCAGCCCGTTGACGAATCAACGGATCTATCCGCCGATCGAACACGGGCGCCTCCGCACGTGGGTCGGTGTCGGCGGCAGCCCGGAATCGGTGGTCCGCGCGGCCCGCCACGGCCTGCCATTGACGCTTGCGATCATCGGTGGCTCGTCGCGGCGATTCCTGTCCTTTATCGATCTCTACCAGCGGGCGTTGAAGGAATTTGGAAAGCCGGCCCAGCCGATTGGGGTGCATTCGCCGGGACACGTCGCAGAATCGGACGAGCGGGCCCGCGAAGAACTGTGGCCGCATTTTTCGGCGATGATGAACCGGATCGGCCGCGAACGCGGCTGGCCGCCGAGGGACCGTCGGGATTTCGATCGCGAAGCCGGACCAGACGGTGCGCTCTATGTCGGGTCGCCCGAGACCGTGGCACAGAAGATCGCGCGCACGGTCCAGCTGCTCGGCGTCTCGCGATTCGATCTGAAATACAGCAATGGCACGATGCCGCACGACCTGCTGATGCGGAGCATCGAGCTGTATGGCCGAGAGGTCGTGCCCCGGGTGCAGGCATCGGCGGCGGTCGAGACGCGATGAAAGGGGGGGAACATGAGGGGGTTGTCCCAGGGCGAACTATAATCCCCACGCTTCCACCATGGCCTCCGAGGCTCGCGGCACGCGCGAATCCGGGTTAGCTGAACGCCGGCTTCGAGCCGAACACGTCATCGCTCGGGCGCTGGTCGAAGCCACCACCTTCGCCGACGCCGTTCCGAAGATCCTCGCGGCCATCTGCAAGGCGCTCGACTGGGAACACGCCGCCCTGTGGGAGATCGATCAACAAGCCGCGGTGCTCCGCTGCGCGCAGATCTGGACTGCCGAGGGTGCCAGCTTCAGCGAGTTCGATGCGGCGAGCCGCGGCGCGGCGTTCGCGTCGGGCGCCGGTCTCCCCGGGCGGGTCTGGCAGAGCGGACAGCCCGCCTGGATCCCCGACGTCGTCCACGATTCGAATTTTCCGCGCGCGGGGGTCGCGGAGCGGGAGGGCCTGCACGCGGCCTTCGGCTTTCCAATCCTGTTGCGCGGCGAAGTGCTCAGCGTCATGGAGTTTTTCAGCCGCGAGATCCGCGCGCCCGACGCCGATCTCCTGTCGATGCTCAACAGCATCGGCAATCAGATCGGGCTGTTCATCGATCGGCGGCGAGCGCAGGAGGAGCTCGATCGCTTCTTCATGCTGTGTCTCGACATGCTTGCGGTCGCAGGCTTCGACGGCTACTTCAAGCGCGTCAACCCGGCGTGGCAGCGGGTGCTGGGATACACGGAAGAGGAGCTGCTGTCGCGGCCGTATATGGACTTCGTCCATCCCGACGATCGAGCCGCGACCACGGTCGAAGCGCGAAAGCTGAGCGAGACGGGGCACGAGCTTCTGTATTTCGAGAACCGGTACTTCCACAAGGACGGTACGCTTCGCTGGCTGATGTGGACCTCGACGCCGTTTCCCGAACAGCAGAAGATCTACGGCGCGGCCCGCGACATCACCGAGCGTAAGGCGGCCGAGGAAACGCTCGCGAGCTACGCGCAGGAGCTGGAGAGCAGCCAGCGTGAGCTCGAGGACCAGGCTGCCCGCCAGGCGCAGCTCGTGAAAGAGCTGGAAATCGCCAAGCACAGGGCCGAGGCGGCGACCGAGGCCAAGAGCGCGTTCCTGGCGAACATGAGCCACGAAGTCCGGACACCGCTGAACGGCATCCTCGGGATGACCACGCTGGCGCTGCAGACGCGGTTGACGGCCGAGCAGCACGAGTATCTCAGCACGATCAAGTCGTCGGCGGACTCGCTGCTCGAGATCATCAACGACATCCTCGATTTCTCGAAGATCGAGGCGCAGCGGCTCGACCTCGAGCACGCCGAGCTGGATCTGCGGGAAACCGTGGGGGATGCGGCAAAGCTGCTGGCACTGCGCGCCGCCGAAAAGGGTATCGAGCTCGCCTGTCACATCACGCCGGAGGTCCCCGACATGGTGCTCGGCGATGCCGGACGCCTGCGGCAGGTCCTGCTGAACGTGCTCGGCAATGCGGTCAAGTTCACCTCGGAAGGCGAGGTTGTCCTGCGCGTCACCGTGCAGGCGGCAACCGCGAGTCACGTCACGCTGCATTTCGCCGTCAGCGACACTGGCATCGGCATCCCGCAGGACAAGCAACGGCAGATCTTTCAGGCGTTCACACAGGCTGACAGCTCGACGACACGTCGGTACGGTGGCACCGGGCTGGGACTGGCGATCGCGCTGAGGCTCGTCGAGCTGATGGGAGGGCAGCTCTGGGTCGAGAGCACCGCGGGCCGCGGGAGCACCTTCTTCTTCACGGCCACCTTTGGACAGCTGCCCCCGGCACCCGAACGCGATGCGGCGGCGAAGCCGAGGCAACTCGAAGGGCTGCGGGTTCTGGTGGTAGACGACAACGCGACGAACCGCCGCATTCTCGAGGAAATGCTCACGAGCTGGCGTATGTCGCCGGTGACGGTGAGCGATGCTCTCGCCGCGGTGTCCTCGCTGCGTGCCGCCAGCGAGGCACGCCAGCCCTTCGACGTGATGATCTCCGACGGTCAGATGCCGGACGTCGACGGGTTCATGCTGGCGCGGCGCGTGCGCCGCGAGCGGCGCCTCGCGAAGATGCCAATCGTCATGTTGACCTCGGTCGGGCAGTCGGACGATCTGATGCGGCGGTACAAGAACGACATCGACGCGTTCCTGACCAAACCGATCAAACACTCGGATCTTCTGGATGCCCTGGCCCGCGTCTTCGGCGTCTCGACCAGGGACGGCCGGACGAAACCGACCGCCGGCCGCATCAGCGCGATGCCCTCGGGCGCGCTGAACGTGCTCGTGGCGGAAGACAATCCCGTCAACCGGAAGCTCGTCACGACGCTGCTGCGAAAGCGCGGGCACAGGGTGAAGGCGGTCGAGAATGGCAGGGAAGCCGTCGCAGCCATCACCTCGAAAGGCGGACCGTACGACGTCGTGCTGATGGACCTGCAGATGCCCGAGATGGATGGTCTGGAGGCGGCGCAGGCGATCCGGGAGCAGGAGGCGGGAGGCGGGAGACGGTTACCGCTGGTCGCGCTGACCGCGCACGCGATGCAGGGCGACCGCGAGCGATGCCTGGAAGCGGGGATGGACGGATACCTGTCCAAACCGATCGACGTCGACGAGCTGCTCTCGACAGTTGAAAGCTTCGGGGCAGCGTCGGAGGACGCCTCGAAGGCCGCGCCGCCTGCCGCGAACGACGTGTTCGACGAGCGTGCCGCGCTCGCGTACGCCGGCGGCGATCGGCGTCTGCTCGCAGAGGTCATCACACTGTTTCGCTCTGACTATCCTTCCGCGCTCCGGCAGATCGATCGCGCGTTTCAACGCCGCGACGCCGAAGCGCTCCGGATGGCCGCGCACCGGTTGAAGGGGGCGGTCGCAACGGTGGGCGCCACGGCGGGGCGGCAGGCCGTCGCGGAGCTGGAGCAAAGGGCTCGCGCCGGCGACTTCACCGGCGCGGAGCTGGCCCGTGCGAGACTCCGCACCGAGATCGAAAAGCTGAATGACGCATTCGCCGCAGCCGGCCTGGGACTGCGATCTCCGCGCCGTCCGAAAGCGCGTTCGACGCCGGCCCGGGCCCGGCGCCCCTCGCCCCGGAAGCGAAGGTCCTCATGAGCAGGATCCTGGTAGTGGACGATGACAAGACCACGCGGCTGGTGCTGCGGCGAGTGCTGACCAGCGCAGGGTTTTCGACAGCGGTGGCGAAAGACGGCGTCGAAGCCCTGAAGGCCATTGATGGCGGGACCTTCGACCTGATGCTGCTCGACGTGTGGATGCCCCGGATGAACGGGCTCGAGCTGCTCGCGAAGCTCCGCACGTCGAAAAACCGACCGCGCGTCGTGGTGATGACCTCCGATGATGCGCCGGAGACGCTGCTGAAGGCGGTGCGCGAACAGGCCTTCAAGTATGTGCACAAGCCGGTCGAATCGTCGGCGCTCCTCGACACCGTGCAGGACGCGCTCGCAGCGCCGGAAAGTCCGCCGATTGAGGTGGTCTCGGCCCGGCCCGAGTGGGTCGAGCTCCTGGTGCCGTGCACGCGCGAAGCTGCCGGACGCCTCGAGGCGGTCATGGCTCATCTCGATGCGAACCTGGCGCCAGACGTGCGGGAGTCGATCGCGTATGCGTTTCGCGAGCTGCTGTTGAACGCGGTCGAATGGGGCGGCAAGCTGGATCCGTCGCGAACCGTGCGGATCGCCTGCCTGCGTGCCAAGCGGATGCTCATCTATCGGATCGCGGATCCCGGCCCGGGATTCGACATCGAGCAGCTTCCGCACGCCGCGATCGGCCAGCCGGCCGACGATCCGATTGCGCACATGCACGTCCGCGAAGCGAAAGGCATTCGTCCGGGTGGTTTCGGGTTGCTCACTGTACGCGCGAGCGTGGACGAGCTGCTCTACAACGAACAGCGGAACGAAGTCGTGTTCATCAAGTATCTGGACTCGTAGCCGGATCGCATGCGCCAGCTACGGTATTCGGTTGCGGCGAGTCTCGACGGCTACATTGCCGGCCCGAACGGTGAGTTCGACTGGATCGTGATCGATCCCGAGATCGATTTCGCGGCGATGTATGCCGGCTTCAGCGGCCTGGTGATGGGCCGCCGTTCCTACGAGGTCTTCGTCGCGACCGGCGGCGCCGTCGGTCCGGCTCTACCGACCTATGTCTATTCCCGCACGGAGCCCGAGGGTGAACGGGACGGAGTCACGTTCGTCGCGGACGCGGTCTCGCACGTTCCTGCTCTCAAACAGGCATCCGATGGAAAGCCCCTGTGGCTCTGGGGCGGTGGCGAGCTCTTTCGTCAGCTGTCACAGGCCGGGCTCGTCGACGGAGTCGACGTCGCGGTAATTCCGATCCTGCTCGGCGGTGGAATCCCGCTCGTGCCGACTCCCGCTTCGCGCTCGCCGCTGCGACTCCGGTCGCATCGGCTCTATGCCGCCACCGGCATTCTGTTCCTCGAATACGACATTGTGTCCTCCCAGGCCGGCTAGGGGGGCGCGCCTGGTGATTCCTAGGGTGTCAAATCCCAAGCTCCAAATCCCAAGCTCCAACGCACCCCCAACTCCCAAATCCCAAACCAAACCTCCAATCGGTTGGGAATTGGACTGAGAGTTGGCTTGGGATTTGGCGTTTGGGAGTGCGTTGGAGCTTGGGATTTGGAGCTTGGGATTTGACCTCTAGAAGCCACCCAGGACCCTCAAGGCAGCGGCATCGTTGGCGTTCGAAGCGGAATTACCGGCGCGGGGAGCGTGTCGCCCGACCGCGCCGGTGATGGCGGGGCGCCAGCCGCCGACCCGGGCGCGCGCCGGCCGAACTCGCTCAGGATTGTCTCGAGGACCGGCAGCATCGAGCCCGCCTGTTTCGTCCGGATGACGAAGTCCCACAGGGGCTCGAACTTCTTCCACCCCGCCGCGTAGGCGAAGTGGCGCAACCCGGCGAGGACGTCATCGTGCGCCGACGCGCCGCGCGCGATCGATCGCCAGCGGTAGAACTCGCGGTACGCCCAGTGGTACCCGGATTCGAGCTGCTCGCCGGTCAGACGCGCCGGTTCGAAGACGGCGTGCCGCGTGTCGTACAGGTCCCAGTCGTCGACAGTGATGCGACCCTGCTCTGCGATTCGCTTGTAGAGGGCGGTTCCTGGATACGGCGTGAGGACGTGGAACGTCGCGGTCTCGATCCCGTGTTCGATCGCCCACTCCACGGTCCGCCCGAACACCGATCCATCGTCATTGTCCATCCCGAAGACGAAGCTGCCGTTGATCATCACGCCCAGATCGTGGAGGCGGCGGATGGCGGCAGAATAGTCCCGCTTCAGGTTCTGATATTTCCGCTGTTCCACCAGGTTGGCGGGGTCCAGTGTTTCGAATCCGACGAAGAGGCTGCGCAGCCCGCACGCGACGGCGCGCTCCAGGAGATCGGGCGCCAGCACCGAGTTGACGGTTCCGGCCGCCTGCCAGAGCCGTCCCATGCCACGCATGCCGTCGAACAACGCCGACGCGAAGCGGCGATCGCCGAACAGATGGTCGTCGAGAAAATACAGATGGCGGCCCGGAAGGCGGTCGATCTCCGCGAGCGCCGCGTCGACCGACTGGGTGTAGAAGGATTTGCCGCCTTCGAAGAACGCTTCCTTGTAGCAGAAGTCGCACACGTGCGGGCACCCGCGTGAGACGACGATCGAGTTCGGGACGAGATAGAGCCGGCGCTTGATCAGGTCCCGCCGGATCTTCGGAAGTCCCGCCAGCGTGCGCACACTCGATCGATAGACCCGTTCAGCCGACTGACGCCTGAAATCGCTGAGAAAGCGTGGCCAGGTGTCCTCACCCGGGCCGATGAAGATGGTGTCGGCGTGGGGCATCGCCTCGTCCGGCAGCGAGGTGACGTGGAGGCCGCCGAGGACGACATAGGCGCCGCGCGCGCGGTAGTAGTCCGCGAGTCGATACGCGCGACGCGCGGAGGTGATGTAGACCTGAATCACGACGAGATCGGGATCGTCGTCCAGGTTGAGCCTTTCGACGTGCTCGTCCTGGATCTCGACGTCGTCCTCGTCACTCGAGTATCCGGCCAGCGTCGCGAGGCCCAGCGGCGGGAAGAGCGAGTATTTGATCGGCCGGAAGTACGGGCTGGTCGCCTCAGTGAGCGCCGGCAGGATCATCTTGACCTTCATCGCCACGCCTCCCCAAACACGAGGAGTGAGATTTCACGCTCCCGCGGCCCGTCGAGCTCCACGAAGAAGACCCGCTGCCACTGCCCGAGCACGAGACGACCCTTGAAAACGTTCAGGCAGGTCGAAGACGGCAGGAACAGCGCCCGGCAGTGAGCATGGCCGTTCGGCCGTTCCGCCTCCGTCAGGTTGACGGTGCGGGCCAGGAGGTCGTCGTGCCTGTATCGGCCGTCGCGTGGCGCCGCGTCCTCGAGGATGGTCTGGAAATCTCCCAGCAGCAACGGCTCGTGCTCATTGACGACGATCCCGGTAGTGGTGTGCAGCGTCTGGATGTTGATGACGCCGACTCGTACACCGGCGTCGGTAATGAAGCCCTGAACACGATCGGTCACGTCGATGAACTCGGTCGGATGACGGCTCGAGAGAGGGATCCTGACGTGCCGGCACAGCGAGACGGGCGAGAGCGTTTCCATCGATGTCTCCTCCGCTCCGCAGCATCGCCGAGCAGGCCATCGGAGTCTTGAGCGAGACGTGAGGCGGACGTGAGATGTGGGTGATTTCGACGATCCCACAGTCCGTAGGCCCCGGCCCGCGGACCGCGGACTGCGATTTATCGTCCGCGCCTCGTCAGTCCCAGCGCCAGTCCGAGTCCGAACAGCGCGCCCTCGCCTGCGGCGAGCACGGCGGCGGACACGGGACCGAAGTCCGGCTCGCCGATGAGGTGGCCGAGGGGTGTCAGGGTGACCTGGGCCCCGACCGATGCCTGGGCAATGAGGTGGACGGTGCCCCCGACGAGCGGACGGCCGGTCAGGGCGATGAGCAGCGCGGCCAGGCCGCATGCCGCCCCAGTCAAGGCCGCAACAGAGAATCGCCGCCAGCCTCGGGGCGCCGCGAGGCCCCCGTCGGCATGTCCTGTCGAGAGGCTGTAGCCGAATCCGGCTGCGCCACCGATCGCGAGGCCCTCGATTCCACCGCCAGTCGCCACGTCGAGGCCGAAGAGCGCCGCGAGGCTCCATCGGCTGAGCCATTGAACGATCAACCCAGCAAGGCCGCCGCCAAGTGCCGCTCCGCAGATCAGGGCAAGCGTTCGCCGCGACCGTGCAATCGATTCGGCGACCGACAGTCCCGCACCGACGCCGGCGCCACCGACCGCACCACAGCTTCCGCCGATCAGCGCCAGCACTGGCGCGACGTCGAGCGACGCCGCACTCCCGGGCGCCGCGGCAAGGATCAGACCTCCGGACGTGCCGGCGAGGATGCCGGCGAGCCCGCCCCCGATCGATCCTCGAGCCCATCGCGCCGCCACCAGCGCCGCCGCGTCGCGCAGGCGCAGCAACACCAGCTCGCGGGCCGTCGAGACTGGAGCGGGTTGACCGACGATGGGGACTGCCCCGGCCTCGGCGACGTCCCACCTCGTGTCCCGTAACAGCGCGCGCGCGAAAGTGTGATGGGGGCGTGTGCCCAGCCGCCGCAAGGCTTCGGCCGTCCCCAACGCGTGCAGCAGCTCTGCCGCTTCGCGCTGATCCTCTTCCTCGGCGCGGTTCGCCGCCACGCTGGTGAGCCGCTGAAGCAGCGGCTCATAGGGATCGGTCTCAGCGGAACCGGTCTCGGCGTTCTGAGTGTTTACCGGAACGGGAGCTGCCAGCTCAACGATCTGCCACTCGCTCTCGTCGTCTTCTTCGATGACATCGGCGAAGACGAAGCGGTAGCCGTGACGCGGGACGGTGCGGACGAAGCGAGGCTCCCGCGACTCGTCGCCGAGGACGCGCCGGATCGTCCGGACGGCCTGGCTGAGCGCGCTATCGGAGACTATGACGTCGCCCCAGACCCGATCGAAGATGTCGCGGCGATGCACCGCTTCACCCCGCCGCTCGATGAGGAACACGAGCAAATCGAAATAGCGCGGGATGAGCGGCTGCTCGTGCCCGTTGCGGAGCAGCATGCGGCGCCGTGGTGAGACGATGAATTCGCTGAAACGATACCGGGGCACTGGGTCAGGAAGCGGCGGTGATGAGTGGGATGGTACCCTGCCTTCAGGCTTCGCGCTACGGCGAGTGAACGGCCGGCCGATCGCGCTTGTAATTCATCGCTCGCCAGCAGCCCTCGTGCACCGATCGCAGCGAGGCGATGGCGGACGCATCGAGCAGCTCCGCGGCGGCGTCGTGCTCAGCTTTCGAGAGGAGATCGTCTGCTTCCCGGATGAGTGCCTGCGCCTCGGCTCGATCGGTGGATTCATCGATCCGGTGGCGAATCTCCTGCAGTCGCGACAATTCCGATCCGAGCAGCCGGCGCCGGTGTCGCACGCGTTCATTCCGGCGGTAGCGTGCAAGGAACTGGATTGCCGCCGCGATCGCCGCGATCCCGGAGGCGACAAAGGAGACGCGTCCGAGCCGATCCGACGTCACCAGGTCGTTCCGGTGATAGTAGATTTCCGCCGCCGGGTGCAGCGGCAGCCCGGCGACCTTGCGGCCCCAGTCCTCTGTCAGATCGGACTGAAGGTCCCGGGCGAAGCGCGGATCGTAAACCACCTCGAGAATGTCATGCACGACGCGGCCGGGCAGGTCGCCGCGCGCGACCAGCAGCAGGGTCACGGTCAACGTGGGAACGGGCTCGGCCGGAATCCGGCGGCCGGGACCGTAGAGACCGGCCGGGACGAAGCCGGCCCTGGTTCCCGGGATCGCGCGCGCCAATGCTTCATGATCGCGAACGGGAACCAGGCGGTAGTGTCCCTGCGCGAAGATCCGCTCGATCAGATCGCCATACAGGAACTGCGTCCGTGTCGCGGCGGCCATGTTGCCGGCCTCGAAGTCCGCCACGTTGCTGCCGAGGACCGGCCTGACCACCGTCACCGGAGCTGCGCTGGTTCCTGGAGCCGCGGTGGTCAGGCCGTAGTAATCGAGCACACGTTCACCGAGGGTAGGGGGCTGATCCGGACCGCGGACGCCTGGATTGACCGCCCCGGCCAGCTCACGGAATTCCTTCGCGGGACTTTCGTTCGGGACGATGACAAAGAAGTATTGCGTCTCGAGCGCCGCCAGCCCGAGCAGGCCATCCACCTTGGGCGCCTCTTCGTCCGCGCTGTTAATCGTGGCGAGATCGATGCGCTGGGTGGGATCGAGCAGCGCGCCGGTGTTGCCGGGTGAGGCCGTCGAGACCAGCTCCAGCTCGTAGCCGGCCTTGCTGAGGAGATATCGATTGAGGATCGTGCCGACCCGGTAGCTCGAGCCAGTCCTGGAGCCAAGTGCGATGCGGAACGTCCGGGCGCGACTGCCATAGAGGACTTCGGCGCTCCGATCTTTCAGCTGGTACGCCAGATCCGGCGCCAGGAACTCCAGCAACGCCACGATGATGAGAACGCTGGCGGCCAGAACCGCTGCAGCGACACCGAGAGCCCGCCATCCGCGCATGCCCGAGATAGTAACAACGACCGCTCGAGATCGGGCAGAGCCTGGAGGCTCAGCCCTGGTGGGCCTTGTCCAGGTCAGATAGGCGTAGGGCAGGGCCTTTAGGCCCTGCCGATTTTTCAGAACACTACCTGCACGCCCAATCGAATCGTGCGCGGGGGGGCCGGATGCGTGTGAACGTCCGCGACGCCCTCGGACGGCTCACCCTGCAGCCGCGACACGTAGAAGTAGTCGATATCCGAGACCGCCGCATCGAACAGGTTGAACACCTCGACCACGAGCCTGGCAGTTCTCGACAGCCGGTAGCCGGCCTCGCCATTCCAGATCGTCGTGGCGCGGGACCTGACGCTGGCGTCTTCGATCAGCGGCCGCGGTCCGAAGTGCCGGACGCGAAGGCTGCCGAAGAACGATCGTCGCGGCTCGATCGTCGCGCCGGCGGAAATGACGCGATCGAGCGCGCCCGGGATATACGTGCCGGCGGGATTGGCATCAGTGAAACGGGCGCGAGACAACGCGACGTCGCCATCGACCATGAGCCAGGGCCTGACCCGCGCGTAGTTGGTCCATTCCAGGCCAACCCGGCGGCTGGGCCGGGCGGCTTCGGTCGACCCGGCATCGCCTACGAACAGCAGCTCCGAGTCCAATCCGAGATACCAGAGGGCAACTGTGGATTGAACCCCCCGGAATCGAACCGTGCGCAGTCCAACCTCCGCGCCCTTTGCGCGCACGAGCGGCGTCACGCGATTTGCTGGCAGACCTGTAATCGGATCCACGCTGATGGTCGCGCCGCGAGCGTCGTTGCTGTGAAAGCCGGCGCCTGCGTTGAAGTAGAGCTCCGTGGCCTTCCACGGCCCGAAGGCCGCAGCAAACTTGGGACTCGCCAGCGCCGCGACTCCCTCGCCCGAGTTCAAAGTGTTGTCAGAGGTCACTGCGAACTGATAGAGATCGGCACGCAGCCCGAAGGTCGTGCGAAGCTTGTGCGTCCACTCGATCTCGGTCTGCGCAAAGGTTCCCGCCATCGTCTGATCGACGTCGTCTTCCCGTGTCGTCGAGAGGTGCTGCCGTGCGGCGGTGCGATACAGGCCGACGGGACCCAGCCAGTCACGCCGCAGCTGCACACCGATCGCGCTCTCGGCGTGTCGATCGAACAGATGTCCGAGCCGGCGATACGTGACCCGGCCGCCAGCCGAGATGCGACGTTCAGCCTGCTCGAACTGATCGCCGCTCTCCGGGTCGTCGAGGAAGTAGGTGAAGTTCGAGAACAGGTTGAGGCTGTTGCGGAGCAGGAACGCGGTAGCCCGGAGCGACGATGGGCCGGTCGATCGCTGGAATTCGAAGGCGAGGCTCTGACGGTTCGCGGTTCCGCCGTCGGTGACGTCGAGCAGCCCGAACCTCGGAATCAGACCACGCTGAACGGCTCGTTCGGCGACCTGGTCTGACGACTTCCAGTCCGCCCAGTATCCCATCCCCGTCAGCGAGAGGCCGTTGCGAGGGTCGCCTCGGCTGTAGCGGAGGACCGCGTTGACCTTCCGATAGTCATCGGGGCGAACCCATGGGCCGTCGTTGTGGTTCAGTTCGATGGCACCGAGCAGGTGGCCGCTGCCGACCCGTGGTGACGCGGCGGCGAAGAGTCGGCCCCACCCGTCCGGGCCGGCGCTTAGCCTGAGGACGGGGGCTTCCAGGTGATCGAGGTAGTTGACGGTTGCAGCACCCGCGGCCGAGAAATCTCCCTCCTCTGCGAAGTACGGGCCCTTCCTGTATTGCACGCCACTCACGAGTTCGGGGATCAGGAAGCTCACGTCGGCATAAC
>Ga0111538_10009175_pt1 | contig 13218 bp, 8 predicted proteins | sample SoiMethybrSBSTD1_FD_79669 | JGI IMG/M metagenome (GOLD analysis project Ga0111538, IMG submission 79669) | Bulk soil microbial communities from a Populus tree surrounding site in Tennessee, USA - Soil MetaG P. TD hybrid SBSTD1 (version 2)... | ecosystem: Environmental > Terrestrial > Soil > Tree...
CGCACCTGGCGTCCGGCGAGGTCGTAGATCGCGAGCGTCACGTGCCCCGCGCGCGGCAGATCGAACGCGATCCGCGTCCGACCGATCGAGGGATTGGGCGAGGCGACGAGCGCCAGGTCCAGCGGAGTATCCCGATCGGGCGCTCCGACGATGGCGTCTTCCTTGAAGCCGCAGGCGTGCAGCGTGCCGTGCCCCGAGCCGATCGCGGACGCCCGCACGATTCCCGGCACCTGGAGCGGGGTGTAGATCGACAGCGGTGACGAGCTTCCCGTGATCCAGGTCGTGTTGGCACCCCACACCTTCACGGTTCGATCCTGCATCAGCGCGCCCGCCCAGCTGGCTTCGCCGGACACGATCTGTCGCGGGTTCGAAAGGCTCATCGGTCCCGGAACGTTGCGGCTCCCGATCGGTGCGCCGGTGCCCAGCAGGCCCTGATTGTCCCATCCCCACGACCAGCACGATCCATCGGTACCGACCGCATAGCTGGCGAAGTTTCCGGCGGTGATCGATCGAATCGCGGGCAGCCCGTTGATCCTGGTGGGAGTCAGCACATCGGTCGCGGCGGATCCGATGCCGAGCAATCCATTCGCGTTGCTCCCCCACGCCCACACGGTCCCGTCGCCCTTGAGCGCCAGGTTGGTGAAGCCGGAAGCCGAGATGGCGACGACGTTGGTCAGACCGGGGATGGCGTCGGGAGTCGGGTACATTTCGTTGGACAAGCCGCGACCGAGTGCGCTCGACGAGTTGAGACCCCAGCTGTAGACGACACCATCGGAGCGCAGGGCGATCGTGTGCGTGAGTCCGCACGCAACCGCGATCACGCACCCCCCGATCCCGACCGGTACCGGCGAGTCCCGCTCGATCCGCGTGCCGTCGCCGATCTGTCCGCGGAAATTGTCTCCCCAGGCAGCGAGCGCTCCGTTGCCGTCGATCGCCATCGCGTGATGCTGACCGGCGGCAATCTGGACGGCGCCCGACATTCCGCTCGGCCCGGACGTGGTGCGGAACGTTGGGGTCGTGGTTCCGATCCCGCACTGACCCTTGGCGTTCTCACCCCAGGTGAAGACCTGGCCGTCGGCCCGCAGCGCGATCGTGAAGCCCTGCCCTCCTTCGGCCTGAATCACGTCCGTGATGTTGGGGTTGAGATAGGGAGGCACGGTGCCGTTGTTGGTCCCATCGCCTACCTGATAGCTGCTGTTCAGACCCCACGACACCAGGCTGGTCGCGGTGATGGCAGGCAGGACCGTGATCCGCGACGCCTGGGTGGTGATGCTCGCGGTGCCATCGCAGCTCTTGATCACGCAGTCGAAGCTGCCATCCGTCACCAGACCGAGCGGCGACAAGGTGAGGTTTTTGGTGGTGACCCCGGATGCTCCGAACACCCCGGTCGTCAGGTTCACCCCGTTTCTCCGCCATTGGTACGTGCAGAGCGAACCGTTGCCGCTGGCCGAGAGGGTCACCGAGTCGCCGACGCGCTTCTGCACGCAGGTCTGAGGCTGGCTCGCCACCGTCAGCGGCGGCAGCGGGAATCCGAACCCGGACCAGACGTTCCGGGTCGTGCTCCACAGGTCCATGTCGTGCTGCGGATAGCGGGTACGGAATTTGGTGAGGAACTGCCAGATGTCGGTCGGGTCGTCGTCCATGAACACCTTCAGGATCTCGTCGGAGCCGAGCGCGGTCGCATCCATGTCACAGTCCGCGGTGCCACCGTCGTGGTCGTCGTTCTCGACGTCCTCGATGTCGCGCAGCAGCGCTCCGATGTACCCCTCGGTGAACGGACCGGGCCAGTGCTCGGTGGTGCCGTGATCGGTGCAGTCACCGATCGCTTCGAGCGTGTAGCGATTGTCGCCGAGCGAAGCCGGGGCAATTCCATAGGTCGCCTGGTAGTTGCGATTGGTGACGGATCCGAGCCAGTTCGCCCAGCCCTCCTGCCACGCGTCCTGATCGTTCTCGGGACACCACAGACAGTGGCCCGGATTCGGAGTGTCGCAGTAACCGTTCTCGTAGTCGCTCTCGATCAGATTGCCGTAGATGTTGTTGAGATGATGTCCGAACTCGTGCGTCTGCGTGCCCTCGTTGTAGGTATCCTCGACCTTGATGTGCATCTCTTCGAAAGAGGGGTTGTAGAAGCTGCCGTCGTCGTCCGGCCACTGGCAGTCCACCATCGGCGGGGTCATGCCGAATTGAGCCGCGAAGCGCGCCGCCCGAATCACTCCGGTGTAAACGGAGCACGCGCCATATCCGAGCTCATCGGGCGGCGTCATGCTGCCGAACGCGATCGTATTGCCCGTGAAGTTGTTCTGGACCGGGCTCACGAACGAATACGTGGTCTCGGTGATGTCGTCGGTCTGGACGTCCACGATTCCGTTCGCGGTGATGAACTCGAGGTAGATGTCGGGATCGTCGCAGCCGCTGATGTCGCAGTCGTCCCAGTTCACATGGACGTCGAAGTATCCGTTCTGATCGGTCTCCCCCTCCCAGATCAGTTCGTCGAACACCGCGTCCTCGTCCCAGATCTTGACGACGATGTGGTCCGCGCCGACATCGATCGGCACACCGTTGCCACGCATGTAGCTGAACCGGCCGGTGAAATGGAATGCGGTGGTCAGGGCGCGGTTCGGCTCTGCGCCGCCCTGTCTGGGAGTGCCTGAGCCTTCGAGCCGCGGCGCGCCGTCCTTGAAGACGACCGGACGACGGGCGGCCGCGCGGGCAGGACTGGCGTCGTCGACACGAAGAGTCCGGCGGATCTCCTGACCGTCGAAGGTGGCGATGAAGATCAGTGGCTCCTGTTCGTGGCTGGGCCGGGCATGGAACGTGAATGCGCGACGCTGGCCCTTTGCCATCACCGTTCGCCCGGTCGCGATCGGCTGGGCCGTCCATCCCGAGCCCTCGACCCGGACGTTCTCGAGCATCCCCGGCTTCGCCGCGACCACTTCGAACCGGCCCTGGAAATCCTGGCCCGCCCGGGCGGCAGGGGGCAGTTCGCCGACCCAGCGGATCTTGGCGCCCTCCGAGCGGACCGAGGCGTTCGAGGGCGGGCAGCAGCAGATGAGTGCGACCAGGACGGGAAGCAGTCGGGCGGAGAGGGCGCGGTTCATGGAGACCTCGGGCGTGCGTGGGAACGGCTCTTACAGGCGCAACGCTCGGCAGTCCCCCAACCGCACAACCGATCTCATGCAAACGAGAACGGCCGCCCGGGGATGGGCGGCCCTCCTGTGCAGATCCACTCTCAGGGCGTCATCGTGACGCGCCGGGTGAACGAGCGGCCCGTTCCCATCAGAGTGGACAGCACCCGCGGCCCGATCGGGCAAAATTGGCCATCGGCAATCGCATTGCGAACGCTATGCTTGTCGGTGGCCGTCGGAGGCGTGCGGGTTCTCCCTCGGTAGCCACAGGCATTGACCCAGCCTTCCGAGGACTCTCCCGCTTGCCCAGCCCTCGCGACGAATCCGGCCCCGACTCCCGCACGTTTCGGCAGGGCATCACGCCCGACATGGGCTTCGCCGCCGCCAGTGCGGCCGCGCGCCGCCTGAAGAAGCTGCGTCGCGCGGGCGCGTCATCCCGCGCCTCGACCCGCGTCGCGGTTCTGGGGAGCCACACGACCTCGCAGCTGTCGGCGTTCCTGGAACTCTTCCTGTTTGCGGGCGGCATCGATGGCGTGATCTACGAGGCGCCCTACGGCCTCATGCGCCACGAGATCCTGGATCCCGAGTCCGAGCTCTACCGGTTCGCACCACAGTTCGTGGTGCTGGCAGGCAGCCGGCGCGACCTGTCCCTGCCGCCACCGGGGGCCCGGCACCAGGACGTGGTGCACGCCGCCGACGCGGTCGTGACCGAGTGGCGGACGCTCGGGCGGATCGCACACGAACGTTCGGGCTGCCGCGTCATCCAGAACAACTTCGAGGCCCCTGCCTGGCGCACGTTCGGCAATCTGGAAATGAACCACCCCGGCGCGATCGGCGAGTTCGTCGATCGCGTCAATCGCGGTCTGCGCCAGGACGCTCCCGAGTGGCTGACGCTGCACGACCTCGACGGCCTCGCGGCGTCGGTCGGTCGCTGGCAGTGGGGTGACGAGCGCTACTTCCACCTCGCGAAGCTGCCGTGCGCACCCGAGCATCTCACGATCTACGCACACAGCCTCGCTGCCCTGATCTCGGCGCACCTGGGCCGCAGTCGCAAGTGTCTGGTTCTCGATCTCGACAACACCCTGTGGGGCGGCGTCATCGGCGATGACGGAATGCGTGGCTTGAGCCTCGGCGCGGGCGATCCGGTCGGTGAGGCATATGTCGAGTTCCAGCGTTATGTCCGGGCGCTGTCGGAGCGCGGCGTGGTCCTGGCGGTCTGCAGCAAGAACGAGGAATCGAACGCCCGCGAGCCGTTCGAGCGCCATCCCGGAATGGTACTGAAGCTCGACGACATCGCCTGCTTCGTCGCCAATTGGGAGGACAAGGCAACCAACCTGGCCCGGATCGCGGAAACCCTCAACCTCGGCCTGGACGCGCTGGTGTTCGTCGATGACCTGCCCCACGAACGCGCGCTCGTCCGCAGCCTGCTCCCCGACGTTGCGGTTCCCGAACTGCCCGCCGACCCCGCAGACTACATCCGTGCGATCGAACAGCACCGCTACTTCGAGGTCGTGTCGGTGACGCAGGAGGATCTTCAGCGCACCGCGTTTTATCGCTCCGACATGCAGCGCCGTTTTACCGGAAGCAGCGCCGCTGATCTCGACGCGTTCCTCCAGTCCCTCGAGATGCGCGCATCGATCGGCCCGATCGGCCCCGACGAGCTGGCGCGCGCCACGCAGCTGATCGGCAAGTCCAACCAGTTCAATCTCACCACCCGCCGCCATTCCGCGACCGACGTTCAGCGCATGGCCGCGGATCCGCGGTGGGTGACGCGGGTGGTGGCGCTGGCCGACCGGTTCGGCGATCAGGGGCTGATCAGCGTTCTGCTGGCCGAGCAGCGGGACGACACGCTCTTCATCGACACCTGGCTGATGAGCTGTCGCGTCCTGAAGCGGGGCGTCGAACAGCTCCTCCTGAACGACGTGGTCGCGATCGCGCGCGACCGGGGCATCTGCCGGATCGTCGGTGAGTACGATCCGACCAGCAAGAACGCTCTGGTCCAGGACCACTACGCGCGGCTCGGTTTCGCGCCGCTCGACAATGGTGATCACTGCGCGACCCGCTGGCAGCTGGCGGTAGGCGCCGGCTGGGAGCCGCTGTCCCATCACATCGGAGGGTCTGCTCGATGAGTTCCCTGCTGGAGGAGGTGACCGGGGTGATCCGAGAACTGTTCGAGGACGATCGGATCGCGGTCACCGAGTCCACGAGCGCCCCCGACGTGGAGGGATGGGACTCGTTGATGCACCTGAACATCATCATCGCGGTCGAACAGCGCTATCGCATCCGGTTCTCCACCGCGGAGATCGCACGGTTGAAGGAACCCGGACAGAACGTGGGAAGCCTGCTGGCCGCGATTCGGGCGAAGACAGGGGCATCTGCCTGAGCGTCGCCAGTCTGGAGTTTCTGGCCGTCCTGTTCGCCGCCAGCGCCCTGTTTCCGCTCCTCCGTACGGCGCTGCTGCGACATGGCTTCGTGGTCGTGTTCAGCGGAGCATTCGTCGTGCTCCAGATGCCGGACCTGATCCGGGTTGCCGCACTGGTCGCATTCGTCCTCAGCGGGTACGTGGCGGGTCGCATCCTCGCTCGGCGTCCCGGCACGGTGGTACTGGCGATCTATCTGACCGGATTGACCGCGGCGTTCGTGATCCTGAAGCGATACGCCTTTCTCGAGCTCGTCCTTCCGGCGACGTGGATCGGCAAAGCCATCGATCTGGTCGGATTGAGCTTCGTGTTCTTCCGTCAGATTCACTACGTCGTCGACGTCAAGCAGGGCGCGATCACCCGGACGTCGATCGTGTCGTATCTCTGCTACCAGTTGAACCCGTTCACGCTGCTCGCGGGGCCGATCCAGCGCTACCCGTACTTCCATGAGGACTGGCAGCGCCTGACGCCGCTTCCGCCGGACGGACACGGGCTGCGGATGACGTATCTGCGCATCCTGTACGGGACCATCCAGGTTGCGTTCGTTGCCGAGGCGTGCCTGTGGCTGGCGAGCACACCGATCCCCCAACTCGGGCCGTTATGGCGTCCGTTGTCGTTCTACCTGTTTCCAGCGTACGTGTACTTCAACTTCGCCGGGTACTGCGACATCGTGATCGCCGGCGCCTCGCTGCTGGGAATGCGAGTCCCGGAAAATTTCGATCGTCCGTGGCTGGCGCGTGACATGATCGAGTTCTGGACACGCTGGCACCGCACCTTGAGCTTCTGGATCCGCGACTACATCTTCACGCCCATGTATCTGGCGATCGCACGCCGCCAGCCAGGCCTGGGACGCCGACTGGTATTCGCCTGCTACTTCGTCACGCTGTTCCTGGCGGGGGTCTGGCATGGGGCGACCTGGAACTTCGTCGTGTTCGGAGTGCTGAACGGCCTCGGTGTTTCCGCCGCGAAGTTCTGGGAAACCTGGCGGCACAGACGGCGCGGGCGCCGGCCGTCGGGCGTCTGGAGCACAACCGCCGCGCGCGTCACCACCTTCCATTTCGTGTGCCTGACCATGCAGTTCCTGCGACCGGGCAGCGTCGACAACCTGATCGAATGGTCGGGCCGCCTGCGCGACCTGTCCATCCGGCTGCTCACCAGCTGAGGCGCCATGTTCGTCGAACGGGGAACCGCAACCGAAGGGCGCATCGCACAGTGGTTCGAGCGGGTTGGCCGCGCTCACCCGACCGCGTTCACAGTCGGGCTGGTGCTGCTCGCTGCAGCCGTGACCGTGGGGCTGCTGTTCCGCGCTGCCCCGTCGATCGTGCTGTACCAGGGGTTCTAGAGGAAAGGCCATGGAATTGCGGGACTCGCCACGCGGCGAGCAAGTGCGGCTGGCGATCATCCTGCTGGCGACCGTGTGCCTGGCCAGCCTGGCCCTGGCCGTCCTCGCCCGCGTCACGCCGGTTCTCCCCCGCCACGTCGCGCGCGAGGTCATACGTCATCGGGTGAAGAACGGCATGTACCTGTTCGACAATGGGTATCTGGATGCGGGCGATTACGTCCTGCTCGGACAGATCCCGAACGACGACTACTCGCGGGGCGGCGTCTACTTCATCGGCGCCTCCGAAACGCTGACCGGGTTCATGCCGCAGATTCTGACTGCCGAAGAGCGGCGATGGATCCACAACTACGCGATCGGCGATCTGCGGGTCGCAGAAGCCCGACACTTTCTCCGGATGCTGGTCACCGAGTGCGGACTTCTGAAGGCGGGGGGCGAGAAAACCACCGTCATCCTCGGTTTGTCCTACCCGATGGGGCGACGGAGGGATTTCGATCACCCGCTCCATCGCTACGTGATGGATCTGTTCCAGCGTCACCGGCTCTACACCTACGATCGCAACGGCGGTGCTGTCCACGTCGCTCCGATCTCGGGCGTCGAGCGCTTCCTGAGGATCGAGCACGACCGCGTCCATCGCTTCGTGCAGGTGGTGTTCCGGCCCCCCAGTCACATCGTGCTCACGGACCAGCCCGACAAGCGCGGGCATCTCGAGTCGATCATGGGGCCCCGCTGGAAGCAGGAGATGCGGGAGGGCGTCGAGGAGCTTGGCCGGTTGATCGACGATCTCCAGCGGCAGGGCGTACACGTCCGGGCGGTTCTCCCGCCGAACGGCTCGTGGCAGCACGCGCTGCCGTTCGATGCCGCCTACCGCGCGATGGTCCTGCCGGAACTCGAGCGTCGGGGCGTGCCGGTCGCGGACCAGGGCAGCATGCTGGCAGACGAGGAATTCGGGGACGCCGTCCACGCGCGATACCGCGGGCACCTCAAGCTCCACCGCCTCAACTTGGAACTCGCGCTGCGTTCGCTGGACGAGATGGGGATCGCTGCCGAAGGTCGCCCCCGGATCGCCCATTGACCGGGTCGCCGACCCGTACGACCATTGCGTCCCGGCAAGTTCACGGACCGCCGCCCTCGCCGCCTGCTCCCGAGGTGGAACGTGCCCGACTCGCGATTCCGAACGCTCATCCTGGCCTGCGCAATGTTCACAGCGTGCGCTCCCGCGCTCGCCGTTGCGGTTCCCTCTCCGTCCAGTTCTTCTCCGGCGTCCCGACCCGCACGTCCGGCACGCTCCAACATGCTGGACTTCTCGCAGCGAATCGACGCGAACGATCTCGGGATGGTGGTCTCCAACTTCGGTTCGTTCTCGTACGACATGGCCACCGCCGCAGCCGGGCTCGAGTTCCCTCGCGGCAGTGGCAAGACGGTGGTGTTCGCGGGCGGATTGTGGCTCGGGGCGCGAGTGAACGGCACTCCACGGGTGGCGGTCGCCGAGTACTCGAGCGAGTACGGACCCGGTGCGATGGTCGGCGGCAGCCCGGACGATCCGAACGATGTGACCTACAAGGTCTACAAGCTGAGCCGCCTCAACACCGATCCGGGCGCGCTCGCCGACTACCAGGCCGGCGCAGTTCCTCATGGCGCTCCGCCAGTGACGGTTCTGCCGGACAACACGCTCGACATTCCGGGCGACCAGATGTTGTGGTCCGTCTACAACGACGCCGATCCACTCCTGCACACCAACGGCTCGGGAACCACTGCCCCGCTGGGCGTCGAGGTCCAGCAGACGACGTTCGCGTTCAACGATCCCGGCCCACTCGGCCGCACCATCTACCTGACATTCAAGATCATCAACAAGGGCTCCAACGTCCTCGACAGTCTCCATGTCGGACTGTGGGCCGATCCTGACCTCGGCGGCTTCACCGACGATCTTGCCGGGTCGGTGTGGGACCAACCGCTCGGGTACGTGTACAACGCCGACAACAATGACGAGGTGTACGGCTCGCAGCCTCCTGCGGTCGGAATCAGTTTCATCGAATGGGAACGCCCGTACACGGCTTCGTTCTACGTCTATCCAAACGGAGGCGGCCCGGCCTCGGGCGCGGAGACCTACCTCTCCTTGCGCGGTCGGCTGCCGAACGGCGACCCGATCGTGGATCCCATCACCGGGGCGCCGTTCATGTTCGCCGGAGACCCGGTCGCGGGGACCGGGTCGCTCGATTTCTTCGCCTCGGACCGGCGGATCCTCCTGAGCGTGGGCGCGGTGAATCTGGCGCCGGGCGACACCGTCACCGCCACGTGGGCGGTGGTGGTCGGCCAGGAGAGCAACCGGCTCGCATCGGTGGCACGGCTTCGTTGCGACGCACTGATGATCAAGAGTTTCTGGCTCAACCAGCACCTCGATCCGCCGCGGCCGACGCGCCTCGAATGCCCGACGGTGCCGAGCTGCCCGCGTTCGTCCGGATTCTGGGCGGATCAGTGCACGCCTGCTCAGGACTTCACGACGCACCAGATGGACCTCATCGCCGGGACAATCGATGCGGTGTCGCTTTACTTCGACTGGGGTGAGGCCGACCGCGACGGTTTCTGTCAGACCTTCGCGAGCCCCGAGACCGACCGGGGGCGCGCCGAGCGTGAGTTCGCGTCGCTGCTGGCCAACGTGTCGGCCACCGGTCAGGTTCCCCCGTCCGGGAACGTGGTTTCACTTCACGACGTGATGATTTCGTGCGACGGGCTCGAAGCGGGGAGCATCTCCGATCTCGCCGGCAGGGCCGTGCCGGGACTTGCCGCCGACTATCTGGACCTGATCCCGACCCATCCCGTTCCCATCGAAGGGATCGCGGTCGGAGACACTTCTGTATTCGGCGGTGGCGCGCTCTTCGGCGACTCGTTCTTCGGCTCGACTCTGAGCCCGGCGGCGCAGCCCGATTCGTTCCCGCGGGTGGAACTGCGTTTCGGTGGAACCCAGAGCGCACACCGGTATCTCCGGTTCCAGACCAGCGACGGGGGCATTCCGAACAACTACCCGGGTCAACGCGCCTATCTGCACGCCGGGCACTACGACCTGCCGTTCACGGTCTGGGATGCCGACCGCAACGTGCAGCTCGAAGTCGGATTCGCCGAGATGGTGGTCGTCGATGACGATGGAACCATTCTGCCCGCTGGCTTCCAGCCGGCGACCTTCGACTCCACATGGTCGCCGGACACGACCGGGTTCGGTGGGCGGGAATACCTGTTCGTGTTCCGGTATGCCTACGGCACTGGACCCGAGTCGGAGCTCGCGGCGGAGAGCGCCCTCATTTCTGGCACCCTTCCGGTTCTCTACGTGCTGGCTGCGCGACGCATCACCTCCGACAGCCAGTTCGATCACGGAGACGTGTTCTTCTTCGAACATCGCGCCGGCGGTCCGTCGGTCGATGCATTGATGCTGCAGCTCGCCGAGCTGCCCCCGGAGCAGGCGAATCCCGGCTACCAGCAGATCGTGAACTGCCTGTCGCAGATCAATCGCGGGATCGGAATCGGACCGACTTGTGACCTCGAAACCGCAGTGCTCATCAGCCTGATCCAGGCAAGTGCGGGTCCGGAGGGCATCACCGTCGCCTGGCACACGACCGACGCGGTTTCGGTGGCAATCGAGCGCCGGGTCGACGAGGGCGACTGGACGCAGGTTGCGATGCGAACGTCGGACGGAAGCGGGCGCATCACCTACGACGATCGCGACGTCAGCCCCGGCCATCGGTACAGCTACCGTCTGCGCTATCAGGATGGCGCCAGCGAGCGCGTCGCCGGTGAGACGTCGCTCGATCTGCCGTCCACCGCGCGCGTTCAGCTCACGGGCTTCGTGCCCAATCCCGCGCGAGGTCGCCCCGGCGTGGCGTTCTCGCTCGCGACTGATCATCCGGCGACCTTGACCATTCACGACATCGCAGGCCGCCGCGTCGGGTCGTACGAAGTGGGCCGGTTGGGCCGCGGCTCGCACCTGCTGCCGCTCGCGAATGCATCGCTCGCGAGCGGCGTCTACCTGCTGCGTCTCACTCAGGACGGTCACACCGTCACGGCGAGAAGTGCGCTGGTGCGGTGAATCCACTGAATCGCAGGAACGTCGGCATTTTCGTATTCGACGGCGTGGAAGTGCTCGACTTCGCCGGCCCGTTCGAAGTGTTCTCACGCACGCGGCTGGCGCCCGGCATCGATTCCCGCCGCTCGGACGAGACGGCGCCGTTCGAGGTCTTCACCGTCGCCGCAGCGGCGGGAATGGTGACCGCCACGGGCGGGCTGCGGATCGAGCCCCACTGCACCTTCGCGACCGCCCCGCCGATCGACCTGCTGGTCGTGCCGGGTGGGTTCGGCACCCGCGCGCTGGTGAACGACGCCGGCACGCTCGCGTGGATCCAGAGCGTGGCGGAACGCTCGGAGCACCTCACCTCGGTGTGCACCGGTGCGCTGCTCCTCGCGGCCGCCGGGCTGCTGCGTGACCGTCCGGCCACCACGCACTGGGGGGCGCTGGATCTGCTCGGGCAGATCGACCCGAGCGTGCAGGTCGAGCGTGACATGCGGGTGGTCCACGACGGTGCGGTCACCACCTCGGCGGGCGTCTCGGCCGGGATCGACATGGCGATCGACGTCGTGCGCCGGATGTTCGGCGACGACGTCGCAGCGGACGTCGCGCGCTACATGGAGTACGAGGTCAGGCGCTAGCCGAACCGCCGTGTACTACCGCGGCCCGAGGAGAACGAGCCGGCGCACCGTGCGGCCGGACGCGGACTCGAGGCGCACGAAGTAGATGCCGGCGGTCGCCCGCTCGCCGCGCGCGTCGGTAGCGTCCCAATGCAGTTCGCGGGCGGAGCCATCCCCCACGCCACTCGCGAGCCCGTGCACGCGACGGCCGGCCAGGTCCAGCACCTCGAGCTGCCAGCGCTCGCCCGCTGCCGGTGCGATCACGAGCGTCACCCGGTCGCGGGCGGGGTTCGGGGCCATCGCGAGCCGCACGCCGGGCATGGTCGTGGGCGGCACCGCGGTCGAAGAAGTGGTGTACCAGAGCCGGGCGGTCTCGTCCTGGTGAACGAACGAGAGCAACAGATTCGCCACCTTGACGCGCCCGTTGATCGACGGATGGGTGCCGTCGTTTGCGAAATCGGAGCAGAGCCAGGAGAGGTTGTCAGCGCGCGGGGTGAGGCCGTCCGCCCAGAGGTAAGGTCCCCAGGCGAGCCACGGCGCCTCGACCGTGCCCTGGCCGGGGTCGAACTCGAGCGAGTCGGCGCCCGCAATCTGCCCCTCGATGAGCCACTTCACCGCGAAGCCCGACTCGTAGGCATAGGGCTCCGGGTTCAGCGCGGTGGAGGCGTAGCCGGCGTAGATGCGGCTCGAGAGATAGGCAATGCGGAGGTTGGGAAACTGGTCCTTGAGCGTCCGGACCACCGAGCCGAGATCCTGCATGAGAGTCGTGGTCGCGGCCGGGAAGCCGGTGGTCGGACCGGCGTTGGCTTCCTTGATCCACGCCACCTGAGCCTGAAGCGGCGACGAGCCGCGCGCGCGCAGACGGGTTCGCACCGTGTCCCAGTAGGCGGCAGCAGGGTTCTTGATGATGCTCGCGGTCTGGCCGCCGAGCGCGCAGTCGATCACCTCGACGCTCGGGTCCTTGTAGGCGTCGTTGCCCGCTCCAACGACGAAGGTGGAGAACTCCTGCGTGCAGTTGCTCATTCCGATCGAGATGAACACGACCTTGCCGCTGGGGTCGACGGCGCCGAGCGTGTCGAGCGGCGAAATCGCGGCGGCGATCGCCCTGCCGGCGGCGTCGTGGGCCGGCGGGCGGACATTCGAACCGCCGGGATAGAGCCCGCCTTCGTAGCCCTGGTAGACGCCGGCGCCGAGCGCAGTGAGCGGAACGAGTCCGGTCTGAGTGCCGGCGCAGTTACTGGCGTGGACGGGAGCGGCGAGCAGCGCGGCCACCGCTATCCACGCGACGATCGTGCTTCGGGTCATCGGGACCTCCAGCTTTGCGCGACGCTCTGTCGACCCAAAGACGAAAGGATCACCGATAACGCCACCGTGTGGCTATCGCGTTCTTCCTAAAGGATATCGGCGGGATCGGACCATAGATCCGGTTCGCGTTCATTTCCACGGAGGAGCTGCCGGGCTGGATCGCAAAGTGAACGGCGAAAATCGCTACCGGACCCCCTTCATCTGGCGGGATAATCGAGCCACCGGCCCGCCCAAGGCCGGCAACTCGTCAGCAGGGGGAGCCGCCCATGCGCTCGACGCGTCCAATTCTGTTCGCTGCCGTCTGTCTCACCGCAGCTCTCCACGCGGCGCCCTCATTTGCCGTCGCCACTCTCCA
>Ga0111538_10009178_pt1 | contig 13216 bp, 7 predicted proteins | sample SoiMethybrSBSTD1_FD_79669 | JGI IMG/M metagenome (GOLD analysis project Ga0111538, IMG submission 79669) | Bulk soil microbial communities from a Populus tree surrounding site in Tennessee, USA - Soil MetaG P. TD hybrid SBSTD1 (version 2)... | ecosystem: Environmental > Terrestrial > Soil > Tree...
GGTGCGCTCGATAGCGTTCGGAGCGCAGCGTGTAGGCGTGGCCCTGGTGATCCGGGGTCACGAAGTGCGCGACCATGAAGTTCGGCTTTTCCGCAAGCAACTCGCGCGCGTCACGAAAGGTCTGTGGGTTGAAATCGACGTCGATCGCCACCCCCTCCGGATCGGGTCGCATTCGATCGATGTAGCTGCCGAACATCTCCTGCCACGCCGGGTCCCCCGCGACGGCGATTCGCAGCCCTGCGCCGCGAGCCCCGCGCAGCCAGGTGTCGAAAGCGGGCGGCGCGGGGTTGGCATTGCGCACCACCTGCTCGAGGCTGCCGCGCTGGCCGGTGCCGTAACTCAGCACCGCGCTCGTGGTCATCGTCACGCGGCCAGCCCACATCTCGGCACTGGTGTGGCGCCGCATCGCCCCCGCGAACTGCGGCATGCGCGCCGGATCGGTCGCGAAGTCGTAGCGCAGCCCGTCGACGACGACGAAGAACAGATGCCGGGTCAGCGCGCGCGGGCGTTCCACCTGTTTCGAAACCACGACCGGCGGCGCGGGAGCGGGCAGGAGCAGCCGCACCACGACGTACACACCGCCGCCCGCGAAGAGAGCGAGCAAGAGCAGGACGGACCAGGGGCGGCGCGCGCTCACGGTCGCTCGTAAAGCCAGATCACCGGAACGCCGTCGTGCGTCCCGACATAGAGCGGCACGACCGTCCCGTAGTCGACCCAGATCTGGTACTCGACTTTCCCCATGTGCGGCTCGTGGTGATAGAGCGCGACATTCGAATCGGAAATCGCCAGCGTGCCGATCAGATCCGAACGCAGGCGCCGATCGGCCTTGAACATGTCCCAGCTCTGAAGCGCGGTGTCGTGGACGTAAACCACTGCGCCCGGCGGGGCGCGCTGATTGAGCACGTCTTGTACGGCGCCCGTGGTGTAGCCCCAAAACGTTCGATTGAGGCCCAGGCTGGCCGCGCCCGGGGCGCCGCCCACGAGCGGCGTGTAGGCGCTGAGACCCCAGGGGTGCGAAGTCAGCGTGATCGCCAACGGCGCCGCGACCACGCAGGCGAAGAGCGCGAACCGCACCGGCATCCCGAACCGCGACGCCCCCGCCGGCAGCAATCCCGCCAGACGGCGGCCCGCGACCCAGAATCCGCGCGCCGCGAACAGGCACAGGAAGGGGTAAGCGGTCAGCCAGTGCTTGGTCCCCCCGAAGATCGGCGTGTTCGTCGAAAACCACGGAGCGTAGCTGGTCAGGATGCAGAGCAGCCAAAGCAAGTGCGTCGAGTAGTCGCGCGCCGCCTCGCGATCGGCGCCATGCGCCCGCAGGTGATCGAGCAAGCGGCGCGTCGCAACGCCGAGACCGATCACGAACAAGAGCAGCGTGATCCCCGGCACCGTTCCCGCGGTCATCACCCACGCGTACAGCCGCGGCATCGGCGGCTTCCAGTAGGTCTGACCGAGAAACTCCATGTTGTAGTACTCGTGGCCGGTGTGAAACGCGACGTACTCGGTCAGGCGTCGCCCGGTGTCGAACCAGATCCACGGCCAGGTCAGGTAAAAGAGCAGCGGGCCCAGCACGGCCATGGCGATCAGCGCGGTCGGCACGGCAAGCCGGCCGACGCGAAGCTCACGCCGAAAGCTCGCCGCTGAAACGAGCAGGAAGTGCAGCACCAGCGCCGGCGGCAACAGCCACGAGTTGTGCTTCGTGTTGAGCAAGAGTCCGTACAAAAGACCCGTCACGATCGGCCAGACCAGGCCGCGCGCCTCGAGCGAGCGCCAGTACGCGTAGCTCGTGATCAGCCACATCGCGGCCACCGGCATGTCGAAGCACGCCAGGTGCGCGTTGTAGAAAGTGTGCGGCATCAGCGCGAACAGCAGCGCTGCCACGAGGCCCGCGAGCCGGCACACCGCGCGGCGACCCCAGAGGTAAGTGACGCCCACCGCTAGCGCGCTCACCAGCATGCCTGGAAACCGGTACGCCGTGCCCTGTTCGCCGAAAACTCGCCACTTTTGCCAGAGAAACTGGTGCGACAGCCCGAACAGCGACTTCATCAACGCCGGGTGTTCGTGGTTCGCGCTCCAGTAGCGATCGACGACGGCGCGATCGAACGCGCGCGCCGGGTCGCTGAACAAGATTTTGAACCAGGCCTCGTAACTCCCCGCCGCGGCGAAGTAAAAACCCTCGTCGCGCGCGTAGCCGAGGTCGTGCGCCGTACCGAGTAGCAGCCCACAGTACGCCACCACGAGCCCGATCGCGATCGCGGGATCGACCAGCCGGGGCGCGACGGCGGCGAGCTTCGAGCGGAGCTTTTCTCTCATCGCGTGTCGGCGTGAAAACAGAATTGGCGATCCCGCGCGTCGGCGCTCCGGATCTGAAACTCGACGTCGGCGGTCTGCCCGGAAAATTCGCCGGTCGAAAACTCGAACGGCTGCCAGCCCTGCTGCTCGCGGTGCTGCAGCGTGCCCACGCTCTTGCCCGCGACCGAAACCTGAAGCTCGACCGGCACCCCGCGCACGTCGCGCAGGATCAACCAGGGCATCCCGGCGTGCCCGCGCAGCTTGCTCCCGATCGGGACCTGAGCAAAACGCACGACCAGCACGCCGCGCGGCGTCGGCTGGGCCCAGATGCAGCGCCGCGGTCGATACTCCGGGTCGTCGATCACCGTCGCGCCCACGAAAAAGGGCTCGCCCTCGGGGCACCCGAAGCGGCGCGCCGGAAACGCGGGCGGCCCCGGCAACCCGCCGGCACTGCGGCGAGCATTGGGCTGCCACGGACATTCCCTGAGCTCGCTGCCGTTCCGCTCGACGACCTGCACTCGCTCCGGCGTCAGCCCATCGACGAAGTCGAACAAGACCCGCGCCGGCGCGGGGTTCTCGCGCACGCGCAGCCGAAACCTTCCGGCGTTGCGCTCTTCGACCACGCGCCAACCCGCGAGCTCGGGTGCGCTCGCGCCGAGCGCGGAGAGCTCGAGGGCCCTCGGGTATCCACTTTCGTCAGGTCGCGCCACGTCATGAAGCGGCATCAGGGCTTCCCCGAGCGCCTTGCGCGCCAGCGGGTCGGCCCAGCGCGGGGCCACGACGACCAGCTCGTCGGAGCGACGGAGCTCGGCCACGCTGCCGCGGACCGCTTGCCATTCGGCGTCGGTGGGCGCGCGCCTTGCGAAAACGAAATGGGCCGCCAGCTCCACCACGCCCAGGATGGGGACGAGCAGCCAAAGGAAGCGCGTCCAGGTGGGGAGGCGGCCGACCATTCGAGGGGGCCGAGACTGCCACAAGGCACCGAACCGTGGGCCCCTGGCCGCGCCGTCGAGCGAGCTTTGCGGCGGCGAACTCCCAGTTTCAGACTTGAAAGGCTCCGTCGGACGCAAGTGCCAAAAGCTCCGGAAACCGCGTCGATTATCGATGGAACGAACAATGCATTACTTAGGCGCGGCGGTCGCCGAGGGCAGCTCAGACAAAGCCCTCAGGCGGCGCCGTACAACTTCGCACGGCGACCCTTGACGTTCCCCCCCTCCGTCTCGGGTCGCTGTGTTTTTTTGTGGGTAGCCCTTCCCGACGAAGCGCGTCGGCGGGACGACACCCGCACCGCGGATCGGCCGCCTCACACCGGCCGGCTCGGAAACGCGCGCAAGCGACGCTCGGCAAAAAGCGCGATCGCGATCGCGAGCAGTGCCACGCCGACGCCCCACCAGAGCCGCGGCGGCGTGTAGGAAAAGACGAGGCGGCCGTCGGCGGCCGGCAAGCGCACTCCGAGCTTGTCGTCCTGCGAGAACGCAGCCTGGCCTCCGGCGCGCCAGCCCTCGGAGAAGTTCTGATTCAGGATCAAGACGTCGCCCGGGCGTGCACCGCTGTACTCGACCACGAATTCGTTCGGCGTGACGTGCGCGATGCGCGCCTGCCCGGTTCCTGACAGCGTGTATGCCTCTCCGCGGTAATCGGGCTCTTCCGCGCCGCGCGCGCCCTGCCCGCTCGAGCGGCCATTCTTGCCTTTGGGCCCCCACACGCCGTAACCGACGTGGAGCGTGCCGCACTCGACGACACCGGCGCGGGCCATCATCGCCGGCACTGCGGGTGGACCGTAGTCGAGGCGGACGTACTGGAGCTCGGGCGGCACCTTGTAGTGCTGTTTGAAGCCGTCGGTTTGCGGGAGCTGCTTCATCTGCATCCAGAATGAGCCGCGCATGGCGCGCGCGGATTGCGCGCTGATGTCGAGCGCGAGCGGCAGCACCGCGATCAAGAGCACGGCCTCGAGCAGCGGACGGGTGCGTTGGAGCTTGCCGAGCCAGCGCTCGCCGACGGCCGCGACCAGCACGCCGAAGAACATCGCCGCCGGGTAGAGCCAGCGCGAAGGCACGTGCTGCGAACGGTAAACCGGGAGCTCGTGGAGCAGACTCCAGGGCGCGAACGGATGAAAGCTTCCGAGCGCGAGCACGAGCGCGATGCCCCCTGCCCAGCACAGCGCACGCTCGCGTTTTTCGTGGGGAGCCAGCGCGGCGACGAGCACCGGCAAAAGCACGCCGGCGCCCACGTACATTCCGTACTCGTGCCAGCCCCAGTGCTCGACGCGAGCGGGGCGCGTGCCCATGGTCTGGCCGCGGGCGAGCAGCGCCTGGATCAGCGCGTTCAGATCCATCGACTCCGGGGAATCGATGGTCCGCGGAAAGCGCGCCATCTCGTGAAGTACGGGCAGCAGCTTGGGCGCGGCGAGCGCGAGGCCGAACGCGACGATCACCGCCGCAAAGACCAGCGGCCGGAGCTTCCGGAGCGCGATCGCGTGGACGGCCGCGTAGACCCCGAGCAGGAAGATCGTGTGCGGCAGGGGATAGATGGCGGCGTTGTAGACCATCAACGCCAGCATCACCGACGCACCGGCGAGCGGCCGCAGCGGAAAGCGTTCGACTTCGGCGCGTTCGAGCGCGCGATCGAAGCCATAAAAAACCCAGGGCATCCACGCGTAGTAAAAGTGGAGCGAATGCCCGCTCGCGGTCTGCAGCGCCCAGCGGCCGTTGACCACGAACGCAACGCAGGCGAACGCGCGCAAGGCCGGGCTCTTGGTGTAGCGCGAGGTCCACAGCCAGGTTCCCCAGGCGGCGCACAGCGCGGCGAACACCACCTCGAGCCGCAGCGCCAGGCGCAGCTCGGCGATCAGGTACAGCGGCAGGAGCGGCGATACGAGCACCGCGGCTCCCTGCGGGTTCGACCACGCCGCGAAGCCGCCGCACGCGTAGGGATTCCAGCCAGGAAACTGGAAGTAGTCGCGCAGCGCCTGGCGCACGATCAGCCGGTGCGCGAGGACCTCGTCCCAGTCGTGGCCGCCGTAGGTGCTCAGATCGAAAAACATCGGCGACGAAGCGCGCACGATCATCACGAGCACGATCACGATCGCCGCGAGCTGGGCGAGCGCGAGCGCCCAGTCGCGCCGGGTTCTCGGGATCCGGTCACGAGCACCGGCGACGAACGCGGCGGCTTTCTGGCGCAGGGCGAACATGGCTAGCGTTTGGAGCCGTAGACCTCGAGCTCCGTCAGCGCCAGGCCGCGCAGGTCGAGCTTCTTCAACCGGACGTAGCGCGCCTGCTTGTCTCCGGCCGGCATCACCCAGCGTTCCGCCGGCGTGGCTCGCCCCACGAAGCGCCCGACCTCGTGGAAGCTCTTGCCATCCGACGAAAATTCGACGGCGAGCGGGACACTGTCGCGCCCGGAGACGTCACTGCGGTTGTAGATGACGACCTTCGAGATCTCGTACTCGGCGAGCAGGTCGACCGAGAACCACTGGTCGGCACCCTTCTGGGTGGCGCTGGCCCACGGCGATTCGGTCGTGCCGTTGACCAGCGCGTCCGCGGGCGGGCTGCCCGGCCAGTAGCTCGAAGCTTGCGCGGGCTTGTGCAGGGCCACGTTTTCGGGCCTCGTGATCCAGAGCACGAGCGTAGCTACGGCGCCGATGAACACCAGCAACAGCGCAGCGAACCGGGCCAGGCGCGAGCGGCGGATCGCGCGCACGCTCCGCGCTTCCACCGTGAGCAGGAGCCGCGTCAAGGTATCGTGCGCGGCGTCGAGCAGGCGCAGCGCCTCGACCGGGCGCATCCGATCCAGAGCCAGCAAGTCGGGCTGCGTTGCCAGCGCTTTCGCGTCCTGGAACGCCCGCACGCGGCGGCCCTTGCGATCGACGAACCGGGGATCGGGCTGAGGCGCGATCAGCCGCGCTTCGAGCTCTTGCCAGGCCGTGTCGGCGCCGACGCTGTCGACGGGCCGCAACGGATCCCACGCGAAGAGCAGCGTGCGGGGCCCGAGCAGCAACGCTTCGCGATAGATCGCGCTCGCGGCGCCGATCCGGGTCGCGTCTCGCAGATCGCGCGCCGAACGCAAGCGTTCGAGCGCGGCATCGTAGTACTGGCCGAGCCGAGCGCTCTGCTCGGGCGTGAACACGCGAGCGCGCTGCTCCGCCTCGCGCAGCGTCAGGGACTCACGGAGCCGCCTCGTGAAGCGGGAAATCATCGTACGAAAGTCGGGCATTGTGCGGGGGCGCGCTGCCGAAAAGGCGCCGCATCATGGCCCGCCCCGTCGAGTCTTGGGAACGGCGTTTTTCGACGATCGCGGGCTATAGTCCCCCGACCGATGTCCCTCTGGGCCAAACGCGCGCTGGAGCTGCTTCGCGCTCGGCCCTGGGAAGCGGCCGCCTGGGTCGTCGCGTTCGCGGCGGCGGCGTACGTCATCGGTTACCCGTTTCTGCAGTCGCACTACCCGCCGATGACCGATCTGCCCTTCCACGCGGCGGAAATGAGCATCCTCTCCCACTATCTCGACCCTCGTTACCGCTTCCACGAGCAGTTCACGCTGCACCCGATCGAAGTCCCCTACATGTCGATGTACGTGGTCGGCGCGCTGCTGGCGCTGGTGTTGCCGGTGACCTGGGCCGCCAAGGGCATGAGCGTGCTCATGTTGACGCTGCTTCCCGCCGGCCTGGCCGTCTTGTTCTACGGCATGAAGAAGACGCCGCTCTGGGGCCTGCTCGGGCTCGGGTTGATCTGGACCAAGCTCGCCCACTGGGGCTGGCTGAATTTCGTGGGTTCGCTCGGCCTCTACGCCATGGCGATCGGCTGCGCGCTGCTCGCGCTCGACCGGCCCACCCTGCGCCGTCAAGCGCTGCTCGCGTGCGCGCTGTTCGCGGTGTTCTTCACCCACGTCTACCGGCTGCCGTTTGCGCTGCTGGCCGTGGCGACGACCGCAGTCGTGATGTACCCGGCGACGCGCCGCGTGCGTCCAGTGCTGATCCCGCTCGCGCTCGTGGCCGCGACCTTCGCGCTCTGGTGGTACAATCGTCCGGCGGCGCTGGCCGGGGAAATCGAGCCACTCGAGCTGCACTGGGATCGGCTGGAGCAACCGCTCCAGGGAATCTTCGCTGGCTACAACGGCGCGGCCGGCGAAGAGGAGCTGCGCATCGCCCGGCACATGACGTACTGGGCGTCCGCGCTGTTCCTGGTTTGCGCGGGAGCCGTGTTTTTCTCGAGCAACGCTCGCAGCCGAGCCCCGGGCGAGCTCGCGTGGAGCGCGGGCGTCACCGCGCTGCCGCTGCTCCTGTGCGCCGGACACTTGCTGGCGTTTTTGACTTTGCCGATGCGCATCGGCGAATGGTGGAACGTCTATCCGCGAGAGCTCGAGGCCGCGGCGTTCATCGCTCTCGGCGCGATGCCCGACATGCCGAGGCGCGGATTTTTACGCTTGCCGGTCGTGCTGGTGGTCGCGCTCGCGACGGCGCCGATGGGACTTCTGGTCGCGCGCCAATGGCGGAAGTTCGAGCAAGTGACCAGCGACTTTCGCGCCATCAAACGCCAGGTGCCGGCGGCGCCGCGCCTCCTCTACTTGGTTTTCGACGGCAGCGGTACCGAAAAGAAGGACTCGCCGTTCGTGCACTTGCCGGCCTGGATCCAGGCCGAAACCGGCGGTTGGCTGAGCTTCCACTTTGCGGGCTGGCGCATGTATCCGATCCGCTATCGGGAGAACTCGGACTACGTGCCGCCGCCGTTCGAGCGCGACTGGGAGTGGAATCCCCAGCGCTTCCAGGTGCTCGGCCGCGGCGTCTGGTTCGACACGTTCTTGGTGCGGAGCCTCGACGATCCGAGCCGGTACTTCGCGCAAGACTCCACGATCCACCCGGTGGCCCGCAACGGCACTTGGTGGCTGTTCGAGCGCCGCCCGAGCGAGCCCGGGGGCTCCTGAACGAGGGCTTGGGTTATCGGCCGAAGCGGTCCACGAGGCGCGGAAAACCGACCACACCGTCTCGCGTCCATCGCTCGTATGAAGCGAATCCGCCGGTCTCGCCGGTATTTTCCGTGGCTCCCCGGTCTTTTGTGCCGATCGTGATCTGATCGTGCCAGAGACTGGCAAAGTGGTGATAATGCCCGCGAGAGAGGGTCTGGGTTCGAGGCATCTAAACGATGGCCGAGTCCGTCTTGCGCGCGGTTCTGTCGTGTGTCGAGCACGCGATCTTCGTCGTCGATCGCTCGGGCGGCGTGCTGTACGCAAACCCGGCGGCCGAGCGGCTGCACGGCGGCTCGATCGATCGATCGGCTTCTTGGCTCGCGGGGGTCGTACTCGCGAACACGGGCGGCCAGCCGCTCGCCGAAACGGCGTTGCCGAGCGCCCGCGCGCTGCGCGGAGAAGCGCTGCGCGACGTCGATCTATTTTGGAAAAATTCGGCATTTCCAGAGGGCGTGCCGCTGGTCGCCACGGCAGTGCCGGTAAGCGAGGCCGGTTCCCTGCCGCCCGCGGCGGTGATCGTGCTGCGCGACGTGATCAGCCATCGCGCACACGCGTTCCTCGACTCGATCGTGGAAAATATCCCGAACATGATCTTCGTGAAGGACGCCGCCACGCTCTCGTTCGAGCTCTTCAATCGCGCGGGCGAGGAGCTGCTCGGTTTGCCGCGCGCGGAGCTGATCGGCAAAAACGACTTCGACTTTTTTCCCGAAGAGGAGGCGAAGTTTTTCCAGGCACGCGATCGCCAGACGCTCGAGAACCGCCAGCTGGTCGACATCCCCGAGGAGCCGATCACGACCCGGCACGGGGAGCGCTGGCTGCACACCAAGAAGATCCCGATTCTCGACGACGAGGGCGCGCCCCAGTACCTGCTCGGGATCTCCGAGGACATCACCGAGCGCAAGGGCGCCGAACGCATGGTGCGCGAGATGTACGCCGAGCTCGAGCAGCGCGTCGCCCAGCGCACCTCCGAGCTCAGCAAGACCAACGCCGAGTTGCGGCAACAGATTGCCGATCGCGAACGCGCCGAGCATTCCTTGCGCGAGCTGCAAGCGCAGCTGCTCCAGGCCCAGAAGATGGAAGCGGTGGGCCGGCTGGCGGGCGGCGTTGCTCACGACTTCAACAACATGCTTTCGGTGATCCTGAGCCACACCGATCTCGGAATGGCCGACCTCGCGCCGGGCCATCCGTTGCTCGAAGACCTCGAGCAAATCCACGCCGCGGCCCAGCGCGCGGCGCAGCTGACGCGCCAGCTGCTCGCCTACAGCCGGCGTCAGATCATGCAGCCCAAGGTGCTCGATCTGAACACGGTCGTGCACGAGACCGAGAAGATGCTGCGGCGCTTGATCGGCGAGGACATCGAGCTGTGCGTCGTGCTGGACCCGGAGCTGCGATCGGTGCGGCTCGACCCGGGACAAATTCAGCAAGTCTTGATGAACCTGGTGGTGAATGCCCGCGATGCCATGCCAACCGGCGGCAAGCTCACGCTCGAAACCGCGAACGTGGTGCTCAGCAAGGAATATGCGCTCGAGCACGTCGGCGTGGCGCCCGGGCGGCACGTGATGCTCGCGGTCAGCGATACCGGCGTCGGTATGGATCGCGAGACTCAGAGCAGGATCTTCGACCCGTTCTTCACCACCAAGGCCGGCGAGCACGGAACCGGCCTGGGACTGTCGACCGTTTACGGCATCGTCAATCAGAGCGGCGGTCACGTGCTCGTGTATAGCGAGCCGGGCAAAGGCAGCTGCTTCAAGGTCTATTTCCCGGAACACTCCGGCAACGACACGCACCGGCCCGTCGCAACTCACGTCAACGGGCGAGCCGGGAACGAAACCATCCTGCTCGTGGAAGACGAGGACATGGTGCGGCGTGCCGTGCACGCGATCTTGCGCCGCGGTGGCTATCGGATCCTGGAGGCGGCGGACGGCAGCAGCGCGCTCGAGCTCGTTACCATGCACCAAGGGCCGATCGATCTCTTGATCACCGACGTGGTGATGCCGGAGCTGAGCGGGAGCGAGCTGGCGGCGCGGGTCAGCGAGCTTCGCCCGCAAACGCGAATCCTCTACATGTCCGGCTACACCGACAACACGATCGTGCACCACGGCGTGCTCGAGGCCGGTGTCTCGTTCATCCAGAAACCGGTGACGCCCGACCAGCTCCTGCGCAAGGTCCGTGAGGTACTGGACGAAGATTGAGAATGCTCAGAGCCGCGCCGGCTCCTGAGCCAAGAGGTCGCTCACGAAGCGCACCATCCCCGCCTGATTCTCGGGCGTGCCCGTCGGACCGGCCAGCCTCACCGCGACGAACAGCAGCGCGACCAGGCACAAGCTCGCGGCCACGATCGCGGCTCGGACCCAGAGCCGGCGCACCCGCAGCGGCGTGAACAGCACGAACAGAAGGATCGCGCTCACCACCGCGGCCAGCACGAGCAGGCTCCACAAACCGTGCGCCCAGCCCGAAGCGGTGAACAGATTCGGAGCCACGAGATTTGCCCGAAACAGCACCGCCACCACGTCGAGCAAAGGATTTTTTGCGTCGTGAGGCGGCTCCGGGAAAAACGCGTGCACCAGCTGATGGCAGACGACGCCGGCGATCACGGTGCCGCGCAGGATCGGCTCCACCACCGCATAGCGGGCGAAATGCTGAGCGCCGGCCGCTACCAAGAGCGCCATCAGCCCCATACCCGGCACGAGCAGACGGGGGCCGAAGCTCCAACCCGCGAACCACATGTTGGAGCTCGAGATGAACAGGAGAAAGAACAACGTGGTCGCGCCGAGCAAGACGCCGAGGCGCGTGTAACCGCGACGAAACATCGCCCACACTCCGGGCAACACGAACACGAACATCGGTGACGTCGGCAACAAACCCCGGTGCAGGCTGAGTATGCCGCCGCGAAAGGATTCGCTGCTCGGCAGCGTAACGCCGCCGATGCCCTGAGAGTGGATCGACTCGAGCCCGGAGTTGATCAGATGGTGATACGAGAGCTCGAGCGGGCCGCCGAACGCGATCGTGTTGTAAACGCCGAGCGCTACCAGAAACGGCAATGCGCCCGCCACGAAAGCGGCCAGACCGTAGATGCTCCGGCCCAGCGGTCCGAACGCCGCGTACAGCGCCAGGAACAGCGCCGGGATCCCCGACTGGTATTCGGTCAAGCCGGCCAGACCTGCGCTCGCCCCTGCGCCCAGCGAAAGCGCCGTGACGAGAGGCCAGCTCTGGCCGAGCCGCGCCTCGGCCTCGATCAAGCACAGCAGCGACAGCACCAGGCTCACGCCGACGATCTGGTGCCCGTAGAGCGCCGTGCTGTAGTGGAACGCGGCGCTGCCCAGGATCCAGCCCAGCGACACCACGTCGGCGATCGTTTGCGTGATCCCGATCCGCCGCATCAAGAGCCGCAGCGCGAAGAAGCCGGCCACCCCCAGCGGAACCATCAGTCCGCGCCGGGTCAGGAGCAGAAGCTCGTCGATCGTCCAGGCCTCTGCCGAGGTGAACAGGCGCAACGGGCCGTACACCAGTGCGACCAGGAGGCTCGAGCCGGGGGCCTTGTCCGAATAGTACTTTCCGCCGTGTTCGGCCTCGTCGAGGATCGGGCCGAAACGCTGGATCGCCTGCGTTATCTCGATGGTGCCGTGGTCCACCAGCGAGACCGCGAGGTAGATCCGCGACCGCTCGTTGGGCGCGGTGATCGCCGTGAACATCGTGCTGTAGGCGAGCGCGACCGTCACCAGGAGGCCCAGCGCGAGCTCCCGCAGCCAGGGTCGTGAATCGACGGCGCGCACGGTCAGTCCTTCTAGTACAACCCCGCGCCAGCGGCCGGCCATCCACTTCTCGAATCGGGAGGCGTCTGGTATGCCTCGCGCGTGCCGATCCCGCCCAAGCTGCGAAGCTGGATCGACAAGTACGCCGGGACCGTGGGGCTGGCCGTCGCGCTAGGGGTCGGCGCGATCCTGCTCCTCGGGCCCCGGCGCTTCACCACGCGCTGGGCGGCGCTCGGTGTGGTGCTGATCACCGGGGCCGAGCTCGCGCGGCGCCTGACACCACGAGCCTCGGCGTGGCTCGGCCGGCAGCCGCCGGCGCGGCTCGCCAGGATCACGAGCCGGCTTCCGACGCTGATCGTGACACTGCTCACGCTCCTGTTGCTCGGGCCGATCGCGATCGGGCAGATGCCGGCGAGCCAGGATCACGCGAGCCACTACCTCGCCACCGACATCCTGGTTCGAGACTTGATCGGCAGCGGCCGTCTGTTCGGTTGGACGGAGCGGCTCGGCGCCGGGTACCCGTACGGCGACCTCTACCCGACGCTCTCGTATCTCGTCACCGGGCTCGCACACCTGCTCAGCTTTCGGCTGATCCCGCTCGACGCAAGCTACGCGATCGGGATGTGCATCGTCTGGCTCTTGATCGCGCTCGGTGTGGCGCGATTCGCGCAGCGGATCGGCAGCGGGTGGGCCGCGGTGTTCGCCGGTTTCTGGGCAGCCGCGGATCCAGGTGCCGATCGCGAAGGCGGATGGGGCTACGCGATGTTCCACGGCGTCTGGACGCAGCAGCTCGGCGTCGGTCTCTGGCTGTTCGCGATTCTCGCGCTGTGGCGTTTGACGGAGCGCGCGGACACGCGGCGCCTCGCGCTGGCCGGTCTGGTGTGCGGGCTCGCCCTGCTCGCGCATCCCCTGAACGCGATCTGCCTCCTGATCGCGGGCGGCTTGATGGTCGTCGTGCGCCTCGTCGGCGTTCGCGATCGGCTCGAGCGCGGAGCGCTCCGGCTCGTGCCCGCGCTCGCGCTCGGCGGCCTGATCGGCCTCGCCTGGATCGTCCGCATGTACACGAACGGCGACAAGATCCAGTCGATCCCGGTCTACTGGGCGCCGTTGCCCGAAATCATGGGCAGCGCGCTGAACACCGGGCCATTCGAGAATCTGCCGGCATTCATCAGTGTTTTCGGCCTGGTCGGCATCGCGTACGCGCTCTACGCGCGCGA
>Ga0111538_10009179_pt1 | contig 13215 bp, 22 predicted proteins | sample SoiMethybrSBSTD1_FD_79669 | JGI IMG/M metagenome (GOLD analysis project Ga0111538, IMG submission 79669) | Bulk soil microbial communities from a Populus tree surrounding site in Tennessee, USA - Soil MetaG P. TD hybrid SBSTD1 (version 2)... | ecosystem: Environmental > Terrestrial > Soil >...
ACGCCGGCCGCGCCCGGGGGCAGCTCGACCATCGCCAGCGCGAACGCGTCGGCGTAGAACCCGCCTCCGAGCAGCACGGTCGCGTCGGCCGCGGCCTGGATGATCCGGCGCCACGAACCCGAGTGCGCCTGCCGCAAGCCCTGGTAGAGCGTCACGGTGATGTTCGGCGCCGAGGCGACGGTGCTCGACTTCACGGCGTAGAGCTGGTTCCGGTAGGCGGTGCCGGCCGTGGGAGCCAGCAAGCCTTCGCCGGCGGTCGCCAGCTGGATGACCATGCCCGCCGTGAAGACGGTCGGCGACGCCAGACCGGTGTAGGTCAGGACGATCTCCTTCGAGCCCTTCGTGGCACCGGAAACGATCGCAGCGCCGGCCGGGGCCGCGGTGCTGGCGGTGTTGCCGGTCGGGGCGTTGGTCGGCGCCGGGTCCTGCCACAGCATGTTCGAGGCGTACGGCACGAGGCCGAACTTCTCGGCGAGCTGGCCGGTCGTCTGCGACGCGACACCGTCCGGGCCAGCGCCCTGGTACTGGGTGAACTGCGTCTGCCCGAGCAGCTTGCCCCACATGAGGGGGTTGTTGACGAAGCGGCGCAGCGTGGCACCGTCCTCCGGGACGCCGAGTTCCTGGAAGGCGACGTTCGTGTCGATCAGGGTCGCCGGAGCGAACGTGCTGAGCACGCTCGGGATCATGTGCGGGACCTGGAGGAACAGCTTGTGCACCTCGCGCTCGACCTGGGAAGCGAGGTCGAAGCCCATGCGCTCCGCTGCCTTCAGCCACGGACCGGACCCGACGAGCACCTGCTCGAAGTCGTTCTGACGCATGCCGCACGTCAGGTACTGGTCGATCTTCATCTCGCTGTCCTCGGGCGCGAGCTGCGGCACGGCCGCCATGTTCGCGAACGGCGTCGACTGCACGGTGTGCTTGCCGGACCGCTGGAGCTTGATGGTGTCGCCCTGGGCGAAGTTCGCGCGGGCGGCTTCGAGCTGGCGATTGATGTAGCCGAGCGTCTGGAGGCGTTGCTCCATTCGGGTCAGCACGTCGAGCAGAAAGAGGTCGAGCTTTGCGTTGCCCGACGTCAGGGTAGTGGCGTCGTTCCAGGCCATGGTGATCGGTGGTCGTGTTCGGTTGTCCGCTGTCCGTCCACCACGGCTCCCGAACTACGGCGCTCGGGAAACGGTCGCGGTGGTCCGCGTCGCACGTTTCCCGGCGTCCCCGCCGGCCGCAGCTGTCAGCTCGCCGTCGCAGTCCCCTGCGCGGGTTCGCCTTTGCGGTCTGCCCTCAGCGTTCCCGCCTCGGGCGATGCACCCCATTCGGGTGGTCGGCGCATGTTCGCCTACCACCCGTAGCGGTGTCAAGAAGTCGCCCCCGGTCACTACATGGGCGGATCGGCGCGCACCACCGCGCCGGTCCCGTCCACGATCTGCAAGAAGTCGCCCTTCGGCACCGCCTTCCTGGCCTTCTGGTAGTCGCCGACGTCGCCGCCGAGCTTGAACGTGTACTGCCCGGACCCCTGGGCACCCTTGCCGCCGCCGGCCCCGCCGCCGCCGCCAGCGCCACCGGCACCACCGCCGGCTCCGGAGTTCCCCACGCCGGTTCCGTTGGCGTTGGTGACCGGCTTGAACATGGACCCGTAGCGCTTCAGGAACTCGCCGCGAGCGTAGGCGTCCGGCGGCAGCGGTTCGCCCTTGCCGTCGAGTCGCCAACCGTTCTCGCCGCGCACGCGCAGGGAGAAGTCGGGGAACTCCAAGCCCTTCTCGGGGTTGGCGGCGATCTCCTCGAAGCCGAGCGAGTCGGCGAACGTGTTGACCGAGATCTCCTCCAGGCCCGGCTGCGGAACGAGCCCGACGAGCGACGCCGCGGCGGCGGCCTTCCGCATGGCCTGCTGGTACTTCTGCATGTAGAAGTCCCCGCGCTTCGTGGCCATCGCCAGCTGCGTGTCCTTCGCCTTGCTCTTGCCCTCGAACTGCTTGTTCAGTTCGTCGGCCACCTGCCTGCGGAGCGCGTCGACGTCCACCTGCTTGCCCTTCGACTCCTCGAAGCGCGCGCGGATCTGCGTCAGCTCCTCGATCTCGGCGTCGGTCCACAGCTCGGACTTCGGGTCGTCCTTCTTCTTGCGGTAGCCCTGGAGCTGGTTGTTGCGACGGTCGGCGACCTTCTTGGTCTCCTCCAGCTCGTTGCGCAGCGTGGCCGCGTTGACGAGCGCGAGCCCTTTCGGGTCCGGGTCGAACGCGTCGAAGACGTGCTCGCCGTCGGGGTCCTGCGGGTTGAGGGGCGAATAGAAGTCTGCCAAGGCGGCCGGAACATCGGCCTTCTTGGCGAACCTGATGGGGATCTTCTTGACCATGGGTAGTGGTCGGCGAAGTGTGCCACCACCACCCCTGGGAAGCCAGCCAGCCTCCTTCGAACGTCAGGCCCAGAACACCGCGGCGAACAGCAGCGCGATGATCAGCACGGCGCCGATCTGGTCGGCGCGGGAAGTCGTTCTACGTGGCGTCGCCATTGGGTTCCTTCGGTGGGTCGGTCGGGTCTTCGGAACCGCCGGCGGTGGATCCGCCGCGGCCCTTGATCTCGCGCACGAGGTCGGCGCCGAACTGCTTCACGCGCTCGGCGGTGTCGCCGATGCCGACGACGACAGCCGTCAGGTGCGTCTTGAAGTGGTGGTCCATGAGCACTCCGCCGCCCGACATCGTCTGCAAGTCGGGTCGCACGGACAGCGCGTCGAGAACCACCTGCCCGCAGCTGGCGAACACCCGCACGGCGCAGTTCTCAATCTGCTCGCTCTCCTTCGCCACGGCCAGCATGATCTCGTAGTCCACTCGCATCGTGGTGCTGCCGTCGTGCATGCGGCTGGCCACGCGGATCGGCTGCGTCAGGTGGTCGGCGATGCCGCAGAGCGGGACCGCGTAGATCCGCTCGCCGGGCCCGCACACGATCGCCGGCGGCACGATCTGGTCGCCCTTCTTGACGTGGCGCATCCGGTCGCGCACCGAGGCTTCGAGCATCCACGCCGCGCGGTCGATCTTGTAGTCGTAGAGCGCCGGGTCCTCGTTGAAGTCGATCTCGAAGTGCGTCGATGTGAATAGCTCGTTCTGCTTCGGGCCGAAGCCCGGTGCGTGCGGTTCGCGCCACGCCTGCGGGCCGAGAGGCACGGCGCTGTCCGTGCGCAGGCGTCTTCCGAAGAACGACTGGATGGTGTGCCAACGAAGCGTCGCGGCGGCGCTGGCCTTGGACACGACCATCTGAGCGATCTGTTGGTGGTTCAGCATGGAGTTGTTTGGTGGGTCACCCGCGCTGCGATGGCAACAAGCCCTTGGCGCGCAAGTCGGACAACGTAAGTAGCCGGAGCCCGTCGTCGAACAGTTGCGACCATTCCAAATCCCCAGCACGAAGCGCCTTCCCGCGAGCCGGTCCGATGATCGAGTCCTGCTCGTCCGCGGGCAGATCCTCCCACCATTGCTTCGCCGCGGTCGTGCTCGGGATCTTGCCATCCTTCGATGCACGCGTGCCACCGAACTCGGGCTTGTCCTCGCTCCACCAAGGCACGACGTCCGTTCGGCAGTTGCTCACTACGAAGCCGTCGCTACAGTATAGGCTACTCGCCGTCGTCGCATCGAATGCTCGGCCCCGGAAGCGCCCGTGCGACAGCTTCTCGACAGGAACCCACACCCAATGGTCATCAGCAAGAATCCAAGAGTCCAGGCTGCGCACGCCGCCCGCAGGGGGCAGCGCGACTCGCGCGCTACGAAGATCGCCAGGGCGATGTCCCGCTACCGATCGGGACTGCACATCGGCATGCACGAGGTCGAGTTCGCGAAGCTTCTGGATGCCCTCGGTGTCCAGTATCGACAGCAGGAGCCCCTTGGCTTCTACAACCTCGACTTCACCCTCGCAGAAGATCCTGTCGCCGTGGAGATCGTGGCTGGCGGTGGCAACCGCGCGGCGTGGTCCAACCGAAAGAAGCGAACGAAGTACGTCCTCGACAGGACGAACCTTTTCGAAGTGCGCTTCACCGTGGCGCACCGAACGATCGTGCCTGAGATCGCGCAGCAGCTTGTCGCCTTCGCGAAGCTCTGCCGCCTTTACCAATCCACGAGCGGTAAGCATTGGGTGGTTCGGCCCGATGGTCGTCCGATAGCCCCCGGCAAGAACGTGAACGCAGGGTCCGTCGTACCTCGCATGGACGATCTCTTCGCAGTCCCCGTACGGGACGAACGTTGAGCCTTCGAGAACGGCGTTCGGGTGGATTGGGGGCCGCGGACCTTCGCCGATCGGCCACACCGACAGGTCCAGCTCGATGCACTGCGGCGTCGTGCGAAGGTCGAGCGTGGCCACCAGCTGCACGAACTCGGCGCCGAGCACTGCGGCGGCGCCCTCGCGCGCCTTCGCCGAGATGTGAGTCGTCACCGTGCGGACGAAGGTCTTGATCTGCGACCCGCGCCACTTGCTGAGCATGCCGTCGGAGAAGCCCTTCGACTTGGTCCCGCGCAGCGCCCGCACGATGTCGTCGACCTGATCGCCGCGCTGGAGCGACGTGCCCACCAGCTCCTCGACCTTCGAGCGCATGCCGTCGATCGACTTGCCCCACACGTCCTCGACGAGCTTGCCGAAGACCGGCGCCCGGTCGGCGGTGCTCGCGATCGCTTCGACCGCGGCCTCTGCCGTGGGTCCACCGAGCGGTCCGGTCGGCGGTTCGGCGCCGGCGTTCGCTTCGATCCTCGCGAGCGGCGCGCGCGCGAGCGCTTCGGTGCCGTAGGCGCGGACCATGGCCTTGGCGGTGAAGGCGGTTTCCTGCCGGGCAACCTCGCGGAAGTCCGTCTGCATGCCGGCGAACACCCGGCGCCCGCCGTTCGCTCCGATGTCCCGCAGCGCCGTGGTGAGGCTTGCAGGCATCGTCGGTGGAGGCGGCGGAAGGGTCGGGATCGCCGCGCCGGCGCCCTGGTCGAAGGCGCCAGGGGTGCCGCGCTCCAGCCGGAAGGGCTGCCCGCTGCCGCGGCCGGCGAGCATCGTGGCCACGGCGATCAGGATCGGAGCCTCAATCTCGCGCGCGAACACGAGCCCGGCGTCCCGACTCATCGAGCGCACCGCCTGCTCCATCAGGATCGTGCGCCGGATCGACGCCCCGAGGAACGACTGGTAGGCGCCGGCGGCGAGCGCCGCCTTCAGCGCGAGACGGCGCGGTGAGGCCGGTGGTTTCTTCGAGGCCATGCGGCCGGGATCCTACTTGGACCGGAAGACGGCGATGATCGATTCCGCCACCGACTCGCACTCCCCATGCGCTTCTGGGAACACGACCTTGCTGTGGGTGAACGACACCAGCTCGTAGCCGAGCGTGTGCCGGTCCTGAATTACATTCTCGAAGCGTTCGGAGATCGGAGGTTCCTCGCTCTCCATCCCATCGATCCAGGAATCGGAGATCTCGACGACGACGAAAGGCTTCTTGTTCATGGTTCAGTGCACGTAGATGTAGCCGCAGTTGAAGCAAGCGATGGAGCCGTCGTCGTACAGATCGGCAGGGCCGATCGCTCCGCACTCCGGGCACCCGCCCTTCGGCTTCTTGGGGGCGCGCACCGGCAGAGGAGCGGGAGGCGGAATGCACGCGAAGCAGGTCGGAGTCGCATAGCACTCGCGAGCGTGCTCGACCGGATTCCCGCACTGTGCGCATGGGACTTGGTCAGCCACGGTGGAACTCCACTGAGCGCACCGCGCTGTGCCCGTCGGGAGCCCCGTCTTCGTCGACCATCATCAGCACGAGCAGCGGCTTCCGAGTTCGGTCCTGGCCGTCGATCCGGAAGGCCATCCAGTCGGTCCGCTTCGAGTTGGCGAAGGTCGACGCGAAGGCGTTTGGCCGGCAGTCCACGCAGTCGTCAACCTCAACGCCCCACGACGCCAGCATCTCCATGCCGAGGCTCCACACGCGCTCCGCGTTGTTGCCAGCCTCGTTGTTGCAGCCCCAAGGCGTCCACATGTTGACGATGAGCCGGCCGCTCACAGCGACACCCGCAGCGACGTCATCGCTTCGAACGCCGGGCGCAGCTGCTCGCAGTCGACGTCGTCCAGGATCGCCGGCTTCATCGGCGCACCCGTCTTGTCGAAGCCTTGCAGCTCGTAGAGGTCGGCGTCGGTCAGCGTGACCTTCACGTAGCGGATGCCGTCCTTCGCCTTCGGCAGGCGCACCGTCAGCGAGCGGTTGTCGTAGACGAGATCGCGCGCGCCGGTCATCGCGAGCAACCGCTGGCCGCCCAGCTGGCGCAGGATCGTGTTGGAGACGGTCGGGTCTGTGGGAGCGTTGGCCATGCCATCCAGTGGCCGGTCTCCCCGCCCGATTGTCGCGACGGCCACGGTGACCAGCATCTCGCGAGCGATCGGGAGCCACGCTTCGTCGGCCGCCTTCTTCGCCTCGTAGGCGCGCTTCACGTCCTCGGGCCAGTGCTTCGCGTCGGTCCATCGATGCGTGCCGGCCTTCTTGAGCGCCGCGGACAGCGCGTCGTCGGCCTCACGAGCGGCATGCCAGAGCGGGTGACCTTTGGTAGGCATGGCGATCAGTCGTTGAGGATGTCGACCGACACGCAGCCGGCCGACTGCTTGTAGCGCTTGCCACCGCAGCGCAGGGAGCGGTCCAGGAACAGCGTCCGGTTGTCGCCCCACAGGCCGACGATCTGGATCTTGGCAGGCCACTGGCCCGGCGGGAGTTGAGCGACGCTCGCGTCCACGACGAACGCGAACGGGGCGACTTCGGTCAACAGCGACGACGAGATGTTGTGCATGGCAGGTAGTGGCCGGAGTGTCTTGGGGAATGTCGCGATCGGGATCAGACCGTGGTGATCTCGCCGCGTTCCTTCGCCGCGCGCCAAGCCAGCTCGGCGTCGATCTGCGCGACCGTGCAAGCCAGCTGCGCGCGCATGTTCGTCAGGTAGGTGGCGCTCGCCTTGGTGAGCGGGAACTTGCGGCGCAGGTCCGCATACAGGTCGTGCGCGTCGTCCGCGCTTTGCAGGTTGTTCGGGTTGTAGTCGATGGTGAAGGTGTGGCGCATGGCACTGAGTGGCCGGCTTGCTGAGCGGGTTGTCGCGATGCCGCAGAAAAGCGGGGCAGTTTTTCGACTTGCCCCAGGTCTATTTCGACCTGCCGAACCCGGCCAGGACGCGCTCCACCGCTCCTATCCTTGCCTGCGATGCCCGGACCGGCCCGGACGTGCCGCGACTGGCCGTGCCTTTCCTCGCCGTACCATGCCTGCGTTGCCATATCCCAGCATCAAGACCGAGTCGACTTGTCGACAGCGTCCCACACCGATGCCAGCTCAGTCAGCTCCGCGTACTTGCGCCGGAGTCGGCCGAGTTCGTCCTTCACCGATTGCAGCAGCTCGGCTCGCTGTTCGGCGTTGGACATCACGCGCACGGTCGCCCTGTAGGCGGGACGTTCCCCGGCGCGATCGCTTGGAAGGTTGACCCAAGCGCGCACTGTGCGCTCTGGGCGAGGCTCGATCGTCACCCTGGCGATCAGAACGCGAGCCTCCCAGAGACGCCATTTGTCAGCCGCCTCGCCGTCCTCCCACGTGAACCTCTTGTGAAGCTCGCTTCGAGGATGCGATCGGGCCCAGTCGACGACGGCTTGCGCAGGTAGCACTCCTCCGTGCTTTGAAGCCACCTGCTCCAGCTCTGACTGCACCTTCTCATTGATCGTCGGCTGCGGGATTGGACCGGCAACGATCTCAGGTCGAAGCTTCGACTTCGCCCTCGTTCGCGGAATGGTGCTCATGCCGATCTGCGCTTCTTAGTGAACGCACGGAACACGGCCTCGTCGCACAGCTCGAATGAGCCCCAGCCGATACCCGCGGAGTTCTTCGAATCGTTCCGGCCCTCGCCGATCCCGACCTGGAGTCCGACTCGCATCATCAGATTGGCGATGTCGTTCTGGTTGAAGGTGTCCGCGTCGAAGCGAACCATCACCTTCGCCACCCACTTCTCCCACATGGGCCGCGAGCGGATGTCGATCTTGCCGTTGTCGTTGCGAGCTGGCATGTCGTGGCGCCGGTTGACCCCATATATCCGCACCAATGGAGTCCCGTCGTCGCGGTCGTACCCGTCGGCCTTCACCGTAACAGCCAGCTTCGCCAGAGTCATCTTGAAGCCGATCAGTCGGCACGCTGAGATCATGGCGTTGCGGAAGGCTCCAGCGGGAATGCCGATCCAGCCGTCACGCGAGTAGTGCGTTGCCTCCTCGCAGGCCTTGTCGAAGTCCTTGGGCGTCCGCACCTTTTTCGACGATGCGACCCGCCCTGCTTCCTGGGTCGCCATGATTTGCAGCATCGCCTTCTGGCTGAACTTGTGCTGCACATAAGGCGTGTCGCCAACGATGCACAGTTGGATCGTTTCGAGCTTAGGAGCCTTGATGGTGATGGCCGATTTCACGGCCCGCTTCTGCTTGGCGACGCTTTCTTCGAGCGCCGCTCCCTTCTCCGTCTTTGGTGTCATTGGACGTCCTTTGGTGAGTAGTTTTCGTTCACGAGTCTTTAGTGGCCGGCGACCATTGGATCATGTCGCCGATTTCAGATGCTGCGTGCGTTCTTGATCCAGTCGGCCAGCGAGCTGAAGACCTGATCCCGGCCTTCGACCTTGTCTGGGTTGCACCCGCCCAGGCGGGAGTAGATCCGCACCGCTTGGTTGGCCATGCAGCCGTTCTTCGACTCGTCCATGCCGTCGTTGTCCATGGTGGCCAGCGCGCCGGCGCAGAACTTCGACTTGGCCGTGACCCGGCCGCCGCCTTCGTCGTCCTCGTCGCTGTAGTCGATCGTCTTGTGGCACGGGAATGAGCCGCCGGCGCGGAGCGCCTTGGCGATCTCCTTGCGCCTCGGCTTGCCGAGCAGGATCGGCTTGCGGCCGTCGTGTTCGCTGAGGAAGGGGCAGTCGTTGCAGGGCTTCATGTTGGTGGCCTCTCGACTTCGACCATGGGAGTTCCCTCGCTGGCGCTCGCGATCCAATCCATGATCCTTCGCTTCGCACCGCCCCTTGCCACGATGACGAGCGTCACGTCCGCGGCGTCGAGATCACAGTCCTTCGGGTCACCTTGCAGGCCCACGAACGACATCATCAGGTTGGTCGCTTGGTCAGCGACCATCTTCGAAGCGAGCCGTCGCGCTGCGCGTCCCACGTCGTCTGGGTTCATGGCATCGGCTCCCCGCGACGCCAGTGGCGCAGCGCGCGCAGCGCGTAGGCGTCGGCGTCCCGTTCCGAGAACTGCCCGCGCGACCCCCACACTCGCCGGCCTCTTCGCACCCGCGCTTGCCAAAGGTGGCGCATCTCGTGCGCGAGCACCCATAGCACCACTTCGACGCGCGTCATCGGCGGCGCATCAAGATAGCCACCGTGCGCGGCCCGGCCCCGGTGTCGGTCGTCTCGACCGACGGAGACCACGATGAATGGACACGACCGATCGTGGTAGCCGTGACCCCTTGGGTAGGCGACGCCTCGGTAGTCGCCGTGCCTCACCGAGTTCGCGATCCGCACGTCGAAGCCGGAGATGCCCGGCGGCTTGGCGAACGCGATCAGCTTGCGGATCGTCGCGGTGTCCAGGTTGGTGTTGTTCTTGAGTCGCATGGATCAGGTAGTGGCCGGCTCAGTAGCGGCCATGTCGTTTGTCGTCCGCGATGCTCGGCTCGTTCTTCGCCGAGTAGGCGAGCGCCCGGTTGAGCCGGTCGATGTCGGCTTGATGCTTGAAGGTCAGGTGACCGTTGCCGTTCAGGAACAGGCGCACCGTGAAGTAGTCGAACTCGACTACCCAAGGAGCGAGCCCGGAGATCCCTTCGCGCAGCGTGTGCGAAGATCCGTGCCGGTGGTCCGGCTCCACGCCGCCGCGCATCTTGCAGAGGAAGCGGGTCAGGTCGTCGAGCTTGTCGCAGGCGTGGTGGTGCGGGCTGCGGAACCGTTGGCGGTCCGGTCCCACACCCCACACGTCGAGCACGTGGCGCAGGATCATCCGCTTGCCGAAGCGGCCGGCGAGGTTGGTGTTGTAGTTGCCGGAGAGGCCGCGGAAGACGTCGAGCACTCCGCGCGCGACCATCATCGGCCTCGCCGAGTGCACGCCATGCATGGTGGACTCGATGTTCTCGGCGGTGAGCGCAGGGAACGTCCCCTTCTCGATCTGCTCCTCCCACGCTTTGCGGGCCACGGCGTCCAGGAACGAGTAGAGCCCAGACTCGTTCATCACCTGCGCCCAGCCAGACCGGTCGGCGTCGAGCTTCACGGTGGCGAGGTCCCATCGGTCGCGCTGGCCGCGTCGCGAGTCGCAGTAGAGCGAGACGCATCCGATCGGCGCGTTGCGCACCAGCTCGTCGATCTGCTCCGCCCATCGCACGACACCATCGCGCTTGGCGAGGATCGCGTCGACCGAGCACGACGGCACGAGCGCTGTCGTGCCGGGGAGGTCGTCCTCGTCGATCGGCTCAGCCTGTGCGTTCACTTCGGCACCTCGCGGCGCAGCAGAGGATCCGTGGTGGTCGAGTAGCTGTCGCAGCGGTGCGCCGACCACGCCTTCACCAGCACGATCTGCCCCTTGATGTCGTTGTCGCGAGCCCACGTGTTGAGCACGTCGTAGGCGCCTACGAGGTATGCCCACTCGGCCACCGCGGTCTGCAACGTGGTCCCGGATCCGGTCTGCTCTGCGGCACTGCGCCCCCACGCCATGCAGTCCATCATCTTCGTCAGCGCGTGTTCCTTGCCGAGCTGTTCGGCGACCGACATCAGCGCCCGCTTGCGCCGCGCGGCCAGCACGAGGTAGTCGGCCTTCGTGAGCCGGACGTTCACGACGTCACCGAGAACTGCGCGCGCAGCGCCTCGTCTGCGGCGCGGGCCGCGGTCCAGACCTTGGTGTAGTGGGACCGGTGGTTCCGGCAGAAGTAGAGGAGCTTCCCCTGCGGGTCGCGCACGCGCAGCGGCGCCTGATTCCGGCAGAGCTGGCCGGTCGTGCGGACGTTGGCGCAGCAGAAGGGAAGCATCGAGCGGAACGTTTCCATGCCAGCAAGTGGCCGCACAGATCAGGAACCCGTCGCGGTTGCCACGGATTCCGAATCCTCCCAGTACTGGCGCCACTCGGAGATCTCGGCCAGTCGGGACACCGCCTTCGCCTCGATCTGGCGGATGCGCTCGCGCGTGACCCCCATCAGGTCGCCGATCTCCTGGAGCGTCCGGCCGTCGAGCACCCGCATCTCCAGCACGTCGGCCTCGCGGTAGCGGTGGCGTGCCCGCAGGATGCCGAGCGCGTGCGTGGCCGCGGCGATCGCCACTGACCGCGCGTCATCGCGCCCCATCGGCACTTCCAACTTCTCCCAGATGCTTTGGTCGTCGGCGCTCTCCATCTGCGAGACGGGCATCAGCTCCGCGCATCGGCCGAGCCGGTTCCACTTGTCGTAGACCTTCGCCAGCGCTCGGCGGATCGGGAACAGAGCGTTGGTGCAGCACCACGAGTGCAGCGTCATGCGTCCGTCCTCGCGCCACGTTCGAACTCCGCGCAACACGCCCAGCCAAGCGATCTGCGTCAGGTCGTCCCAGGCGATCCCGAGCGCCCGCGCCGCTCGTGACTGCGCGAACCGCGCCGCGGCCCACCCTGGCACGCCCGCCATGCTCGCGCACAGCGCAGCCTCGTCTTCGACCGGTTCGCGCCACGTGCTGTGTTCCCACCCGTCGAGCCCGGCCCGGCTGAACATCCAGCTCGGCAGGATCGTCTCGTCGTCGAGCCGTTCCCTGGCGTTGTCGTCGCGGGTGAGTGTCTGGCGGCGCATGGTGGCGGTCACGGACTCCCGCTCAGTAGTCGTCGCCGCCGTCGTCGGCGGAGTCGTCGTCGAAGTCGGGCTCGGACGGGTTCCTCGCACAGTAGTCTTCGACCGCCTCGTGGATCAGCGTCTCCGCCGTGCGCACCAGCGCGAGCATGGCCTCGGGAGTCGGCTCCACGCCGGGGTGGCACTGGTCCCAGTGGTCCCGGTCGATCAGCTCGATCCGTTTGCCGAGGGCGACTTCGACGCCGCCGCTGTAGCCCACGCTGGGATCGGAGGCGGTCCACGCCGTGTCGAGATCGACTCGGAGGCCGTCGACGTAGCCGTGGTCGGCGTCGGCCGACACGTCTTGCGGTTGTAGTTGAATGGTGTTCACGCCGGGTAGTGGACGGTCGCCGCAGGAAACCGTCGCGACGTGCCGCACATTTTTTTCGGTGGCGTCGCGACATGATCGCGCGGCGATCGGCCACTTGGTTGCATGGCCTCGATTCCCGTCGACAAGAACCGCGACTACACGAAGGGTGACGTCGTTCTCGATGGTTCACGCTTCGTGACGATCACCGGCGAGCGCTGCTGGCAGTGCCGCAAGGTGTCGGTCGGCACCTACCGCGTCGGCAAGGGCAAGAAGACCACCGAGTGCGAGACCTGTGTCCACGGCTGCGGTCCCCGCGGCCTGTCCAAGCTGTTCCAATTCTGACCCTACCCATGACCATGACCAACAAAGCGAAGCTCTGTTACGACTGCGGCATGCCGAAGCCGACCCACGAGGAACTGAAGGCTGGCGCCGCGAAGCACGTGTGCGTCCCGCGCAACGAGCCGGAACCCGGCACGACGTTCGAGCTGGAGCGGTACACGCCCGACCCGTTCTTCGGCAGCTACGGCGTCGACATCAAGGACAAGGACGGCAAGACGATCGTCGGCACCATGCACGACCGCTCCACGTGCGAGCGCCTGCTGCGGATCCGCGGCTGGAAGGGGCCGTTCAACTGGCCGACCGTCGCCGAGTCGATGGCGTCCAGCGACGCCAAGCGCGCGGCGGCGCGGCTGACGCGGACCGCCGTGGCTCAATCGACCATCGCGAAGGCGCGGAAGGGCGGCAAGTGAACCCGCCGCGACAGGATCCCGAGCGGCCCGCCTACTTCCAGTGCAACCCCGGGCCTCACACCTGCGCAGGCGCGCTGGAGCTGATGGGCAAGGTGGTCCCGATGTCCGTCGTGCCGCCGCTGCCGAAGTGCAGCGGGCGCGACTACTGCCAATGCTACGTCACCTGCGAACCCCCACTCCAATGACCGACGAACCCAAGACGCTGACGATCGTTTCCCTCCGCTCCCAGAACGTGAAGCGCCTCAAGGCGGTGCGGATCGAACCGCGCTCCACCGGGCTCGTGGTGATCTCGGGGAGGAACAACCAGGGGAAGTCCTCGGTCATCGACTCGATCGCCATGGCCATCGGCGGCA
>Ga0111538_10009180_pt1 | contig 13215 bp, 8 predicted proteins | sample SoiMethybrSBSTD1_FD_79669 | JGI IMG/M metagenome (GOLD analysis project Ga0111538, IMG submission 79669) | Bulk soil microbial communities from a Populus tree surrounding site in Tennessee, USA - Soil MetaG P. TD hybrid SBSTD1 (version 2)... | ecosystem: Environmental > Terrestrial > Soil > Tree...
GAACGACTGTATCGTCCCCACAAACTGAGGTTGTCAGAAACGAAGTTGATCTTGTTGTCAATATTTGTTCGATTGAACGAACCTATGCCGGTTGCGGCAAAATTATTTTGGATACCTGGCACATTTGGCAGCGGTAAGCGCTTCAAAATTTCCAGTGACGCAATGTCAATGCGGTTTGCCGGAATCGTGTTGTTGGGGAAGGGCGTGCGCAATCTTGGGTCAGGGTTCGACAATGGGTCGTACACTGTTATCCCGGTGCCAGTGAAGTTCACGTTGCCATTGGCATCAGGACGCAGGTTGGCGCCGGCAACACTGAAAGTTCCGCCCGCGGCGTTGCGCTGGGTCGTGCGTTCCAGGTCAGTAAAGAAAAAGAGCTTGTTCTTCCCGCTCCAGATCTTCGGGCCGCCCTCGCCAAAGTGCGGGAGGATAATAGGCCCACTGAACGCGTAACCGAATTGTGCCAGGATGTTCTTCGGGTTCGTGGGCTGGTTCACAGGTTGAAAGAAGGTGCGGGACCTGAACCGGCTGTTTGTGTCGTAACCCCAGCCGACGCCATGGAAATCGTTACCACCCGTCTTGATGCTCACGTTGATCGCCGCGCCACCCGCGAGCCCCTGTTCGGCGTCGAAGGCGTTGGTTACGATATTCACTTCCTGGATAGCTTCGGCCGGTGGAACGTAGACCGTGTTACCCGGCAACCAGGGGTAAATGACGCTCGAGCCATCAATCTTCGTATTGTTCTGCAAACGCGATACGCCGTTGACGTTGAACGACATGGACCGCTGCGGGTTACCGGCGGCCGAGTTGTCCTCAGTGCCGGAGCCGTTGATGAAAAAGCCTCCCGTGCCTCTCGTCGTACCCGGAATCAGATACATCAGACTCTGGTAGTTTCGACCGATGCTGCCAAAAAGCGGGAGGTCGTTAATCTGTCTGGCTGACTGCGTGACGTTCACGTCACCGCGATCCGTTTGCAGAGTCGCATCCTGCGTGGCCGTGACGACGACAGTTTCTTCAACGCCTCCAACTTCCAATGCAGCATCGAAACGATAAGTTTTGTTCGCTTCGATCCGAACATCTTCCCTGATCGTCGTCTTGAAAGACGAGCGGGAGATGGTCACTTTGTAGGCGCCCACTTGAAGATCGTTCATCGAATAACCGCCACGATCATCGGTCGTCACAGTCGACACGCCTCCGGTGGCCAGGTTAGTAACCTCGACCTTCGCGCCTGAAACAGCAGCTCCGTTAGGATCCGTGACGTTTCCAACGAGAGAGCCATACAGCACTTGCGCCACCGTCAGCGCAGGCACGGCGGCAAGCAGGCAGATGCTAAGCAGAATTAAAAACAGAAACCCGCGCGACTTGGTAGTGAGTGGTCTGGCAAACGTAAACATCGACGTATCTCCTTTAATGAAGATGGGCATTTAGCCATTTAGTTCGAGGCCACAACAAATTGTGCAATAAAGCGCTCAGACGATGGCCGGAGCGCCGAAGTGTTTCAGTAAAACGAGTGCTATCGTGCCCCGTAAACGCGGCTGAGTTATCGGATCGCTTGGGACGAGTTGCGTTTCCGCACGCGTAAACGAGTGCTGTTTGAGTGTTTCCTTGATGATGGGTCCAACGCGCTGCCACGCACGCGTTACCTCACCGACAATCACGATCATGTCAGGCGCGAGCCCGGAAACAAGTGGCGCGATGCCGCGACCGAGATACTTTGCCATCTCCTCTAAGGCTTCGACTGCCTTCGTATCGCCCTGCTCGGCGAGACGTAAAAGATGCTCAAAGGTTATCGTCGTCTCGGATGTTTCAGACTGGCGTTTGCTACGGCGCGCCGGCGCAATGGTTTGCGTGTACTGGCGAATGGCGGCTGAGTTTGACGCATACATTTCCCAGCAACCGCGGTTTCCGCAACTGCATTCGAGACCGTCGGGAACGATCGCCGCGTGTCCAAACTCACCGGCCGTACCGGTCGATCCCTGGACCAGTTGGTGATTGAGTATCAGGCCGCAGCCGATACCTTCCGACACCGTTACAACCACCAGATTGCGTAGGCCTTCAGCGCGACGACCGAAGCAAATCTCTGAAAGTGCGCAGGAATTTGCAGCATTTTCGAGTTCTACCGGGAGACGGGTTGCTTTTTCGAGTGGTGTCTTCAGGTCGAAGTCTTGCCACCCAAGGTTGGGAGCAAAGACCAGTTTCTTGGTGGCGAGATCGACGCGGCCGGGCAGGCTGACGCCGATGCCTTCAACCGTCAACTCCGGTCGCGCGGTCATGAGTTTGCGAACGCGGGGCACCAGTTCGGCGACGAACTGTTTTGGATCTGTGGGTGTTGCCAGTGAATCCTGGGCCAGGAAATTGGCGTCGAGATCGGCGAGCGCGAGAGTGGTCGTGATTGGGCGCACGTTTATACCGATGATGCCGACGCGCTCTTTGTTCAAGTGCAGGAATACGGGGCGTCGACCGCGTAGTGTGTGGCCGTTTGCGCCTTCGGTAATCCAGCGTTCTTTGATTAGTTGTTCCGCGATTACGGAGACGGTGCTGCGTTGCAGGCCGGATTGACGCGCCAAGTCAGCCCGTGAAATGGGTTGGTGCGTTCGTATCAGGTTGAGAACGATACGGCGATTGATGTCTCTCGCAGTTTCGCTCGTGGCGACCTGAAAGTTGGACAGATCGATTCTTCGGTGCACGGTATTTAATTCGCGGCGCGAACTAATACCACGGACGGGAAAAATAAGTCAATGAAAAAAACTTTCCAGCGCACGGATTCTGGTGGTAGTTGTTAGACAGGATTTACAGGATTTCTCCAGGATGAACATGATTCTTATCCTGCACATCCTGAAACAATCCTGTAAATCCTGTCTATGGATCTACTTCGGCTGTTGATCGAGAAACAGGTATCGCGCACGCGTGCTATCCATCTCGGCACGCGACTCGACATCTATTCTCATGAATCGGGACTTACTGATCGCGGGCCACTCCGGGAGTCCTGCCCCATTCGGATTTCCCTTCTTGATGAAGTTCGCAAAATAACCCTGCATCACTGTCGAGACCTTGTAGTCGTCCGGCGTCCACGCATAGACATCATTCGAACCGAGGTTACCAAGCGCGTACTCAATCTCCGCCGAGTGAGCCGCACCACGCGCAGGCGGCGTGTTCTTCCCTTTCATTGCCGGACGCGGGCGCGCGTAGAGATATCGATAAACAACGGCGCCGCCTGTCTTCGCATGCAGGTCGGCCCACTTCCAGGTGCTGTAACTAATGAATCGATCGCTGGCGAGGTCAGCAGCCGCCTGCATAACTTCTTCGTTCGTTTTCGCCGGATAAAGCTTTAACACCTCATCAGCTCGCGTCGAGTACATCTTGCCCACCGCGTTCCTGTAATTCTCCACCGTCGGTTGAGCTGAACCGAGTAGAGCGCCCCAGCCAACCTCTTCAGAGTTCCAGCCCGCCAACAGAGGCACGTGGGCTTGTTTCCCGTTTGCATAGGTCGTTGCGGGCTCGTCAGTTAGAAAATACCCATCAATCGTTAACGGAAAACGGCCGACACTGGCCCAACCACCTTTGCTCGCCTCGTCAAGAATCTGCTGCGACGGGATCGCCCGCAACGCGGCAATCGTTTGCGCTCCGAGACCCGCCGCAAACTTGCTTCCCTGCTCTTCTCCTTTTGCACGCGGAACGGCAGATAGCGCGCCCGTGATTGCACCGCTTTCCCCAATCGCTCCCGCAATAAAGTTCTTCGACAGCGGCGAAACCATGTGCGCGCTGACCGATATCGATCCCGCAGACTCACCGGCAATCGTGACGCGTTTCGGATCGCCGCCAAAATTCGCGATGTTCCGCTGCACCCACTGCAAAGCTGCATTCTGATCGAGGAACCCATAATTGCCCGAAGCGTTATGCGACGACTCTTTCGTCAATTCCGGATGAGACATGAACCCAAACACTCCCAACCGGTAGTTCACCGTCAAGACGACGATTCCCTTCGCCGCCATGCTCTCGCCGTCGTAGCGAGGTTCTGAACCATCGCCGCTCACAAAACCGCCGCCGTAAAAATAGACGAGCACTGGGAGTCGTTCGCGAGTGGATTTTGCCGGTGTCCAAACATTCAGATAGAGACAATCTTCACTGACACCATTCGATCGGAAAACCATGTCGTCGAAAATACGGGCCTGCATACAGCGTGGACCAAAGTCGACTGCCTGTCTCACGCCTTGCCAGTTCTTGACTGGTTGCGGTTCCCGCCAGCGCAAATCACCCGTCGGCGGCTGCGCGAACGGAATGCCCCTGAAGATGCGAACACCCGAGGGCTGTACGCCGCGACCTTCAACAGTACCGTTTGCCGTCTGGACTGTGTCCGCCGCGTGCGCTGCGATAGCGGCAATTAGAATCAGGAGCGTCAGCAAAAAAGTTTTAATTGTCATATAGACCATTTTATACACGATCATCGAACGTACTGTAGGGGCGGCCCTCCGTGGCCGCCCCTACAGTGGAATTAAACTATCGTCGAAAGAATCACCCGCCTCTCGCGCGGTAAAGACCAACCTCCGAAGCTTGAATGTCTGACAAAGGGGCGGCCACGGAGGGCCGCCCCTACAGTACGTTCCGAAGAATTTAATTCATGGTAGTCTGTCACGATGATTTCGAAATGGATTGTTCACAAGTTCGGCGGCACGAGTGTGGCGGACGCTGAGCGTTATCGAGCCGCCGCCGAGATCGTGTTGCGACGCGCGTCCGATGAACGTGTAGCCATCGTGGTTTCGGCGATGAGTGGCGTGACGAATGTTCTCATTCAATCGGTAGAGCGCGCGGCCGCTCGGGACTTGCCTTACTTAGGCGAACTAAGGGAGCTTGAGAGGAGACACCTCGAGACTATCGAGAAGCTTTCGCTCACGAATGCAAAAACCGCAGAGCTTCGTGAAACGATCCTCTCTGATTTCGCTGCAATCGAAGAGGTTTTACGAGGTGTTTGGATCACGCGAATACCTTCCGAACGCATCACGGAATTCGTCGCTGGTCACGGCGAGTTATGGTCGGCACAAATGCTGAACGCTTATCTCGAAGCCCAGGGACACTCCTCCACCTGCCTCGACGCACGTGAGGTTCTTATCGTCGAACCCGACAGCAACAGTGTCACAATCGACTGGGAGCTTTCGCAGGAGAATGTAAATGTTTGGCAGGCAAATCACGTCGATACCGATTTCGTCGTGATTACTGGATATGTCGCCGCCACACACGACGGCTCAGCCACAACTCTGAAGCGAAACGGGAGCGACCTCTCTGCTTCAATCTTCGCTGCGTTGCTCGACGCCGGCTCAGTGACGATCTGGACTGACGTCGAGGGCGTATTCAGTGCCGACCCGCGTCGCGTTCCGGACGCGATCGTGATACCTGAACTTTCGTACCAGGAAGCCGCAGAACTCGCCTATTTCGGAGCGAAGGTCATACATCCGAATACGATGGCCCCGGCGATCGCGAAGAACATCACGGTTTGGATCAAAAATAGCTTCAAGCCCGAGGCGCCGGGCACAAGAATCTCAGCCTCATCACGGCCCGATCTCCCAATCAAGGGTTTTGCGGCGGTCGAAGACATGGCTCTGATAAATGTTGAAGGCACGGGAATGATTGGCGTGCCGGGTGTGGCCCACAAACTCTTCGGCGCTTTGCGAGCTGTCGGTGTTTCGATCGTGATGATCTCTCAAGCCAGCTCGGAACACTCGATCTGCTTCGCGGTTCCGCGCGCCGACGCCGTACTTGCGAAGAAAACTATTGAAGAAACTTTTTTTGCTGAACTACAACGAGGAGAAATTCAGACTGTCGATTTGAGAGAAAGTTGCTGCATCGTCGCCATGGTCGGCGAGGGCATGATCGAAAGATTAGGCATGGCCGGACAGTTTTTCAGCGCGCTCGGCAAAGCGGGGGTCAACGTCAGAGCAATCGCACAAGGGTCGTCGGAACGAAATATCTCGGCCGTCATCGAACAACACGAAGCGACCAAGGCATTGCGAGCACTACACTCCGCCTTTTACCTATCGAGTCAAACTCTTTCGATCGGTGTGATCGGCACAGGGCTGATTGGCGGAACATTTCTGGACCAACTCATCGATCGTATTCAGGAACTGCGCACTGAACGTGGTATCGATCTGCGGGTCCGCGGCATCATGAACAGCCGGAAGATGATCCTTCATGACGGGCAGCTTCATCTCGACGGCTGGCGCAATGAGTTAGATGAAAGCACTTCTGATGCCGACCTGGAAAAGTTTATTAATCACATTCACGCAGATCACTTGCCACATGCAGTGATCATCGACTCAACGGCGAGCGGCGAGTTGCCGAAGCACTACGAGAGTTGGGTGTCGAGAGGCATCAACGTCATCACGCCGAACAAGCAGAGTAACTCCGGACCATTCGCTGCCTATCGCAGTCTTCGCGAAGCAACTCGCAAACACCAGCGATACTTTCTTTACGAAACAAACGTCGGCGCGGGGCTACCGATCATTCACACGCTTCGCGGTCTGATCGAAACAGGAGATCAGATAATCAAGATCGAGGGTGTGCTCTCGGGCACTCTTTCGTACATCCTCAACTCGTTCGATGGCTCGCGCGCGTTTTCTGAAATCGTACGTGAAGCTTTTACGCTGGGATTCACAGAACCCGATCCGCGTTTGGACTTGTCGGGTGTCGACGTAGCGCGCAAGCTGATCATCCTTGCACGAGAGATGGGGCTTCAGGTCGAGATAGACGCGGTCGAGGTTGAGAGTCTCGTGCCCGAGGATCTGCGTTCGGGAAGTCTGAAGGAATACCTCGACACCTTCGACAAACACGATCACGCAATCGCTGACCGGCTCAACTCAGCCCAAGCCAGTGGCCACGTGTTGCGCTATGTGGGTCTTATTAATAACGATGGAAGTATGTCTGCGGGATTGCGGACTTACCCACTGGATCATCCGTTCGCGAGTCTAAAGGGCAGCGACAATATCGTGAGTTTTCAAACCGCGCGCTACAACGCCCAACCAATGATCGTGAGAGGTCCGGGCGCTGGTCCCGAGGTAACGGCCGCCGGCGTCTTCGCCGACTTACTCCGACTCGCTTCTTTCCTTGGTGCACCACAATAAGTGCCACAAAAGGCACAAAATGCACATAAAGCACAAAAAGAAAATTGGTTCTACTTATGTGCCTTTTGTGCTTTTTGTGGCTGGCAACCTAATGGACCGAAATCACTTCTGACGAGTTAGTAACATCAGCTCTCCCACGTCCAAAGCAAAAACAACAAAACAGGAGGAACTTCCCGTGTTCAGGACAATGCTGATTTTGACAACCATCCTGGTGTGCGCCTCAATCGCCGCCGCGCAAAGTGACTACAAGAAATTCGAGTTCTTTGGCGGCTATTCGCACAACCGCGTCGACACAGACGTCACACTGCAAGGGAACATCGACGATCGTGAGGGCTTTCACGGTTTTGAAGCTTCAGCCACCGGAAATCTCTCGCGATATTTCGGAGTGAAGTTCGATTTTTCTGCACACTTCAAGAACAAATCATTTCCGATTAATAATCAGCCTGGAGTCGACATCGATTCTCGTCTGATGAACTTTCTCGGAGGTATTCAGATCAAAGACAACGCTTCGGAGGGAACCTTCAAGCCGTTTGCACACGCGCTTGTAGGCGCTGCACACGGCCGTAACCGCGTTGAGTTCAATAACGTTTTTTGTATTCAGATCTTTCCGAGCCCATGCACGAATTTCACGGAAAGCGAAACGGGCTTCGCGGGAGCGTTTGGTGGTGGCATCGACATTCGTGCCAGCGATCGAATAGATGTGAGAGTGATTCAGATCGACTACAACCCAACGCGATTATTTGATAGTACGCAACACAATTTCCGGTTTGGCGTTGGCATCGTGTTTCACTGATCTGTATTGAATAGTCGAGGGCAGCCTGTCCCCCAACAGGCTGCACCCGCCATCGAACTGAAATGATTCCGTGTTCGCCCAGGTAATCGCCCGCCACTCTTCGGGCTCCAACCGGCACGACTTACCGAATCACTTCATGGTGAGCGACGTCTTTGCAACGGTCGTGCCCACTGGCCACACAGAAGCACAAAAGGCACAGAACGAGATCCAGCAAGGCCTTTGTTAGTTTTGTGTCGATTTGTGCTTTTGCTGCTATGTCTCAGTGTGAGACATCAACGCTTTGGCGTGGCTCACGCTGTATCAGTGTTTGAAACGTGAGTGTTGATTAGTTTGAGGATTTCAGCGGGTGGAAATGGTTTCGCAAGCGCGCCGACGGCACCCAGTTTTTTCGCTTCAGCGAAAATTTGTTCGCTACCGTGTGCGGTGATCAAAACGATTGGTATTTCAGGTTGGTGCTGTCGGATGCCGGTGATTACCTGGAGGCCGGAGATGTCCGTTAAGAAGAGATCGACAACACTGAAACCGAAGCGGCTGCGGCGCACCTGGTCAATTCCGTCAAGACCGTTAGTAACAAGCACCACCTCGTAGCCGTTCGACTCAAGCACGAGCCTGAGCGCGTCGCCTACAGACGGCTCGTCGTCTACGATCAGGACGCGTAATTTATTCTCCATTAGGGGATTAGACACAAATCATCAGGGCTTAGCTGCCATCGATGACGGCGGTCGTTCAACTTTAATGCCAAGCTTCTTGAGCTTTCGGTAAAACGTCGGTCGAGGAAAACGCAGGATCTGAGCACTCTTCTTGATATTGCCTGCAGTGCGTTCGAGAGTCTGCATAATCGCTTCACGCTCAATTTCTTCCATTGGTAGTAATGGAGGAATCACAAAACTCGAGCTGGTCAGCCGCGTTTGGAATTCCTCCGGCAAACAATTAGGCAGCAACTCATCGCCTGAACAAAACAGCACTGCGCGTTCTATGACACTTTCGAGCTGCCGGATGTTGCCGGGCCAATCGTAACGAACCAGACGCATGACAGTATCCGGAGCGATGTCGTGGATTCGTTTTCCATATTGTTCGTTGAAACGTTTAAGGAAACGGTTCGCGATCAACGGCACGTCGTCAAGACGTTCACGCAAAGGTGGGACCTTAATCTTGATCGTGCTGATGCGGAAATAAAGATCCTTGCGGAGTACGCCTTCCTCGATGAGGGCGGACGTGTTGCGGTTAGTTGCCGAGAGGAGTCGGAAGTTGACATCGATCTCTTGCTCATCGCCAAGCCGTCGTAACCTTCGCTCCTGTAAAACTCGCAGAAGCTTTGTTTGCAGGTGCGCCGGCATCTCCGCGATTTCGTCGAGCAGCAACGTGCCCTGGTTTGCAGCTTCGATGAGACCTCGCTTGTCGCGGTCAGCTCCGGTAAACGCGCCGCGTTTGTATCCAAACAACTCTGATTCAATGAGTTCGTGGGGAATGGCAGCGCAATTGATTCGGATAAATGGACCAGCAGCACGCTGGCTTTGTGTGTGAAAAGCGGTGGCGATCAGTTCTTTACCGGTCCCACTCTCGCCTTCAATCAAAACGGAGGCGTCTGAAGGCGCGGCAGTTCGGATCGTCTCGAAGATCTGGCACATCTTCGTATCGCGACCAATCATGCCAAACGTTTCGCCGTCGCCAACGAGCGTTCGCTTGAGGGCTTCATTCTCATGTTTCAACGCCTGGAGTTGTAACGCGCGATCGACAAGAGCGAAGAGACGATCGGGCGTGTAAGGCTTTTCGAGATAATAGTACGCACCGGCCTTGATAGCCTCGATTGTGATGTCAAGCGAGCCGTATCCGGTCATCAAGATGACTTCGACGTCGGGCGTGGTCCTTTTGACGTGCGTGATTAGATCGATTCCGGAGGCATCTGCCAGACGAAGATCCGTGATGACGAGATCTACAGGCACTTGTTTGAGAATGGTGGTCGATTCCGCAAAACTCTGAGCCGTTAAAACTTCGAATCCTGCATCGGTGAGAATCAACGACAACGATTCGGTGACGCTTGGCTCATCGTCGACGACCAGAATCTTTTTCGGGATGCGTGCAATCACGATTGGCTCCTCTCTCGGCAGTGTACCTAGTCATTAGGTAATTCAATTCTGACCTGAGTTCCTTTTCCCTGCCGGCTTTCAACTTCGATTCGTCCGCCATGTTGCTGAATAATTTTCTGCGCGTAAGGCATTCCGAGACCGAGGCCACGGCTCTTCGTCGTATTGAATGGCTCAAAGATCTGTTTGATCCGTTCCGGGCTCATTCCCGCGCCGGTGTCCTCGATCGTCATCCACATCTTTTTGCCGTCGCGCCCGGTTGAAATCGTCAAACGTCCACCGTTGGACATTGCCTGAACGGCATTGAGCACGAGGTTGAGGGTTGCTCCACGAATCGAGGCTTCATCCAGCATTCCGGAAACAGGTGAACTATCAACCTCTAAAACGGTCTCAATGTTATGTGCAGAAATCTCGGTGCTGAGAAGCTGTATGACGTCTCGCGCGACCTCATTTAAGTCCACACTTTTCAACGCGAGTGTGACTGGTCGAGCGTAATTCAGAATCTGCTCAGTGGTGGCTGTGAGATGGTTGATGGTCTCGATGATCTTATCGACCAGTTGCGCATCAGCCGGGGGAACTTTTCCGTCAAGTTTACCTTTGAGGTGTTCGGAATAAAGCAACAGACCCGCTAAAGGATTTCTGACTTCGTGGGCCACCTGCGCCGCGACCCTGCCGAGCGTCGCGATCTTCTCACTGTGTGCAAGTTGTTCGGTAGCCGCCACTAACCGTCGCTGTTTGCGATTTACAATGCCCAGCAGAATGCTGACGACGATCACATCGACCGTCATCGAGATGAAGAAATGCTCAACTCTCTGCTCGATCTTGTTACGATACTCGGCGTTTTCGGGGCCGGGATAATTGCGCTCAACCCAACTGAAGTAAGGAGGCCGCAGCACTTGCTCCCACGTTATGATTACGGTCGCCGTCAATATGATCGTCAACGAAGTAAAGAGGATGATCAGGCCGAGATTGGAGCGTCTCGTTTCAGACACTACGAGCGAACGTGGGATACTCGTGAACACTCGTGAAAGGACACTCATAGACGATTCCCGGTAAAAAGGCTGTCTCCCCTACAGCCTCCCTGAGAAGGGATCAACTCACTTGTTTGGGTTCAGAAGAGGTTGTTACTAGAGCACCCAAAACCTGCAAGAGTCTCTGGCCAGGGCGCACCGTGTTTCATAATGAGAAAAAGTTGCCCTTGACAGAGGAATGTGTCTCCCTGCGTTCTTGCGAAGAAGGGAGATGTTTCGCGCCTGGTGTGGATTTTTTCCCGCGAACGAGAGCCAGCGGAGAAGAAAACTTAGGAAGCTGCTGTAGCACACCACTTGCAGATGGCTGAACGACAGCGAGCTAACAACAACCTATTCGCGCCGGGGAATAATACCACACTGCAAGGAGATTGAAATGCTGAGACTCACCTACGTTCTTATACTCTTAAGTTTTGCCTTCACTTCCACGGCGAAATCGCAAACGCCTCCGTCACCAACTACGCCGCAAAAACCGGTCGATTGTGCCTGCGAATCGCAGGTTTTGCCTGAGACACTCGCGATCGTGAACGGCGTAAAAATCACCAGCGCTGACATCAGGAAAGCGACGGGAAATTCCGTTGGCCCACTCCAGGCGCAGGTCGTCGAAGCACGGAAACGCGAGCTCGACCTGCTCATTAATTCAAAACTACTCGCAATCGAAGCGAAAAAACGCGGCATCAGCACAGTCAAACTGCTCGAACAGGAAGTGTTGGCAAAGGTGAAACGCCCGACATCATCTGAAGCACAGGCTTTCTACGACCAGAACAAGACGCGCATCAACAAGGAATTTACAGAGGTTGTCGACGACATCATCAGTTACCTATCGGACCAACGACAACAACAGGAAGCAAAGAAGTTCGCCGACACGTTGCGCGCCGCCAGCGAAGTCAAAGTGAACGTGACTGAAATAACGCCGCCTGCGAATGACGCAGAACGCGCTCGTGTTTTCGCAACTATCAAAGACGAGAAGATTACTTCCGGCGACGTTGAAAACTCACTGCTCCCCCTTATCTACGACACACAGGAACAAGTCTATAAGCTGCGCAAAGACGAACTCGAGCTCAGTATTAACGACACGCTGCTGACGCAGGAAGCGGCAAAACGAAAGATCACGACGAATGCTCTGCTCGACGCAGAAGTGAAACCAAAGCCGGTCACAGATCAGCAAACACAACTCTTCTACGAGCAAAATAAAGAGCGTGTCAGCGGCGACTTTGCGCAGACCAAAGACGCGATCCGCCAGTACCTGGAACAGATTGAGGTACGCCAGGCGGAACGCGCGTTTGTGGAAAAACTGCGCGCGAGTGCGGCGATTCAGGTATTCCTCGTCGCGCCGGTGTCGCCCGTGTTTTCGATCTCGACAAACGATCAGCCTTCGCTTGGTAACGCGAATGCTCCGGTAACGATCGTTGCGTTCACGGATTACCAGTGTCCGAGTTGTGCGGCCATGCATCCGACTTTAGAGCGACTGGTAACCGAGTATGGCGATAAAGTTAGACTCGTCACGCGCGACTTTCCGCTCAGCCAGCATACGGAAGCGCTGAAGGCGGCGGAAGCTGCCGAAGCCGCACGCGAACAGGGAAAGTACTGGGAGTACATCCACATCCTGCTTCGCAATCAGTCTGCACTGACGGTCGACAAGTTGAAAGGTTATGCAACGGAGCTCGCGCTCGACCGAACTCGCTTTGACAGTGCACTGGATTCAGGAAAGTTTTCAGAGTCAGTGCAGCGCGATGTTGAAGACGGGATGAAGCTGGGAATCAACGGCACGCCAACGATATTCATCAACGGCCGCCGGGTTTCGGCCAAGAGTTATGAGGATCTGAAAGCCAGCGTGGATGCCGCGCTGAAGTAATTTAGGCCACCCGGAGGCACCAGAAAGCACAAAAAGATTACGTGATCTTTTGTGCTTTTTGTGCCTTTTTGTGGCTTAATGACGGCGATATGGAGAGTTCCCCTCACTATCGCGCGTGCAATCTTTGCGAAGCGATCTGTGGCATCGAGATCACGGTCGAAGGTGATCAGCGTCTCACGATTCGCGGCGACAAAGACGATCCATTCAGCCGCGGGTACATCTGCCCGAAGGCCGTCGCGCTACAAGATATTCATTACGACAAAGACCGGCTGAAATATCCCGTTCGCCGCATTCCGAACGGTTGGCGACGCATCGGCTGGGATGAGGCTTTCGACGAGGTAGCAAA
>Ga0111538_10009182_pt1 | contig 13214 bp, 9 predicted proteins | sample SoiMethybrSBSTD1_FD_79669 | JGI IMG/M metagenome (GOLD analysis project Ga0111538, IMG submission 79669) | Bulk soil microbial communities from a Populus tree surrounding site in Tennessee, USA - Soil MetaG P. TD hybrid SBSTD1 (version 2)... | ecosystem: Environmental > Terrestrial > Soil > Tree...
AGGGATTCGAACCCTCGTAGGGACGTAATGCCCTCAACCGATTTCGAATCGGTGCCGTTGTGACCGCTTCGGTACCTCTCCGGGCGCGGGGGGCGGATTCTACACGAACCGTGCCTGCGTTGAAGCCGACCGCTACGGGCCCCGACTGGGCCCGGGCTGGTAATCTCTACCCGTGAAAGCCGCCCTGGCCATCATCGCCACGCTGCTGCTCGGCACCTGCTCGCAGCCGCCGACCGTGCTCGAGCAGATCATGCGTTCCGGCGAGCTGCGTGTCGTAACGCGCAACATGCCGAGCGCCTACTACCTCGGCGCCTCCGGCCCGCAGGGCCCGGAATTCGATCTCGCCAGCCGCTTCGCGGCCGAGCTGGGCGTGCGCTTGTTCGTTTATTCCGTGCCGAACGTGGCCGATGCGATGCGTGAGGTCGAGTCGCACCGCGCGCACATCGCGGCGGCGGGCCTGACGCGCGGGATCCGCCTGCCGTCGAATGCCAGCTTCGGTCCGCCGTATCAGCAGGTGCGCGAGCACCTGATCTTTCGCCAGGGCGAGACGCGACCGCGCACCATCAAGCAGGCCAACGAAGGCCACATCGAAGTGGTCGGCGGCAGCGCGCACGCCGCAACGCTGGAGCAATGGCGCGCCGTCAATCCGAACCTGTCGTGGGTCGAGAACCCGCTGGCGGAGACCGAGGAGCTGCTGTATCGCCTGTCGCGGCGCGAGTTCGATTACACCGTCGCGGATTCGAACGAGTTCGCGATCGGCCGTGCCTTTCATCCGGAGATCCGCGTCGCCTTCGACCTGTCGCAGGGCAAGTCGCTCGCGTGGGTCGTCGACACACGCGATGCGAGCCTGCTGCGGCGCGTGACCGCCTTCTATTCTTCGCTGAGCGCGGAAGGACGCCTCGCGCAGATCCTCGATACGTACTACGGCGACAGCGACCGCTTCGACTACATCCAGTCGCGCGTCTTCATGGAGCACATCGAATCGCGGCTGCCCCGCTACCGCCACTGGTTCCGTGAAGCCGCCACCGAGGTCGGGGTGGATTGGCGATTGCTCGCGGCGGTCGGCTATCAGGAATCGCAATGGGATCCGGGCGCGACATCGCACACCGGCGTGCGCGGCCTGATGATGCTCACCGAGGAAACAGCGCGCGCGCTCAACGTGCCGGACCGGCTCGATCCGCGCGGCAGCATCTTCGGCGGCGCCCGCTATTTCGTGTGGCTGCGCAACCAGATTCCCAAGCGCATTCTCGAGCCCGACCGTACGTGGTTCACGCTCGCCGCGTACAACGTCGGCGTCGGGCATCTGGAGGACGCGCGCATCCTGACGCAGATGCACGGCAAGAATCCGGACTTGTGGAGCGACGTGCGCGAACACCTGCCGCTGCTGACGCAGGCCAAGTGGTACACGCGCGTGAAGCGCGGCTATGCGCGCGGCTGGGAGCCGGTGCGCTTCGTCGAGAACATCCGCGGCTACATCGACATCCTCGATTGGGTCGCGACCGACACGCGACCGACGCCCGTCGCCGTGCCGGCTGACATCACGGCAGCTGGCCGACCGCAGGATTCTCCAAGTACGCGGCCGCGGCCGGCGCTAGCATCCTCGCAACCGAAGTGAGGAGTCGCGCGCCATGGCCGCTATCCACATCGAAATGCCGATTCGTGCGCCTGCGTCGCAGGTCTGGGAGGCACTGGCCGCGACCGGCGACGCGCATCTCGCGTTTGCCGGCGTCCTCACTGCTTGCCGGCTGGAGCGCGAGGATGTGCGCGTCGCAACCTTCGCCAACGGACAGGTGATCAAGGAGCGGATCGTCAGCGTCGAGCCGCAGCGGATGCGGGTCGCCTACGGTGTGATCGAAAGCCAGTTCGTGCACCACAGCGCGGCGATGCAGGTCGTCGCGCGCGGTGAGAACGAATGCGCGTTCATCTGGGTCGCGGACGTATTGCCGCATGCGGCAGCAGCGATGATCACGCCGCTGATGGAGCAGGGCGCTCGGGCGCTGCGCAGCGTGATGGAGAAAAAGCGCGGCCTGTAGGTCGGGCTTCAGCCCGACGCCTCATTTCTTCTTCGGGGCAATCTTCTCGGCGTAGGTGCGCGCGAGCTCTTCCGAGAACAGCGTCGGCAGGCCCTGCTCGCCGCGCTGGTTCAGCACCTGGTAGAACTCAGTGTAGAGATCCCAGTACTTCATCTTGTTGGTCGCGCCGAGCAGCGGACCGCGCTTGAGACCGCGGTCGAAGCGCTCCTGCAGCTCGCCCGGCTCGATGCGGTTCATCAGCTCGTCGACGGCCGCCTGGATCGCGCCGACCAGCGCCGTCTGATGCATGCGGATGTCCGCGAACGACTCGCGGATCGCTTCGATCGGTCCGAGATAGCGGCTGCTGTGCGGGTCGAGGAGCTTGAGCACGGCCTCGTCGACGCTCGCCGAGAATTTCAGCGGATTGTTCTCGCCCGGCTGGATCGTCGTCTGGTTCAGGCGCAGCCGGCTCTTGAGATCGGAGCGCCCCTTGAGCGATTCCATGAGGCCGAGCACCGATTCGCGCAGCATCTGGCCGGCGAGCGTCATCAGCACGTTCTGCGTATCGGCGGGCAGGCTCGCCGGATCGATGCCGGCGCCGCGGCAAAAAGCATCCACGCCGGCCGACGATTCGACCGAGCTGCTCTCGACGGCGCGCTTCGGACGCTCGGGCTCCGTCTTCTCCGGCCGCGCGAGCGCAGCGGGTGAGGTCAGCGCCTGCAGTGCCTTGCGATCGTACGGCCGCGTCTGCATGTGCCAGTCGTCGGTCTTGGCGTCCAGCTTCGGCAGTTCCGGTTTCGCTTGCGCCATGCGCCCGCGAGCGACTGTCTTGTGCTCGCCGCTCTCACCGAGCAGCGAAGCGAATGCTGTCTTCGGCGCTTTCGCCGGCGTCGGCGCGGCGGGAATCGGCGCCATCGCTTTCAGATCGTCGGAGTCCAGCGCGAGCGCGCTCTCGAGATCGAGCGGCGTCGCGGACGAGGAGGGCGCACGCAGCGGCGGCGGCATGGTCGGCGCCGGAGCGATCGCGGAGTCGGTGATCAGGTCGGTGAGGTCGAGCTCTTCGCCGAGATCGCCGTCCGTCGACCTGGGGTGCGTCTTGACGTTCGCCTTGTTGCGCACTCGCGGCGGCGCCGGGACCTGCCCGCTCGCGTCGGCAGCAAAATCGTTACGCTCATCGATGCTGACGAGCACTTCGTAGTCGCCGAGCCGCAGCCGGTCGCCGTCTTGCAGCGTGTACGCGCCCTCGACTGAGGCCGGAGTGTCCGAGCCGTTGATGAAGACGCCGTTGGTGCTGGTGTCTTCCAGGAGCCACTGGCCGGCTCTGAACTCGACCTTGCAATGATGGCTGGAGACGTAGCGGTCCGGGTCAGGCAGGATCCAGTCGTTGTCCTGCGCCCGGCCGATCCGGCCGCCGGTGACGCCGAACAGCCGCGAGCTGCGCTTGCCGAGCGCTTTGTAGTGATCGCTGATGACTCGAAGTTTCAGTGCCATGGAGCAAACGCGCGCAAAGCCGGCCCAGCCACCCAGTATTGCCCGGCTTCAGCCCACCCGATGCCGGCCCGTACAGCGTGATTATGGATAATATGGGGAGCAGACTACCAACCCGTCCCGGAACCAAGATGGCAGCCAGTCACATTTTCAAGGTCGTTTTCGTTAACCAGGGCAAGGTCTACGAGATCTATGCCCGCAAGGTCAGTCACGGCGCACTGTTCGGCTTCATCGAGGTGGAGGAGCTGGTGTTCGGCGAGCGCTCCGCTGTCGTCGTGGATCCGTCCGAGGAGAAGGTCAAAGCTGAATTCGAAGGGGTCAAACGCACGTATCTGCCGCTGCACTCGGTGCTGCGCGTCGACGAAGTCCGACAGCAAGGTGTGAGCAAGGTCAGCGCCCTCGAAGGCTCCAACGTGACGCCGTTTCCGGTGCCGCTGTATACGCCGGGGGACAAGAAGTAGCGGCGCTTTTCCGCTATCATTCGCCCCCGTTCACCGTTGGCTCCAAGATGCTGATACTGCCGGGCGCGTCTGCACTCTCCGACTTCCGAACAACGAGACTCCTTGCCGCGGTGACCGCCCGCGGCCACGCAGTCGAATCCCTCTCCGCGCGCTTCGTCCATTTTGTGCAGGCGCGTCGTGAGCTGAGCGCCGACCAACAGCGCATCCTGGCGGCCCTCCTGACCTACGGCCCACGCGCCCCACAGGGCGGCACCTCTGCGCTTCCGCAGCGTCCCATCGTCGTCATTCCGCGGCCCGGCACGATCTCGCCCTGGTCCAGCAAAGCCACCGACATCGCGCACGTCTGCGGCCTCGACGCGATCGAGCGCATCGAGCGCGGCATTGCCTACGAGCTGCGCGCCAGTCGCGAGCTCACGCATGAGCAACTGCGCGCGATCGCGCCCGCTCTCTACGACCGTATGACCGAAGCGGCGATCTTCTCGTTCGACGACGCGGCGCAGTTGTTTTCGCACGAAGCGCCGCGACCGTTGCAGACGGTGCCGCTGCGCGCACGCGGTCGCGCTGCGCTGGTCGAGGCGAACGAGAGCCTCGGCCTCGCACTCTCCGACGATGAGATCGATTACCTCGCCGCTAACTTCGCGCGGCTCGAGCGCGATCCGAACGACATCGAGCTGATGATGTTCGCGCAGGCGAACTCCGAGCACTGCCGTCACAAGATCTTCAACGCCGACTGGATCATCGACGGCGCGCGCCAGCCGAAGTCGCTGTTCGCGATGATCAAGAACACCTACGCGCGCAACTCGCGCGGCGTGCTGTCGGCCTATCGGGACAACGCTGCCGTGATCGAAGGCGCGAGCGGCGAGCGCTGGTTCGCCGACGTCGACAACCACGTCTACGCGCGCAACGCCGAGCCGATCGACATCCTGATGAAGGTCGAGACGCACAATCATCCGACTGCGATCTCGCCCTTCGCGGGCGCTGCGACCGGCGCGGGCGGCGAGATCCGCGACGAAGGTGCGACCGGGCGCGGTGGCAAGCCGAAAGCGGGGCTCGCCGGATTCTCCGTCTCGCACCTACGCATTCCCGGCTTCGAGCAGCCGTGGGAACGCGACTTCGGCCGGCCCGCGCGCATCGCTTCGGCGCTCGACATCATGGTCGAAGGCCCGATCGGCGCGGCCGCGTTCAATAACGAATTCGGCCGCCCCAACATCCTCGGCTACTTCCGCACGTTCGAGACCGAGCTGGAATCGGGGGTGCGCGCTGCCCTTCGCGGCTATCACAAGCCGATCATGATCGCGGGCGGTCTCGGCAATGTGCGCCGCGCGCACGTCGAGAAATCGGACGTGCCGCCCGGCGCGAAAGTCATCGTGCTCGGCGGGCCCGCAATGCTGATCGGACTCGGCGGCGGCGCGGCTTCGTCGGTGGGGAGCGGTGCGAGCGCAGAGGATCTCGACTTCGCGTCGGTTCAGCGCGGCAATCCAGAGATTCAGCGGCGCGCGCAGGAAGTCATCGACCAGTGCTGGGCGCTGGGCGAGGCGAACCCGATCCTGCTGATCCACGACGTCGGCGCCGGCGGCCTGTCGAACGCGATCCCCGAATCGATCGCGCACAGTCATCGCGGCGGTCGCATCGATCTGCGCGCGGTGCCGTCGGACGAGCCGGGCATGTCGCCGCTGGAGATCTGGTGCAACGAAGCGCAGGAACGTTACGTGCTCGTCGTCGCACCACGTGACCTCGAGCGCTTCGCCGCACTGTGCGCGCGCGAGCGCTGTCCGTACGCAGTGGTCGGCGAGACGACCGACGATGGCTGGCTCAAGGTCGCGGACCCGAAGTTCAAGACCGCGCCCGTCGATGTGCCGCTCGACGTGATTCTCGGCAAGCCGCCGAAGATGCTGCGCGACGTGAAGCGTGTGCCGGCGCTCGGCGACGCGTTCGACGCTGCTCGTGTAGATGTGGTCGAAGCGGCGTACCGTTTACTGCGCTTCCCCGCGGTCGCCGACAAGACCTTTCTCGTCACGATCGGCGATCGTACGGTCGGTGGGATGATCAGCCGCGATCCGATGGTCGGGCCGTGGCAGGTGCCGGTGAGCGACGTCGCAGTCACGTTGAGCGACTACACCTCGCACGCGGGCGAGGCAATGGCGATGGGCGAGCGCTCGCCGCTGGCGTTGCTCGACGCGCCCGCATCGGGCCGCATGGCTGTAGCGGAAGCCGTCACCAACATCGCGGCTGCGGCCATCGCTGCGATCTCCGACGTGCGCCTCTCGGCAAACTGGATGGCGGCCTGCGGCGAGCCCGGCGAAGACGCGGACCTGTACGCGACCGTGCAGGCCGTCGGCGAGGAATTCTGTCCGGCGCTCGGCATCACGATTCCGGTCGGCAAGGATTCGCTGTCGATGAAGACGAGCTGGACGCACGGCGGGCGCGCACGAAAGATGGTCGCTCCGCTGTCGCTCATCGTCTCGGCGTTCGCGCCGGTGCGCGATGTTCGTCGCACGCTCACGCCGCAGCTGCGCACCGATAGCGGCGATACGTCGCTGCTGCTGATCGATTTGGGCGGCGGGCGCAATCGACTCGGCGGCTCGTGCCTGGCGCAGGTGTATGGCAGCCTCGGGCGGGAAGCGCCGGATTGCGACGACCCCGCGCGCCTCGCGAGTTTCTTCGCTGCAATCGTCGAGTTGCGCGCAGCGGGGCTCGCCCTCGCTTATCACGATCGCTCGGACGGTGGGTTGTTTGCGACCGTTGCCGAGATGGCTTTCGCGGGGCACTGCGGCGTCGAGCTCGAACTGACCACGGAGTCTGTTTCGATCGCAGCGGCGCTTTACAGCGAAGAGCTGGGCGCGGTGCTGCAGATTCGCGGCGCCGACGCGCAGGCCGTGCGCCAGGTGCTCGAACGTCACGGGCTCGCGCGTTTCGCGAGCGTCATCGGTCGCGCCACCAGCGCGGATCGCATCGTCGTTCGCACCGGCGGCAAGGTCGTGCTGGACGAGACGCGCACCGCATTACGCCGTGCGTGGTCTGAGACGAGCTTCCGCATGGTCGAGCTGCGCGACCATCCGGAGTGCGCGCGCGAGCAATTCGCGGCTGCGATCGAGCCGGGCGATCCCGGCATGAACGTGCGGCTGACCTTCCAGCTGCAGGACGACATCGCTGCGCCGTACATTTCGCAGGGCGCGCGGCCCAAGGTCGCGATCCTGCGCGAGCAGGGCGTGAACAGTCACGTCGAAATGGCAGCGGCGTTCCATCGTGCCGGTTTCACCGCGTACGACGTGCACATGACCGATCTGTTCGAGCAGCGTCTGAGCCTCGACGAGTTCCGCGGCCTGGTCGTGTGCGGCGGCTTCTCGTACGGCGACGTGCTCGGCGCGGGCGAGGGCTGGGCGAAATCGATCCTGTTCCACTCGCGGCTGCGCGACGCGTTCAGTGCATACTTCGCCCGCCCCGACACGTTTGCGCTCGGCGTGTGCAATGGCTGCCAGATGATGTCCGCGCTGGGCGAGATCATTCCGGGAACGCAGCACTGGCCGCGCTTCGTGCGCAACCGGTCGGAGCAGTTCGAGGGACGGCTGAGTCTCGTCGAAGTGGTCGAGTCGCCGTCGTTGTTCTTTGCAGGCATGGCCGGTTCGCGCATGCCGATCGCGGTGGCGCATGGCGAAGGCCGCGCCGAGTTCGCGCAGCCGAACGCACTCGATGCGCTGGTGCGCGACAAGCTGCTTTCACTGCGCTTCGTGGAGAACGACGGCCGGCCGGCGGAGCGCTACCCCGCGAATCCGAACGGCTCGCCGCGCGGGCTCACGGGCATCACGACCCCCGACGGGCGCGTGACGTTGCTGATGCCGCATCCGGAGCGTGTGTACCGCACGGCGCAGAATTCCTGGCATCCGGACGAGTGGGGCGAGGATAGTCCGTGGATGAGAATTTACCGCAATGCCAGAGTTTGGGTTGGATGAGGGTGACGGAGTGACGGAGTGACGGAGTGACGAAGAAGCAGACTTCCGGCGTCACTTTCGTCACTTCGTCACTTCGTCACTTCGTCACTCCGTCACTTCCAATTTCCCGCCGCCGCCTTCGCTACATCGTTCACCGGCCTTGCTATCAACCCCGACTGCGTGATCGTCACTTCGTAGCGCGCACCGTCCGCCATCGGCAGATACACGGCGCTGCCGTAAACCGCATCGACGAACGGCAGCCAGCTGCGATGATCGATCGACATCGTCCACAGATCGATGCCGGGGTTCTCGCTTAGCGCGTAGACCGTGCGCTCGTCCGTGCGCTCCTGCTCGATCTCGCGATAGCGGCCGCTGACGCGCTCCAGTCGATATTGCGCGTCGAGACCGAGCAGATTCGCCCAGCCCTTCCACTTGAGCACGCGCGCGTCGAGTTGCCACTCGTCGCCGGCGAGCATGAACATCTGCAACTCGCCGCTCGGCACTTGCGCCAGCGTCGCGCGGAAATGCTGCCGCCCCCGCGCTTCGAAAACGATCTCGGCAACGGGCTGCTCGTAGGTCAGCCGGTTGTAGGTGTGCAGGTTGAGCGAGACGACGAAGAACAGCGCTGCGCCGGCGAGCAGCAGCGCTCCCATCAATCCGCTGCCCGCGGCTGCGACGAAGCGCGCGCGAAACAACCGCTGGCACGCGAGCGCGAGCAGCAGGAGACCGAACAGGGCGATGAGGAGGACGACTGCGTCCGAGGTCATGTCACGAAGCTCGTCAGCTCGCGGCGCTCGATCAGCGTGGCGAGGGTGGCGATGTCGCGGTCGAGGCGGTGGTCGTATGGCCGGTACGCCACGTTGTGCCGGATGAGTGCGTGCACGCGCTGCAGAGGTTCCGTGGTCTGCAGCGGTTGCAGCTTGTCGATCGCGTGGGCTGCGGCCAGCGCTTCGATGGCGAGCACGTGTGCGGTGTTCGAGCAGATCCGCTGCAGCTTGAACCCGGCCCAGGGCGCCATGCTCACGTGATCTTCCTGGCCGGCGGAGGTCGTAACGTTGTCGACCGACGCGGGATGCGCGAGCGTGCGGTTCTCCGACGTCAGCGCTGCAGCAGCGACGTGCGCGATCATGAAACCCGATTCGAGACCCGGCTCGGTCGTCAGGAACATGCTCAGCGCCGGATTGACGCGGCGATCGAGCAGGTCGGTGCGCCGCTCCGACATGCTCGCGATCTCCGCGACCGCAATCGCGAGATAGTCGCTGAGCAGCGCGAGCGGCTCGGCGTGAAAGTTGCCGCCCGACAGGATGTCGTGACCGAAGATCAGCGGATTGTCGGTCACGCCGTTGATCGCAGCTCCGAGCGCTTCGCGGGCATGCGAGAGCGCACTTTCGACAGCGCCGAGCACTTGCGGCATGCAGCGCACCGCGTACGGATCCTGCACGCGATCGCAATTCTCGTGATCGCTGTGGATGGCGCTGGTGGTGAGGAGCATGCGGAAGCGCCGCGCAACTTCCATCTGATGCTTCGAGCGGCTTGCCTCGTGAATGCGCGCGTCGAACGGCGCGTAGCTGCCGGCGAGACCGTCGACGGTCAGCGCGCCGATCACGATAGCTGCATCGAGCAGCGCTTCCGCGTAGAACAGCCCGTCGAGCGCCAGCGCCAGACTGAGCTGTGTGCCGTTGATGAGCGCGAGTCCTTCCTTCGCTTCCAGCGCGATCGGCTCGAGGCCGGCGGCGCGGCACACTTCGGCGCCTTCGAGGCGACGATCGCCTTGCAGGGCTTCGCCTTCGCCGATCAAGCACAGCGACAAGTGCGCGAGCGGGGCGAGATCGCCCGACGCACCGACCGAGCCGCGGCTTGGAATTACGGGCAGCACGTCGTTGTTGAGCAATGCGAGCAGTGCATCGACGATCTCGGTGCGCACGCCGGAAATTCCGGCAGCGAGGCTGTTCGCCTTGAGCAGCAGCATCCGGCGCACGATCGGCGCAGCGAGCGGCTCGCCGATGCCGCACGCATGGCTGCGCACGAGATTCAATTGCAGCTGGCGCACCTGGTCCGCGGAGATGCGCTTGTTCGCGAATGCGCCGAATCCGGTCGTGATGCCATAGCTGACGCGATCGGTGCGCACGGCCTCGCGCACGACATCGATGCTGCGTTCCATGCGCCGCCGCGCTTGCTCGCTCATCGCGACCGTCGTGCGCGCGCTCTCGAAGCGCCGCAGAACATCGAGTGAGAGCGTGTCGCCGTCGAGGATCAGGCCAGGTGCTGTCATTGTCAGATTGTAGGTCGGGCTTCAGCCCGACAGCTACGCCTCCAGCTTCTTGTACCGGATGCGGTGCGGACTGTCGGCGTCGTCTCCTTTGCGCCGCTTCAGATCCTCGACGTATTCCGCGTGGTTGCCCTCGAACCAGACGACCTCCGAATTACCTTCGAACGCGAGGATGTGGGTCGCGATGCGGTCCAGGAACCAGCGATCGTGCGAGATCACGACCGCGCAGCCGGGGAAGCTCAGCAGCGCTTCTTCCAGCGCGCGCAGCGTTTCGACGTCCAGGTCGTTGGTGGGCTCGTCGAGCAGGATTACGTTGCCGCCGCTCTTCAACACCTTCGCCAGGTGCACGCGGTTGCGCTCGCCGCCGGACAGCTCGCCGATCAGCTGCTGCTGCTGCGTGCCGCGGAAGTTGAAACGGCCGACGTAGCTGCGCGAGGAAGTCTCGTAGTTGCCGACGCGGATCATGTCGAGCCCGCCGGAGAGTTCCTGCCACACGGTGTTCGCATCGTTGAGGGACTGGCGCGATTGATCGACGTACGCGAGCTGCACCGAGGGGCCGATGCGGATCTCGCCGCTGTCGGCGCTCTCCTGGCCGGTGATCATGCGAAACAGCGTGGTCTTGCCGGCGCCGTTCGGGCCGATGACGCCGACGATGCCGCCGGCCGGCAGGTTGAAGCTGAAGTTGTCGAACAGCAGCCGGTCGCCGAAGCCCTTCTTCAGCGACTTGCCTTCGATCACCAGCTCGCCCAGCCGCGGGCCGGGCGGAATGTAGATTTCGTTGGTCTCGTTGCGCTTCTGGAATTCCTGCGACGCGAGCTCCTCGTAGCGTTGCACGCGCGCCTTGCTCTTGGCTTGTCGCGCCTTGGGATTCGCACGCACCCACTCGAGCTCGCGCTGCAAGGTCTTGCGCAGGCCTTCCTGCTGCTTCTCCTCGATGGCGAGCCGCTGTTCTTTCTGCTCCAGCCAGGAGGAGTAGTTGCCCTGCCACGGAATGCCGTGGCCGCGGTCGAGCTCGAGAATCCAGCCGGCGACGTTGTCGAGGAAGTAGCGGTCGTGGGTCACCGCGATCACGGTGCCGGGATAGCTTTCCAGGAAGCGCTCCAGCCACGCGACCGATTCGGCGTCGAGATGGTTGGTGGGCTCGTCGAGCAGCAGCATGTCGGGCTGTGAGAGCAGCAGGCGGCACAGCGCCACCCGGCGGCGCTCGCCGCCGGAAATCCTGGTGACGTCGGCGTCCCACGGCGGCAGGCGCAATGCGTCGGCCGCGACTTCGAGCTTGCGCTCGAGCTCCCAGCCGCCCTTCGCGTCGATCGCGTCCTGCAGCTTCGCCTGCTCTTCGAGCAGCTTGTTCATCTGCTCTTCGCCGAGGTCCGGATCGGCGAACTGGTCGCTGACGGCGTTGAAGCGATCGATCAGCGCCTGGATTTCACCGACGCCCTCGACGACGTTGCCGCGCACGTCCTTCGTCGCATCGAGCTGCGGCTCCTGCGACAGCAGGCCGATCTTGATGCCGGGCTGCGGCCGCGCCTCGCCTTCGATCTCCTGATCCGCGCCCGCCATGATGCGCAGAAGCGTCGACTTGCCGGAGCCGTTCAGACCGAGCACGCCGATCTTGGCGCCGGGGAAAAACGACAGGGAGATGTCCCGCAGGATGATGCGCTTCGGCGGCACCACCTTCGAGACGCGATTCATGGTGTAGATGAATTGAGCCATGGCTGGAACGAAAGGGGCAGGATTGGGAGAGGGGGGCGAATCATACAGGCCCCGTGCTAGTCTCGGCACGGGGGAGGGGCACACGCACCGAGAGGCCCGCCGTGACGGAATCGGACTGCAATGTGCTCCTGGTAGCAGGCGACGAGATCGCGCGCTACGGGTTCGGCGACGGTCATCCTTTCGGACCCGACCGGCACGAAGCCTTCATGCGCGAGCTGCACCAGTGCGGCCTCGACGGACGCGTCCAGCGCGGCTCCGCCCGCAGCGCCTCCCGCGAAGAGCTCGAATGGTTCCACACGCCGGCCTACGTCGACCTGGTGCGCGAGCGCTCGGCGAGCGGCTTCGGCTATCTCGACGCAGGCGACACGCCGGCCTGGCGCGGCGTTTATGAGGCCGCGAGCAACGTCGTCGGCGCGACTCTGAATGCAGTCGATGCCGTGATCGAGGGACGCGCGCGGCGCGCCTTCATTCCCATCGCCGGTTTGCATCACGCTTCGCGCGGGCACGCGGCCGGTTTTTGCGTGTTCAACGACTGCGGCGTGGCGATCGAGATGCTCCGGCGCCGGCACGGGCTGCAGCGCGTCGCCTATGTCGACATCGATGCACATCACGGCGACGGCGTGTTCTACGCGTTCGAGGACGATCCGGACCTGCTGTTCGCGGACCTGCACGAAGACGGTCGCTACCTCTATCCCGGCACCGGCATGGCCGCGGAAACCGGCGTCGGGCCGGCGCTCGGCACGAAGCTGAACCTGCCGCTGCCGCCGGGCGCGGGCGACGAGCACTACCAGGCGGCTTGGGCGAAGGTCGAGGACTACCTGCGCGCCGGGCGCCCCGACTTCATCCTGTTCCAGTGCGGCGCGGACAGTCTCGAAGGCGATCCGATCACGCACCTGCGCTTCAGCGAGGACGCGCATGCGCACGCCGCGGCGCGGCTGTGCGCAATCGCCGACGAGCTGGGGCACGGACGCGTCGTCGGGATGGGGGGCGGCGGCTACAACCGCCGCAACATCGCGCGCGCCTGGACCCGCGTGGTCCAGGCCTTCGTCGAGGGCAGCGGATAACCGCTACTTTCCGTACAATCAGCCTCCCCACGAAGAGGCCGCCCATGTTTCCCGCCACCATGACGATTTCCGGGTTCGATCCCGAGCTGCAGGCTGCGCTCGACGGCGAGAAGCGCCGCCAGGAAGACCACATCGAGCTGATCGCGTCCGAGAACTACGCCAGCCCGCGCGTGCTGGAGGCGCAGGGCACGGTCCTGACCAACAAGTACGCGGAAGGCTATCCCGGCAAGCGTTACTACGGCGGCTGCGAGTACGTCGACGTCGCCGAGCAGCTGGCG
>Ga0111538_10009184_pt1 | contig 13213 bp, 9 predicted proteins | sample SoiMethybrSBSTD1_FD_79669 | JGI IMG/M metagenome (GOLD analysis project Ga0111538, IMG submission 79669) | Bulk soil microbial communities from a Populus tree surrounding site in Tennessee, USA - Soil MetaG P. TD hybrid SBSTD1 (version 2)... | ecosystem: Environmental > Terrestrial > Soil > Tree...
GAACGCGCGCGGCGGGCTTGCCGACGCCCTTCTCGAGCACCGTCCGTGTGGACTTCGGATCGAGCTGCGCCAGCGCGCAGGCGCGCGGCTTCGTCCCCGCGACCGTGAGCAGCGCCGCCGGCGCGCGCTCGCACTGACCGAGGCACGGGCTCTTGTGCCAGATGCGGCCGTCGCGCGCGACGCCCTCGGGCCCGAACGAGCGCTCGAGCTCCGCGACGGTGCGCGGCGCGCCGGCCACATGGCAGGCGAGGTCGTCGCACACGTGCAGCGCCGCGGGCGGCTGCTCGGTCATCGAGAAGAGCGCGTAGAACGTCGCCACGCCCCACGCTTCGGCCGGCGGGATCTGCAGGCGCTCGCACGCGTAGCCCAGCGCTCCCGGCGGAATCCAGCCGAATCGATCCTGGATCGCGTGCAGCGCGGGCAGCAGCAGGTGCCTCAGCCCGCGCGCCTCGCGCCAGCTCTCCGGCCGCGCGAACTCCGTCCCGAGGAGCCCGTCCACGGCGGCGCGCTCGTCGTCGGTCGGCGCGAGGGCGATGGGCCGGAGGTCCATCGCGGGAGTGTAGCGACGGAGCGACGAAACCGACCGCGGAGGCGCGGAGAGCGCGGAGGAGCGCGGAGAAGCGAAGAGTCCGGAAGAGGGGCCTCCGGGGCTTCAGCTCGCGGGGGCTGGAAGCCCTGGAGGCCCCCTGCTCATCCCTCCGCGCTCTCCGCGTCTCCGCGGTCGGTCGGATCAGAACTCGAGCACGACGTAGTTCGTGAGCACGAACGCTCCGCCGCCGAAGGCCACCTCCTGCACGTGGATCGTGCCGGCGAGGCCGGGTGGCACGACGACCGGGACGCTGCTCGGCGTCGCCGACCACCGCATCCGCCCGCCGGCCGCGAGATCGAGGAACACCGTGCCTGCCTGCGGCACGTACAGCTGACCCGGAGGCCCGAAGCCCAGCACCGCCGCGAGGCCCCCGACGCCGCTCGTCACGAACGTGAGCGTGTTGCCCGGTGCCGGCGTGCCGAGGACCTCGAGGTGCACGGGCGCGAACTCGTCGGCGCCGAGGTCGATGCGCACCGTTCCGTCGAGGTCGCCGTCGAGCATGCGCGAGTCGCGCTCGAGATCGGCGCCGACGACGACGAGCCCCGGCTCGCCCGCGTCGATGCAGGGCGAGTCCGATGCGAGGCGCAGGTCACCGGCGGCAGCATTCACGAAGCGCGGATCCGCGTCGAGGTTGCCCGTCCCCGGTAGCACGTCGCCTTCCGTGTGGACGTCGCTGTAGGTCGCGGAGACGAGCCCGGTGGACCCGGACGCGACCTGCGAGCCCGTACCCCAGAGCACGCAGTGGTCGAGCGCGATCTCGCCCGAGTACGCGCGCACCGACGGCAACGTGGTCGCGTCGTTCAGGAACGTGCAGCGCGTGAGCGTCGCGATCCCGTGACCCTCGACCCACACCTGGCTGCGGCGGTTGTTCCGGAACGTGGAGTCGAGGATCTCGAGCGCGGCCGACGTCTCGGTCTTCACCGCGCCGCCGCCCGAGCCGATCCCGCACTGCGTGCGGATGCCGCCGTCCTCGAAATGGCAGCGTTCGAGGCGCGCCGGGCTCGCGAGCCAGATCCCGCCGCCCGCACAGCCGGCGTTGCGTTCGAAGCGGCAGTCGCGCACGACGACGAAGGAGTCCGAGCCCACGGCGGCCGACATGCCCGCGCCCGATGTGGCGAAGTTGTCGCGGAAGAGGCAGCGCTCGAACGTCGCCTGCATCGGGCCTGCGTTGGGCGAGAGGTTGAGCCCACCTCCCGACGTGCAGCGGTTGTCGGCGAAGACGCAGTCGCTCACGTCGAGCGTGGCGGCGGCGATCCAGATGCCGGCGCCGTCGTTGTTCTCGTTGATGCCCCAGTTCTCCTTCAGCGTGCAGTGGCGGAACGTCGCCTCCACCGCGTTCGCGACGACGCCGGCGCCGGTGCCGCGATGGCCGCCGCGGATCGTGAGGCCATCCAGCACGAGCGTCGCGACGCCCGAGGCGCGCACCACGTGCCACGTGTTGTCGTCGTAGTTGACGAAGTCGGGCTGGTCGTCACCGTTCAGGTCGCCGTCGAGGATCGTCGGATGCGCCGCGATGTCGCGCTGGGCGATGCTCGTCTCGGTCCCCGCGAAGCCGCCGATCACCGCCACGCGATCGGGGATGACGAAGCTCACCGAGACGTCCACCGGGTCGGCCTTGTACGTGCCCTCGGCCACCCACACCTGCGCAACCGACGGCGTCTGCTCGGCCGTGGCGAGGCCGAGCTGCAGATCGTCGAACGCGCTGGCCCACGAGGCGCCGTTGCCGCCGGCGGGAGCATCCGCACGGACGTAGAGCACCTGGGCGAACGTGCTTCCCGCGAGGATCAGGCCGAGCGCGAGGACGGAAGCGAAGCGGTTGACGAGCATGACGAGCCTCCGAGTCACCGGAACGTGGCCAGCCTAGCCGCGGACCGGGATCCCGGGGACCCGCACAACGACAAAATGTCGTCGTATGCGGAGCGCGCACTCCGGTGCATGCAAGGGACGTTCTACGCGGCGCGTCGCGCGGACGGCTCAGCGCGCGCTCGCGCTCGCCGGCAGCTTGTCGATGCGCACCGCGGTGGCCTTGAACTCGGCCGTGCCCGACTTCGGGTCCGTCGCGTCGATCGTCAGCACGTTCGTATCCACTTCGTCGGGGAAGTGGAAGGTCATGAACACGAGGCCCGCGCGCAGCGAGTCGTCGATGCGCACGGGCGCGGACACGGCGCCGCGACGCGACGACACGCGCACGACCTCACCCTCGTCGACGCGGTAGCGCTCCGCGTCGGCGGGCGACAGGTCGATCGTCTCGCAGCGGCGCAGGGGCGAGGCGTAGCTCTGCGACTGCACGCCCGTGTTGAACGACTCGAGGCGCCGCCCCGTCGTCAGGCGCAGCGGGAAGCGCTCGTCGAGCGCGTCGACCGGCGGCTCCTGCTCGACCACATGAAACGGCGCCGCTCGCCCGCCCCGCGGCTCCTGCCACAGGCGCCCGTGCAGGAACGGCGAGCCGGGGTGCGACTCGTCCGGGCACGGCCACTGGATGCCGCCCAGCTGCTCGAGGCGCGCGTAGCTCATCCCCGCGTGCATCGGCGAGACCTGGCGCAGCTCGTTCCACAGGTGCTCGGCCGAGGGCGGACCGAGGTCCTTGCCGAAGCGCTTCGCGAGCGCGCACAGGATCTCGAGGTCGTCGCGCGCACCTTCCGGCGGAGGCACCGCTCGGCGAACGCGCTGCACGCGGCGCTCGCTGTTCGTGACCGTGCCCTCGGACTCCGAGAAGCACGCCGCCGCGGGCAGCACGACGTCGGCCATCTCGGCCGTGCGCGTCAGGAAGAGGTCCTGCACGACGAGGCACTCGAGGCCTTCGAGCAGGTGGTTCGCGTGCTGCGAGTCCGCCTCGGACTGTGCGGGGTTCTCGCCGATCACGTAGAGCGCCGTGAGCTCGCCGCGTTCCATCGCGCGGAACATGTCGGTGAGGTGCCAGCCGTTCTTCGGCGGGATCGTCGCGTTCCAGAGCTTCTCGAACTTCGCGCGCGCGACCGGATCCTCGACGTCCTGGAAGCCCGTGAGCTTGTTCGGCAGCGCTCCCATGTCGCCGCCGCCCTGCACGTTGTTCTGGCCGCGCAGCGGGTTCAGCCCCGAGCCCCACTTGCCCACGTGACCCGTGAGCAGCCCGAGGTTGATCAGCGCGAGCACGTTGTCGACCGCGTTGTGGTGCTCGGTGATGCCGAGCGTCCAGCAGATCATCGCGCGGTCCGCGCGGGCGTAGTCGCGGGCCACGCGCGCGATGAGCTCGGCGTCGAGGCGCGTCTCGCGGGCCACGCGCTCGAGCGGGTAGTGCTCGAGCACGTGCTTCTCGTACGCGTCGAAGCCGCTGGTCGCGTTGGCGATGAACGCGCGGTCCTCGAGCCCCTCGCGCAGGATCACGTGCGCCATGCCGTTGGCGAGCGCGATGTCGCTCCCCACGTCGAGCCCGAGCCACGCGTCGGCCCAGCGCGCGGAGCTCGTGCGCCGCGGATCGATCGCGACCATGCGCGCGCCGCGCCGCAGGCCCTTGAGCACGTGATGGAAGAAGATCGGGTGCGTCTCGCGCGCGTTCGAGCCCCAGAGCAAGAGCACGTCCGTCTCCTCCGCCTCGCGGTAGGAGCTCGTCCCGCCACCCGCACCGAAGACCGTCGCCAGACCGACGACGCTGGGCGCGTGTCAGGTCCGGTTGCAGCTGTCGATGTTGTTCGACCCGATCGCCACCCGGGCGAACTTCATCGCCAGGTAGTTCACCTCGTTCGTCGCCTTCGAGCAGGAGAAGAGCCCGAAGCTGCGCGGCCCGTGCTTCGCGGCGCTGTCACGGAAGCCGGTCGCGGCACGGTCGAGCGCTTCGTCCCAGGTCGCGGGACGGAGCGCGCTGCGCGATCCATCGCGACGCCGGTCGCGGACGAGCGGTTGGGTCAGGCGGGGTAGGTTGGGCATGGTTCGAGGGCTCGCGGAGGAGCCGGGCGGCATCGTAGCAGGCGCTCGCCGAGGCCACTCGCTCCACGGATCCGACTCGCGTGCAACACTCCTCCGGCGCACGGCAAGGGATGGGGCGACAATGACCGCTCGAGGCCCCGTGACGGACTGGACCGCGACCACCTTGCTCGCCGAGCGCGACTGGCTGCGCTCGCTCGCGACGCGTCTCGTTCGGGACGAGGCCGAGCGCGACGACCTCGTCCAGGAGGCCTGTCTCGCGGCCCTGCGGCGGCCCGCGACCGAGGCCCTCGACCCGCGCCGCTGGCTGAACGCCGTGCTGCGCAACCGCTGGCGCTTCGCGCGGCGCACGGACGCACGGCGCCGCGAGCGCGAGCTCGCGCGCGTGGACGTTCGCCACGCGCCCTCGGCCGCCGAGCTGGCCGAGCAGGCGGAGCTGCAGCGCGTGCTCGTCGGAGCAGTGCTCGCGCTGGACGAGCCCTATCGCTCGACCGTGCTCCTGCGCTACTTCGGCGACCTCTCCGCGCGCGCGATCGCGAAGCGCGAGGGCGTGCCCGAGGGAACGGTGCGCAGCCGGCTGAAGCGCGCGCTCGATCAGCTGCGCGAGGAGCTGGACCGGGAGAACGGCGAGCGGCGTGTGTGGGTGCTGGCGCTCGTGCCACTGATGAGGCGCGAGCCTGTGTCCGCCAGCGTCGCGGCCGCGACGGCCGGGCTCGTGGCGCTCGTGCTCGGAGGACTGTGGTGGCGGTCCGCGAGGGCTGCGCAACTCGATGCGGCCGCCGTGCCGACGGAATCGATCGCCGGCCTGGACGCGCAGGCGGCGTCGGCGCCGACGAAAGGCGGCCGCATCGACCGTGAGGGTGTTCCGGCAGCACCGCACGGGACCGAGGCGCTCGTCCGGGCCGGCCTCGAGCTCTTGGTTCTCGATCCCGAGAGTCAACCGATCCCGGGCGCGAGCGTGACCGCGCGTGGCGACGTGGCCTTCGACGTCGTGGCCGATGCGGATGGCGTGTGTAGTCTTCCGCTCGTCGGCTGGCGCTCCGACTACCTGCCGCTTCGCGTGGACGCCCCTGGCTTCGTGCACGTGGACTCGACGCTCGATCGCGGCGGCTTCTCTTGGTCGAGCCCGTACGTCGTGTACCTGCCGCGCTCGGTCGAGCTCGAGGGCCGCCTGCTCGACGCCGAGACGCGCACACCGATCGCCCACGCCGAGCTCTTGCTCGTGCTCCAATCCGACGAACGTCCGGCCGATCGCTCGCAGTCCGGCGCGGACGGCGCATTCCGTCTGCGAGGTGCGCCGCAGGGTTGGGAGGTCCAGGTCGAGGTGCGCGCTCGCGACCACGTGGTTCAGCGCCGCCGCATCCAGGTGCCGAACGGTGCCGGTGTGCCGCTGGAGCTAGCGGTGGAGCGCGGAGACGAGCTGCACGGACGCGCCGTGGATGCGCTCACGCACCTGCCGATCGCCGGTGTCCAGGTGTATCGCGAGGAGAACGGGTTCCGGGATGCGCCGAGCGAGAGTGCGGCGCTACTGGCGACGAGTGACGCGACCGGCGGCTTGGTGCTCCGCCTCGGCGAGGAGGTCCAACCGGGCGACGTGCTCGTGACCGCCGTGGGCTACGGCGCCGTTCGGCTACGGCCCCGGACGGATGGCTTCGAGATTCCGCTCGTGGCGACGGCGACGGTCGAGGGCGTCCTCCGTGACGTTGCCGGCCGACCGTACGAAGGCAGCACGGTCATGATCGCTCCCCACGGATTCGGTGAGGAGCCCGGGCCACGAATCCTCGAGGCCGTGGGATCCGAACTGCTGGTCGAGCCGAACGCCCGGTACCTCGCGCCCCGAGCGAACGTGACGACCGACGATCAGGGAAGGTTCCGGATCGAGGGAGCGTTCGCGGGTGTCGCCACGAGGCTTCTCGTCTTCGCGAGCCGAATGGAACACCCGATCGCGCCACCTCTGCAACCACGGGAGGTGCGCCGCATCGATCTCACGGCTCCGCGGCACGGTACCGAGTCGATCACCGGGCTCCTGCGCATCAACGGCGAGCCGGCGCCGGGACGCGTGCAGTGCCGCTGGCCTGGTGGCGGCACGGACACTTGGTCCGGGCCGGACGGTGTCTTCGAGATCCACGGCGTTCCGTCGGGAGCCGTCGAGCTCACTGCGTGGCCCGACGAGTACGTGAGGATGTTGGCTCGACCGCCGGACACGAAGCCGACTCGCCTCGACGTCATCGCGGGCCAGATCGCGCATGTCGAGCTGGACCTCGTGCTCGAGCTGGGCACGATCGCCGGCCGCGTGACGACATTCGCGGGAGAGCCTAGACCGCGCGTCTCCGTGGTCGCGTCGGCACGCGGCGCGAGCTGGCGTGGGCTGACCGGGGATGACGGACGTTTCGAGCTGCGTGTCCCGGCCGATGGGGGTACGTACCAGGTAGCAGTCCAAGGGGCGGAGCCCGTTCAGGCCGGCGTCAACGGCGAGGAGCTCGTGATCGCGACCCGCACATCCGCCCGGTTGCGCCTGCGCGTCGTCGATGCCGCGACCGGGGCCGTCGTCGATCGGGCGACGCTCTTCGTGCGACCGCTCGGTCGCGCCTGGGACTGGAAGGGAGAGTTCTCCGTTGATCCTGCCGGTCTCGTCGAGTTCGTGCTGGACCCTGGCCGGCTAGATATCACGGTCGGCAAGGTGGACGACGGCTACCCACCGGTCCTCGTCAGCGGGCTGCTGCTGACCGAGGATGACGAGCGCGAGCTGACCGTCGAGCTCGAGAAGGTGCCCGCTGTGCAGTTCCGGCTGGCGAATCCACCGCTTCCCTCGCCGTGCTGGGTCAGGATCGAGGGGACGAGCGCGGATCCCACGTTCGCGCTGCGCGACATGGGCGGCGGCTCTTCCGTGGACGTGCACTTCGCCGATGGCGTCGCGGAGCTGCTCGCGATCCCCGCGGGCCGCTACCGGCTCGTCGCGTCCTCGAATCGCAAGCCCATTCCGCTCGATCCGCCTGAGATCGAGATCGGCGCCGATCGCTCGCAGCCGATCGAGATCCGCTGGCAGCGCGCCGACGCGCGCTGAGCGTCAGCGGCTCGCGGGCGCTGCGCGCAGGGCCTCGACCTTCGCGCGGAGCGTGCTCACGAGCGTTGTATCGCCGCGCGCCTCGGCCAGCTCCAGCGCGCGCCCGTACTCGTCGACGGCGCGCGGGTTGCCCGTGCGCTCCAGCGCCACGGCCAGGTTGCCGTGGCGCGTCGGGGAATCGGGGTCGATATCCACCGCGCGCTGGAAGTGGGGGATGGCCGCGTCGAATTCGTTTCGCTCTGCGAGGCCGATCGCGAGCTGCTCGTGCGCCTCCGCGTTGTCTGCATCGAGGCGCAGGGCTTCGCGGAGCTGCGCGAGCGCTTCGTCGAGCTTCCCGGCGGCGGCGAGCGCCTTCCCGTAGCTCACGCGGCCCTCGACGTAGTCGGGATCGGCCTCGACCGCGCGCGCGAAGCTCGCCAGCGCCTCGGGCATCCGGCCCTTCGCGGCGAGTGCGGCGCCGAGGTTGTTGTAGCCCTTGGCGTAGCCCGGGCGCGCGCGGATCGCGAGCTCGTACTCGCGGATCGCGCCGTCGATGTCGCCGCGGTGCGCGAGCACGTTGGCGAGGTTGTAGCGCGGCGTCGCGTAGTCGGGCTGGATCGCGAGCGCGGCGCGGTAGTGCTCGACGGCCTCGTCGACGCGGCCCGTGCTCTCGAGCGCGACGCCGAGCTGCGCGTGCGCGACGCTGTTCTGTTGCGTGCACGCGAGCGTGTGGCGCCAGAGCGATTCGCTCGTCCGCCAGCGCGAGCACTGGTGCGCGGCGAGGGGCGCGAGCGCTGCGACGGCGGCGGCTCCCGCTGTGAGCTTCCAGCGGGGAGCCACGCTCGGCCAGAGCGCAGCGACGCCCCAGCACAGCATCACGAAGAGGCCGACGTGCGACAGGTACGTGTAGCGATCCGCGTGCGCCTGGACGCCGACCTGCACGAGACCGATCACGGGCACGAGCATTCCGAGGTACCAGAGCCACCCGACGAGCAAGAAGGGCGCCCGGCGCCGCACGGTCACGACGGCCGCCGTGACGCCCGCGAGGAAGAGCGCGCAGAGCCCGACCTCCCACGCGGGAAAGCTGCGCGCGTACGGGTACACGATCGCGAGGTCGACCGGCCAGACGAGCTGGCGCACGTAGACGACGTACGCGACGAGTGCGTTCGCGACGCGCGCACCGAAGGGCAGCGTCTCGGCCGAGCTCATCGCGCCCTGCTGCGTCGCCAGGGTGATCGCGCAGCTCGCGGCGGAGAGCGCGAGGAACGGGAGCTTCTCGACGAGGCGCGCGCGCAGCGCTCCGAGCCGCGCCAGCGGCCAGTAATCGAGCAGCAGCAGCACGAAGGGCAGCGTCACGACGATCGGCTTCGAGAGCAGCGCGAGGGCGAAGCAAGCGAGAGTCGCGAGGTAGCCGCGAACGCGCGCCGCGCGGCTCGTCGCGCGGGCGTAGCGCGCGTAGGCCGCGAGGGTCGCGAAGAAGAAGAGCCCGCTCAGCACGTCCTTGCGCTCCGAGATCCACGCCACGGACTCGACGCGCAGCGGATGCACCGCGAAGAGCAGTGCCACGAGCGCCGAGCGCCAGAGCGCACCGGTTGCGCGGCGCAGCGCGAGGAACAACGCGATCGCCGCGCCGGCGTGGAGCACGAGGCTGCTCGCGTGATGGCCGCCGGCGTTCGCGGCGTACAGCTCCCAGTCGAGCATGTGCGCGAGCGTCGTGAGCGGGTGCCACGTGAACGTGTGCACGGCGGTGAAGGCGCGCGCCAGCGCCGCGGGGCTCAGGCCGCCGCGCACGAGCGCGTTCTCGACCACGTAGGCGTCGTCGTCGAAGTTCAGGAACCCCTGGCGCAGCGTCTGGCCGAAGACCGCGAAGACCAGCACGGCGAGTAGCGTGCACACGCCGAACGTCGCTGCGCGCGAGCGCGCCCGTGCGCCGTCCTCCGGTTTCACCAGGTCCATCGCCGGCGCGCCATCATCCCACGCGAGCCGGCTTTCTCCGCACGAGCGTGAGCCTCAGCTCAATCGCCGAGTCCGAGCGCGACGCGCTGGACCGCCTGGCCGTCGTCGAGCATCTCCCGGACCTTCCAGCGCTGCGTGCCGGTGAGCTCCGCCGAATCGAGCAGCTCCTCGAGGCGCGTCCACTTCCAGGCCAGCACGCGGTGCGGGCTCGGCTCCTCGATCCACACCTCGCCCACGCGGCCGTCGGACGTCTTGATGCGGTAGGCGATCGCGGGGAAGGTCCCGGCGGGAACCTCGTGGGGCGCGCTCTCCGCATCGCGCGTGATCACCGCGATGCCCCACAGGGCCTCGCTGTGGCGCGCACGACGCTCGAAGGCATCCGTCAGGAGCGGCACGCTCTTCGACGCCCCGGGCTCGATCGGGGCGCCGCGCAGGCCACGCATCCACACGAAGAGCTGATCCCCGACGAGGCCGTCCGGCTTGCGAGCGATCGTCTTGCGCACGCTCTCGTCCTGGAGGTAGCTGCGCACGTCCAGGGCCAGCGCCTTGAGGTTCACGTCGATCTCCTCGTACGTCTGTCCGTTCCAGTCGCTGGACGAGAAGGTGAACTTCAGCGGCGACAGGTCGTCGGCGCGCAGGTACGTCGAGCTCGTCGCGCGGACGTCGGTGACGCCGGTGCGGAACGAGCGCAGGAGCTCCAGCCGCAGCGCGGTGATCACCTCGCCCACGTCCTCGGTCGGCCGGTCCACGCGAACGTGTTGCACGGCGCTGAAGGGCTCGGTGGCGAGGATGGCCACGATCTCGCCCGTGCGCACGGCACCGTCGCGCGCGCCCTTCCAGCGATAGCCGCAGACCTCGGCCAAGCCGTCGGCCCACGCGGCGTCGAGGTCTTCCGGCGCGACCGGCTGCGAGCCTTCTTGAATCGGCGTCGAAGGCCGGGGCGGAAAGAACAGCGGGACGAGCGCCAGGACGACTGCCGTGCCGGGAACCATGGCGGGTGAGGATACGGTCTCGCGCGCGCTCCGTGAGCGTCCCGGCGCGAGCTCCCTTTCATCACCCGAGACGTCTGCTCGCCCGAGTACATGCTCGTCCGGTCCGAGGTGGAGCCTCGTTAAGCTGGCCCGCCGTGCGGGTCCACCTGATCGACGGGACATACGAGCTCTTCCGCGCGTACTACGGCGCGCCGCCGGCGCAGGCCGCGGACCGGCACGAGGTCGGCGCGACGCGCTCCTTCGGCCGGCAGCTCCTGCGCATCGCGCGCGAGGAAGCGGCCACGCACGTCGCGGTCGCCTTCGACCACGTCATCGAGTCGTTCCGGAACGAGCTCTTCGCGGGCTACAAGACGGGCGAGGGGCTCGACCCGCTCTTGCTCGGCCAGTTCGACCTCGTGGAAGAGATGGCCGCCGCGCTCGGCTTCGTCGTGTGGTCGATGGTCGAGTTCGAGGCCGACGACGCGCTCGCCACCGGCGCCGCGCTCGCCGCGCGCGACCCGCGCGTGACGCAGGTGCGGATCGTCTCGCCCGACAAGGACCTCGCGCAGTGCGTGAGCGGCGAGCGCGTGGTCGAGCTGCACAAGGGGCAGGTCCTGGACGAGACCGGGGTGCGCGCGCGCTTCGGGATCGCGCCGGCGTCGATCCCGGACTTCCTCGCGCTCGTGGGCGACGACGCGGACGGCATCCCCGGCCTGCCGGGCTTCGGCGAGCGTTCGGCCGCGACACTGCTCGCCGAGCACGGGCACCTCGAGCACATCCCCGCCGATCCGCGAGAGTGGCGCGCGCGCCCGCGGGGTGCGGAGCGACTGGCGGCCGTGCTGAGCGAGCGGCGCGAGGACGCGCTGCTCTACCGCACGCTCGCGACGCTGCGCACGGACGTACCGCTCACGGAGAGCGTCGACGACCTCGAATGGCGTGGCCCGCGACTCTCACGGCTCGCCCAGCTCTGCGCGCGCATCGACGACCAGGAGCTCGCGCAGCGCTTCTCTGCGAGCAAGAGCTGAAGAAGAGAAGAGAGAATCGCGGAGAGCGCGGAGGGGATGACTGGCCCTCCCTCGGTTGAGTGGACACGGACGTTGGAGAGTTGGAGTAGAGGTTGATCGTTGGAGTTGGTCAATCGGGGAAGGGGTCTGGGGAAGGGGTCTCCCTTCCCCAGGCTTCCTGGAAGTGAGATCGAAGTGCCCGCAAGCCTGCCGGGAGGGCGCAGCAGCGCCGCGTAGCGGCGCGTGGGTTTCATGCGGCCCGCTCACGCGCAACAGTTTGTTTCGAAGTCAGCCGGCGAGAGGTAGCCCAGACGAGAGTGCAGGCGCTTTCGGTTGTAGAAGACCTCGATGTAGTCGTGGATCGCCGCACGGGCCTGGGCGTACGACGCCCAGCGTGCGTGGTGCACGAGCTCCTGCTTGAGCGTGCCGAAGAAGCTCTCGACCACGGCGTTGTCGTAGCAGTCGCCGGTGCGGCTCATGCTGACCCGGATCCCTAGCTCTGCCAGTCGCTCGCGGTAGGCCAGACTCGCGTACTGACAACCACGATCGGAGTGGTGGAGCATGCCCGCTTGCGGCACGCGAGCTCCCAGCGCCATCTCCAGCGCAGTCTCGACCAGTTCCGTGCGCATGTGCTCGGCCAACGCCCAGCCCACGACGCGCCTCGAGAAGAGGTCCATGATCACCGCCAGGTAGGCAACACCATGGTCGAGCGGCACGAAGGTGATGTCGCTGGCCCAGACCTGGTCAGGCCTCTCGACGTCGAATCGGCGGCCCAACATGTTGGGCGCGACCGCCAGCCCATGCTCGGAGTCGGTCGTGACACGGAAGCGGCGCCTGACCTTTCCGCGCAGACCCTCCATGCGCATCAGGCGCTCGACGCGTGTCTTGCCTATGCGAACGCTCTCGCGCTGGAGTTGAGCCCGCACCCGCGGGCTGCCGTAGGTCCCCCGGCTCGCCGAGTGGATCGCCCGGATTCGCCAGCGCAGCTCGAGGTCGCTACAGGCTCTGGGGCCGGGCCGAGATCGCCGCCGCCATGCGTACAGGCCGCTCCTGGAAACCTCCAGGGCGCGACACATGAGTCGGATCGGGTAGTGCGCCTTCTCCGCCTCGATCAGCGCGAAGGCCGATCGCCGTCCTTGGCGAAGAAGGCGGCAGCTTTTTTTAGGAAGTCGCGCTCCATCCGCAGCATCGCGACCTCGCGCTGCAGCCTCTGGAGCTCTTGGCGCTCCGCCGCGGTCAACGGTCCCTGGGGACCCTCCTTCGGATCCAGGCCAGCTTGCTGCACCCACTTGTACAGCACGCTCTGCACGAGCCCGAGCTCCTTTGCCACCTGCGGCACGCTACCGAGCCTGCGCACCATCTCGACCGCATCGGCCTTCTGCTCGGGAGTGAATCGGCGAGGCTGCTTCTTCGACATAGCGGACATCCTGGCGACTCTTGCGCCGCTTGGGTGTCCACTCTTCCGGGGGAAGGTCAGACGCGGAGGGCGCGGGGAAGATGAATTGGGGCCTCCGGGTCCTGGGCTCCCCGGCAACCTGGCCTCCGGAGTCTCGAGTCCCCTCGAGCTGAAGCCCCGGACGCCCCAATTCTTCGCTCGTTATCTCCGCGCCCTCCGCGTCATCCCCTCCGCGCCCTCCGCGATACTCTCTTTTTCTTCTTCTTCTTCTTCTTCTTCATAGCGAGCGCAGGAACTCGAGCAGCGCCTCGCGGTCTCCATTTGCCAGCGCCTCGAACGCCTCCCGCGCTCGGC
>Ga0111538_10009185_pt1 | contig 13213 bp, 12 predicted proteins | sample SoiMethybrSBSTD1_FD_79669 | JGI IMG/M metagenome (GOLD analysis project Ga0111538, IMG submission 79669) | Bulk soil microbial communities from a Populus tree surrounding site in Tennessee, USA - Soil MetaG P. TD hybrid SBSTD1 (version 2)... | ecosystem: Environmental > Terrestrial > Soil >...
AGGCGCAGGCCGTTCGGTTGAACGCCTCGGATATTCCCGGCGTGCCATTCGGACCTGGCGCGGCGCTCACCAAAGGTCAGAATGGCGTCTGGGAGATGACGGTCGGACCGGTGCCTGCCGGCGCGTATCGTTACAGCTTCGTGATCGACGGGGTGGCGACGATCGACCCACGCAATCCTTCGACCAGCGAATCGAATAATAACTCGTGGAGCCTGGTCTACGTGCCCGGCTCGGACGCGTTCGACACACGCAACGTTCCACACGGCAGCGTCGCCGAAGTGAACTACTACTCGACCGCGCTCAAGGCGTTCCGCCGCATGCACGTCTACACGCCGCCCGGCTATGAGACCAGCTCGAAGAAGTATCCGGTCTTCTATCTCCTGCACGGCGCTGGCGACAGCGACGACTCGTGGAGCACCGTGGGACGCGCCGGCTTCATCCTCGACAACCTGATCGCCAGCAAGACCGCGAAGCCGATGGTCGTCGTCATGCCCGCGGGCCACACGCGCGCACCAGGTAATCCGATCACGTCGGCGCCTGGCGATCCGTTCGTCAACGATTTCGTCAGTGACGTGATGCCGTACGTGCAGAACAACTACCGCGTGCAGACCGATCGCGCGAACACGGCGATCGCTGGTCTGTCGATGGGCGGCAGCCAGACGCTGAATATCGCCATGGCGAACCCCGACCGCTTTGCCTACGTCGGCGTGTACAGCTCCGGACTGCTCGGTGTGTTCCCAGTTGGCGGCCGAGGCGGCGCGGCCGCGCCAAGCGCATCAGGCCCCGGCGAGTGGGAGACGCGCAATGCGGCGGCGCTGAACTCGACAAGCATGAAGAAGGGGCTCAAGCTGTTCTGGTTCAGCACCGGCAAGGACGACTTCCTCCTGAACAACACAGTGGCCACGGTCGAACTGTTCAAGAAGCACGGATTCACGCCGGTGTACAAGGAGAGCGCCGGCGGTCACACGTGGCTGAACTGGCGCGACTACCTGAACGCCTTCGCGCCACAGCTGTTCCAGCCGCCCTCGAGCGAAGCGCTTCGGCGTGTCACGCCGTAGCCTTGGCGTAGGCGGATAGATGGCCGGCACCGGACCGCAGCCCTGCATCATCACCGTCGCCATCACCGGCTCGGTGCCGCGCAAGGAGAACAACCCGGCCGTACCGATCACGGTCAGCGAGCAAGTCGAATCCACGCATGCGGCGTTCGAGGCCGGCGCCGCGCTCGTGCACGTACACGTGAGAAACGACGACCAGACGACGACCTCGAACCCCGACAAGTTCGCGGAGTTTCAAGAGCGCATCCGCAAGCTCTGCCCCGGCATCATCGTCCAGTTCTCGACCGGTGGACGTTCGGGTGTCGGCTCGGAGCGCGGCGGCATGCTGCACCATCGCCCCGACATGGCCTCGCTCTCGACCGGCTCGGTGAACTTTCCGACACGCGTCTACGAGAACCCGCCCGATCTGATTCGCGAGCTGGCGGAGAAGATGACGCAGTACGGGGTAAAGCCGGAAATCGAAGTGTTTGATCTGGCAATGCTTTACAACGCGATCGACTATGCGAGGGAGGGCCTGCTGCACGCACCGCTGCACGTGCAATTTGTGCTCGGTGTGAAGCACGCGCAGCCCGTGGATCGCGACATTCTGGAATTCGAAGTCACCAAGCTCAAGTCACTCATGCCCGAAGCCACATGGGTCGCGGCCGGCATCGGACGCCATCAGCTCGACGTCAACCGCTGGTGCCTCGAGATGGGTGGCCACTGTAGAACAGGGCTCGAGGACAACGTGCGCTGGGACAAGAGTCGTCTCGCGTCATCGAATGCCGAGCTCGTCGCTCGCGTCGCCGAACTCTGCGCTGAGTACAACCGCATCGTCGCCACGCCTGCGGTGGCGCGCGCTATCCTCGGGCTCAACTAGAACGCTAACGTCGTGTTCGTAATTGATACTGAGCCCATTCGTTTCTACTGCCACGCTCTGTAAGTTTCTCCACGCACTTCACGCACTCGGGCACGGGACCTCACTGGTACGGTGGTTGCCATCACCCCGCCCCGGAGGTTTTCTATGAACACATCACGAATGCTCGTTGCGCTGGGCGCCGTTACGTTGATGACGTACGGCTCGGCCCTCGCTCAGCAGCAGGCGCCGGCCCAGCCGCCAACGGCGCCTCCGTCGCCGACATCACCGGCGATTCCACCAGCAGCTCCGGCGGTTCCATCCGCGTCCGCATCCGCGCAGGCGGGAGCGCAGACCATGACCGCCACTGGCGAGCTGGTCAAGGTCGATGCGAAGGAAGAGTCGCTGACCGTCAAAACGGCGACCGGTGAAGTGACGATCAAGTACGACAACGAGACCAAGGTGTCTGGCGCGTCGCGCAACACAGCCGGCCTCGCGACGATGTCGGGATCGCAGGTGACGATTCGCTACAAGAAGGATGGCGCGTCGAACGTGGCGACCAGCATCGAGGTGAAGCCAGCGACTGGCGCATCACCAGGGCTCAGCGAGCCGAGGCCCTCACCCGGTGGCGACCGTCCGTTGCCTCCCGGTGGCGATCCCTCGAAGCCGCCAACGCCTCGTCCCTGACGGCCGCAGCGTAGGGGCGGTCCTTTTGGACGTAGGGCCGGTCCTTTTGGACCGGCCACCACAGAGGTAGAGCGCGATCTCGCGCTCTACTTCCCCTTCAGTTCCTCATACGCCATCTGAAGATTGCCGGCGGGTTTCACAAAGCCCTCGTCGATCGTCACGACGTAACCCTTGTACTTCGGCGCGACGGTGTATTCCGTGCCCGCCTGCTCGGCGCTCTTGCCCGCCTTCAGCGAGGCTTCGGCATAGGCGACGAAGTCCTTCGTGAAGTCTGCGTACTCCTTCAGGTCGTTCCACGTCGACACGGGTATGTGGCCGTTGATGATCGTGTCCACGTTCTTCACAGTCGCCACGGCTTTGGCGAGCGTTTTCGGCTGCTCGACGACGCTGCCGCCTGCCGATGCGTCAACATAGGGCAGCGCCTTCCACGCGAAGATGTCGCCGACGTGCATCGTCCGCAGCGCCGGGAACACGATGAAGCTGTCGCCGTTGGTGTGGCCGCGGCCGAAGTAGTAGACCTCGATCCGATCCTTACCTGAGCCGACCGTGAGCCTGTCCTGATACGTGCGCGTCGGGAGGAACTTCGCGCGATCGCCGGCGTAACTCGGATCCGCTGCCATGGTCTTCTTCGCGTTCTCCTGGACGATGCTCTCGACGGTGGGACCGAAGAACGCATTGCCGCCGGTGTGGTCAGCGTGTGAGTGCGTGTTGATGATGCGAGTGACGGGCTTGCTGGTGACGCTCTTGATGCGCTCGAGCAGCGTCGGACCGTAGCCGGGCAGCTTGGTGTCCACGAGCGTCACACCGGCGTCGGTGATGAAGACGGCGGTGTTGCCGCCGCTGAATGCATCACCCCCGGCGCTCGAGCCGGTGATGATATAGAGGTTGTCCTTGACCTTCTCGATCTTGGTCGCCTCAATGGCGCGCGCCGAGGGGCCCGGCGGCGCCTGACCAGACACGGCCATCGACACGACAGCGACACCAATCACGGTTCCGAGCACGCTCCATCGCTTCATCTACTTCACCTCGTCCCACACGATGCGCGCGTTCGTGAGCAGCCGCGTCTGCCCCGCCTGCGCGGCCTGCGGATCGGCGTAGCCCTTGTACTGCGCGGGGAGCTTCCACATCTTCGCGAACTCGTCCACCGTGCCGCCCTTCTTCTTGGCTTCACGGACAGCGTTGGCGAATTCGTCGTTGAACTGTGCGTACTCGCGCAGGTCGGCCATCGTCATCACCGTGCTGTGACCAGTGATGATCGAGTCCACGTTCTTCACCGAGGCGGCGGCCTTGGCCAGCGTCTTGCCGATCTCGACGCCGCTGCCGCCGTTGACGGCGTCAAGGAGCGGGATGTTCTTGCCCGAGAAGATATCGCCCGCGTGCATGAAGCGCAGGGCCGGGAACACGACCCAGGCGTCGCCGTTGGTGTGGCCGCGACCGAAGTAATAGAGATCGATCTGATCGGCGCCTTTGCCGATCTTCATCTTGTCGGTGAATGTCTTCTTGGGGAGTCCGCGGCCGTTGTTGTCCTTGAAAATGTTGGCCGGGGTGCCCGGAGCCGGCGTGATGCCAGACGGCGTCCGCATCTCCTGCATGTTCTTCGCGGTGTTGGCGTGGGTCACGACTTCGACCGTCGCCGGGAACTCGACGTTGCCGCTGACGTGATCACCGTGCGTGTGCGTGTTGATGATCATCGTGATCGGCTTGTCGGTCACGCTCTTGATCTTGTCAAGAAGCGGCTGGCCCCAGCCGGGGTTCTTGGTATCGACGACGACCACGCCGGTCGACGTGATGAAGACGGCGCTGTTTCCGCCGCCGCCGCGCATCATGTAGAGGTTGTCTTTGAGCTTATCGACTTCGACGACGCGAGCCGCCGGCTGTCCTGAGGCCGGGGCCTGCTGCAGCGCGTTGACGGACATGGTGAGCGCACCGGCAGCGAACAAAATGCCGAGCACGAGCTGTCGTTTCATACGATGCCTCCCGAAGGGAGGAATCATATCAACGCCCAACTCCCAACGCCCAACTTCCAAATAACTCCCAACTACAAATTGCCCAATGGAATCTCAACTGGCCATTCTCAAGAACAGCGATTGGGAGTTGGGAATTGGGAGTGGTTGGGAATTGGGAGTTGGCAGTTGGGAGTTATGATCGGCCCATTGTGAGGAGGGGTATCGTGCTGCATCGCTCATTCGTCGCCGCCGGTCTCGCGTTGTCGGTTGCCATCGTCGCCGCCGGTTGTCAGGCCTCGACCGCCGCGCCAACGGCGCAGGACGCGAAGCAGTTCCTCGACGAAGTCGATGCGACGTTCGACCGCATGTATCTCGACGCCAGCCGCGCCGGCTGGGTCGCGCAGAACTTCATCACGGTGGACACCGAGGCGATGGACGCGCGGGCCACCCAGGCGATCTCCGACGCCTCGTCTCGTTTCGCGAAGCAGGCGGTCCGGTTCGACAACGTCGAGATCCCTGCCGATCAACGCCGGCAACTCAACTTATTGAAGGTGTCGCTGGTGCTGGCGACGCCGTCCGATCCGAAAGAGTCCGAGGAGCTGACGAATCTGGTCTCGTCGATGCGCAGCACGTACGGCAAAGGCAAGTGGTGCCGCGACGCAGCGAAGCCAGACTCCTGCATGAACATCGACGACATCACCAAGCTGCTTGCCTCGTCGCGGAACGAGAAAGAGATCCGCGCCGCGTGGGAGGGCTGGCACACCATCTCGCCGCCAATCAAGAAGGACTATCAGCGCTTCGCCGAGTTGTCGAACAAGGGCGCCAAGGAGCTCGGCTTCGCCGACACCGGCGCGATGTGGCGCGCGAAGTACGACATGGCGCCTGACGCGTTCACCAAGGAACTCGATCGCCTGTGGGATCAGGTGCGGCCGCTCTACCTGCAGCTGCACGCCTACGTCCGCATGAAGCTGCACGAGAAGTACGGCGACGCCGTTCCAGCGAAGGGGCCGCTGCCGGCGCACCTCCTCGGCAACATCTGGGCGCAGGACTGGTCGAACATCGAGGACCTGGTGGCGCCGAAGAACGCCGATGCCGGCTACTCGCTCACCGAGATCCTGAAGCGCCGCAAGATGAGCGCGATCGACATGGTCAAGGCCGGCGAGCGCTTCTACACCTCGATCGGTTTCGATCCGCTGCCGCCGACCTTCTGGGAACGATCGCTGTTCGTGCGTCCGAAGGACCGCGAGGTCGTCTGCCACGCCAGCGCGTGGGACATCGACGCGCTGAACGACGTCCGCATCAAGATGTGCATCGATCAGACGGCGGAGGACTTCTCGACGATCCACCACGAGCTGGGGCACAACTTCTACCAGCGCGCCTATCTGAAGCAGCCGATGATCTTCCGCGACAGCGCCAACGACGGCTTCCATGAAGCGATCGGCGACACCATCGCGCTGTCGGTGACACCGGAGTATCTGGTGAAGATCGGCCTGCTCGACAAAGCGCCCGATGCCTCGCGCGACATCGGTCTGCTGCTGTCGCGCGCCCTCGAGAAGGTCGCGTTCCTTCCCTTCGGGCTGCTCATCGATCAGTGGCGGTGGAAGGTGTTCTCGGGCGAGATCACGCCGGCCCAGTACAACAAGGCGTGGTGGGATCTGCGATTGAAGTATCAGGGCGTCGCACCGCCCTCACCGCGCGGCGACGAGTTCTTCGATCCGGGCGCGAAGTATCACGTGCCCGACAACACGCCGTACACGCGCTACTTCCTCGCCGACATCCTGCAGTTCCAGTTCCATCGTGCGCTGTCGAAGGCGGCCGGATGCGCGACGCCGCTGCACCGCTGCTCGATTTACGAGAGCAAGCAGGCCGGCCAGCGGCTGAACAACGTGCTGTCGATGGGCCTGTCCAAGCCCTGGCCCGACGCGCTCGCCGCGATGACCGATTCGAACGAGATGGACGCGTCGGCGATCCTCGACTACTTCGCGCCGTTGCAGAAGTGGCTGCAGGAGCAGACGAAGGGTCAGCCTGTTGGCTGGTAATGCACAATGCCCAATGCGGAATGCGGAATGCCCAACGTTGAGCATTCAGCATTGAGCATCGAGCATTGTGCCTTGGTCGTTACGCCGGTCGCGCGATAAACCACGTAATGCCCTGCGCGTCCATGACGCTGCCGACGCGATCGCCGTACGACTGATCGGCCGGCGGCGAGAGCGGCGTGGCGCCGGCCGCGACCGCCTGCTCGTAGAGCGCATCCGCGTTGGGCACGTAGAGATAGAACCCGGTGCGCTCCGGCTCCACCGCGCCTTGCGTGTCGCCCATCTCGATCGCGCCAGTGCCAATCCTGAGCCGAGCGTGCGCCACGACGCCCTGATGCTCGGCACGGATCTCGATTTCGGCATTGAACGCGCGCGTCAGGAAGTCGATATACGCCGGCACGCCTCGCGGATGCACGAACGGCGTGACCGTCCGCCGCCCGGCCGGCACGTACGACTCGCCAAACGCGGTGCCGATGTACCAGTGATTGCCCAATGCATCCTTGATGAACCCGGCGCGTTCGCCGTACGGCCGATCCTCGGGATCGCCCATCGACGTTCCGCCTGCCGTCAGCGCGCGCTGGAACGCTGCGTCAACGTCAGGCACATAGACGTGGAACGCGGCTGGCGCAAACGGCAAGGTTCCTTCAACGCCGCCTTCGCCGATCATCAACATCGAGTCGCCGACCCGCACTTCACGGTGCAGGCCGCCGGCGCTGCCCTTGATGCTGAACGTCTCCTTCGCGTCGAAGACCGCAACCAGGAAGTCGAGCAGGCCGGCGTCACGCATCCGCACGTACGGCGTGACTGTCGTGAACCCCTCGCGAATCTGTGTCGGCTCGAGTACGAGTGTCGTCATAGTCGTTCTCCGTTTCAGAGTGGCCAGCAGGCGCGCGCGAAACGCGCGGTCTGGCGCGTATCTCAGCTCCGCCGCCACGCGTGCGAGCGGTGCCAGCTCGGGATCCTTCAACGCCGCCGTCGCATCACCCCGCGCGAGCAGGGCGTCGATGGTCAGGTCCAGACGATCGACGAGCGCCTCGTCAGCCATCGCGGCCCTCCATGTACTTCCGCAAGTTCTCCAGGGCCCGCAACTGCAGCTGCTTGACGGCACCCTCCGACCGATCGAGCGCCGCGGCGATCTCGCGGATGCTCTTCTGCTCGACGAAGCGCATCTCGATCACCTGACGCTGCGCGTCAGGCAGGCGATCGACCAGCTGACACACCATCGCCCGCCGCTCGATCTCATCAGCCTCGCGTGCGTCGGGCACCTCGGGCGGCAGCTCGTAACCGTCGCGCGACGCCTGCCGCCAGCGATCGGTCAACGCGTTCGCGGCAATCCGGAAGAGCCAGGCGACAAACGGGACGCCGCGCCATTCGTACTTCCGCAGATTCGTCAGCGCGTGCCCGAACACCTCGGACGTGATGTCCTCGGCCTCGGCGCGACTCGACGTACGGCGGGCCACGTAGGCGTAGACGCGATGGAAATGGCGCTCGTAGAGATCCACGAACCGCGCAGGATCGGCCTGCGCCGCTTCAATGAGGGATCGCTCGTGGTCGTCCGCGCTTACCGTCACCCGTTGACTCTCGATCAGGGTAACGGGCCGGAGAGGGGAAAAGTTACGGTGTAGTGTCCGGCTTCAGCCGGACTTTCGGACTAGTCGGTGAGGAATCGTGAGAGATCGCCCTTGGTGCCCTGCCGCTTCCAGACCTTTTCATAGACCTGCACCAGGCTGGAGCGCGGGACTAAACGCTGCGCAATCTGGTTGGCCAGCGCCTCGGTCTGCAAGAAGGGGTGATGCGTGAAGATCCACACGTGACCGAGCTCGTGCGCCACGGCCGCCTGCAGCTCCTCTTCCGTCAAATCGCCGATGAAGTCCTCTTCGACGGAGAGCTGAAAGCCTTTGTCGGTGTCGTCGAATTCCACCGAGACCATCAGCGGATTCTTCGGCACGACCGAGACGGCGACGCGCTGCGTCATCGTCAGACGCGCCATGAACTCGTTGACGATTTCTTGTATGCGCTGTTGATTGGGGTGCGTGGATATCACTCGTTCAGGGCCGGCCGCTTGCGTCACCGAAACATGACCTGGGAACACGAGCAGGAGCAGACAGAACAACAGAATGCTCCCAGGACGAAGACGCGCGTGCAGCATTGGTTGACCTCGTACCTCTGCCGGTTTCAGTGACACACGACGAGCTACAGACCCGTCTGTGTGCGACTCAGCTCTATTGGGTGCCCCCGGCAGGACGTGCTGGAAGCGAGGTAAAGATAGCACGGCTTCCACTGGCCGAGGTGACCTAATACAGGGCAGGTAAGGAATACCCTGAGTGACCGAACGTAGGATCCGGCTCGTGTGGAATGGAGGGCCGTCTGGCAGATCAGAAAACGACGTCGCAGATTGGTACGGGGGTTGCCCCTCTCCGTCACGACGGAGGAATCCATGCAGATGAGTCAGTACCCGATCGTCGCCGTCGCCGTCGTTACACTCGCGCTTAGCGTGTGCTCCGCAACCTCAGCTCAGGCGCAGCAGCCTGAACCGTTGCGGCTGTCATCGCCGCCCGCCCATGCGATCCTGCATGACGAGCCGCTCGAGCAAGCGCAGGTGCAGACGCAGACCGCGCAGGGTGAACTGCTCGACGTGGACAGCAAAGCCAACACCTTCACGATCAAGACCCAGTCGGGTGAGATGAGGTTCCGCTACAACGATCAGACGAAGGTCACCGGCGGCCAGAAAGGCGTCACCGGCCTCGCCACCATGACTGGAGCACAGGTCGTCGTGATGTACCGGAAGGACGGAGACGTCAACCTCGCCACGAGCATCGACGTCAAGACACGGTAACCGGCCACCGCGGGGGCTCAAGCCCCCGCTCTACGACGCGGAGGCTGAAGCCTCCGCTCTACTTCTTCTTCAGCTCCTCATAAAACGGATCGACCTGCGGCACTCTCGGCGCCCAGCCAATGTCGTCGGTCTTGAGCTGCATCAAGAGCTGATCCTTCGGCACGCCCTTCTGGACGAGCTCTGCGGCGCGAGTCATGACTGTCGTGATCTTCGTCCGGAAGTCCTGCACGTCGGCCCTGGTCAGGACCGGACCGGCACCGGGAATGGCGGTGTCGAAATCGAGCTTCAACATCGCGTCGAGCACGCGCGTCCACTCGCCGAAGCTGCCACCGCCCGCGTAATCCGCCAACGGACCCTGCGTGCCGGTGGTTACCGCGTCGCTGGTCGCGACGACCTTGACGTCCGGAAAATACACGACGCTATCGCCGCCGGTGTGCGCGCGCCCGAAGTGCAGCACCCGCACCTCGACGCCGCCGAGCCGCACGGTGTGTTCGGTCGTGTTGTACGTCGTTGACGGCTTCGCCGGCCGCGGGTCGAACTGATAGGTATCGAGGTTCTTCGCCAGCTGCTCGTGACCGATCACCTGCACGCCGGCGGCAACGAAGCGGTCGTTGTTGCCGGTGTGATCGGCGTGGTGGTGCGTCACGATCACCACTTTCACCGGCTGCATCGTCACCGACCGGATCTGCTCCATCAACGCGTTGTAGTTGGCTTCGCCAGGAAGCTTGGTATCCACGAGGATGACGCCCTCGTTCGTCACTCGGACGATCGAGTTCGCCCCGCCGCCCGGGACGACGTAGAGACCGGGCTTCACCATTTGAATCGCTTGCACCGGCTGACCGCCACCGCGCCCGCGGCCCGGCGCGGCCGGCTGCTGCGCCGTCGTGGTCGTGACAACGCTGGCGAGGAGCACGAGGGTCACCAAGAAGAACCGGCGCATGACGTATACCTCCAATCAGTCGGGCGTGGGACGTTCGACGCGATCGATCACCAGCACGTCGAGCGGAGCCCGTGTGGACTCGAGCTTGAGACCGAGTTGTTCCTGCAGCGCCGCAAAGAGCGACGGACCATTCGGATCAACCGGTGGAAGCGCCGGCGCGCCTGGCGGCGGCGTTCCCTGCTGGATGCGATCCGGCGTCCAACTCAGACGAAAGTCGAACGTGCCGGGGAGCTGCGTGCGATCGAGCACGACGCGCTGAACGAAATTCGAAAGCACCGTCGCAAACTGCGACATAGGGGTACCGCCGATGACCATCTGGCCAGGGCCGATGCGCATGCCGCACGTCGGTTGACCGGGGTTCGCCGGCGGAGGTCCACCGCGCCGGCCAGGCGGCTGATTCGCGCAATCGAGCTTCGACGCGCTGATCTCAGGACCGAACTTGCGATCCTCGCGCGCGACGACGAGGGCATAGACCGGCAGGTCCCGGGTCTCCGGATGCACGGTGAGGGCAAAGCGGTCGGCGAGCAGCGTCCGCAGCATGAGCAGCACCGGCATCGGCGGACCGGCCGGCCCCCACGTCGGCAGCGGCTGCTCGGACTTGGCGGCGATGTCGAAACGCTCGGAGCGGATCCAGTCGGGACCGCCAATCAGACGCACGTCCTGCACGTCGTAGGCGAAGCGGATCAGGTCGCGAACCGGAATATTGGTCGCGGTGAAGCGATCGGTGCCCGGCATGTCCATCTGAATGCCGAGACCACCGGACTTGTTCGGCTTGACCGAGGCAACCTCGAAGGCGGGGGTGCGAGGGACTGGCGACGGCGCTTGCGCCGTCACCGCCGCCGCGCACAGCAGCCACGACATCCATCGAATCGGCATCCCGATGGAAACTACCACGACTTCGGACGCCGTGCGTTACCCGCCTCTTATCAGGCCGGCCGTGCGAGGCCGGTGCGCGACAGAATCGCCTGCGCGATGCGCTGCAGCGGCAGCACTTCGTCCACGACACCGCGATCGATCGCCACTTTCGGCATGCCCCAGACGACACTGGTCGTCTCATCCTGCGCGATGGTTGACGCGCCGGCTTTCTTCATCTCCACCAGTCCGTCGGCGCCATCGTCGCCCATCCCGGTCATGATGACGCCAACCGCGTTGGCGCCCGCGGCCTGTGCGACCGATCGGAACAGCACGTCTACGCTCGGACGATGACGCGCGACGAGCGGGCCGTCCACGACGCGGACCATGTACTGAGCGCCGTTGCGGTTGATCATCGTGTGCCGGTTGCCCGGAGCAATCAGGACGAGGCCCGGTCTGACGCGGTCGCCGTCCTTGGCTTCCCGCACATCCACGGCGCACAGCTGATTCAGCCGCTCGGCAAAGTTGGCCGTGAAGACCTCGGGCATGTGCTGCACGACGACGAAGCCCGGACAATCGAGCGGTAGCCCCATCAACAGCACGCGCAGTGCTTCGGTGCCGCCGGTAGACGTGCCGATCGCGACGACCTTGTCAGTCGTGACTGAGAGGGTGGTACGCGTCGGGAGCGCCGGCACTGTCGGCAGGACGACGTCGGCCGAGTGGCGCTTCTCGGACGAGGGGATCGAGGCGCGCCGCTTCGGCCGCGCCTCGGCCGCGCCGCGCACCTTGTCCACCATCATGATGGCTTGCTCGTACAGGAAATCCTGAATGCCGACCGCTGGCTTCTGAATCACGTCCACGGCGCCGTACTCGAGCGCGCGAAGCACGGTATCGGCGCCGTTCTTGGCCAGCGCGGAACAGACGAGGACCGGGATCGGCTGATCGGCCATGATCTGCTGGAGGAACGTCAGGCCGTCCACGTGCGGCATCTCGATGTCGAGGACGATCACATCGGGCTGCCGCTGCTTCATCTTGCCCATCGCGATGAGCGGATGGGCGGCGGTGTCCACGTGGATCCCCATCTCGCGCGACAGCACCGTCGTCATGACTTGCCGCATGACGGCCGAGTCGTCAACAACGAGCACGTTCAAGGTCTTGGCGGCAGCGATCTCTCTCACCGTTGAGGTTCCCCGTTACCCATGACTCAGACCGCCACCGCTGTCGCGCTGCTCGCGTCAGGAACGCGCGCATAGACGTTGGGACCGACGCTGGCAAGGCGATCGGTGATGGTCGTCGTCGTTTCCGCATAGCCCAGGAACAAACAGCCGTCCGGCGCCAGATGGGTCAGCAGCCGCTCGACGACCTTGGACTTGGACTCCCTGTCGAAATAGATCAGCACGTTGCGGCAGAAGATGAAGTCGAAGGTGCCGGTGACGGAATAGACCGGATCGTTGAGATTCATGCGCGTGAACGTCACCGCCTCGCGAATCTCCGGGCCGGCCTTCATCTTCCCCGCCTGACTGCCGGTGCCGCGCAGCATGAACTCCTTGCGGTAGTGCAGTGGAATGTCGTTGGCCTTGTCGATCGGCCACAGCGCGGCTCGCGCGGCCGCCAGCACCTTGTTGGACAGGTCGGTCGCCATGACCTCGACCTCCCAGCCGCCCGAGCGCGGAAAGCGGTGCAGCAAGGACATGGCAAGCGAGTACGGTTCCTCGCCGGTCGAGCACGCGGCGCTCCAGGCCCGCACCTTCTTCTTCCCCGTATGCGCTGCCTCGGCCTCCAGCCGCGGAAACACGTGATCGCTCAGGAACAGGAACTGGCGCGGATCGCGGAAGAAATGCGTTTCGTTCGTGCAAATGCGATCGAGCAGCCGTCCCCGTTCCTCGCTCGCGGCAGGGTCCTCGACGAGGCGGAAGTACTCGGCGAACGAGCCGAGGTTCAACTCGCGCAACCGTCCGGCGACGCGGCTCACCAGCAGCGACTTCTTCTGGTCGGTGAGCGCGATGCCAGACTCGCGATAGATCAA
>Ga0111538_10009186_pt1 | contig 13211 bp, 12 predicted proteins | sample SoiMethybrSBSTD1_FD_79669 | JGI IMG/M metagenome (GOLD analysis project Ga0111538, IMG submission 79669) | Bulk soil microbial communities from a Populus tree surrounding site in Tennessee, USA - Soil MetaG P. TD hybrid SBSTD1 (version 2)... | ecosystem: Environmental > Terrestrial > Soil >...
GAGCCGCGGCCAGCGCGGCGGTGGCGTTGCGGGCGTTGTGGACGCCCGGCGCGGCGGGCACCACCACTTCGACTCGCTCGCCTGCATGCTCGACCACGAAGCGAACGCCACTGCCGGACGGGGCGGGATCGACCACGCGGTAGTCGGCCCCCTGGGCGAGGCCGTAGGTCAGCGGCGTGGCGGCCGCCTCGACCAGCCGGCGCGAGCCCTCGTCGTCGGCGCACAGCACGGTCGGGCCCGGCACCGCGGCCACGAAGCGGCGGAACCCGTCCCGCAGGGCCGCCTCGCCGCCCCAGTTCTCGAGGTGGTCGGGCTCGACGTTGGTCACCACCGCGGTGCCGGCACCGAGGGCCAGGAAGGTGGCGTCGCTCTCGTCGGCCTCGACCACGAGCGGACCGGCCCCGCCCCACGCCGCGCCGCGGCCCAGGTGCGCGATGCGGGCGCCCACGACCCAGCCAGGATCCCGGCCGGTGCCGGCCAGCACGGTGGTCAGCAGGGCGGAGGTGGTCGTCTTGCCGTGGGTCCCGGCCACCGCCACCGTCTCCCGCGTCGCGCACAGCGCGGCCAGCGCCGCGGCCCGGTGGGCGACCGTGGTCCCCCGCTCCCGGGCCGCGACCACGTCGGGGTCGTCGGCGGGGGTGGCGGTCGAGGTGATCACGGCCTCGACCGCCGGGTCCAGCGGGGGCCGGTCGGGCCCCGTGGTCACCGTCACGCCCAAGCCGGCCAGCAGGTCGAGGAAGGGCGTGGCGGCGGCCGGGTCGTGGCCGCTGACGTCATGGCCGCTCTCGGCCAGCAGGGTGGCGACCGCGCTCATCCCCGCGCCGCCCACGTTGGTCACGTGCAGGCGGCGGGGGTGGGACAGGTCCAGCGCGTCAACCACGCGCGTTCGCCTCCACCAGCGCGGCGATGTCGTCGGCGGCCGAGGGTCGGGCCGCGGCGCGGGCGGCGGCAGACATCGCCGCCAGCCGGTCGGGGTCGGCCAGCAGGGCGTCGACCTCGTCCACCAGGCGGCCGCCCGTGAGCTCGGCGTCGGGCACCACCACGGCAGCCCCCGCCGCGGCCATGTGACGCGCATTGGCCGTCTGGTGGTCGGCGGTGACGAACGGAGACGGGACGAGCACCGCAGGGAGGCCGGCGGCCAGCAGTTCGAAGCTGGTGCTGGCCCCGGACCGGCACACGGCTACGTCGGCCGCGGCCAGGGAGGTGGGCATGTCGTCGTCGTAGCGCAGCGCCTCGTAGTGCAGCGGCGCCGCGGCTGTTACCGGCGGTCCCTCGCCCGTGATCTCGTCCCAGTCGCGCTCGCCGACCACGTGGCGGACATGCAGGTCGTACCGGCCGGCCCAGCGCCGGGCGGCGTCGACCGCGGCCTGGTTGATGCGCAGGGCCCCCAGCGACCCGCCGAAGATGAGCACCATCCGGCGACCGGGAGCGACCCCGAGCTTGGCGCGCGCCGTGTCGCCGTCCCGGGCCCGGTCGATGGCCAGCACCTCGGGCCGTACGGGATTGCCGGTGACCGCGGCGCGGGGCAGCGGCGTGTCCGGGAACGACACCGCACATGCCTTGGCGAACCGGGCCACGAGGCGATTGGCCGCCCCCGGGGTGGCATTCTGCTCGGCCACCACGACCGGGATGCGACGCAGCACCGCCGCGAGGGCACAGGGCACGCTGGCGTAGCCCCCCACCGACACCACCACCTTGGGCCGGCGCTTCCCCACCAGCCGCCACGACCTCCCGAAGGCCACCGCCAGCGCCCCCAGCGAGCGCACGTTCTGCCAGCTCAGCTTGCGCTGCAGTCCCCGGCCCGGCAGCAGGGTGAGCTCGAAGCCGGCCTCGGGCACCAGGCGGGCCTCGATGCCCCGCTCGCTGCCCACCAGCTCGATGGACGACTGCTTGTGGCCGCGCGCCACCAGGGCCCGGGCGATGGCCAGGGCGGGCTGGACGTGGCCGGTGGTGCCGCCCCCGGCGATGAGGGCGTAGCAGCGGAGGTGAGCCGCCGTGGTCCGGGGTCGCTCGTCGCTCACTGGCGAGCCTTCGGGGTCGCCTGGCGAGCGACCGACAGCACCAGCCCGGCCGCGGCCATGCCGAACACGAGCGACGACCCGCCGGCGCTGATGAAGGGCAGCGGCACGCCGGTGATGGGCAGGATGCCGATGACGGCCCCGATGTTGACGAAGGCCTGGACGCAGAACCACGACGTGACGCCCACGGCCAGCAGCAGCCCGAAGCGGTCGGGGGCGTGGAGCGCGATGCGGATGCCCACCACCGCCAGCAGCACGAACAGCCCGACCACCGCGGCCGCGCCCAGCAGGCCCAGCTCCTCCCCGATCACCGCGAAGATGAAGTCGGAGTGGGCCAGCGGCAGGAAGCCCCACTTGGCGGTGCCCGCGCCCAGCCCCTTGCCCCACCAGCCGCCTTCCGCCAGGCCCACCATCGACTGGATGTTCTGGTAGCCCTTGTCCATGGGGTCGGCCCACGGGTCGAGGAAGGCCAGCACCCGCGCCCGCCGGTAGTCCGCGGCCAGCGCCAGTCCGGTGGCGGCGGCGATCCCGAAGGTCGCCCAGCGGGCCAGCGGGCCCAGCGGGGCGCCGCCCACGTAGCACATGGTCAGCGCGAGGGCGGCCAGCACGATGGTCGTGCCCAGGTTGGGCTCGAGCATGACCAGGGTGGCCATGGCCGCCAGCACCACGATGATGGGCCGCAGCGTGGCGCGCGGGTTGTGCATGTAGGCGGCCCGCCGAGCCAGCAGGTCCGCCACCCACACCAGCAGCGCCAGCTTGGCCAGCTCGGACGGCTGGAAGGTGAGGGGGCCGACGCCGATCCAGCGGGTGGCGCCGTGGGTGCCGGTGCCGATCGCCAGCACGGTCGCCAGCAGCGCCAGCGCCACCAGCACGAACGGCCCGGAGTACCGCCGCCAGCGGTGGTAGTCCAGCTTGGCCAGCACCACCAGGGCGACAGTGCCGACGGCCGCCCACGCCGCCTGGCGGGACACGAAGTACCAGGACGAGCCGTACTCGTCGAGCGCCACCACCGACGACGCCGACATCACCATCACCAGGCCCAGCAGGTTGAACACCGCCACCAGGAAGGCGAGGGCCCAGAACAGCCGCGACCCGGTCGCCCCGGGTGCGGGCACGTGCGCGACGGGGTGCCGCTCCCGAGACTCGGTGGTGGCGGTGCTCACCGCCGCTCCTCGGGGCGCGCATCTCCGCCGGGCGACAGCATCGCACCAGCCTCGCCCACCGGGGCCCGCAGATGGGGGACCGTCACCCCGTGACCCCGGCGGAGATGGAGTCGGCGTAGAACACGCCCAGCGCCACCGCCATGGACAGGATGGCGAGGATCCAGAAGCGGATGATCACCGTGGTCTCGGGCCAGCCGCCGAGCTCGAAGTGGTGGTGGACCGGCGCCATGCGGAACACCCGCCGATGGAACAGCCGGAAGCTGCCCACCTGCACGATCACCGACAGCGTCTCGAACACGAACAGCGCTCCGACGATGGGCAGGAGCAGCATCACGTTCAGGGTCAGCGCCAGCGTCGCCAGCCCGGCCCCGACGGCCAGGGCCCCGGTGTCGCCCATGAACACCTGGGCCGGCGGTGCGTTCCACCACAGGAAGCCGGTGATCCCGCCCACCATCGCCGCCGCGATCACGGCGAGGTCGAGGGCGTGGTTGACCTCGTACACCTCGGGATGGCGGAAGGCCCAGAACGCCACCACCGTCAGGGTGATGAAGGCGTAGATCGAGGACCCGGCGGCCAGGCCGTCCAGGCCGTCGGTGAGGTTCACCGCGTTGGTGGTGGCCGCGATGAGCAGCACCGCGAGCAGCACCCACCCCACCGACGTGAGGTTCCAGCCCGGCTGGTCCCAGCGGGTGAAGCTGACCGTGGTCTCCTGGTCGGTCCAGGCGACGCAGGCCACCGCGAAGCTGAGCGCCACCAGCAGCAGGCCGCCCATCTTCGCCCGCTTGGACAGGCCCAGGTTGCGCTCGTTGCTGACCTTCACCCAGTCGTCGAACGCGCCGACGACCGCGGCCCCGGCGATGGCCAGCATGACCAGGACGCCGGTCCGGGTGAACACGAGGCCCCCGCGCACGTGCGCGGCGGCGTAGCCCGCCACCGCCGCCACCACGATGGCCACGCCTCCCATGGTGGGGGTGCCGGCCTTGGTGATGTGGCCGTCGGGGACGTCCTCGTGGATGGGCTGGCCGACCTTGTGGTCGCGCAGCCAGCCGATGAGGTAGCGGGTGCCGAGCAGGGACAGCACCAGGCTGATGGCGCCGGCGATGAGGAGGGAGACCACCTAGCGGGGGCCTCCCGTGGCGAGGGCGCGCGCGATGGCGGCGCGGGCGACGGCGCGGTCGTCGAAGGGGATGGTGCGGTCGCCGATCACCTGGTAGGTCTCGTGTCCCTTGCCCGCGATGAGCACGACGTCGCCCGGGCCCGCCTGGTTCACGGCCGATTCGATGGCCCGGCGGCGGTCGGGGTCGATCTCGACCGGCGAGGAGGCGGGCATGCCCGCGTGCACGTCGTCGATGATGGCCAGCGGATCCTCCGAACGCGGGTTGTCGGACGTGAGCACGACCTGGTCGGCAAGCCGAACGGCCACTTCCCCCATGACCGGTCGCTTGGCGGTGTCGCGGTCTCCGCCACAACCGAACACCACCGTGAGACGCCCATCATGGCCCACCAGCTCGCGGGCGGCACGCAACGCCTGGTCGAGGGCGTCCGGCTTGTGCGAGTAGTCGACGACCACCGTGTAGGGCTGGCCGGCGCTCACGGTCTCGAACCGCCCGGGCACCGGGGGCGCGGCCGACAGCCCGGCCGCGATCACGCCCGGCTCCAACCCCAGGACCGCGGCGGTGGTGGCAGCCCCGATCGCGTTGGCCACGTTGAACCGGCCGGTGAGGACCAGGTCGACCCGCTCGCCCCGCCAGCGGAACGAGGCCCCCGCCGGCCCGAGCTCCACGTCGGCGGCGTCGGCCAGGCCGTAGGGGTGCCGCGCCAGCTCGCCGCGGGACTCCAGGGCGTCGAGCAGTCGGCGGCCCCAGGGATCGTCTACGCACACGATTGCGTCATCGGTGAACGCGGGGACGAAGAGGCGGGACTTGGCCGCGAAGTAGTCCTCCATCGACGGATGGAAGTCGAGATGGTCCTGCGACAGGTTGGTGAACACCGCCGCCGCGAAGCGGGTCGCGTCCACCCGGTGCAGCGCCAGCCCGTGGGAGGACACCTCCATCGCCACCGCGGCCAGGCCGTCGTCGCGGTGGCGGGCCAGCACGGCCTGCAGCTCGGGCCCTTCGGGGGTGGTGCGGGCGCCGGACAGCGTCCCCACCACCGCGCACGGCTGCCCGGCCGCGGTGAACACCGAGGCCAGGAGGTGGGTCATGGTGGTCTTGCCCGACGTGCCGGTCACGCCCACCACCGTGAGCGAGCGGGAGGGATGGCCCCAGAAGGCCGCGGCCACCGGCCCCATGGCCGCCCGCACGTCGTCCACCACCAACTGGGGTAGGTCCACGTCCAGCACGTGGTCGACCAGCAGCGCGACCGCCCCCGCGGCACGGGCTGCGGGGGCCAGGTCGTGGCCGTCGACCCGGCTGCCCCGGACGCAGCAGAACAGCGCGCCCTCACGGACTGCGCCCGTGTCGTGGACGACGGCGGTGAGGGCGGGGTCGCGGTCCGGGCCCGCGAGGCGGGCCCGGATGCCCTCGACCGCGCCGGCGAGGTGACGGAGCTGCACGGCGGTCAGTCCAGCAGGGGTGGCCCCTGCGCGGCCGGATCGGGTGGCGTCGCCCCGGGGTCGGGCGGCACCGTGTTGGGATCGGTCACGGTCGTGGCGGTGGGGTCTACCGGGGCGGTGGTGATCGTCGTGGTGGTGTCGGGCGGGGCGGTGGTAGCCGGTGCGGCCGGCGTGGCCCGCACCCGGTCGCGATCGGCCTCGGGCAGCAGGGGCGTCAGGGCCGGGGCCCCGGCCGGCGGCACGCCCAGCAGGCGCAGCGCGTGCCGGCCGATCTCGGCGAACGCCGGCGCCGCCACCCGGGCCGCGTACGGCGAGGTCGACGGCTCGTCGATGACCACGATGATCGACAGCTTGGGGTCCTCCGCCGGTAGGAACCCGGCGAAGGTCGCGATGTAGTGGTAGTTGCCGGCGGCGTCCGTGTACCCGCCCCCCGGCTGGGGCTTGCGGGCCGTGCCGGTCTTGCCGGCGGCGGTGTAGCCGTCGATGGCCGCGGCCTGACCGGTGCCCGAGGTGATCACCTCGGTGAGCATGGCACGCAGCTCGGCGGCGGTCGTCGGGGAGACCACCCGGTGCGACCGGCCCGGCCCCACGTCGTGGCGCTCGCCGTCCTGGTCCACGGTGGCCCGGACGAGGCCAGGCGGGACGTAGACGCCGTCGTTGGCGATGACGTTGTAGGCGAACAGCATCTGCATGGCGGTGACGGAGATCCCCTGGCCGATGGGGATGGACCCGATGGACGTGCCCGACCAGTCGTCGACGTCCGGCACGAAGCCGCGCTCCTCGCTCGGCAGGCCGAGCCCGGTCGAGCGGCCGAACCCGAAGCGCCGAAGGTACTCGTCCAGCTTGGTCGGTCCCAGTTGCTGCGCCACCTTGATGGTGCCGACGTTGGACGACTTGGCCAGGATGTCGGTGACGGTCAGGTTGCCCGGGCCGTGGTCGGTGTAGGTGTGGTCGGCCACCCGGAGGGCGCTGGGCACCTGCACCACCGTGTCCGGCGTGACCAGGCCCTCCTCCAGCGCGCCGGCGAGCGTGATGAGCTTGTTCACCGAGCCGGGCTCGTAGTTGGCCGTGACAGCCAGGTCGTTGCCGGTGTTGCCCACCGCCCCGGTGGCGGGGTCCGCCTGGACGTTGGCCAGGGCCAGGATCTCGCCGGTCTCGGGGTTGGCCACCACGGCGCTGCCGCCCTGGGCGCCGGTGGCGGACACCTGGTTGGCCAGGATGCCCTCCACCGCGTACTGCAGGCTGCCGTCGACGGTCAGGATCAGGTCGTCGCCGGGCACCGCCGGGTCGATCTGGTGGCGGCCGGCGGGGATGGTGCGCCCCGAGAGATCCCGCTCGACCAGCAGCCGTCCGGGCCGGCCCGAGAGCTGATCGTCGTAGGCCAGCTCGACCCCCGACAGCCCGTCCCCGTCCACCCCCACCTGCCCGAGCAGCGACCGGCCGAGGTCGCCCCCGGGGTTGAAGCGGGCCTGCTCCTTGTAGAGCAGCACGCCGTCGATGTCGAGGGCCCGCACCCGGTCGGCCACGTCGTCGGCCACCTGGCGGGCCAGGTAGACGAAGCGGCCGTCGGATTCGAGCGCGGCCAGCACGGTGTCCTCGTCCTGGCCCAGTGCCTGGGCCAGGAGCGGCGCCGCCCCCGCAGGGTCGGCGATGACGCTGGGATCGGCGGCGATCGTCGTCTGCGGGATGGAGATGGCCAGGTCGTTGCCGCCCCGATCGAAGATGGACCCCCGGCCGCCGGACAGCTCGATGGGTCGGATGCGCTGCTCCGCGCCGTAGGCGACGTAGCGGTCGGACCCCAGCACCTGGACGTAGGCCAGCCGCCCGACCGCCACCACGAACAGCAGCACCACCGCTACCAGCAGCCGGAAGGCACGGCGCCGGGGATCGACGGGCGGCGTCGTGCGGGCGCTCGAGCCGGGGCGCCGGGCCGGGGCCGTGCCACGCCGGGGCGCGGAGGTGGCGCGGCGGGGGGCCGAGCCCTTGCGCTTGGTGGTCCCGGTGCCGCGCCGGGCACGCGTGCCCGTTGTGCTGGCGGGGCGGCGGGAACGGCTCGACGAGGCGGGGGGCTGCCGCGAGCCGCTCCGCCGCGTCATGGGCTGGTCCCGTCGAGGTAGGGCTTGACCTGCTCGGCGCTGGTGGCGGGCGACTCGGGGAGCTCCTGCTCGTCGGGGGGCGCGGGCTCGTCGGGGGTCAGCCACTCGACCTCGCCGGCCGGCACCATCCCCAGCGTCTGCTGCGCCTCGGTGGCGATCCGCTGGGGCGATTCGAGCTCGGCCACCTCCCGGCGCAGCTCCTCGTAGCGGGCCTCCTCGGCCGCCACCCGGCCGTCGAGGTCGTCCACGCTGGCCTGGTTCTGGATGAGCAGGGCGTGGCTCGCCGCCACCCCGAACAGGGCGACGAACGCGAGCACCGTGAGCATCACCCCGGCCCGGGGGCTCAGGGACAGCCCCAGACCGGTGCGGGTGGGGCCCACCACCCGCAGGTGGCGGCGCCGGCCCTCCGGCTCGCTGCGACGGCGGGGCAGCGCCCCGGGCAGGCCTGCGACTCGGACTCCGGCCATCACGCCACCTCCGGGAGCTTCTCGACGGCGCGGAGGCGGGCCGCCTCGGCGCGGGGGTTGGCGGCCACTTCGGCCTCGGACGGGCGCCAGGCGCCGCGCCGCAGCAGCCGCACCGTGGGGTGCACGTCCGGCGGCACGGGCAGGTGCGATGGGCCGGTCCAGCCGCCGGCCTCGGCGTGGCGGAACCGGTCCTTCACGATGCGGTCTTCGCCCGAGTGGTAGGCGATGGCCACGCAGCGGCCCCCGGGGACCAGCGCGTCGATGGCGTCGTCCAGGGTGGCCGGCAGGATGGCCAGCTCGTCGTTGACCGCGATGCGGATGGCCTGGAACGTGCGCCGGGCGGGGTGGCCGCCGCGCCGCCGGGCGGGCGCGGGCACCGCGTCGCGCACGATCTCGGCCAGGCGGTCGGTGGTGGCTATGGGCCGGTGCGCCACGATGGCCCGGGCGATGCGGCGGGCGTACCGCTCGTCGCCGTAGGCGTGCAGCAGCCGCGCCAGCTCGGCCTCGTCGGCCCCGTTGACCAGATCGGCCGCGCTGGGGGCCCGGGTCGGGTCCATGCGCATGTCGAGCGGGCCCTCGGCCCGGTAGGAGAAGCCCCGTTCGGGCCGGTCGAGCTGGGGCGAGCTCACGCCCAGGTCGAACAGGGCCCCGCTGGCGCCGGCCACGCCGCGGGCGGACAGGACGTCCGCCAGGCGGTCGAACCGGACGCGGTGCACGGCGGCCCGGTCGCCGAAGCGAGCGAGGCGGGCCGAGGCGGCGGCCACGGCGTCGGGGTCCTGGTCGAGGCCGACCAGGGACAGGTGCGGGTGGGCGTCGAGCAGCGCCTCGGCGTGCCCGCCGCCGCCGACGGTGGCGTCGACCACGACGCCCGGCGGCACGGGTCCGAACAGCTCGACCACCAGGTCGACGAGTACCGGCCGGTGCGAGAACGACGGTGCTGCCCCGCTCACCGGCCGGCCTCCCGGGACGGGCGCGCCGAGTGGCTAGCGGAGTTGGGGCCTGAGGGCGCGCCGCCGGCGGGGGCCGGGGCGAGCGGGGCGGCACCGGTGTCGTGGGGGCCGGTCACAGCTTGAGATCCCGGGCGGCCTGGCGGAGGGCGGCGTCGGGCCCCTCGGGGATGGTGCCCATGCGCCGGTCCCAGCGGTCGCGGGCCCAGACGCCCACGCGCCGGCGAGCGCCGACCACCATCACCGGGCCGGTGAGGTCGGCGAAGGCGCGGAGCGAGCGGTGGACCACGATGCGGCCTTGGGCGTCGGGCTGGACCGGGAACGTGGCGGCCACGAACGCCTCGGCCGCCTCCTCGGACACCAGCCCGAGCGCGACGCCGTCGTCCCAGCGGGCGAACACCGCGTCCATCTCGTCGTCGGGCCAGAGACCCAGGCAGCCGTCGAGGGGCCCGAGGTAGGCGCCGCCGGCCAGGCGGGGGCGGAAGGGCGAGGGCAGGACCAGCCGGCTCTTGTCGTCCACCGAGTGGTCGAACGAACCGGTGAAGAGGCGGGGGCCGGCGGCCGGGCGCGCCGGGGCGGCGACCGCACCGCCGGCGGTCGGGTCCGCTCCCGTGCGGGGAGCCTCGGGGGCACCACTGCTCTCCACTTCGTGGGAAAGTACCCCACAATGTCCCCCTGAACAAGGCATTCACCCACGTCAGGGCATGCGCGAGCACGAACTGGCGTTCGTCCGGATCAGTTCGGGAGGCGGGCGAGCAGGGCGTCGACCAGCTCGGCCGGCGCGCGGCCGGTGCCGGCCGCGGCGCCCTCGACGGCGCGGCGGCCGTCGCCGTCGAGGCCGAGCAGCCGGACCAGCGGCTCCGGCTCCCACCTCGAGTACGCCGCGCACTGGAAGCGGGCGGCGGCCCGGGTGCGGCGCTGGCTGACGCCCACCAGCTTGCGCCGGTCCGGCGTGGTCACCTCGCCGGCGCCGACCGTGGCGAAGCACACCAGCCGGCCCAGCGGCCCGCAGGCCAGCGCCCCTTCGTGGACCTCGCTGGGGACCACCCCGAGGTCGGCCAGGGCCTCCTGCCACGCCCGGCCCAGCCACTGGGCCGCCCGGCCCACGTCCTGGTCCCACAGCGGGTCGCCGGCGGGCAGGATCACGTCCACCCACGCCGTGGTCTCCGGCACCACCAGCACCACGCCCCCGCCCGACCGGCGCCGCACCACGTCGACGCCGAGGGCGCCGGCCGCGTCCTGGTCCACCAGCTCCGGGCCCTGTGTCGAGCCCAGCACCAGCGCGGGCCGCTCGGCGTCCAGCACCCACACGGCCCGGCCCGGAGCGTCCGGCACCGGCTCGGCGTGCAGGGCCGCGGCCGGGCCTCGCAGCCGACGGACGTCCCAGCCGCCGGCGGCCCGGCTCACGCCGCGATCTGCAGGTACGGCGTCCAGGTGTCGGGCACGGTGCCGATGGCGTAGGCCAGCCAGCTCGTGCCCCGGGGCTCGCGCGGAGGCCGGTGCAGCCGCATCGAGGTCTCGTCGAGCAGCCGGTCGCGCTTGCGCACGTTGCAGGGACGGCAGGCGGCCACCACGTTGTCCCACGTGTGGCTGCCGCCCCGGCTGCGGGGCACCACGTGGTCGATGCTCTCGGCCGGGCCGTTGCAGTACTGGCAGCGGTGGTTGTCGCGGGCGAACACCGACCGGCGGTTGAGCGGGGTGTTCCAGCGGTACGGCACGCGCACGAAGCGGCGCAGCCGCACGACCGAGGGCACCGCGATGACCAGATGAGCGGAGTGCATGAGCGCTTCGCTGGCGTGCAGCATCTCGGCCGTCTCACCCAGGACGAGCACGACCGCCCTGCGGTCGCTCACGACGCAGAGGGGCTCGAACGTGGCATTGAGCACGAGCGCCCGGCTCATCGCCGCAACGCTACAAGCGCCGGACCACATCAAGTCGGCAGTTTGCGCAAGTGCAACACCGCGCCGTCAGCGCGCCAGCGAGCGGCACCAGCGCAGGTAGGTGACGATGTCCTCGGGCTCGGGGGCCCGGTCGCCGGCCCCGCCGTAGGCGGTCTGGAGCCGGAAGCGCAGGTAGTCAGGCGACGGCAGGGGCAGGAACGGGGCCCGCCGCCACCACCCGGGGGCGGCCAGGACCAGCACCTGGCGGGCTCCCGTGAGCCACAGCGAGGGACACCGCGCCACCGCTCCGACCGCGGCCAGCGCCCACCGGGACTCGGACGCGCGCGCCGGCTCAGCCACGGCCGCCGATCAGGTCCCGGCCGAGGCCGTGCCAGCCCACCGCGGCCGCCCCCACCAACGGCCCTTCGTCGCCCAGGCCCACGGGGACGATCCTGGCGCCCTGGGCGTACTCGATCTGGGAGCGGGCGTCGAGCTCGGCCTGGGCGGCCTCGAAGAACGGCGCCCCGAACCCGAGGGCCACTGAGCCGCCCACCACCGCCAGCCGGAGGTCCAGGAGGTTGACCACCGACGCCACGGCCCGGCCCACCAACATCCCGGTGTGGCGGCGGACGTCCTCCCCCGCGACCGCCGGCTCGACGCCGTAGGCAGCCAGGATCGACGGGCCCGAAGCCTGGGCCTCGAGACACCCCTGGGACCCGCAGGCGCACACCCGGCCCTCGGGCTCCACGATCACGTGGCCGATGTGGCCGGCGTTGCCCGTGGCCCCGTCCAGCAGCCGGCCGTCGACCACGATGCCTCCGCCCACTCCGGTCGAGACGACCATGGCGATGTAGTCGCGCGCCCCGCGGGCGGCCCCGACCCAGCCCTCGCCCCGGGCGAGGGCCTTGGCGTCGTTGTCGATGTGGACGTCGAGCCCGGTGAGCTCGGCCAGCCGGGCCTTCAGGGGAAAGTCCCGCCACGCCGGGATGTTCAGGGGCGAGACGGTCACGCCGCCGGGGGCCATGGGGCCGCCGCAACCCACGCCCACCACCACCTCGTCGCGCCGCCGGGCCGCGGCCACCAGGTCCGCGAGCGTGCCCCACATCACCTCGGCCCCTTCCAGCCCGGGGGTGGGCGCCACGTGCCGGTCGGTCAGGCGCCCCTCGGCATCGACGCGGGCCACCGCCAGCTTGGTGCCGCCGATGTCGATCGCCAGCGCCGTCTCCACTGGCCGGTGAACCTAACGCGGCCGGCCGTCGTCAGCTTCTGCTTGGAAGGGCGTAACCTGACGTAGCTCACCCACTCGACGGAGGGAGACCGAGGCTGTGGCCAGCATCGAGACCGCGGCACCCCGGGGAGCAACCTTCTCCGACTACTACGACCGGATCGTCCACAACATCGAGCGCGTCATCCAGGGCAAGCGCGACGTGATCGAGCTGGTCCTGCTGTGCCTGGTGTCCGAGGGACACCTGCTGTTGGAAGACGTCCCCGGCGTAGGCAAGACAAACCTGGCGAAGTCGCTGGCGACGTCCATCGAGTGCAGCTTCGGCCGGGTGCAGTTCACTCCCGACCTGCTGCCGTCCGACGTGGTGGGGCTCACCGTGTGGAACCGAGGTGAGAACAGCTTCGACTTCCGGCCCGGGCCGGTGTTCAACAACATCGTCCTGGCCGACGAGATCAACCGGGCCTCGCCGAAGACCCAGGCCGCGCTGCTCGAAGCCATGGCCGAGGACCAGGTGACCGTGGACGGGGTGACCTACCCGCTGGACCAGCCGTTCATGGTCATCGCCACGCAGAACCCCATCGAGCACGAGGGCACCTACCCGCTGCCCGAGTCGCAGCTCGACCGGTTCCTCATGCGGGTGTCGGTGGGCTACCCGTCCCCCCACGCCGAGCTCGAGATCCTCGACACCCATGGCGACCATGACCCGTTCCGCGACATCGGGCCGGTGGTGAACGGCGAGGACGTGCAGCGCCTCGCCCAGGCCACCCGCCAGGTCCACGTGGCACCCAGCCTGAAGGCCTACCTGGTGGACGTGGCCCAGGCCACCCGGCGCAGCTCGCACCTGTCGCTGGGGGTGTCGCC
>Ga0111538_10009187_pt1 | contig 13211 bp, 8 predicted proteins | sample SoiMethybrSBSTD1_FD_79669 | JGI IMG/M metagenome (GOLD analysis project Ga0111538, IMG submission 79669) | Bulk soil microbial communities from a Populus tree surrounding site in Tennessee, USA - Soil MetaG P. TD hybrid SBSTD1 (version 2)... | ecosystem: Environmental > Terrestrial > Soil > Tree...
ATTGCGGGCCGCCGCTGACCACTTGCGTCGAAGGAAGCGCCGCTCCCGACGCCGGTATTCATAAGTTCCGGCTGCCACGCCCGAAACCCGCGCCCGCGCAAGCGGATGCCGAAGCCGACGGCGCGCCGCTCGACGCCGGCTCGACCGAAACCGGCGGCATCGATTCCGCTCCCCCCGCCCGCTACTGCGCCAATCTCCAGACCGACGAGGCCAACTGCGGCATTTGCGGCCGAAGCTGTGGACCCGACGAGCGCTGCAACAGCGGCGGCTGTGCGCTGATCTGTCCGGGCGGGCAAACCGAGTGCAGCGACGGCTGCCACGACTTGACGACCGATCGAAGCAATTGCGGTACCTGCGGCAAGGCCTGCCCCGCCGGGCAGGTGTGCAGCGCGAGCCAGTGTCAGGCCTCGTGCGGCGAGCCGTTCTCGCTGTGCGATGGCCGCTGCGTGAACACCTCGATCGATCGCGCGAACTGCGGTGATTGCAACAAGCCTTGCAGCGATCAGTACTACTGCATTCAGGGCAGCTGCGTGCCCGGCTGCCCGGCGCCGGGCAAGATCTGCTCGGATCGGCGCTGTCACGACGTGACCAGCGACAACCAGCACTGCGGTGATTGCGGCAAGCAGTGTGCGGCGGGGACGGCGTGCATCTTGGGGCGTTGCGAGCTGTACTGTCCGGGCGGTGCGAGCAAGTGCACGCCTTCGGAGGGACTGGCTTACTGCGCGCGCCTGAGCTCCGATCCCAGCAACTGCGGGACCTGCGGTCACGCTTGTGCACAGAGCGAGCTCTGCTTCGCGCCCGGCATTTGCGCATGTCCTCCCGGCACGAGCGGCGCCGGTTGCACGACGCCGCTCGACTGCACGCAGGCCGCCTGCACCAACGGCTCGTGCATCCAGGCGGACGGCGTGACGCGCTGCGCGTGTCAGGACGCGGATCAGTATCCAAACCCGCCGTTCTGGAATCAAACGGTACGCGTCCCGTTCTCGGTCACGAACACCGCGAGCGTCGCGCTGCCCCTGGGCTTCACCGTGAGCGTGGTGCTCAATCACCAGCGGCTTGCCTCGAGCGGCAGGGCCCTCGACGACGGCAGCAACGTCCACGTCGTGTACACGAACGGAACGGTTCACACCGAGCTCGACCGCATGCTGCACCCGACGAGCGGGTGGAACCGGAGCGATACGCGGCTCTTGTTCGGCCTGGCCGAAGCGCTCGCGCCCGGCGCAAAGGCGACCTACTGGCTTTACTACGGCGGACCGACCGGAACGCCGCCGGCGAACCCGGCAAAGATCGTTTCGCCGAGCGCCGGCTGGTTCACGGGCGCTTCAGGCATCAACCTGGTCGGGCCGCCTTCCCCCGACTGTTTCACGAGCCTGCAGATCCGACAGATCGGGCGCACCCAGTTCGAGCTCGTCGGCTACGACCGCACCAACGACGCGTCGGCGTACACGCGGCTCGATCTGACCGATGCCAGCGGAACGTTCCACCACGACTTCGGCGACTACGGGACCTTCGACAACGGCGTCGTGCGGACGGCGCCGTACACCAACTCGACGAACTCCATCAGCGTCACGATGCAGGGCTACGAGTTCAGCTACTCGTGTGTGTTCTTCGGCAGCGAGCGGATCGTCTTCGGCTCCCAGGTCGCCGGCACCGCGACGCGCGCTTACACCAGGGTGCAGAACATTCCGGATCCAATAGTTTCCCTGCCCTGCAACGAGCAGCGGGCCGCCCTCCCCTGACCCCCGCCCGGGTTGCGTGCTAGGCTCGCGGCGTTGGCTTTGGTGCTTGGGGCGGGCGCTCGCGGCCCGCGCGGGAGAAGTTGCCATGCGAAAAGCGATTCCTTGTTGGGGCGCGGCGCTGCTGGCGGGTGTGACGGTGTTGGTGTCGGCCGATCACGCGTGGGCCTGCGGCGGATTTTTCTGTGACTCACCGGGCGCCGGCACACCGCCGATGCCCGTCGACCAGACCGGCGAAACCATCGTCTTCGCCTTCGACGGCGAATTCGTCGAGGCGCACATCCAGATTTCGTACACGGGCGATCCGCAGCGCTTTGCCTGGCTGATTCCGCTGCAGACGGAGCCAGAGGTCACGGTCGGGTCGGCGCAGCTTTTCGTGAATCTGCTGAACGCCACCGTACCCACGGTCACCACCATGACGAGCTTCGACTCCTGCTTCGGATCGTCGGGAGATTCCGGTGGATTCAACTGCGCCGGCGGCTCGGACGACGAGGCCGCACCGACGGCGGGCGGCTTCTCCGGACCCGGCCGTGGCGTGGGCGGCCAAGGCACGGTGCCGCCGCTCGAGCAGATCAAGAAATCGGTGGGCGCCTTCGAGGTCACGATTCTGAAGGGCAGCTCCGACGCCATCGAATCGTGGCTCGTCGACAACAACTTCTTGCCCGACGCCGAAGCGCCCGCGATTGTCGACGAGTATGCGTCGCGCGGCTACGTCTTCGCGGCGATCAGCTTGCACGCCGGCGCCGGGCTCGACGAGCTCCACCCGCTGGTCGTCAGGTACCGCGGCACGGAGCCGTGCATTCCCTTGAAGCTGACGGCGATCGCCGCGCGCGAGAACATGGCCGTGCGGGCGTTTTTTCTGGGCCAGCAGCGCACGGTACCGATCGGCGAGTATCGCCACGTGACGTTGAACCAGGCGCGGATCGATTGGGTCGGGCTGGGGCAGAACTACACCGCCGCGGTTTCGCAAGCCGTCGACTCGCCCGGCGCCGATGGCCACGCCTTCGTCACCGAATACGCGGGGACGAGCGCGGTCGTCGATCGCAGCATCGGGCAACCGCTCTGGAACGCGGCCCGTTTCGTCACGCTGAGGGCCGACCAGGTCGTCCCCGAGCTCGTTGCCCAGGGGCTGTTGAATTGCGCCGGGGCCTCGGTCTGCGAAGCGCTGCATCCGCTGATCTTTCCACTTTTGCGCAACTATCTCCCGCCGCCGGCAGGCGTAGGCGAGAACGAATACTGGGCCTGCGTCGCTTGCAGGACCGACCCCAACCAGCCGCCGCCCTTCGACGGAGCGGGATTCGCGCATGACTTCGAGGAACGGATCGTCCGTCCCGCCCAGCACGCCGTCGATCTGCTCACTCGCTCGAGCTACGTCACCCGATTGTTCACGGCGATATCTCCCGCGGAAATGACGGCGGACCCGGAGTTCGCCGAGCTTCCACCGAACCATGGGCTGGGCGACGTGAGCCAATCTCTGTCGGCGACCGATCGAACCACGTGCGACGGCAAGAACGTAGTGGCGACTAGCGACGGACGGGAGGCCGCGCACGCCAGCGGCGCGCCGCCCGTGTTCAGCAACGCCATGCCCTGGGCGGAACGCGTCGACGAGTTCACGCCTGAGGGAACGCGGATCCAGGTCGTCGACAACGGGCCCGCGATCGACCGCGAGCTCGCAGCGCACAACCGTGCGCTGGGTTACGATCCGGGGAGCCCCGAGCGAGCGCGCCTTGCCGAAACCAACGACGGGGCATGCGCCTGCCAGGTTCGGGCAGCGTCCGGCCACGGCGCGGCGTTCGCGCTGCTTGCGCTTTTCGCCGCGCTGCGCCGGCGCGCCAGCCGGAAGGCCCTCATGCACCGGGCTCGAACGTGACGCGATCTGGCGCCGGTGCGGCGATCTGCGCTGCGGCGATGCTCGCGGCGTTCCCCGCGACGGCCCAGAGCGGTCGCGCCGTAGCGGCGAGCACGCCCGCGCCTCCGCAGCCCACGGGGCAGGCGCCTCCTCCGGCGTCCGGCGCGCCGCCGCCCTGGGTTTACCCACCACCCTCGCCGCCTGCGGAGGCGCAGCGTCGGGCGCCGGCCGAGCCCGCGGGACCCGGACACGTCCACGATGGCTTTTACCTCCGGCTGGGCCTCGGCATGGGGTGGCTGCGAACGGCGAGCTCGTTCGAGGGCACGGTGAACGCTCGTCCGGCGTCGGAAATGATCGGGGACCTCAGTTACACGGGATCCGGACTGGCGGTCGACGCCGCCATCGGCGGCTCGCTCATGCGCGGGCTCGCGTTCGGCTACGGTTTTGCGTGGCAGCTGGCGGACGATCCGACGCTGCACGTCGAGAACACGGCAGCGGCCGACGGCGACACGGAGCGCCACCAGCCGCTGGGCGCGTCGATTCACGGTCTGATGGTCGACGTATTTCCGGATCCAAGCGGCAACCTGGAGCTCGGCGGGTTGGTCGGACTCGGGACGGTCGGCACGGGCGGCGGAGACAACGGATCCACGGGCTTTGCCGCTCAGATCTGGGGCGGGTATGGCCTGTGGGCCGCGAAAGAGCTCTCGCTGATCGCCTTGCTCCGACTCAGCTTTGCCCGAACCACCGACGAACAAATTGGCCCAACCTCTTTCGTCAACGGCACACCCACTCAGACGACGACCGCGATCGATCGCACCGATACTACGTTCACGGTGGGCGTGGTGACGGGGCTGCTCGTGCACTGAAGCCGCGTAACCGTCTCAGTGGGAGAGGCGGTGCCGGCGCATCATCGGGCTCAGCAGCGCCAGGACCAGCAGCGTGCCGATCAGGCTGCCGAAGAAACCTGCGGAGGTCAGTTCGTCCAGCGGCCTCCTCGCCAACAGATTGCCGAGGAAACCGCCAATGAACGAGCCGACCATACCGAGCAGGGCCGTCATCAGGAGGCCCATCGACTGGCGGCCCGGCATCAGGGCGCGCGCGATCAGGCCGACCACGAAACCGAATACGATGAACAACAGAATGCCCATGGATTTGCCTCCACGTTTTGGGGGACTACGCATTCCGCCGCTGCAACATCGATACCGACTGGCTCGAGCGGCGGCCTGACAGCGGAGAGCTCGGCGAGCGCGAGGCAGAACTCCACGCCGTGGGCCTCTGCGCCGGATCGCGCGGCGTCCGGGCCGCTGGAGCGGCAGCTCAGCGCGTTTCGGTGATCTTGCGCATCCCGCGCGGCTGGTCCGGGTCGAGGCCCCGAGCGCGCGCCAGATGCAGTGCGAAGAGCTGGCCGGGAACGACAGCCGTCACGGGTGAAAGCCACTCCCGCACGCCCGCGGGCAAGGGCAGCCGGGCCGCGGCATGCGCCAGCACTTCTTCGTGATCCGAGATCGCGATCAGATCGGCCCGGCGCCGGACGCACAGATCGCGCAGCGCGCTGACGTCTCCCAGCGGCTCGCCGGATGGCGCCACCAGCAGCACCGGAAAGCCGCGGTCGATCATCGCCGCCGGCCCGTGCCAGAAATCGGCGCCCGAGTACGCCTCGGCCATCGCGTAGGACGCCTCCTGGATCTTCAGCGAGACCTCGAAGGCGGTGGCGTAGTTGTAGCCGCGGCCGATCACCATGAAACGCTCGGCCTGGCGGAAGCGCGCCGCCTGCTCGGCGGGCCGCAAGCTGGCCTCGACCGCGGCTTGCATGGCGTCGGGCAGACTCGCGAGCTCCTTCCAGCGCTCGGCATCGTCGGCGAGCGCGGTGCTGAGCATGGCGAGCGCAACGAGCTGGCAGGAGTACGACTTGGTGGCAGCGATCGCGTGCTCTTCGCCGCCGTGAAGCAATAGGCTCTGCTCGGCAACCTGTGCGAGCGGCGAGTCCGGATCGCGCGTCACCGCAACGGTGTGAGCGTTCTGACGGCGCGCCTCCTCGAGCACCGCCACGATGTCCGGCGAACGGCCGGACTGGCTGACGCCGAGCACCAGAGTGCCGCGAAGATCGGGAGGCGCTCGGTACAGCGTGAACAGTGACGGTGCAGCCAGGCTGACGAGCCGGCGGTTGTGCGCGCCGAAGACGTACTGGGCGTAGCGGCCCGCATTGTCCGAGCTGCCGCGCGCGGCGATCACCAGGCTGTGCGGCGCCCGGCGGCGGATTTCAGCCGAGATCGCCTCCGCGCTGCTCCGGCCGAGCTCGAGCTGGCGTCGGATCGCCTCCGGCTGCTCGTAGATCTCCTGCTCGAAGCGCTTTCCTCCGCCGGATTCGCTGACGCTGGCCAAGGCTCCTCGAACGCCCGGTGGCGCCTCCTTCGGCGCCCACTTTACCACTGCGGAGCGGAAACGCCGGGAGGCGGCAAACACCTTCAAGGACAGGGCGTTTGACCGCCAGCCTGGTCGTAAGCGCGAACCTTTGCGATCAGGTTTCCGCCGTCGGATTCCGGCGTCGTTTGCCCGCCGGCTCCCGCGCCAAACGCGATCAAGACGCCGTGCGCGCCGACGATCTGGGCCGTGTGTCCGAAGAAGTAATCGACGCGGTTGTCCCGGTATGCCCCACTTTGATTCGAGAGCGACATGTTGCCGACCGGGAGCTGCCACCAAACCAGCGGCTTTCCTACCTGCTCGGCCAGCGCCTTGGCCCAGGTGAAGGCTTGGTTGAAGTTCGGCAACGTCGCGTTGGTGGCGTCCCACCAGCGGTTGTTGAAACCCGCGTCGCGGTCCGAGGCCTCGACCACCACGAAATCCCCGGTCGCGGCCCCGGCGGCGCTCATGAAACGACCGAGCTTACGGGCTTCACCCGCGACGTCGAAGCTCGCATTCGAATTCAAGTGAACGTCGATGTTCGTACCCCATGCGGATGCATGGAGTCCGACTTTGGCATTCGGTGCGTATTTTCGCGCCATCGCAATCATGCAGCGACCGAGCCCCGCGATGTTGTTCTCTTGGCCGGAGCAATCGGTCGCGTTCGCCGAGGCCACCGCGGACGGAGTCGTGCGCGGATCCTCGTTCACGTGTTCGGCGTAGCCCCAGAAGTCCGGCTCGATGTGTAAAATTGCTCGCTTCTGGCCGATCTGCGTCAACAGGAAGCGCCAGTCGGCCAGGTAGCGCGCCATGAAGGCGACGTTGTTCGTGGCAGCCACTTCCGGCGCGCCTTCGTTGGCGCCGCTCGCCTGGAGCACCTGGTAATAGGTGACCATCGGAATCTGCCCGTCGGTCTCGGTACGCGTCAGGAAATCACGCAGGTACTGCCCGGGCGCCACTTGGTCCCACTGCCAACAGCCCCACCACGCGCAACCCGGACCGCTGTTGGCGCAGGATACGCCTTTTGCCGCACAACCGGACGCGCAGGAGGAGCACGGCGCAGCGCCGTCGAAGATCCCTCCTGCGAGATAGAGGTAGCGGACGTCGAACGGCGCTGCGACCGCGGTCGCGTCCGCCATCGACGCACCGACCAGCATCCGATTGTGACCGATGCTCTGAAGGAACTGCCCGGCCATGCACTGCGTGGCTCCTCCCGTGCCGCCGGTACCGCTGCCGCCCGTACCGCTGCCGCCGTTGCCGCCGGTTCCCGCACCGCCGCCAGTTCCGCCGCTGCCCGCGCTGCCGCTGTTGCCGCCGCTTCCCCCGCGGCCACTGCTGCCTCCCGTTCCGCCGGCTCCGCTGTTGCCTGCGCTTCCTCCGCGGCCACTACTGCCGCCGCTGCCGCTGTTGCCTCCACTGCCCGCAATGCCGCCGCTGCCGCCGGCACCGCCGCCTCCGCTGTTTCCGCTGCTTCCCAGCATGCCGCCGTTGCCGACGCTTCCGTCCACCCCACCGTTGCCGCCGTTGCCGACGCTTCCGTCCACGCCGCCGTTGCCGCCGTTGCCGACACTTCCGTCCACGCCGCCGTTGCCGTCGACTCCCGCACTGCCCGCGCTCCCCGCCGATCCCGAGACGCCACCGTTTCCGCTGTCCCCAGCGTTCCCTCCGCGCCCCTGCGCACCCCCGACACTGCTTCCGGATCCCCCGCCTCGGCCTGTGCCACCGGCTCGCGCTCCGGTTCCGCTCGGACTCGCTCCGTCTTCTTCACCGCACGCGCCGAGGAAGCTCGAGATCGCGAGCGCGATGAACGCGAATCGAAATGCGTTGCTCCCGCTCCGCCGCATGAAACATCGAGTTTCGGCGATGCGGGCGCCGACCACAAGGGCTCAGGGCAAACCCGAGATCTGTTGCGGCTTCGGATTACGCGGCGCGTTCGTCCCACATTGTAGGCCGCCGGCCGTCATGGTTGACGCCGCGCTCGGTCGAGTTACCCTCCGTGCGCGGGTGCGGAAAACAAACGCTTGTTTGCTGTGGGCGGTGGCAGGCTTCGTGCAGCTGATTGCGCTCGAGGCTGGGGCGCAATCGTCCGGTCAGCTCCCGCCGGTCCCACCTGCGGTGCCGCCAGGATCGAGCGCCGCGCCGGCTCAACCGCCGCCGGCCTCGCCCGCGCCTGAAGCGCCGGCCGAATCGAGCGCACCGGCTCCCGAGGCGCCAAGTGCGCCACCCGCTCCGGCGCCGACGCCAGCTGCGCCGAAGCCGCCAGCGCCGGCTCCCACATACCCGCCGTATCCACCGCCGTACGGTTACCCGCCCTACCCGGGCTATCCGCCGTACTACGGCTACCCGCCAGGCTACTACCCGTACGCTCCACCACCGCAGCCGCGCCCGCCCGCGCCCCGCTACCCCGACGACGCGGCCGTGAGCTCTACGCCTTTTGTCGACATGCTGGTCGGAGGACTCAGTTTCAACAAGCGCTTCGAGTCGTTCTTCAACGTGGGTCTGCAGGCGGGCTTTTTCGCCTTCGGGCGACTGCGCGTCGCAGGGCGCATTCTGATGTTCCCCGCGGATCCCGGCGACGACTTCGAAAACGACTCTTTCGGCAGCGATGACCGGCTGCCTTTCCCGTTCGAGGCGCAGCCTTCGGAGCCACCTGCCTTCCTGTTCGGCGGCTCGGTCGGCTTTGCGGCTGCCCGCACGGCAAACTTCGCGCTTTCGCCGGGTCTCGCCTTGTTGAGCAACGACCAGGCCGACGAGTATGGCTCGTTCGCAGGCCTGCAGATTCCGTTCGACTGGGTCACCGACACCGGGCTGCGCATCGGCTTCGAAGTGATGGTGGGACGGGCGTTCCACGGTCGCGTGCTCGCCCGCTGCAACAACCCCAACAGCGGCCCGCCCGTACCTGGCGAATGCGGGCTGGGCGAAGAGCGGTACTTCAACCGCAAGGGCGGCGCCGGCTTCTATTCACACTTTCAACTCGGCTGGGGCTTCGGCCACCCCAAGCCGATCGGCTACAAGGAGTCGAGATAGGCGACGAGGTCGTCGATCTGAGCCACGGTCAGACCGCTCGTCGTCCCGTGACTGTCGCCGCCCCCGCACGCTGCCGTGAAGCGGTCGCGCAAGGTCGCCGCGCAGCCGTTGTGCATGAAGGGGGCGCGCGAGCCCACGCCGATCAGCGATGGCACCTGGAAGAACCCGCCCGTCCCGACGTCGCGCGTCTCGTTGTTGGTGAGTTTTTCGCCCGCGTGGCAGCTCGAACAAGCCGCCGCGCCGGCGAACAGATCGCGACCGCGCGCCACCGCGTCCCCGTCGACCTCCAGCGCGGCCTTCGAAGCCGGAACCGTATCGATCCAATGCGTGAACGCGCCGAGCTGCTGCGGGTTCGGACGCGCCGAACCCATGCGGCTCTCGAATACTTCGTGGATCAGCGTCGGGAAATCCGCCAGATCGCCGTTCCAGTGAAACGGTGCGGTGTTGAGGACGCCGCCCCCGAGGTTTTGCGTGCGCCGCAAGCCGCCGGCCTCGTTGAACGTCCAGATGCGCCCGTCTTCCATGCCCTCGGGATGGCACGACGCGCAGGAGATGCCGAGCCCCGAGTCCATGTGGAAGAGCGCGAGGCCCGTATCGGCGCGACTGTCGGCGCCGAACGGAATCGTGAAACCTGCGGCGCCTCTGGCTCCGAGCACCTGCAGCTGCGCCGGCTCGCGACTCTGAACCACGATGCGTTCGTTGCCGTCGAAGGCCACGGCCACCGGCTCGCCCGTCATTTCATTGCTCTCGGGCGGGAAGGCGCACGGATCCGGGTCCAGGCCCGGTTCGACGATCGCGATGCGCGGCTTCTGCACCATCGGCATGGGCGGCATCGGGTTGCGCGGATCCTGTTCCGGGAGGGTCGTCGGGAACCAGGAATGGCCGAGCGAGACGATGGCGATCCTACCCGACTGCGATACGGCGATGTCGCTCGCGCCGACCACGGCAGAAAGCGGGGGCAGCGCCGGCGCGGTCCCCGGCTGAGGCTCGCCCGAGCGGGGAACGCTGAGCTTCGACACCGTTCCTTCGACGATTCCGCCGCCACAGGGGTTGGTGGACGCGCCGTAGCCGGAGGGCCCCGTGGTGACGACCCCGGGATTGCCGCGCTGATGCAGCATCGCCACCTGACCGTCGGGCAGAGCGGCGATGCGCCAGGCCGTGCTGGGATCGAAGCCCAGAGTCAGGTCGCCCGCCGTGGAGTTCACGGAGGGGCGAACCGTCGCAGTGACGGCACCATTGGAGTCGACGCGAAGCAGCTGAGCGCTCTTGAAGCGGCTGACCACGAGCTCCGATCCCTGCACCAGGACGTCGCGCAAGTCGCGGTTGAGCCTCAGCGTACGGAACGCGTCGCCTCCGGCCGCAGGCAATGAAACGAGCTCACCGGATTGGCAGGCCACATGCACCGCGTCTTTGGCCGCGTCGTAGGCGATGCCGCGAGGCGACGGGCACACCGAGCGCCGAGCGACGATGCTGCCCGCCGCGACGTCGATCGAAACGACCGCCCCTCCGCTTCGAGCGACGACGTGCACCCGGCCGGCGCCGTCTTCGACCACGCGCCCCGGCTCGTCACCCGGCTCGAGCGCAACCGACGTAACCTTCTTGGTTTGGAGGTCGGCGATGAAGACGCGATCGCGATCCGAGTCGGCGGCCACTGCGGTATGGCCGTCGGCCATGATCGTTAGGGTTCCACCGCTGACGGGCACTGCGCGCGAAGCGCTCACCCCGTAGCCGTTGCCGGGTACACCCAGGACGCCGGTACCCGGCTTGACCATCGTGCCTTCGGCCCCGTAGTCCGTGCCACAGCCGACGAGACCCAAGAGCGCGAGCACGGAAAAATGACGGCGCATTTTACTGCCCCCTTTCGGTTGCGAGCCTCTCGGCGAGAAGCAATCGCTTTGCCAACCCCGACCCATTGCGATTCCCAAGTAGATGCAGCTTACCAGAACCCGCTTGTGCCGTCAGGCCGACCGCCCTGGCACAACGGCTATGTCGCGGCGATCACAGCGTGTTTTCTCGCCATGCTGGACGCCCCGAAGCGCGGACCAACCAGCCGATGTCGGTGCGGCTGCCGCGGCGGCCCGGCCGCCAATGCGGTGGTGCGATGGGCAGTCCAGCGATGATGTGATCGAGTCGGCTGCGCTCGCCGCTCAGGATCGATTCGAACTCGAGACCGAGCGCGCGCGTCGGTTCGAATGGGCGTCTGCCGTGGATTACCCGCGCTACGCGAACTTCCGCGTCGAGCCACTCGCGACCCCACGGAAGCTGAAATGAGATCAGCAGTCGCTCTCCGGTCAGGACCGGATCGGCGGGACCGACGCGCAGGCCACTCGAAGACAGATCGACGATTCGGTCCGCGACCAGGCGAAAATCTCGTTCCCGCACGACCTGGCACGATAGGCGCGCCAGGTGTCGGGTGGGCCGGTGATGAATCCACGGGAGCGATCGGCGCGTTCGGGCGGGTTTCATTTTTCCTCGCGACGAATCGTAGCGAAGGGTGATTCGTGCGGGCCAAGTCCGTGGTGATCGAACGGATCGCGCAGGCGCTCCCCGCGATCACACGCGCTTTTCCCGCGCGTACGCTAAGCTCCGAGGCTCCGTGACGCTTCTATCGATCGGCAGGCAAGCGGCACTCTTCGCGCTCTTCGTGCTCTCGTGCACCGGAGAAATCGCGAGCCCACCCCCCGCTGCAGCGGGCCGCGGCGGAACGGGGGCGAGCGCAACGGACGGAAGCGCCGGCAGTGGTGCCAGTGGCGGCGCCAGCGGCGGGGGCAGCGGCGGCAGCGGCGGCACGAGCGGCACGGCGACTGGCGGGACGAGCGGGAGCGCGGGCAGCGCGGGTAGCGCGGGTACCGGCGACGGGAGCGCGGGAACGGGAAGCGGTGGCACCGGCGGCGCAGCCGGACCGTGCGGCGCCACGGGGCTCCTGGTCTGCGACACGTTCGAAGCGACCGAGGTCGGTGCCCCGGCCGACTCGGCCAAGTGGAGCGCGGTCGGCGATCCGGGTCTCGCGCCGCGCGTGGTCGATACCAAGCACAATAGCGGCCAGCGCTCGCTGTACTTCGCCTCCACGAACAATCGCGGCGTGTTCGTGGCAGCCGCCATGGGCTTGCCGCGTCCCGACAAGCGCTTCCACACGCGCGCCTTCGTGAGCTTCGTGCAGCCGATGTCCGCGATCGGCGGCCACGTCGCTTTCATCGTCGCCGCGACTCAGCCGGAAAACGGCATCGAGGTCCGCCTCGGCGCCAGCAAGACCTTCGGCAGCGGGCAGGCCATGCTCGACTTGAACTTCATCGGAAGCGGACAGGAGCACACCCAGTTTTCCAACGGCGATTACACGGGCGGTAACGGGTCGTCCGCGCCGGGGGTCGTGTTCGAAGCCGACCGCTGGTACTGCGTGGAAACGCTGTTCGACGGGGCTGCCCACGAGCTCCGGGTCTGGGTCGATACGGTCGAGGTTCCCGGGCTGCACGTCACCGACTGGGGCGTCGGGCGCACCAACTGGTCGCCCGAGTACAACGTCGCCAAGTTCGGCGGCCAGAACTATAGCGGCAGCCTGGGAGCCGTTTACTACGACGACATCGCGGTCGGGACCGGTCCTATCGGCTGTCAGTGAGGGTTGACGGGCGTTCAGCATCGGCCTGGCTGGGCAGCGCCGGGCAAAGTTGCTAATCACTCGGCCCCATCCGCGAGCTCCGGGCTCGCCCCTGCTTTCCCCATGGCGAACGAAAACGGCGAAGCGCCGAGCTCGAGCTCCGGCGCATCCGAAGCCAACCCCGTGGAGCCTGTCGACGACGCTCCCCCGCCCGCGGCCGAGACCCCGGCGAAAGAGCCGGAGGCGAAAGAGCCGGAAGAGCCCAGGCCGAAGCTTCACCTGGTGCGCGGCGGGATCATCACCGTGCTCGGGGCGTTGACGCCGTTCTTGATCATGGCTTCGAGCCGGCGCTTCGGCTTCAGCGTGCCGGTCGGCTTCGCCGGCTGCCTGATCGCGTCGCTGGGCATCCTCGACATGATCGGCGCCTTCGACGCCGAGCCGAACCGGTCCGTGACGCGCAGCGAGCTCGGCAAGGTCGCGCCGCGCTTGATCGAGTTTCTCGCCAGCGGCGTCGTGCTGACCGCGGCACTGCGGCTCGCCGTCGCCGGAATGTTGCCGAAGCAGGTTCTGACCGCGGCCGTGTTGATCACGGCGTCGTTTCTGTGGC
>Ga0111538_10009188_pt1 | contig 13210 bp, 8 predicted proteins | sample SoiMethybrSBSTD1_FD_79669 | JGI IMG/M metagenome (GOLD analysis project Ga0111538, IMG submission 79669) | Bulk soil microbial communities from a Populus tree surrounding site in Tennessee, USA - Soil MetaG P. TD hybrid SBSTD1 (version 2)... | ecosystem: Environmental > Terrestrial > Soil > Tree...
GCTCTTTCCCGCCGCGGGTTTCGCCATGGTGTCGCTCACCGCGGGCGTTCACACCTTCCGGCTCCGCTTCTCCAAGGCCGGCATACTCGGCGTCGTGTCGGCCCGCATCAGCGCCGCGCGTCTAGAGCTCTGGCGCGTCGCTTAACGTGTGAAAGCGCCCTTTCGCTTCCGGGCGGCGAGTTGTGCCTGCCAAGCGGTGTTGTAGAATGCCGTGATTCAGGCTGCGAAGCGCCCAGCCACGTATCAGGACCTCCGACGACGAAAGCAAACTGGCCTTGGGACGGTTGCTCGAGAACCTCGTCGTCGGGGTCACAGGAACGATATATTTGGACTTCTCGGAAGTCGTGCCTCGCGAGAAGGCGCCATAATGATCACGCGCCGCTACGCACGGCACTCTACGGCGCGCAACACCGAAATCCGAGGTCGCCTCGGCGCTCATTTCGGTACCAACCGCCGTAGGCGTCACATCTCAGATAGCTGGGGTCAGTAATGTCGAAGCCCGACCCTCCTGAGAGGCATAGATCCATCTGTCCGCTTCCCGCGGACTGTATGCAGGCATCTTCCCATTCGTCCACGTTGCCACTCATGTCGTAGATCGAACTGTAGGGTGCGCTGGGCCCATGACAGCTTGGCATGGTCTTCGGTGGCAAAACCTGACCGACGCCAGCATCGATCCCATTACAGGCCGCGGCGCTGTAGCTGTTGCCGTACGGAAACGGGAGGGCGGCAGATCCCGACGCGCACGCGGAATACCACTGGTTGACGGCCGGGTCGTCGAACTCCGTAGTCGGGGTCGGACCGCCGCCAATGCGCCCGCACAGACGCTTGCCCGACCAGGCGCAGAAGGCGTACGCGTCACACCAATCCACGCCGACGACCGGCAGTCCATCTTGACCCGGAGCGGCCGCGAAAGACATGTTCCAGGCGCAGCGATTCGGCTGACCGCTCGTCGACGGATTCGTGAAGATGAAGGCTTGGTACTGCGCGTTCGTGACCTCGGTGCTGTCGATGCAGAACGCACCGAGCGACACCATGGTCGGCCCACGGCCAGTCGCCGGGCAGCTGTCGCAGCGGCCGAATTGGGCGTTGCAGGTGGCGCCAGCCGCGCAATTCTGTAGCACCGGATTGCTCTGGCCATCGGCCGAGCAGCGGTAGAGCGTCTGACCCACGCACGAGTACGCGCCGGGAACGCAGACGTCACATTGGCCATTGGTGCTGTCGCAGAGCGTGCTGCTGCTGCACGTGTCGACCGTGACGTACCCGGTGCGGCCCGCGTTGCAGACCTGGAGCGAAGTGTTGACGCACTGGTAGGCACCGGCGTCACACTGGGGCGCGTTGCAGCTTTGCGTGCCTGCGCTGCAGAGCGCCGCCGTGGCGCAGGTATTGATCGTGTCCCAGCCGGTCTGGGTCGCGTTGCAGCGCTGGAGCAGATTGCCGTTGCACTGATACTGACCCGTCGTGCACGAGGTGGCGTTGCAGACACCGGCCGCCGCGTTGCAATGAGCCGCGCTCGCACAGGTCTGCTTGAACGAGTAACCGGTCAGATCGGCGTTGCAGATCTGGAGCTCGGCGCCGGAGCAGCGGTGATTTCCGGTCTGGCACACCGGGTCCTTGCACTGGGCGCCGGGCCCGTCGCAGAGCGCGCTATTGATGCAGGTCTGCACGCTCACCCAGCCGGTGAGATCGTCCTTGCAGCGCTCGAGCTCGGCGCCGACGCAGCGGTGCTGTCCCGCGCTGCAGCTGGCCGCGAGGCAGCGCTTCCCGGCCTCGTCGCAGAGCGCGGAAGACGCGCAGGTTTGGACGAGGTTCCAATCGCCGGCGCTGCATTGCTCGAGGCGGGTGCCGCTGCACTGATACGAACCAGTGGTGCAGGTGGTCGCGTTGCAACGCGCGTTCGTGGCGTCGCAGTGACCCTGGCTCAGGCACTGCTTCTCGAAGGAGAAGCCGTCTTGAGTGGCGCGGCAAACGAGGAGCTCGCCGGTCGCCGAACAGCTGTGCTCGTTGGGCTGGCAAACCGGAGGGAGGCAGATTCCGCGCGTCGAATCGCAGAGGGGAGCGCTCGTGCACACGCTCGACGGGTCCCAGCTCTTACCGTCGGTGGCGCACTCCTCGAGCGCGGAGTCGACGCAGCGGTGTGTGCCCGGTTGGCAGATCCGGCACGTCGGTTCGGCGGCGTCGCACGTGGCGGCGTCGGCCTCGGCGTCGGTCTCGATCTTGCCGTCGGGAGTGTCGGCGTCGGTCTGCGCCCCGCCGGTTCCATTGCTTCCGCCGGGACCGGTCGCGCCGGCGCCGGACGAGCCGGAAACGCCGGACGAACCGGCCGCTCCCGAGGTGGCACCGGTTCCCGAAACGCCGCCCTCGGCCGCGCTGCCGCCGTCGCCGCCGGCGCTGGTGCCCGCCGACGCGTCGACGCCCGCGACGATGTCGAAGTCGTTGCCGAGCAAGCTCGTGCACGCGGGCCACGCGCAGGCCAGGCCGAGGAACGCCGCTGCCCAGCGCCGCATCAGAAGCTGCCTTTCAGCGCGACCGAGCTCGCGCCGATCTGGAGGCCGAGGCCGCGCGACGCGCTTTCGGTTTTCTTCGGCGCGGTGAGCAGCAAGGTGACGCCCGCGGCGGCACCAACGCCGCCGACCACGAAGCCGATCGTCGAGATCGTTCCGAGCGTTCGGTAGCTGTCGAGCGTGTCCTGCTGCGACGCGGGACAGCTGCCGGCGGGACATGCGTCCTCGAGGTCGCCGTGCTTACCCATCGCCATGACGCCCGTCACGCCGCCGACGATCAGGCCCGCCGCGCCCACGCCAAGCGCCACGAAGCCGATCGTGCGCGTCCCGCCGCCCGAGGCCTTCGGCGCGTCGGGCGGCGGCTCGATCACGCTCGATCCGCCGGAGCTCGTCGCCGGCGCGCCGCCGCCGGCCGTGGTCCCGGCGGGCGCATCGGGCGACGCTTCGAGCGCGAGCGAAACCGCTGCCGATTCACCCTCGGCGACGCTGATCGATTGTTCGGCCGAAGAGAAGCCGTCGGCCTCGGCTTTGACCACGTGGCCGCCGGGATTGATCGCGCGCCGCACGCCGATCGCGGCCGCGGGCACCGGCGTGTCGTCGATCGTCACGCGCGGGTTGGTCGGGCCCTTGACCTCGATCGTCACCCAACCGACGCGGGCGCGCACCGGCTCGACTTCTTTCTTGGCGTCGTCGTAGGCCTTCTTGAACACCGGCGGCGAATTCTCGGGCACGCCTTCGCGCAAGATGCGGCTGTAGCTCTCGTAGGCCTGGACGAACTGGCTGAGCTTGACCTGCGCGCGAGCGAGGGCGAGCAGCAGCGTCGGTGCGTGAACGAGAGCGTCGGCGCGCCCGAACTTGTCGGCTGCGGCGGCGTAGTCACCGCGATCGAACGCGGCCTGGCCGTCGCGCGCCAGCTCGCGCGCGGTGGCGCGATCGGCTTCGGACTGTGCGCGCGCGCTTCCCGAAGCCGAGAAAACGAGCAGCGCCGTAACGAGCGCCAAGAAAAGTCGAGCGAATGCCAAAGGGGTACTTAGATGCCGAAGTCGACGACCTTGGGAGATTTGCCGGAGCCCTTGCCGCTCGAAGACTTTTGCCCGCTGGATTTGGGGCGCGAGCTGCTCTTGCGAGTGCCGCTGCTTCGAACGGCCTTTTCGGCATTCGCTGAAGCGCTGGCCGCGGCGGCGGTGGCCGGCTCGACCGTGGGCTCGGGCGACGCCGTCACTTTGGGCGGCGCGGGAGCGGGCGTGGGAGCCACAGCAGCTACGGGCGGGCTCGCGACCGGCTCGGGGCCGGGACGGAGCAAGAAAAACGCGCCGATCGCGATCGCCGCGGCACTCACCGCACCCGCCACTAGCCAGCGCTTGCCCGAACGTTGCTGAACGGGCACGAAGGTCCGGCTGAGCGGATCGGCGGTGGTGCCGTTGCTCTGACCGAGCACCTCGGCGGCCGGCGCAAGCATGGTGTGGATGTTGTCTTGCGAGCGCGAGTCCCGAACCGGACGCGCGAGGCCCAGGTCGGACGTGAGATCGGGACTCGAGGTCAGCGGCGCAATGTCGAAGGTCTGCGTCACGCCGAGTGCCAGCGCGAGCCCGTCGGCGAACTCTTTGGCGCTCTGGAAACGCTGCTCGGGCTCGCGGGCAGCCGCGCGTTGCCACCAGGTGTCGAACCCGTTCTTGAGCATGGGCACGAAGTTCGACGGTAGCGGCAGCGGCTCGTACATGATCTTGCCGAGCACTTCGCCGAGGCCCTCGCCGTCGAAGGGCAGCTCGCCCGTCAAACACTCGAAGGTGATCACCGCGAGCGAGAACAGGTCGGAGCGATGGTCGATGTTTCGCGACCCGCGCGCCTGTTCGGGGCTCATATAGAAGGGCGTGCCCACGAGCGACCCGGTTTTCGTCCCCGAGTCGTTCAGGTGCATCGACGCCTTCTTGGCGATGCCGAAGTCGAGCACCTTGGCGACCTCGGTATCGTCCTCGCGGGCCAGAAACACGTTTTCCGGTTTGAGATCGCGGTGAACGATGCCCGCCGCGTGGGCGCGGGTGAGCGCCCGCGAAACCTGCGCGACGATCCGTAATGTTTCGGACAGCGGAAGCCGGACCATGCGCGTGATGCGTTGTGCGAGGTCCTCGCCCTGGAGGTACTCCATGGCGATGTAGGGGATGTCCTGCCACACGCCGTGATCGAGAATCTGAACGACGTGACGGCTCTTGAGCTGCGCGGCGGCCTTGGCTTCGCGCTCGAAACGTACCCGAAGCTCGGCGCTCTCCTTGCCGCGCGGATCGATCAGCTTGATGGCGCAATGGACGTCGAGCCCCGTGTGCTCGGCGAGCCAGACGGCGCCCATGCCGCCGCGTCCGAGCTCACGTATGAGCCGGAACTTATCGGCAACCTTCAAGCCCTCCGTGAACTGCAAGGCCAGATCCTAGGCGTAGAAATAAAAGGTTACGGTGCCCCTTTTCGCCTGTCGATGTGGGACATCAAACCACCTTCGGTGACACTCGCCAAACGTTGGGCCCATCAATGTTTCTCGAGCTCCACATTCCCGTTGTCGGTCGGGGCCCCGACCCCAACCGGTATCGAAACGGCCCATCCGGCCGGCGCGATCTGCAGTTGGTCATACGCTGGATTTTCGCGAAACGTTGCCACCTCTTCACGCCAAGCGGGACCTTTGGCCCAGTTCCGGACGGCTTCGGGAAACCGAAATTGGACCACCGCGCCCGCGAGCGCGGCCGCGAACACCGCTGCAAAAACGCCCTGCCGCGGCGCGCGGGTGGTAGCACGCGTCGCGTCGAGCTGATGGATCAAGAACAAGAAAACGAGAGCGTTCGGAAAAAAAGCGTAGCGACCGCCATGAAACACGGGAAGCAGACTCTTTCCGACTTGCAGTCCGAGCAGAAAGGCCGCGCCGGCAGTGGTGGCGTGCGTCGCGAGCAGAACCAGCGTGGTGCGATCGCGGCGGCTCGCGAGCCACGCCCCAGCGTACAGCGCGATCACTGACAGCCCGAGCAGGAAGCTCAGCCCGTAGTAAGTCGCGTTGCTCGCCGCGATCGCGAAGTCCGCGTAAGCCTGGGCCACGCGGTGACCCACGGTCGGCCAGAGCACGAGCTTGACCAGAAAAAGGTGCGGCACGGCGGCGAGCTCCGGGGGCGGGCGCGTGCTCTTCGGAAACAAGAGCATGCTCATCCCCACGTGCAGGATCACCGCGGCCAAGAGCACGTACAGGTAGGTGCGAGCGCGGGGCGACGCGCGGTAGGCGACGATCGCGGCCGCGGGCACGAGCAGCCAATTGGTCGGGCTCAGCACGGCGAACACCGCGAAAGCACTGAGACTCAGGACGCGCCGCCGGCCCTCGACCTTGTCGGCCTCGAGCATCAGCAACAAGAGCGCGATGTCACAGTAATAGTGCGCCTGATGCGAGCTCACCCAGGTCTCGGAGTTCGCGACCGCGATCAGGGGCGCAATCAAGCCCGCCGCGCGCCGCCACGGGCTGGCCAGCAACTCGGCCCGGCCGTACAGCACCACGAGCGCAAGCGCGAGCACGACGGCGCACCACGCCCCCGACGTCACCGCCGGCGCGTACTCGAGCGGCACCCAATGAGCCGCCGCGATCGCCGAGAGGTGTGGAATCGGGTGCCAATACGGAACGTGGGGCGCCACGGAAACGTGCACGAGCGCATCGAACCAGCCGTGGTAGAGGGCGTGCTGGAAATAGGTCCCTTCTTCCGCCCAGAAGCGCGGCTCCAGAAACAGCGACGGCTCGCGGGCGACGATCAGCGCCATATAAGGGAGCAACACCAGCCAGCGGGTCCGCCGCCGTACGAGGAGCTCGCGGAGATCGCTTCCGGGCAAGGACGCGGACTAGGATAGTCGACCGTAGCGTTTCGATGACGGAATCTTCGAGCAGCGCGGCGCCACCGGCAGCCGCTCCCGGCGCGGAGGCGCTCGAACCCCCGGCAGTAGCCGAAGCCGCGGCGGTCGTGGAGCCCGTCGCGCCCGTCGCGCCCGCGACGATGACGTCGATTCCGCCGCCGAGCCGCTCCGAGTCCATCCCGGCTCCGCACCCCGAGCACAACGAGCCGCTGCTCACGCTCGCGCTCACCGCGCTCGGCGTCGTGTTCGGCGACATCGGGACGAGCCCGCTCTACGCGCTGCGCGAGTGCCTGCACGGGCCGCACGCCGTTGCGCCGCTGCGCGAAAACGTGTTCGGCGTGCTGTCCCTGATCTTCTGGTCGCTGACGATCGTGATCGCGCTCAAGTACCTGGCGTACGTGCTGCGCGCCGACAACCGCGGCGAGGGCGGGATCCTGGCGCTGATGGCGCTCGCGTCCAAGGCCACGACCAAGAGCCGCGCCCGCCACCGCGTGGTATTCGTGCTCGGCTTGTTCGGCGCGTCGCTGCTCTACGGCGACGGCATGATCACGCCGGCGATCAGCGTGCTCAGCGCCGTGGAGGGCCTCAAGGACGCGGCGCCCGCGCTTTCACACTTCGTCGTGCCGATCACGATCGGCATCCTGATCGCACTGTTCATGATCCAGCGCCGCGGCACGGGCAGCGTCGGCATCGTGTTCGGGCCGATCACTTTGCTCTGGTTCGTTACGCTCGCGGTGCTCGGCATTTCGCACATCGTGCAGCGGCCCGAGGTGCTCGGCGCGCTCAACCCGGTGTGGGCCGTGAGGTTTCTGGCGGGAGGTGGCCACGGCGGATTTCTGGTGCTGGGCGCGGTGTTCCTCGCGGTCACCGGCGGCGAGGCGCTGTACGCGGACATCGGCCACTTCGGAGCGCGACCGATCCGCGTGACCTGGCTCTGGGTGGTGATGCCGGCACTGGTCTTGAACTACTTCGGCCAGGGCGCGCACCTGCTCGGCAACCCGAGCGCGGCCGAAAGCCCCTTCTTCCGCATGGTCCCGCAGTGGGCGCTGATTCCGATGCTGGGACTCGCGACGGCCGCGACGGTGATCGCCTCGCAGGCGCTGATCTCGGGCGCGTTCTCGGTGACGCGCCAGGCGATGATGCTCGGCTTCTGGCCGCGCTTCCGGGTCGCGCACACTTCGGCCGCGCACATCGGCCAGATCTACGTGCCGCTGATCAACTGGCTGCTGATGCTGTCGGCGATCGGCCTCGTACTCGGCTTCGGCAGCTCGAGCCGCCTGGCCGCGGCCTACGGCATCGCCGTCAACATGGACATGGTGATCACGACGCTGCTGGCGTTCGTGGTCGCACGCACGATCTGGAAGTGGCACCCCGCGCCGGCGATCGGGCTCACGATCGCGCTCTTGATCGTCGACCTGTCGTTCTTCGGCGCGAACGCCTCCAAGATCGCCGACGGCGGGTGGTTCCCGCTCTCGATCGGCGCCGGGCTGTTCACGCTGATGACCACCTGGAAGAAGGGGCGCGAAATCGTGGCGGCGCGCTTCCGCGAGCAGATGGTGCCGCTCTCGGACTTCTTCGAGGTGTTCCACGTCGAGCGGCCGGCGCGCGTGCCGGGTATCGCGGTGTACATGACGAGCAACAGCGTCGGCGCCCCGCCCGCGCTGATGACGAACTTCATGCACAACCGCGCGGTGCATCAGAACGTGATCCTGCTCACCGTGATCACGGAAGAGGTGGCCCGCGTCGAGACCGAAGAGCGTTTTTCGGTCGAGCATCTCGAAGCCGGCTTTCACCGCGTCGTCGCGCATTACGGCTTCATGGAGGCGCCCGACATCCCGAAGCTGCTCGCGATGGACATCGTGCCCGGCTACGCGATCGAGCACACCACGTTCTTTCTCGGCCGTGAAACCGTGCTCGCGACCGAGCGCCCTGGCATGGCGCTGTGGCGCGAGCGGCTGTTCGCCTTCATGTCGCGCAACGCGCAGCCGGCGACGGCGTTCTTCGGCATCCCGGCCGACCGGGTGGTTGAGATCGGCACCCAGGTCGAAATCTGAACGGGGCCTCGCATGAAATCGTGCTTCGGCGTGTGCCTGATCGCACTCGCGGGCTGCGGCTCGAATGACGGGGAGCCGCCCAGCGACCCGTACGCGCCGATTCCGATCGCCGGCAGCCGTTGCGGCGCGGTCGCACAGCGCCACGCGGTCGGAGTCTGGGATCACGTCCCACAGTGTTCGCCGATCACCTATGCGAGCAATCCGCCCTCGTGGGGCGATCACTACGACTTCTGGGCCGCGTACGGCGAATTCACGACACCCGTGGCGCACGGCTTCTCGGTGCACAATCTCGAGCACGGGTCGGTGGTCGTGAGCCATCACTGTCCCGACGCCGGCTGCGACGTCGATCTGGAGGCGGCTCGGGCCTGGATCCGCTCGCTGCGGGTCGACGACTTCTGTCTGGCGCAGGGTTTGGGCACGCCGCGGGTCCTGTTGACTCCGGATCCGGAGCTCGACTCGCCCTGGGCCGCGAGCGCCTGGGGCTACACCCTGCGGGCGGATTGCTTCGAACCCGCCGTGTTCAGCGATTTTTACGCAGCCCACGTCGGCCGGGGCCCCGAGGACGTCTGCAGCGCGGGAACCACGGAACCCCCCGACTGCGGATGAGCTCGAAACCTCGCTCGAAGCCGCTACCCATGGCCGGGCCCCGGCGCTAAACACCCCTCTTGGTTCGGCACCCGCCTGAAAGCGGCTCCGGGCACGACCATGCCTTCTGACCTGTCTTCTCGCCCCGCGATCCCGATCGACCTGTGGGGGCAGTTCAAGCGCCACTTTCCCGGCTACGGCGCGGGGATGCTGCTGATCGTCCTCTACCAGAGCGCTCAGTACTGGTTCGATACCCGGCTGAAGCTCGCGATCGACGCCGCGGTCGCGGGGCAGCGCGACGTGGCGAGCCTGCTCGGATTCTGGCTGGTGGTCGTCGCAATCGGCGCGTTCGCCGTGCGCGTGCTGTCGCGCGTTGCGATCTTCAACGGCGGTCGCATGGCCGAATACGAGCTGCGCATGGCGCTGCTCGATCGCCTGCAGAAGCTCGGGCCCTCGTTCTACCGCAAGGTGAGCACGGGCGACATCATGAGCCGCGTCACGAACGACTTGATGCAGGTGCGCCTCCTGCTCGGATTCGGCGTGCTCAACGTGACCAACACGGCGTGCGCCCTGGTCAGCGCGCTCGCCGTCACGCTCTCGATTTCCTTCAAGCTCACCCTGGCTGCGCTCGGGACGCTGCCGATCCTGATCCTGGTGACGCGCACCTTCTCGCGGCAGATGTACCCGCGCACGCGCGAAAATCAGGACGCGCTCGGGCACATGAGCGAACGCGTGCAGTCGAGCATCGCCGGCGTGCGCGTGGTGCGCTCGTTCAATCTCGAGAAGAGCGAGCTCGAGCGCTTCGAGGTGGCAAACCAGGAGTACCTGGAGAAGAGCCTCGGCCTCGCGCGCCTGCGCGGCTCGATGGGCCCGATCATGCAGGCCATCACCGCTGCCGGGATCCTGATCGTGTTCTGGTACGGCGGGCAGCTGATGCTCCAGAAGGAGCTCACTCCCGGCGGCTTCCTCACCTTCTACCGAGCGCTGTCGCGGCTGACGTGGCCGCTGATCGCGCTCGGCTTTCTGGTCGGGCTCGTTCAGCGCGGGCGCGCCGCGTATTCGCGCGTGGCCGAGGTGTTCGAGGCAGTGCCCGACGTGGTGGACGGGCCGCTGCCGACGCCGGCCGCCGTCGCGGGTCGGATCGAAGTGCGAAATCTCACCTTCGGCTACGGAACCGAACCGGTGCTGCGCGACGTGAGCTTCGAGCTCCCCCCGGGCGGGTCGCTGGCGATCGTCGGACCCACCGGCAGCGGCAAGTCGACTCTGGCCGTGCTTTTGCCGCGCTTGCAGTCCACGCCGCACAAGAGCGTGTTTCTGGACGGGAAAGACGTGTGCGATCTCCCGCTCGACGTCGTAAGGAGCACGATCGGCTACGCGCAGCAAACGGCGTTTCTGTTTTCGACCACGGTCGCGCGCAACATCGGCTTCGTGCTCGACGAGCCGGACTCGGGACCCTCCCTCAAGACGATCCGCGAAGCGGCCCGCGAGGCGCGCATCCTCGACGAGGTGCTGGGCTTGCCCGACGGTTTCGACACCGTGGTCGGCGAGCGCGGCGTGCAGCTTTCCGGAGGCCAGAAGCAGCGCGTGGCGCTGGCGCGGGCGTTCGTGTCGGAGCCCAAGATCCTGGTGCTCGACGATCCACTGAGCGCCGTCGACGCGCGCACCGAGAAGCTGATTCTCGAAGCGATCGATCGCCAGCGCCAGAAGCGCGGCCTGATTCTGATCACTCACCGCGTCGCCGCGGCCGCCCGCTGCGACCGCGTGATCGTGCTCGATCGCGGGCGCGTGGTCGAAAGCGGGACGCACGACGAGCTTCTGAAAAACGGCGGCCTCTACGCGGCGTTCGCCGAAGAGCAACGCATCGAGCGCGAGCTCGAGCGTCTGGGCCGCGAAGACGTCGCTCCCTCCCACCCGGTGGAGGCGCTGGCTCCGTGACGTCGAGCGCCGAAACCCCGTCGGTGCGTGCGCCCGCCGGGATCCCTACCGAAAGCGCGTCGCCGACCCTGGTGCCGTCGGAAGAGCTGCGCGAGGGCGCGGACGACGCCGCTCTGCCCGGCCCGCCGCGGCGCAGCGCCGATCGCATCCTGCGCGAGTTTCACGAAGAGAGCGCGATCGGCAAGGTCTACGACACGCGGCTGATGGCGCGGCTCTGGCCGTTCGTGCGGCCGTACCGGCTCCTGCTCATGGCGTCGGCCGTGGTGATCGTGCTCACCGCCTTCGGAGCGCTGATGCGCCCTTTGATCATGCGCCACGCCATCGACAAGGGCGTGCTCGCCGGCGATCAAGCGACGCTGATGCGCGGCGGAATTCTGCTGCTCCTGGTGGTCGTTGCCGAGCAGGCGCTCCTGTTCGTGCAGATCTACGCGTTCCAGATCGTCGGCGCGCGCTCGATGGCCGACCTGCGCCGCCACGTCTTCCAGTTCTTGCACCGGCTGCCGCTCTCGTATTTCGACAAGCAGCCGGTGGGCCGCCTGGTCACGCGCGTTACCAACGACACCGACGCGATCCTCGAGCTTTTCGCCTCCGGCGCTCTGAGCGCGATCGGCGACCTGGTGCGCCTGGTCGGCATCGTGATCCTGATGGTCGCCCTCGACTGGAAGCTCGCGCTGATCGGCTTCGCGGCCGCGCCGCCGATGGCGCTCGTGGTGCTCGCGCTGCGTCCCCGCATGCGCGAGGCCTATCGCGACATCCGCGCCAAGACCGCGCGCATGAACGCGAACATGAACGAGCAAGTCAACGGCATGAGCGTGGTCCAGGCCTATCGCCGCCAGGAGGGCGCCGCGCGCGAGTTCGACGAGATCAACCGCGGCTACCGCGACGCGAACATCGCCGCGATCAAGTGGGAAGCGATGCAGGACGCGGCGATCGAGACCGTGTCGTCGGTGTGCCTGGCATCGATCATCATCGCGCTCGGCTATCACTCGGCGACGTTCGGCACGGTGGTGGCGTTCAGCGCGTATCTCACCCAATTCTTCGAGCCGATCGCCGCCCTCGCCCAGCGCTTCACCCTGCTCCAGAGCGCGATGGCCGGCGCAGAGCGCGTGTTCAGCCTGCTCGACATGGTCGAACGCGACTGCCCCGAGCGCCCGGCGCAAGCCGATGGCGACACCGCGATCGCGTTCGAGCTCGATCACGTGAGCTTCGCCTACAAGCCCGGCGTCCCGGTACTGCGCGACGTGAGCTTCGCCGCGCGCCGCGGCGAAAAGATCGCGCTCGTCGGCCCGACCGGTTCCGGCAAAAGCACGATCGCCTCGCTCCTGCTCCGCCTCTACGAAATCGGCGAAGGCTCGGTCCGCGTCGACGGCCAGGACGTCGCGGGCATCGAACGCGGTAGCCTGCGCCAGCGCTTCGCGGTCGTCCCGCAAGACGTGTTTCTGTTTCCCGGCACGGTCGCGGCCAACGTCGCCGCGGGGGTCACGCCCGATCGGGCCCGCGTCGAAACCGCGCTGCGCCGCGTGGGCGCGTTCGATCTGTTCGCCGATCGCGGCGGCATCGACGCCAAGGTCGAGGAGCACGGCGCAAACTTCTCCGCCGGTGAACGTCAGCTGATCGCATTCGCCCGCGCCCTTTACCGCGACGCGCCGATCCTGATCCTCGACGAGGCGACGGCCAGCGTCGACAGCGACACCGAAGCGCGGCTACAGCACGCGATCGAGGAGCTGATGCGCAATCGGACCGCGCTGATCATCGCGCACCGATTGAGCACGATCCGCGCCGCGGATCGGATCGTAGTCTTGCACAAGGGGCAGGTGGTGGAGCAGGGGTCGCACGAGGAGCTGTTGGCGCTGGGCGGGCTCTACGCGCGGTTGCACGAGCTGCAGTTTGCGCGGGAGACACAGGCGCCCTCGGCCGCGGAGTAACCTTCTCGCGGCACGCGCGGCACGCGCGGCACACACCGCACACGCGGCCACCCACGACACTTGCGGCACTGCGGGCGCGGAACGGGGGCGGGAACGAGGCCGGGGTTGGGCTAGAGCTAGGGCTAGAGGGTGGGCGAGGGCGTGTGGGAGGGCGAGGGCACGCGGGCTCACCTCTCTATGACTCGATCGAGATTAGGGCTGCCTCGGAGCAGATCGGTGTAACCGTCCCAGAGTCGACGCCTCGTAATTTCTTGCCGGCGAGTTCATCGTGCGAGTCGCACGATGAGGGCACGGTCAAGGGAAAATCGGGCACGCGCCGGCGGCATACGGAGCTGGAAAA
>Ga0111538_10009189_pt1 | contig 13210 bp, 8 predicted proteins | sample SoiMethybrSBSTD1_FD_79669 | JGI IMG/M metagenome (GOLD analysis project Ga0111538, IMG submission 79669) | Bulk soil microbial communities from a Populus tree surrounding site in Tennessee, USA - Soil MetaG P. TD hybrid SBSTD1 (version 2)... | ecosystem: Environmental > Terrestrial > Soil > Tree...
CTCGTCTTCCCGTGCCGCCCTCGCCAGGTCCCTGGCGTCGACCGCAGGTCCCCAGAATGGATGATCGGGCAGGTCACGGTCGGGGTTGCCCAGATAGATACGGTCGGCATAGAGCGCTGCGCCCAACGCGCAGCCGGCATCGCCGGGAGCCGGCGGAACGAACACCCGCGCGAACCCGGACTCTGCGAGGATCCGCGCGTTGGCCACGCCGTTGAGGGCGACGCCTCCGCCGAAACACAAATCCGCCAGGCCGGTGTCGCGATTGAGCGCGCGCGCGATCGCGACCAGCGTGTCCTCGAGAACCCGCTGAACGCTGGCGGCGCAATCCGCGAAGCGGCGGCCTTCCACCGTTTCGAGATCGATTGGATCGTACGGGTTCCGCGGCGGGCCGAACAGCTCGACGAACCGGGACGAATACGAGCGCGTTGCCGACGTGTGATACTCGAAGTACTCCGGAACGAGCGAGAAGGCGCCATCAGGCGCTGCGCGAATCAGCCTGCGAACCTGCGGCAGCATCGTTGGACGCCCATAGGCGGCGAGTCCCATGACCTTGTACTCGTCCTCGTTCACCGCGAACCCGAGATACGCGGTGAAGGTCGAATACAACAGGCCGAGCGAATGCGGGAACCTGATTTCGCGGAGAAGCGTGATGTCCGTGCGGCCGTCGGGCCGTCGTTCGCCGTGTCCGACCGTCAGCGTCGCCCACTCGCCGACGCCGTCGGCGGTGAGGATTGCCGCGCGCCGTGTCGGAGAGGTGAGGAATGCAGCAGCGGCGTGTGATTCATGGTGCCGCGTGAACAGGATCCTGCTTCGTGGCACGTCGAGATGGGACGCGATGATGCCGCGCACCCAGACTTTTTCGCCCAGCGTATTTTTCATCGCCGCCGGAAACGACCGCCAGGATCGCGGAAAAGCGCGGAGCGTGCAGGTGAGAATCCGCTCGAACTTCAGCATGCTGCGTTCGTAGAAGACGACCGCGTCGAGATCCGCCGGATCCAGGCGCGCGTGGTCGAGGCACCATTCAATCGCGCCGACCGGAAACGCGGCGTCGTTCTTGTGGCGCGACAGACGCTCTTCCTGCACGGCGCAGACCGGGATGCCGTCGATGACCAGCGCAGCGGCCGAATCGTGATAGTGCGCCGAAATTCCGAGGATCTTCATTCAGTACTGGCTCGTCGGCGAATCGTCGCGGGTGCGCGCGATCGGAGTCCAGCCGGGCGGCTCGCGCTGCTCGGCGCGTTTGGCCAGCCACACGAACGGCGGCAGCAGCGCGAAGTAGATCAACGTGAGGATGGCCGCGCCCATCACGCTCCCGATCGCGGCCGCGACACGCAGGCATCGTTTCGACAGCCGGCTCGCCCGCGCCTGCCACACCTGTCGCCGGTACGAATGCGGCATCACGCGTGCGAGCTGCGTGTAGGTGTAGTTCATATGGAAGACCTCGTCGCGAAGGATCTCTTCGAAGATGGCGCGGGTCTGCGGATCGTCCGCCACGAGATCGCGGTAGATGGTAAATCGGCCGGCGGCGGCTTTTTCTGCCACGTGGAGGAAGGCCAGCAGACGATGGTCCGGCTCGTCCTGGACCGACAGATCGTCGAGGCCATGGCCCCCGGGAAGCGGCGTTCCGTTGAACAGCGTCTTCACCCGGGTGGAACGCGTGCGAAGAAGCGCGGCGCCGCGCTGCCGGAACAGATCCCCGTGATGCAACTCGTCGATCGCGTGTTCGAGGTACAAACGGCGCAGTAACGGGTCCGGCGTCACCTCCGCCGCGCGCAGGATGTCGCGCCCGCCATCGGACTCGACTTCGGCGAAGGCGAGCAGCTTGCGGACCCGCCGATCGCCATCGGCCCATACCCACCGGTGAATGGGACGAAGGATCCGATCCAGCGGCGCGACTCGAGCGAGAGGACGCATATCGACTCGCGAAAGACCGAGATTAACATATCGTCTGAACGCTGACATCTGTGACCCTGCCGCGCGACGACCGTCCCGGCGCCGAACACGCGCCGACACACCCGATTGCCGAGAGCGTGGTCGCATCGATCGGGCTCGCGCTCGTGGCCGTCGCCGTCGTTGCCAACCAGCGCTGGCTCGACCGGCATTTCATGCCGTCGTTCTTTTTGACACGTCATTCGTACGTAGTGCTCGAAACCATCGTTCGCTTCGCGATTGGTGGGCTGGGCGTGTGGCTCGCGCTCGTCGCGCGCGCGCGTATCGTGCGTTTCATCACGGGAACGCCGGCCCGAGCCGTCCACGTCGCGCTCGCAGCCGTCCTGGCGCTCGCCGCCAGCGAGCTGGTGCTTCGTTCCGTTCACCTTCGCCCGGCAGAGTGGCTGGGGCGCGACGCAGAACCGCGGCGTCAGCTCGACGCCCGGCTTGGCTGGACCTTCGTGCCATCACGCGTCGGCCAGGGCCGCATCGGCGGACGCGTCATTGACTACGCATTCGACCCGGCCGGCTATCGTGTCCGTCGGGTCGGCGAACCGGTGAATCCCCTGCTCCCCACGCTGTTGTTCGTCGGGGAGTCGGTCATGTTTGGCAAAGGGCTCACGTGGGAGGAGAGCGTGCCGGCGCAGGTCGGCGCGATGATGGCGACGCAGAGCGCGAACCTGGCGGTCGATGGTTATGGCAACGACCAGGCTTACTTGCGCCTGCAGCAGGAGCTGCCGCGTTTTCGTCGCCCGGTGGCGGTGGTCGCGATCTTCATCGCCAGCCTCTTCGGTCGGAACCTCGACGAGGACCGACCGCACCTTGGGCCCGGACTGCTCTGGCTGCCCGGCGAACGGCACGGGCGGCTGCGATCGCTCGTGCAGCTGGTCGGGCCGTACCGCAGCGATGAAACGGTCGAACGCGGCATCGCGGTGACGCGCGACGTGTTTCGCGCCACAGTCGCTCTGGCTGCCAGCCGCGACGCGACGCTCCTCGTGGTCGTCCCGCAGTTCGGCCCGGAGGATCAGGTCGAAGAGGCGCTTCGCCGCCGGATCCTGGACGATCCGCGATTGCCGTACGTGATCGTGCGAGTTGATCCGGCCTGGCACCTGCCGGGCGACGCGCATCCGGATGCTCGCGCCGCCCACATGATCGCCGCGGCCATTGCGGGAAGGCTCAAGGTCACTCCTGTCGCAGCGCCGTGATCGGATCGATGGCGGTGGCGCGGCGCGCGGGCACCCACGCCGCGACCAGGGCCACGGCAATCAGCAGCACCGCCGACACCGCGATCGTCGCCGAGTCGGCCGGCTCGACGCCGAAGAGCAGCCCTTTCAGGAACTGCGAGAGCGGAATCGCGGCGACGCCGCCGATGACGAGCCCGACGACGGCCATGGCCGCGCCCTCGCCAAGGATCATCCGCTGGATCTCGCCGCGCTGGGCGCCTAACGCGACGCGGATGCCCAGCTCGTTGGTCCGCTGGCTGACCGAGAACGCCAGCACCCCCGCGACGCCCACCGTCGCGATGGCGAGCGCCAGCCCCGCGAACAGGCCGATCAGCGTCGCGTTCAGCCGCTGCGGCGCAATCGCGTCGTCGCGGATCTCCTCGAGCGTCTGGACGTGATCGATCGGCCGGTTCGGATCGAGCGCGCGGATGGTCTCGACGACGCGCGGCGCGAGCGCGGCCGGCGTGTCGCCCGCCGTCCGCACGAGCAGCGTGGACGGGGCGAACTGCTGCGTGTCGGGTTGAAACATCGTGTGCATCGGCGCCTGGTCGATCCCGTCGGCGCGGGTGTCGGCGGCGATGCCGACGATCTCCCACGGCGCCGACCACGTGACGGCGCCGGTGATGCCGTCGACCTGCTTGTAGCTGATGTGCCGGCCGATCGGGCTGTCGGTCTTGAAGTAGTACTTCGCCATCGACTCGCTCAGGATCACGACCCGCGGTGACGTGTTGGTGTCGGTCGGTTGAAACGTGCGGCCGGCCTTCAGCGGCGTCCCGATCGTCTCGAAGTACGAGCCGCTGACGATGCGCGTGACCGTGCGCGGGCCCGCGCCCAGCGCGTCGGCGTCGGCGCCGTCGATCCGGAATTCGCGCTGCTGCGCGAACGATCCCGCCAGCGGCGCCGCCGATGCCACGGCGGCGTTCTTCACCGCGGTCTCGGCCTTGACGCGTTCGAGGACGTCCTTGTTGAACTGGGTCAGCCGGGGGCTGTCCAGCGCCGGGTTGGCCGCGTTCTGAAACACGAAGTTGGGCGCCTGCAGGCTGAGCACGTTCGTGAGATCGAACCCGGGCTTGACCGCGTACAGCCCCATCAGCGTGCGCATCAGGAGCCCGGCGCCGATGAGAAGCATGAACGACGCCGCCAGCTGGCTGACCACCAGCGCGCGTTGCGCGCGCCGCCGCCCGCGGCCGCCGCTCGAGCGGCCGCCGCCCGCCGCCATCGCGCGCACGGGATCGTTCATGAACGTCAGGCGCGGCGCCCATGCGAAGAGCATCGCCATCGCCGTCGAGACGACCAGCGTGAACACGAGGACGGTGACGTCGAGACCGATCTCGCCGGTCCGGCTGGTGAAGCGCGCGGTGTACCCGATCAGCAGGTTCAGTCCCGAGACCGCGAGCGCGAGGCCCAGCACGCCGCCGAGCACCGACAGCACGAGGTTCTCCGCGAGCAGCTGGCGGCGCAGCATTGCCGCCGGCGCGCCGAGCGCCGCGCGAATGCCCATCTCGCGCTCGCGCTGCACTAGCCGCGTGAGCGTGAGGTTGGCGACGTTCGCGCAGGCGATGATCAGCACGAACACGGTCGTGACGAGCAGAATCACGAGCGTCGGCCTGGCTTTCCCCGTCAGCTCGTCCTTCCACGGCACCACGACGACGTCGAAGCCGCGCGATTTCGCATAGGCCTCCGGGTGCTCCTGGTGCAGCGTGGCGGCAATCTGCCTCATCTCCGCCTGCGCAGGGGCAGCGGTCGCGCCCGGCGCGAGGCGCCCGTAGACCCTGGTCATGCGGTGCGGCCACTCGTTCTGCATCGACGAGGCCATGTAGTGATCGTTGGCGGCGTAGTTGACGTAGAAGTCCTGCTTGCGCTGTGTCGCGTAGTGCGAACCGGGCTTCAGCACGCCGACGATCTGCGCCTTCTTCCCGGTCAGGTCCAGCGTCTGGCCGACGACCGACCGGTCGGACCCGAACACGCGCTGCCAGTAGGCATGGGTGAGGACGGCGACCGGCGGCGCGCCTTTCTCTTCATCGGCCGCGACGAGCATGCGTCCGAGGAGCGGCTGTGCGCCGAGCATCGGCAGGAAATTCGCGGTGACGAGCCCGCCGGTGGCGCGATGCGCGTCGCCGCGGCCGAGCACGCTGAACGTCCAGTCGCCGAACTCGACGAACTGGTCCATCGTCTGCGACTGCGACCGATACCGGGCCACTTCCGGAAACGAGAACAGCGAGTCCTCGACGCCCGCGGAGGTCTGCGGCTGGCGCAGGCGCATGATGCGGTCGGCCTCCGGGTAGGGGAGCGGCCGCAGGAGCACGCCGTTGATGACGCTGAAGATCGCCGTATTCGCGCCGATGCCGAGGCCGAGCGTCAGGATGAACGCCAGGGCGAAGCCCGGCACTCGGGTCAGGTTCCTGATCGCGATGCGGAGGTCGTTGCTCATGCGACTCCTCGGAGCTGAGTATAGCCACGGTGCAAGGCAGCATTCGTGCCGGAGCGGCGCGCCGTAAGTCGTTGACTGTGATGGCCCGCCGGCGCGGAAGGTTGATCCGCGCGGCCGGCTGTGGGACGCGCTCGTCCCAATCCCGCACAGTATGAACGAGGCTAGCGCCGTTTCTCTTTCGCTGTCGAACCCATGCCGTTAGAATCAGCCCCACCCTCGCGCCGACAGGCGCAGAAAGGCGATAGTGTCCGCCCAGGCGGACCGCTTGCGGTCCGCGTGCGGCGGAGACTACGGGAGAACGATGCCTCGAACTTGTGCGATCGCGATGCGTGGACTGGTGTTCTGGACGATCGGCTTGACCGTTGCCTCGGCGCAGGGTCCGGTCCCGTCCGTCAACCCATACGCCGACGCCGATATCGCGTACGGGGCGACCGTGTACGAGTCGAAATGTGTCACCTGCCACGGCGCGCAGGGCGACGCGATCGGCGGCGTGAACCTGCGCAGCGGCACGTTTCGCAATGCCGTCATCGACCGCGACCTGGAGCGGTTCATCAGGAACGGGTCGCCGGCCGGCATGCCCGCGTTCGCGCTCGACGCCGCCGACATGGCCGGGATCGTCGCGTACCTTCGCAACATGAACGCCTTCGACGCGGCGTCGGTCAAGACCGGCGACCAGGCGCGCGGGCGCGCCATCGTCCTCGGCAAGGGCGCCTGCACCCAGTGTCACCGGATTGATGTCGACGGCTCCCGCGTCGGCCCCAACCTGAGCGACATTGCCGCCATGCGCAGCGCGGGATCGCTGCAGCGATCGCTCGTCGACCCGACCGGCCAGATGATGCCGATCAACCGCCCGGTCCGGGTGGTGACGAAGGACGGCGCGACCATCAACGGCCGGCGCCTCAACGAGGACACGTATACGCTGCAGATCATCGACGACCACGAACGCCTGCACTCGCTCGTCAAAGCCGACCTTCGCGAGTTCAAGATCTCGAACACCTCGCCGATGCCGTCCTACAAAGGCAAGCTCTCCGACGAGGAGATTGGCGACGTGCTGGCCTACCTGCTTTCGCTGAAAGGACGATAGCCATGATCGGAAGACGACGAAGCGTCGCCTGGTGCGTCGTATCGCTGATCGGCGTGCTGTCTCTCCGGCTGCATGGCCAGGTGACCTCCGAGCGCCTCGCCGCCGCGCCGGGCGAGCCGCAGAACTGGTTGACCTACTCCGGCAACTATTCGAGCACGCGCTACAGCCCGCTCGACCAGATCACACCGGCCAACGTCAAGAACCTGAAGCTCCAATGGGTGTATCAATCGCCGGTCGCCGGCAACTGGCAGACGACGCCGCTGGTCGTCGACGGCATGATGTACATCACCCAGCGCTTGAACGACGTCGTCGCGCTCGACGCGGCAACCGGTCGGGCGTTCTGGATCTATCGCTATACCCCGGCCCAGGATCGCGTCGTCTGTTGCGGCGCCAATAACCGCGGGCTGGGGATCCTCGGCGATACCCTGTTCATGGGCACGCTCGATGCGCACTTGATCGCGATCGATCGGAAAACCGGGCGTCCGATCTGGAAGACCGAGGTGGCGACGACCAAGTCCGGATACTCGATCACGCACGCGCCGCTGGTCGTCAAGAACAAGGTGATCGTCGGCGTCGGCGGCGGCGAGTACGGCATCAGGGGCTTCATCGCCGCCTACGACGCCGCGACCGGACGCGAAGCGTGGCGGTTCTACACCATCCCGGCGCCGGGCGAGCCGGGTTCCGAGACGTGGGAGCGGTGTCCGCCAGATTCCAAGTCGTTCTGCGATCCCGAGGCGTGGAAACACGGCGGCGGTTCGATCTGGATGACCGGCTCCTACGATCCGCGGCTCAACTTGACGTACTGGGGCACCGGCAACGTCGGTCCCGATTACAACGGCGTCCAGCGGCCCGGCGACAACCTCTACACCGCGTCGATCGTCGCGCTCGACGCCGACACCGGCAGGCTGAAATGGCACTACCAGTTCACGCCGCACGACGTCTACGACTACGACTCGGTGCAGGTCCCCGTGCTCGTCGACAACTGGAATGGCAGCCGCGTCAACGTCGTGACCTGGGCCAACCGCAACGGCAATTTCTATGCGCTCGATAGAGAGACCGGGCGGTTCCTGCTCGGCAAGCCGTTCGTGAAGGTCAACTGGATGAGCGACTTCGATGAGCGCGGCCGGCCGAAGCAGACGCCGCAGCCGGACGGACAGCCGACCTATCCGGGCAATCAGGGCGGGACGAACTGGTACTCGCCGTCGTTCAGCCAGCGCACCGGGCTCTTCTACGTCTCCGCGTGGGAAGACTACGCCAGCATCTATGCCCCCGCGGCGTCGCAGTACAAGGAAGGCACGAACTTCGTCGGCGGCGGCCCACGGAACAATACCCCGGTACCCGGGGCGCCTGGCCTGGGGCGGTCGCCAATCAACACGTGGACCGAGGCGGCCGGTCACGGCGCGGTGATCGCGCTCGACCCGGCGACGGGGCAGCAGAAGTGGAAGTTCACGATGACCGACGTGACCGACAGCGGCATCCTGACGACCGGTTCGGACCTGCTGTTCACGGGCGGACGTGAAGGGTATTTCCAGGCGCTGGATGCGCGCACCGGATCGCTGCTGTGGAAAACGAATCTCGGAGCGGCCATCAACAGCGGTCCGATCAGCTATCGCGTGGGCAACCGGCAGTACGTGTCGATCGTGTCCGGTCTCTCGTTGTTCGTGTTCGCGCTCGACCAATAAGCCTGGCGCCGGGCTCTCGTCACCAGTTCGTTTCAGGACGTCCGGCGGCAAGCCGTTCCCAGACTTGCCGCCGGTTGTTTCACGAATTGTCCGGGCTAGCGCCCATTCAGCGTCAGGGGCTCGGTCAACCGCACGAGCAGCACCGCGCCGCGACCGAGACGAACTTCCTTGCCGCGAGTCGCGAGGACGACAGCCGTGCCTCCGCCGCCGCCCGCGGCGGCGCCAATGGCCGCACCTTTCTTGCCGCCGACGATCCCGCCGACGATCGCTCCTCCCGTAGCGGGAATCGCAATCTTCGCCGCGTCTTTCTTCTTCGTTCCGGGCGCAAGCCTCGACCACGTGTTTGTACTGATGCGATAGCGCTCACTGTCTCCAGCGGGCTCGAGCGAATGGAACCGCATCCCGAGCCGCGCTCGTCCCTTGACCTTGCCTGAGCGTGTGGCTTGCGTCACCGATCCGGTGACCGCGCTGCCGGCCGGCACGACGGTACGTCCCTCCACCACGATCGGGTTGACGAGCCGGGCGTGCACGGGAGCCTCAACGCGCGAAATGTCTGAACCGACACTGTTCTCGAGCCGCACGCGAAAGACCGTTCCTGCCGGAACTGTCGCATCGCGTACATCGGCAGCCGTCATGCCGGCTGCGCTGAGCGTCACCGCGAGCATCACGAGCAGTCGAGCCTTCATGGCCAGTACCTCTACTGCGAGGATGGGCAAGGCTCGTGCCTGGAGTCTGCGGTTGAGTCTTCAATGTCTGAGCTGCAGGTTGAGCGGTATTTTCCTTGCAGCCGAGCCATTGCAGGTTAGGAGAGGAGGAAATCCGATGAGACGATTGATGATTCGATCGCTCGTGTTTGGTTTCTGTGTCGCCTTACCTGTCCTCGCGACGGCTCAACGGCGGGTGCCGCATGAGGAATCGACTGCGCTCGGCTTCGATGTCGGGGCGTTCATGCCCACGGCCGATCAGCTCGGCGGCGCGGGGCTCATGAGCGTGAATTACGACTATTACGTCACGCCGCGCGTGAGCCTTCGCAGCTCGTTCGGGTGGACCAATCCGGAATTCGGCACGAACGGGCCGGATTCACTGAGAGAAATGCCGCTCCGGCTGGATATGAACTACAACTGGGAGGGCCGCGAGTGGCATCCCTTCGTCGGCGCGGGTCTCGGCGCGTACTTCATGCAGTTCCGGAACAACGGTCAGACGATTGGGGACACGGAAACGAAGTTCGGCTGGAACGTGGGCGGCGGCGTGGAATACTTCTTCAATCGAACCGTGGCCTTCAAGGGTGAGGGGCGTTACCACGCGGTTCAAAGGACTCGCGGCATCCAGCCTTCGGGCCTTGCGGTCACGGCCGGATTGAAGACGTACTTCTGAAGATGCAATCGTCCTGGCGCGAAACGGGGAAGGCCGGGTCGCCCGGCCTTTTCCGTCCCGCGCGCTGAGTCGCCTCCGATGACGACCTTCTGTTACCGTCGTCCCCAGCGGTCCCAATCGTCGTCGCCAGCGTTGCCGCGACGGTCCCCGCGGCCGCGATCGCCATCATCATCGCGGCCCCCGAGGACGCGGAGCGGCGGCACCGTCGTCGGGGCGACATGGCCGACGCCCGCCGCCCTGGCGGCACCCTCGAACGCATAGGCAAAGCCAACCAGCCTGGCATCATCCCACGCGCGTCCCATCAGCTGAATGTTGATCGGCTGACCGTGACCATTGCTCCCCACGGGAAAGGCGAGCGTCGGCACGCCATTGGCGGCGCTCGGCGTATCGCGGCGGCCGAACGACACCTTGCCTGCGCCGCCGCCACCTCCGTCATTGAGGCTGATGTCGCTGAGCAGTCCTGGATAGACCACCGCGTCGACGTTCGCATCGTCCATCCACTGCTTCACGCCGGCCGGGCGAAGGATCTGCCGGTAGTCCCGATGCTGCTGGATCTCGGCGGCGGTCAGCCGTGGCTGCACCGCCGCACAGCCGCCCGGCTCGAGAATCCTGACGTACAGCACCTTCCGCTGCGAGCAGCTCACGTCGACTTCAGTGAAGATCGAGAATCCCTGAGTGATCAGCTCGGGATGTCTGTCGATGTACTGCCGCCACCCTTCGGCGACGATTCTGGCGCCCGGAATCGGTTGCACGGGCGCCGGCGGCGCGTCGGGCGTCGGTGGGGTTGCGAGCTGTCCCATCCGGACGATCGTCGCGCCTGCGTTGACGAAGTACTGAAGCGCGTTCTTCATCGCGTCGATCGTGCCGTTTGTCAGGAATGGAGAAAGTGTGGGCGCCGGCGCGAAGACTTCGGCCCACGCGGAGTCCACGAAGCCGATTCTTTTGCCCTGCAGCGCGTTTCTGTCGAGCATGGAGCGCCAGTCAGCCGGGATCTTCGAATCGGCCAGCGCCGTTGCCGGGTCCTCGGGATCGGTCCCGGCCACGACGTTGAGCATGTCGGCAAGATCCGAAACCGAGCGCGTCATCGCGCCGCCGAAATCGGTCATCCATGTCAGGGGCTGGATGCCCGTGCCGCTTTCGAGGCCGTCCGTGCCGCGCAGAGTCACCAGGCTCGCTCCGCTCGCCGGCGCGTACAGCGAATCGCCGGTCTGCGAGCCCATCGCGGCCGCGGCGAAACTGGCCGCCACCGCAGCGCCCGAGCCGCCACTGGACGCGAGCGGCGACTTGGACGGCAGGTGCACGTTCCACACCTGTCCCCACGCGTCATTCGACCAGTGGCCGAAGGTGGCGTACTCCTCCAGCGCCGTTTTGCCGATGATGACGGCGCCCGCCTCGCGCAGCCTGGCTACCTGAAACGCGTCGCGGGCCGGGAGGAACCGCTCGAACGTGAAGCTGCCGTTCGTCGTCGCCATGTCGAAGGTGTCGTAGTTGTTCTTGACTGCGATCGGGATGCCCAGCAGCGGCCCGGTCCGGCCTCCGCGGCGCGCCCGGTCGGCGTTTCTCGCCCGCCTCATGGCATCGTCGGCGACGATTTCGAACGCGTGGAACCCGAACTGACCCCGGTCGTACGCGGCGATCCGGTCGAGGTATGCCCGCGTGATTTCCTGCGAGGTCGTACGCCCCTGTTCCATGTCGCGGCGGAGCTCGCCGATCGTCTTCTCGAACACGTCGTAATCAGAGGAGGTCACCGCTCTCGGGGCCTTCGGCACCGGCGGCTGCGCAACCACGTCCGGTCTCCCGCCACCCCGGCTTCTCCTGCACCGGTCGTAGTCGAACCCGGCGGCTGTCAGCGCGTCGACGTTGAAGTTGCGGATCGTGCAGACTTCTGCGGTCGTCAGGCCGCTGAGATCCGGCGCGCCAGCGAGGCTCCCCGCCGTGGCCTCAACCGCCGCGCGCGCAGCCCCGGAGGTCGCCGCCGTGACGCGCGGGCCGAGCACCACGAAGTGCAGCAGCGACCGGCTCTGGCCCGGCGGAATTCTGATGCTGTTCACATACCCCTGGAAGTTCGCTTCATGGCCGGTGTAGACCAGCGGGTTGTTGAACGTATCAAGGAGCCAGTTCCCGGCAAAAGTCATCGCGCCGCTGAATGGCTCGGCGGGCGAGCTCGGGGTCCCCAGCACAGTGGCCTGGGGTCCTCCGTACGGCGACAAGCCGACCAGCGGCGTAGCGACCTCCACCCACGAATCTTCCGCCGTGACGACGGCGTCGCCGCTGGAGGTGTTGACGACCATGGTCGACGTATTGATGGCGGTGGGTGCGGCCGGAGACACGCCGATGCCCGACTGCCCGCCGAAGGCGACCTTGACCGTTAGCGTTTCGTCGGTGGTGTTCGTGAAGCTGTCGATCCAGCGCCCGTAGTTGGCGCTGCGGTTGATGAACACGGAACGCGAAATCCTGACGCCGCTCAAGTCGACCGACTGCGTCGTATTGAAGCGGTCGACGCCGTCGAAGGTCAGGCCGAAGCCGCGCATCATTTCGCCATTGAAGCGCGGCGCGGTGCTCGTCCCCTCGCCGCGCGCTCCGTGGCCCGGGCGCACGGGGACGAGAACCCTGATGCCACCGAAGCCATTGATATTCGTGCTGAATGCTCCGTTTTGTCCCCCCGGCGCGATCTGGGTGGCGCGGATGCTGCCCGTATCCACGCGCGGCGAGTTGTCATCCTGAATGCCCCAGTAGGTGCCGTTGGCGTCGATGACGTAGTTGAACGCCAGGAGAGTTCTTTCGAGCGCGAATCCCAAAAGCGAGAGGGCGACGGCGAAGATGCCGATCCGCTTGACGGCCTTCCAACTGCGGGATGCGTTCATGAGCGTCCTCCATGCGTGGGCAGAGACCGCCGGGGGAACGGATGACTTATCTACCTGATTCCTTCATGCGGGCGCCGCGGAGGACGTTCACCAGGCTGTAATTCCCTTCGTGACACGCATACTCGTAGAGGCGGCCCTCGGTCACGCCGCGCGCCGCCTGGTTGGTGGTGAGCGGAAGCCTCGCGGTCCACGGACGCGTGAACATCTCCGGATCTTCCATCGTGAACTCGTAGTCGATCGTCTCCGCGTCGATCCGCGTGAAACGCTCCACCATCCGAAGAGTCGGCCGCGCCGCCCGCCAGCTCGTCGCCCACCAGTATCCGGACTTGTCCGCGAAACCGTCCGTCTCGACGACGAGCGTCCCGTTGTCCCAGCGGCCGCGAGATTCGCCCAGCCAGCGCGGGACACCCGTTCGTGGACGGCCGTCCAGCGGAATCACGCGGAGGTTGTGGTACAGCTCACCGAAAATCACGAGGTGATCCCGCGTCTGCACGATTTGATAGTTGTTGTTGTAGCCGGTCCAGTACGGAATGGGTATGCCGTCGGTGAGACAGCGTTCGCCGGTGTCGAAATCGAGGTGGCTGTCCCGCGCGCCGGTGCCATAATGGTCCGAGGAGCGCGTC
>Ga0111538_10009191_pt1 | contig 13209 bp, 11 predicted proteins | sample SoiMethybrSBSTD1_FD_79669 | JGI IMG/M metagenome (GOLD analysis project Ga0111538, IMG submission 79669) | Bulk soil microbial communities from a Populus tree surrounding site in Tennessee, USA - Soil MetaG P. TD hybrid SBSTD1 (version 2)... | ecosystem: Environmental > Terrestrial > Soil >...
CACGAACACGATCAGCGAGCCCTGCGCGGCCATGTAGAAACCGAGCGGGAAACCCAGGATCGGGATGACGATCTTGTTAAGCGGCACCACAAACATGTGGATGACGTAGCCAAAGAAGAACCAAATCCCGAGATGCGTGAGCATCAAGCGGGTTGTTTTTCTCCAATGGGCTTCTTGATTGGCTTGAGTGTCGGATGGAGCCATGGGTCGGTATCTCCCCTGCGCTGACCGGCCCGCACCCACGGACCGGCTTGTAAAGGCGAGGGAACGCCCGACCACAATTCCTGAGCGCGCCCCCTGGAAACGCACAGCCCGAACTTCTTTCGGCCCGGGTTCCGTTGGCCGGAAAGTTAACAATGTATAAATTTAGTCTATATACGACTTTAGTCGTATTGTGCCTAACTAAGCCACTAAAAAGCTTAGAATTTTACGCTGCAAAATGTCCCAATATTGCTATCAGCGGAGACTTGGCAAAGAGTCACTTTATGGGACTGCTCGAACTTTTCCGTCGCGCGCCTCCAATCAGCGACGTGTCGTCGCTTGCCGAATTCATCGACCGCAACGCGGCCTTCATCGCGCAAAAAGGGATCTACGAATATTCGCGGGCGCGCGCCGGTCACTATGCCAAGGTTCTTTTCCGCGAGCCCGAGTTTCAAGCCGCGGCCGACAATTCGCGCTGGCGCGCCTATCCGCTTGGTCTCGCCATGGTGAGTGAGTTGGTCGAAGGCGTGCTGCGCCCGCACGCCGAAGATCGACGCGCAGCACTCGACCGGCTCATTGCTATTTCGCTGTCGGTCTTCGACCGATATCCGACGCCCGCGGTACTCAGCACAGAGACATGGTCCCAGTTGCGCGACGAGTTGACGCATAATCTCGATTTAATAGGCATCCACGCAGTCAAAGCGGCAAAAGACATTCCGATCCCTTTCGCCGAACAATACTTCCAGTTGATGCCGATCCACGAAAAGTTACGGACAAGCGAGTTCCCAACAATCAGAAATTATCTCAGGGTCACCATGTGCAACATCCATGAAGAGTTCAGCAAGCGGATCAACGCACCGGCGTTGACGCAGGCAGTGCGCGCGGCCTGAAGAGGACCTGCATCAGGCTCCTGAAGACAGTGTACGCCTGAGGACAGTATGGTCGTCCGTAACTCAACGCCACTCATCTCACTCGACGCAGTTGTCATCGATACCGAAACGACCGGTCTCGATCCGGCCGAGGCGAGAATTGTGGAGTTTGCGGCAATCCGAATCCTAGGCGGACGTCTATCGGACGAGATGTTTCGCAGTCTGGTTTCGCCCGGCGTTTCCATTCCTGCAGCGGCGACAGCGATCCACCACATCGATGACGCCAAGGTGGCCGGCGCACCCAGCTTCTCGCAAGCTTGGCCGGAGCTCATCAATTTCATCGGTGGGGCCGTGGTGATCGGCCACACTATTGGCTTTGATCTCGCAGTCCTTGAGCGCGAATGCAAGCGAGCCGGTGTTGTCTTCCGGCAACCGCGGGCGCTCGATACCCGAATACTGGCCGAGATCATCGAGCCAACGCTCGCGGAGTATACGATCGAGAGCCTGGCATCGTGGCTCGGTGTCCAACCGACTGCACGCCATTCTGCCAAGGGAGATGCCATCACCACCGCGCGGATCTTTGCTGCGCTTGTTCCGAAGCTGCGCGATGGGGGAATCCGCACGCTGGGGGAAGCCACTCTCGCCTGCCGTGCTTTGACAACGGTGCTCGAGGAGCAGCACCGAGCAGGCTGGGCCGATACGGCCTTAGTTCCTGCCGTACAGGATGCCGAGCGAACGTTAGGGCGCATCGACAGCTATCCGTATCGCCATCGCGTCAGTGACGTTATGCGCGCGCCGGCAAAGTTTGTAAGCGCCGAAACCCCGCTCGCAAAGGCCCTGAAGCAGATGATGGCCGAACGCGTGTCATCGTTGTTCGTGCGTCCCGCGGAAAGCAATGAAGGTGATGTTTTGGCGAAGGACGTCGGCATCGTCACGGAGCGTGATGGGCTGCGGGCGATTGCTACGCATGGTGCAGAGGAGCTCGCGCGTCCGGTCAAGGAACTGATGAGCAAACCGCTCGCAGTAGTGCCGGTAGACGCGTTCATTTATCTTGCTATCGGCCGAATGAATCGTCTCACAATACGTCATCTCGGCGTCGTGAACGAAGCGGGCCGTGTGGTCGGAGCGCTGTCGGCGCGAGATCTATTGCGCCTGCGTGCAAGCGAAGCGATATCGCTGGGCGATGAAATCGATGAAGCGACCGATGCTCACGCCCTGGGCGCGGCTTGGGCAAAGCTACCGCATGTAGCCGCTGCACTGCTGGCCGAGGACGTCAGCGCGCGCGATATCGCTGCGGTAATTTCGGACGGCCTCGGTGGACTTACTCGGAAAGCCGCCCTCATCGCAGAGGAGCGTTTGCGAAAGGCAGGCGACGGCGCGCCGCCGTGCGCCTACTGCGTGGCCGTTCTGGGTTCTGCGGGTCGTGGGGAAAGCCTACTTTCTGTGGACCAGGATAATGCCGTCATTTTTGCTGAGGGCGAGCCCGGTGGCTCAAACGACGCATGGTTCGAAAAACTCGGTATCCAAATCGCTGACACCTTGCATGAGGTCGGCGTGCCCTATTGCGCGGGGGGCGTCATGGCCAAGAACGCGCGATGGCGCGGGTCGACGGCGACATGGCACCGCCGCATCGAGGAATGGATGCGCGTCTCCAGACCGGAGGACCTTTTAGCAGTAGATATTTTCTTCGATTTGTGTCCCGTGCACGGAGATGGACGCCTTTGCACTACTCTGTGGCGGCAGGCATATGACGTGGCGCGAGGCCGATACGACTTCGCCAAACTGTTGGCGGAAGCCGCGGGTCACATCGAAAGCAGCCTTGGACTTTTTAGACAATTCAAGACCAAAGAGGGTCGTATTGACCTGAAGAAAGCCGGCTTGTTTGGAATTGTAAGCACAGCCCGCACGCTCGCAATCTGCCATCATGTCGTCGAACGTTCGACGCTTGCCCGGCTTGCTGGAATCAAGGCCTTAGGGATTGGCGCGGAAACTGATCTCGATGCGCTCGCTGACGCACAAGAGACCTTTATCGAACTGATACTTGGGCAGCAGATCGACGACGTCGATCACGGAATACCGCCGTCGAACGCCATCACAGTCAAGCGGCTTTCCTCTAATAGCCGGAGCCGGTTGCGTAATGCGCTCGAAGCCGTCCAACATCTCGAAGATCTCCAGCGCGATCTTTTATTCAAGGCCTGAGAGAGCCGCTGTTGACCGCGGGATCTTGGGCCGAACCAAAAACGCCCCGTTCCTATCGGGCTTCCTCGGCCTGTGTGGTTCTGGACGTATGACTGGATGTTTTTGATCTGAATCAAGGTCAAGGTCGCGCGTAACAGCGATGCTGCAACTGCTCAGCCGTGGGTTGTGGAGACATCGACCCGGGGGCGCCCTATGAATCAGGATGTTTTCGACAGGATAAAGGGCGATCGGCGGTTTCGGGAACTCGTGGCCAAACGCACCCGCTTCGCGTGGATGCTGTCGGCCGCTATGCTCGTAATTTATTTTGGCTTCATCTTCATCATCGCTTTCGCTCCGAAAAGCCTCGGGACACCCATAGGGTCAGGCGTCACCACGATCGGCATCCCCCTTGGTTTGTTTGTCATCGTGTCGGCATTCGTGCTGACCGGCATTTATGTGCACCGCGCCAATACAGAATTCGACGCAATCACTCGTGAGATTGTCGAGGACATAAAGTGACGGCCTGGTTTCACATTCTTTCCCTGCTCGGTGGCGCAGCAGTTATCGGGGCAACGATTTCGCCGGTCGAAGCTGCCGGCGCACTCGAAGGCGGCGGTCGCCAGGCGCTCAACATTCCTGCAATCGCTATGTTCTTCGTCTTCGTTGCCGCCACGCTCGGGATCACCTATTGGGCGGCGCAGCGCACACGTTCGGCTGCCGACTTTTATGCCGCCGGTGGCGGTATTACCGGATTCCAGAATGGACTTGCCATTGCCGGAGACTACATGTCGGCGGCGTCGTTCCTAGGTATTTCTGGGCTCGTCTTCGCTAGCGGCTTTGACGGTTTGATCTATTCGGTTGGCTGGCTTGTAGGCTGGCCCATCATTCTCTTCCTGATCGCGGAGCGGCTGCGCAATCTCGGCAAATACACGTTCGCCGATGTTGTCTCGTTCCGCCTCGACCAAACGATGATCCGCAGTCTTGCTGCGCTCGGCACGCTCACCGTGGTCGCCTTCTATTTGATCGCACAAATGGTTGGCGCCGGAAAACTGATCGAGTTGCTCTTCGGTCTGCCTTATCTTTACGCTGTCATCCTGGTCGGCGCACTGATGATTATCTACGTCGCCTTCGGGGGGATGGTGGCGACTACTTGGGTACAAATAATCAAGGCGTGTCTTTTGCTCGGCGGCGCGACCTTTATGGCTTTGATGGTGCTCATGCACTTCGGCTTTTCGACCGAAGCCATGTTCAAGGCCGCGGTCGATATCCATCCCAAGAAGCTTTCGATCATGGCGCCCGGCAACCTGGTAACTGATCCAGTTTCCGCGGTTTCGCTTGGTCTTGCGCTCATGTTCGGCACTGCCGGCTTGCCGCATATCCTGATGCGGTTTTTCACCGTCGCGGACGCCAAAGCGGCGCGCAAATCTGTGTTTTATGCCACCGGCTTCATAGGCTACTTTTATATTCTCACTTTCATCATCGGCTTCGGCGCCATCACACTGCTGATGAATGACCCAATTTACTTCAAGGTTGCGGCCAACGGCACCTACAACAAGATTACCGACCTGCTCGGCGGTACCAATATGGCGGCGATCCATCTCTCGAATGCAGTCGGGGGTTCGCTCTTCCTCGGCTTCATTTCGGCAGTGGCGTTTGCGACCATCCTGGCGGTCGTTGCGGGCCTTACGCTCGCCGGCGCGTCGTCGGTTAGCCACGATCTCTACGCGTCAGTCATCGCCAAGGGAAAAGTCTCCGAGGATCGCGAGATTCGTTTGTCGAAAATATCCGCGCTCGCGATCGGCATTGTCGCAATCTTCCTGGGTTACATATTTGAGAACCAGAACGTTGCCTTCATGGTCGGACTGGCTTTTGCGGTCGCCGCGAGCTGTAATTTCCCTGTCCTGGTTATGTCAGTTTTCTGGAAGGGTACGACCTCGCGCGGCGTGCTGATCGGCGGCTTCCTCGGCCTGATCAGCGCTGTGACCATGGTGGTGCTTAGCCCTGCAGTATGGACGAAGACGTTCGGCTTCAAGACAGCGCTTTTTCCTTACGACAATCCGGCACTGTTTTCGATGACCATCGCCTTTGTCGGCATATGGCTGTTCTCCAAGCTTGACGCCAGCGAACGCGCGCGTAAAGAGCAGGATGCCTACGAACCGCAATACGTGCGCTCGGAAACAGGCATTGGCGCGGCTGGCGCAGTGGCGCACTGAACCGCCCTTGCTGGGCGAGGACGCCGTCTCCGTCCGCCATCGTAAGGCTTTCCGAGTCGATCAAATCGAGCCGTCTCGATGACGCAAGCTTTCGATGCCCAAAATCCACCGTTCGACCGGCTAAGCTATCAGGAGATCGAGGAGCTGCGTGGAGTTCTCGACATCGGTTATTTCCGGCCGGGCGAAGTAATCGTCGAAAAGAACAAGTCTTCGGATGCTCTCCACGTCATCATTAAGGGGTCTGTGGAGGAGCGCGACGGAGACGAGCTCGAAGCCGTACTTGGCCAAAAGGAGAGCTTCGATGCTCGCGCACTCGTGCAGGGCGCGGCGGGTGCGAGCTTCGTCGCAGCTGAGGAGACATTGTGTTACCTCGCTCCCAAACAACTCGTGCTGGATCTGATCCGTCGAAACGCTGGATTTGCAGCGTTCTTCTACTCAGAGATTTCTCACAAGCTCGCTTCGGCAATCCGTTTTCAGGAAGCCGAGGGCGTCGACTCCGTGCTCCGGGCGCGAGTACGCGATGCACGACTCCATCCTGCTGTGTTTATCGATGGCGCGACCAGCATCGAGACGGCTGGTGCAACAATGCGCAACCGGGATACCAATGCCCTCTATGTCCGCGACGGGGAGCGATGCGGCGTCGTAACCGGTATGAACTTGTCGAAAGCGGTTGTACTTAATCGAGCGCCACTCGACACCCAAGTGCGCGACATCTGCCACTTCGATGTCGTGGCCGTCGACCGTGATGACTTCATCTTCGAGGCCCTCATCAAGATGACGCGCCACAACAAACGGCGCCTCGCAGTGCGGGCAAACGGCGAATACATAGGGATGCTTGAAGATATTGATATCCTTGGCCTCGTGGCCGGCAACTCGCAACTTATTCCAGGACGTATCGATCGTGCGCACACGATCGACGATCTCGCTGGTGCCGCGAAGGATATTCAGTCACAGGTCGAACGGCTCGATCGGCAGGGGGTCAAGGTGGAGGTTATTGCGGAGATGACCTCCGACCTTAATCGCCGCTTGCTCAACAAATTGTTCGAGTTGACGGCATCGGCTCCGATCCGCGCCGTGGGCTGCCTGATGGTGATGGGCTCGGAAGGACGCGGCGAGCAGACAGTCCGCACGGACCAGGACAATGGGCTTCTCCTTGCTGAACCGGTGCCCGAGGGCGAATTGGAGACCTTCCGCGCCGCCTTTTCCGGGGCGCTGGAGCGCTTCGGATTTCCGCCTTGCCCGGGCAACGTGATGGTGAAGAACCCTCAGTGGTCGCAGCCGATCGACGATTTCATTCGGCAGATCAAGACTTGGGTCATGATTCCGGAGGACGACAGTGCGATGAACCTCGGCATCTTCTTCGACGCTGTCGCGGTGGCGGGGCGCACCGAATTGGTCGGGCAAGCCAAGACCGCGTTGATCAAGATGATGCACGGCGAAAGCGCTTACCTCGCGAGGTTCGCGCGCGCGATCGACCTGTTCGAAGGAGCGAGTGCCGGTATGCTAACTTCGCTCATGGCGTCGGTCGGTGTGGCATCGGGCATCATTCACATCAAGAAGTCCGGCACATTCCCGATCGTTCACGGGATCCGTACACTTGCGATCGACTACGGCCTGCAGGAAACGCCGACCGTCAAGCGCATTGAGGCTCTGGTGCGGCAGGGCGTGCTTGGCGAGGAGCTCGGCCGCGAGCTCGTGAGCGCGCTATCGTTTTTCATGATGCTACGCACGCACTCGCAACTGCGTGCACTCAAAACCGGTGCGCACGAGACGGAAGCGATCGTTATGATCGCCGAATTGTCGACGCGGGATCGTGATCTGCTGCGAGACGCACTGCGCATCGTTAAGCAGTTTCGTGAGGTCATCCGCAATCGTTATCAGCTCAGCTTGTTCTCATAGGGAAGCGTGATGGTACGGGTGCTGCGGCGGCTGATCGACCGTATCGCGTTACGTGACAAGCAGTATCGGTTTCTGTTTCGCGATCAGGAGACCGACGAGGCTATCTCGCTGGATTGCGAGACCACCGGTTTTGACCCCTGGGTCGACGAGATCGTCAGTGTTGCGGCGATCCCTATTCGCGGCTCGCGAATCCTGACGAGTGAATCCTTTTGCGCGCTGGTGCGCCCCGAGGCCGCGATGAATGAGCGTTCGATCCGCGTGCATCAGCTGCGCGAGAAGGACGTTGAAAGTGGCCGCCCGATGCAGGACGTGTTGCCGGAACTCCTGCATTTCATCGGCAGCCGGCCGCTGGTCGGCTACTGGATCGACTTCGACGTGCGCATGCTCGACAAGTATCTTATCGAGACGCTCAACATCCATCTCCCAAATCGGCGCTTTGACGTGTCGAAGTTCTACTACGACCGGAAGTACGGCAACGCGCCCGCCGGAGTGAGAATCGACCTCTCCCTTGCCAGTATCCAACGCGACCTTCATTTGCCGATGCTGCCGCAGCATGACGCCTTCAACGACGCGCTGAGCGCCGCCCAGATGTACGTAATTCTAAAGGATATGATTGCGCGAGGCGTTCGCATTCGCCGACACGGGACTCGCAGCGATGATATCGGCTTTGCGGTAGGCTAATTCCGCCGTCCCCAAATGCCGCCAATCTAAAGGTAGCTTGTTCGCTCCGCACTACTGGGCGTCGGCATAGGACATTATCACTCTATCTCGTAACATGTTTGTTTCTTTCTGAGGGTCGGAGTCAGGATGCCATCCGATAAGAACTAGCATCACAAAAAATCCAATCACGTAGGCGACCGCAACATGCCAACCGTGGCGGAGCCACAGGCCGACCGATTTTGCCTCAGGGTATTGGTTCGATAGCGCTACCCCCGCCGACGAGCCGAACCAGATCATTGAACCGCCAAATCCCACCGCGTATGCAAGGTAGCCCCAATCGTAGCCACCTTGTTTAAGCGCGAGGGCCGTCAGCGGTATGTTGTCGAATACAGCTGAGACGAACCCAAGACCGAGCGTTGTTTGCCATGATGCGGCCGGCAGTTCCTCGACAGGCATCATTGAGGCTGCGGTCACAAGCGCGAGCAGAAAAATCGTGCCTTTAAACGTCTCCGGCAGCACCTTCCAATCTGGTCGTCGCAATGGTGTTGTTGCAAATAGCACTGCCCAGACCGACAACCCAAGGACCGGGACGCGACCAAGCAGTTCGGGAAAGTGCAGGTTGGTGACCACGTTCACCACAAGAGCGACAATCAGCATTGCCGCGACGATGAACACTCGGGTCCAGTCGATGGCAAGTCCCCTTCGCGCATGTTGGACGATGGGCGAATAGCGCTGCTGCTGCAAGGACGCAGGTATAGCGAAGATCATCAACGCGACGATAGCGGCAACATAAGCTTCGAGGACGGTGAGCGGACTTACTCCGGAGACCCACATCATCGTGGTGGTTGTATCGCCGACCACGCTACCAGCGCCGCCCGCATTCGACGCAGCAACAATTGCGGCGAGGTAGCCCATATGGACTTTGCCGCGAAATACGTGCCGCGCCACGGTGCCACCAATGATGGCCCCCGCGATATTATCGAGAAAGCTCGACAGCACGAACACAATGACCAGCAGCGTCGCGCCGCCCTTCCAGCCGCCCGGTAGCACCGCAGGCATCTCGTCAGGAATGGCGCTCTCCTCGAAATGCCGCGATAAAAGCGCGAACCCCATCAGCAGCAGGAACAAATTGGAGAGGAGCGAGAATTCATGGCCCAAATGAAGGCCGAGGCCGACAAAACCTGAGCCGTTCTTAAAGCCGGTGAAAATCAGTTTGTAAGCAGTAATCGCGCCAAGACCCGTAAGCGCAATGGGCAAAGTATGGCGATGAAACAGCGCAATGCCCAGCAAGGTGATCGCAAACAAGACAAAATCGAAGGGAATTCCGAAAAGGAGGACTGGTTCGGTCAATGTGGACGCAACTGCTTTTAGAGGGATCACGATTTTGTTGAGTACTGATACAACAAATCAACGGTTGCTTTAGAGGCAAATGGCCGCGCTGCTTTGCGGCGACTGCTTTGTGTCACCCACCGATAACTTACGTGGTACACTTGCGGCGATAGACTGGGCGAAGGCAAATCACGTTAGATGTGGACCCGCATTCGGGAATTGCGCAAGGAGCTGCCGGCGCGCTGGCTATTGGATTTAGGCCACACTGCGCTCTCTCTGCTTCTCGTGGCTGGTATCACGGGGTTGATCGGCATTGCTTTACATTTTTACAAGATTGATCACGTCACGATCCTTTATCTCATACCTGTGCTGGTCGCCGCGTTGCACTGGGGGCTCGTTCCAGCGGTCGTTGCCGCGATCGCGGGTGTTGCCGCTCCAGCCTTCTTTTTCTATCCACCGATTTATGATTTGCGCGTTCACAACCCCGATCAGGTTATTGATCTTGTGTTGTTCATCATCGTCGCCGTGGTAACGAGCCAGCTCGGCGTGATTGCGCGCCAGGCTAAGATCCGAGCCCAAGCAGAAAACCTGCGTGATGCGCTGATCGGCTCTGTCTCGCATGAGCTGCGCACGCCGCTCGCTTCGATCGTGGGATCAGTGTCCATTCTCGCTCAATCGCCGACGATCAAACAGGACGAGCATTTGTCATCTTTGGTTCAGGTTACACGCGAAGAAGCGGATCGACTCAACAGTGAGATACAGAATCTACTCGACGCCACTCGCATCAGCAGCGAAGGGATTCGGCCACGCTTGGAATGGGTCGATCCCGAGGACATCATAAACGGCATGCTCGCGCGAAAACGATGGTTGTTGTCTGAACGGCCGATCACGCAGGACATCGAGGACGATCTGCCGCTCGTCTATGTTGATTCCGCGATGCTCGAGACCGCCTTGAGTCAACTCATGGGGAATGCACTGAAATACTCTCCCTTACGATCACCAATTGTGATTAGCGCATCGCGGACAGACGATACAATCCAGATCAAAGTTATAGATCAAGGCGAAGGCCTCGCATTCGGCGAGTCTGAAAAGATCTTCGAGCGCTTTTACCGAAGTCCACAACATGCAGGCGCAATTTCGGGGTCGGGTCTGGGCCTCTGGATTGCACGCGCTTTAATCCAAGCTTGTGGCGGCCGCGTGCGCGCATCCAGTCTTGGCCAAGGGCACGGGACGACGTTGCAAATTGACCTGCCGGTAACGGCGCAGCCGGCTTCCGACGAGCACATTGATGAATGACACCACTCCGGTCGTTCTTCTCATAGACGATGATTTGCAAATTCGCCGTTTCCTGCGTGCAGGGTTTAACCTTGAGCATTTCAAGGTGCTCGAGGAAGAGACAGGCGAGGCGGGGTTGCGCAGCGCCACGTTACGGTCAGTCGATCTCATTATTGTTGATCTCAATTTGCCCGATATGGACGGCGCCGAAATTGTGAAACGTATACGCGCCTGGTCGATCGTGCCGATCATCGTTCTATCAGTGCGCGCAAGTGATGAAGACAAGGTAAGGCTGCTGGAATACGGCGCGGACGACTATGTGGTGAAACCCTTCAGCATGGTCGAATTACTCGCCCGGGCGCGAGCGGCGCTACGCCGCCACGCTCGCACTGCGCAGAGCGAATCGGTTGTCAATCTCGGAAGGCTTTCAGTCGATCTGGCCAATCGAGCTGTCTTTGTCGACACCGCGCGAATTCCGCTTTCGCCAAAGGAATACCGATTGGTACAGGTGCTCGCACAACATGCCGGCAACGTGGTCACCCACAACCACCTGGTAAAGGAGATTTGGGGCGTTCGCGGCATGCAAAATGCGCACTATTTGCGAATCTTGGTGCGCAGGCTGCGCCGCAAGATTGAGCAAAACCCAAAGCAACCACGCATTCTCGTGAGCGAGCTCGGCGTTGGCTACCGGCTAACAACCGGCGATTGAATTGATCGCCGAGCCGCCGTGGACGCCTGTTACAGAAAAGTTACACAGGTTTTACCAATAGTTACCGATTCGATTACTGGTTCCGCCGATAGGTTCGAAGCGTCCGATAAGCGCGCGGAATTTTCGCGCGAGCCGAAAAGACACTTCGCCCGTGCCAAGCCGTCAGCAGCCACTTCGCAATTTGATTCCGCGACCAACGGTACGATCATCTTCTCGCGATTACGCGAAATGGATCGTAACGAAACGGGATCGCCTCATCTCCGAGATGAAGAGCCTGCGCGAGCAATACGGATCGACGATGGGTTCAATCGAAACGATACGCCGCCTCCTCTTGTGGCCATGGGGTCGAGCGAACTGGCGGACGCGTGCGCAGCTAATCGAGGCAGCCGATTGGCTGGTCCGTATGGAGAAAACCCGCGTCGGAATCTTTCCTGCACGCGGTCAGCAGCGACGCCAAGAGGAAGCGCATGGTGAGTCCAATTGAAATCATGCCGGTCCTCGTACTGGCGTTCATGATCATGTGTATTCCCATACTGGGTGAGCGACCGTAATAGCTTGGCCGACGTCCGCTCCCCGAAAGCCGAGATTCGCACTGACTTTGGGTCAAGCGGACATCCGCGCCGCAAAAGGTCATGTCTGCTTTACCCTCGAAAGCGGACATGTGCGGTGCAGTAGCTCATGTCTGCTTTGGGCCAATAGCGGACATCTGCCAGTGCGCGTTTGTAGGCTGTTAAGGCCGAAGCCAGCACTCGGCCAAGGTCGCTCGCCCGGTCCCGCTCTGGAGGCTCGCCACTTCAGGACCGAACACACGATGCGTCGTGACCAAGTCCACTATCTGGATTCGACGGTCATCCCGAGCGTCATCCTCACCAGTTCGGCAAGAGATTTTACTCCCATCTTCTGGTGGATACGCCCACGATACACTTTAATGGTTTTCTCTCGGGTCCCCAGCTTCTCTGCGATGGCCTTACTTTGCAGACCAACAACCATTGAAGCCAAAACTTCTTTCTCCCTTTTTGAAAGCTCAGCAATTTTTTGAAGGACGATTTTGCGCCGCGCTTCAATATTGCGTCGTGTGTTGTCCCATTCTTCCGCCGTTTTATGGCGTTCAGAAGTTGGCTGCCACTTACTGGCTTGATGAGAAAATCTATTGCTCCCGCGCTCATTGCGCGGACGATCTCAGGAGCTGTTGTCTTACCACTAATAAATATCACTGGTCGTTCGATCCATTGATCGAACAACGACTGTTGCACCTCCGGCCCGTTCAGGCCCGGCAGCGATAGATCGAGGATAACACAGCCAGGTATCGAAACGTCGTGTCCGCTTAGGAATGCCTGTGAGGAATAATACGTTTTGATTGCATAACCAGCGGCCTGCAAGAATCCGCTCAGCGCCGTCAATGTCCCGACGTCATCATCGATGAGGAAAACTGTGAAACGGCCCACAGTGAATTCATCTCAGTAGTGAAAACAACTGGCTACGGCAAACACAACGATGACGAGAGCCAAGGCACATGTCGCTTTGGGTCATTCGCGACCTAGCTGGTCAAGGCCGACGCTCGTACTTGTCAGTTGTTACTCCAATAGCGGACAAACGCGACATCTCGCCGTTCATTCGATCACCTCGTCGGATTTTGTCGGGAAAGGACGTGGGCTTTGATGAACTGGTCGGCGAAACGCTTTGACCCACCAGGAACGGTAGCGCGAATGCTTCTGATTTGAGCCGTGTTGTTAGAATCGTCGTACTCGAATTGCACCGGCTTCTCGTTGCGCAGCAGGTCGGTCAAATGCGGCCAGGAATCCATCCAATAATAGATATCGAAGATCTCCTGGCCAGCGCGTTTTTGGTTCTTTCCGAGTTGCCCATCCTGCGGCAC
>Ga0111538_10009192_pt1 | contig 13208 bp, 9 predicted proteins | sample SoiMethybrSBSTD1_FD_79669 | JGI IMG/M metagenome (GOLD analysis project Ga0111538, IMG submission 79669) | Bulk soil microbial communities from a Populus tree surrounding site in Tennessee, USA - Soil MetaG P. TD hybrid SBSTD1 (version 2)... | ecosystem: Environmental > Terrestrial > Soil > Tree...
CCGGATGGTCGTTCGGATCAGTGAAGAAGGGATTCCACGGCTCGCTTAAAGGTGAGACGTGCACGTCGTAGCGCAGGCCCAAGCTGAGCGTAAGGTGACGGGTCATCTGCCACTTGTCCTGAGCGTAGATTCCGGTCGAGTGAGTTCGGCTGAGCAGTTGGACCATCTGAGGCGCGCGAATGGTCAAGCGTTCGGGATATGAGGATGGATCGTTCGCGTTGAACGCGCGGTCTGACGTGAACGTGAACTGGCCGTTCATGTAGCGCTGATCTTCGCGGTAGTGCTCGCCGAGCTGGTACTGCACGCCAACCTTGAGGTCGTGATTCCCATGGCCAGACGGGATGAACCACGAGAACGTATCGTCGGCGCCGTAGACGTTCATGTTGCGGTAATCCGCGTAGTTGATGTCCGCTTGATCGATGAAGCTGACGTAAGCGATCGTCGGCGGCGCCTGGGTCCAGTCTCCCGCGTCCTGGTAGAGCGGCTGCCCGCGCTTCGGCTTCTCGTGAACGGCCGACAGCCGGAGGATGTTCAGTTTCCGCCCGCCCATCACGCGGTTGTAGGTGCCGACCAGCGCCCAGTCGTTGTCCTTCTCGATGCTCAGCGTGTCGATGGTGCCGGTGGTCGGGCCATACGCGTTGGGCTGATCGCCGAGCACCTGGTTGTAGTTCGGCTGGTGATCCCACAGGAACCGCGTCGAGTAGTTGTTGCTGGCGTTCAGCTGATGATCGACCCGCCACAGGTAGTTGTACGAGTTCGTCTCCTGTGCGACCGTGAAGCTGCGATCCGGACGCGTCGGATAGACGCGGCTGCGACCCTCGTCGCGATCCTGCCGCTCGAAGCTGAAAAAGAAATGCATCTTGTCGCGGATGATCGGGCCGCCGATCGTGCCGCCGTACTGACTCTTTCGAGTATCCGGCTTCTCCAGGCCCTGCTGTTCGACGAAGAAGTCCTTGGCGGTCATTGATGAATCGGTGAAGTACGCGATGCCGCTGCCGTGGATCGCGTTGCTTCCCTGCTTCGTGACGGCGTTGACCACGCCGGCCGTCGCCGCGCCGTATTCGGCGTCGAACTGGTTGGTGACGACCTGGAACTCCTGAATGGCCTCGAGGGGCGGACGAGCCTGGGCGCCAGAACTGCCACCGCGCAGATCGTCGTTGTTGCTCCCACCGTCCATCAGATACACGACGCCGCTCGCGTTCTGCCCGTTGATGGTGACGCTGTCTGACGAGGAGTCGGCTGCGGCGTTGAGCACCACACCAGGCAGGAGGCCAACCATGCCGGTGAAGTTCCGGCTTCCCGACGGGAGATCCTTGAGCTCACCGGTGGTCAGGCTGCCGCCCACCTGCGCGGACGTCAGGTCGACTTGCGGCGCTTCGGCGGTCACGGTGATGTTCTCTTCAAGGCCGCCGACGCGCATGGTCAGATCGAGTTGAAGCGTCGTCCCGATTCGAAGGACGACGTTTTCCTGTCTCAGCCGCCTGAAGCCCGAGAGCTCGGCCTGGACGTGGTAGGGTCCAGGCAACAGTGCGGGCACCAGAAAACTGCCGTCAGCCTCGGTGACCGTCTCGCGGACAGTGCCGCTCTCAGCATGGGTAATGAGAATGGCCACACCCGGCAGCACGGCCTGCTGTTCGTCGACGACGCGCCCGCGGATTCCGGACCCGCCCTGCTGGGCCTGTACGGCTGTCGCCAAGCCCATGGCGAACAGCCAGATCGCTACTAACCCTCGCTGTCGCAGCATCTAAGCCTCCTCGCGAGCCGCTGATTTGTACTCTCGCGCGGCACACTCTAGCGACGGCTCAGCCCGGCGGCATCCCTTGAATCAGGGAAGTGCAAAAACTGAGTAAGGAGGATACAAGAATTTGGGGACCGGGCCGAAGGGGCGGGGCGTCCAATCCGCATGGGAGCGATCGCCAATCGGATCAGCCAGGAAATCCTGTCGTGGCCGGGCGTCACGGCGGAACCGCACCGCTTCGGCGGCGTGGAGTTCAGGCTCGGACGTCGCGAGCTTGGGCACTTGCACGGTGACCGGATGGCCGACCTGCCCTTTCCGCGCAGCATCCGCGAGCAGTTGGTCTCCGCTGGTCGGGCCGAGCCGCACCACATCCTGCCCGCTTCCGGGTGGGTCACCCGCCGGATCCGGAGTGATGCCGACGTCGCTGAGGTGATCGTCGCCTGAATTACCGTCGAAAGCCGTCCGGATGAGCCGACGGGCCATCGCTTTCGCGTACGATTACCCGCAGGAGGCTGGCATGAAGCACCAATCACGAACCCGACCATTCGCCATGGGCCTGACGGCGCTGGCGGTCGTTCTCTTGCTCACAGCGAGCCCGCTACGCGCGCATCACGGCTGGGGCGGCTACGAAGCGCGCGATTCAGAGATCATTGGGACCCTCGAAGTGCCGGTCAGCACGGCCGGACCCCATGCGACGATGAAAGTCCGCGTCGCCGACAAAGTCTGGGATGTGGTGCTGGCCCCTCCGGCGCGTACGATCGCCGCCGGCCTGAAGGAAGGTGTCATCCCCGTCGGCGCCGAAGTGAAGGTGCACGGTCACAAACACCGCGATGCCAAGAAGCTCGAGATCAAAACCGAGCGCGTGACCTGGAACGGCAAGGTCTTCAACGTTTATCCCGATCGCACGTGACACGCTGACCGGCAGCGCGCCCAATGCTGTCGCTGCTCTCTTTTCTGCAGGCCTCGCCGCTCGGCCATTTCATGCGCGAGTCGAGTGCGTGGACCTACGCGGTCGTCAACCTGGCGCACATCCTGGGAATTTCGTCGCTCTTCGGCTCGGTCCTAGTGCTCGATTTGCGCCTGATGGGCGCGTGGCGCCACGTGCCGTTGTCGAGCATCGCGGCAACCGCCTCTCCCATCGCCATAACGGGGTTCGTTCTCGCCGCAGCCAGCGGCATCTGTATGCTCAGCGCCAATGGCACCGACTACGTGGGCAATCCATTCCTGCTGGTGAAATTCCCGGCCATCGGCCTCGGATTGTTGAATGCCGCCGTCATCCGGCGGTCAGACGCGTGGCGGATCGGCCGCACCCGCGACCTCACGCCGCCCGAACAGCGGCAGTTGCGGCTGATGGGCGGCATGTCACTGGCCTGCTGGATGACTGCGATCGCCGCCGGAAGGATGATCGGCTACTGGTAGGGGGCCCTACCTCCAACACTCATCCGTTCTTCCTGCAGATGTACGTGTAACTGATCCACCTCGGCCCTGCGGCACCGTCATCGATGGCTTGCAGCAACCGCCCGCCGCTAGCCTCGATGACCTGCTCCACTTCGGGGCGCGGGACGACGTGCATTTCGAACGTTGGCGTGCCCCCGCGCAGGCGGCGCAGCAGCCGCCTCACGAGCGGGACTCGCGGCTTTGATCGCGACAGGCCACCGAGGACTTCAGGCACGGGCGACGGCGTCCTGGCGGGCGCAGTCACGGCACTCATCACGTCGACCGAGCTCCGGGCGACCGGCGATCCCTTCTGGGCAAACCACGCGACGTGCTCCTGCACGAGATCGACTTCGAGAACGTAGTGGCCGGGGGCGTCCGGCGCTTGCACGTTCAACGTCACCTCCACATGCTCACCCGGCGCCACTGACGCCGGCAGAGACGCCCGGCCGTCGTCGAAAACGGCGGCCGAGCCATCGTCGCGGAGCCAATGATTGCCGAGGCAAACGTGACGGCCGGCGGGAATGTCTGCCGGCCACGTCGTGTCGCTGTGATTCGTGACGCCGACCGCTATCGTCGCGGCGGACCCGACGCCGAGAACCGTCGGCGAATCGACAAGCGCGAGTCGAGCCGAAAACGCCGAATCGGGAAGGGAATAGATGGCGCTGAGCTCTGGCTCGGTTCTGAGGACCGCCGGCAGCTGAAAGACGATGAGCCCGCCGGGCTTCACGACGCGAAAAAACTCTTCGATGTACTTCTTCGTGTATTCGGGCGGGATATGTTGCAGCACCAGGCACGAGTGCACGACGTCGAACGAGCCGTCAGCGAATCGGCCCAGATGCGGATCGCGGTTCAGGACGAATTCGCAGCGGGCGGTCGCCGGCCGATGCTCCCGTGCCGCCTGGATCATCGCCGCGGCCACGTCCACGCCAACCGTATGGCGGAAGGAGGCCGCAAGCGGCACCGTCAGCCGGCCAACTCCGCAACCGAAATCAAGGCACGAGCCAGACTCGAATGACGCCTGCGCGTCGGCAAGACGCCGGTGCAACAGCTCCACGTGCGCGAAGCCCGACGCAAAGAATTCCTCGACATCCCACTGCCCGCCCATCTTCTTCGGGTCAGACAACACGCCAAACAGCGGGTCATCGTCGCCAAACGCCTCCCAGTTCCGGGCCAGCGCGCGGAACTTCCTTATGTCCGGCATCGTGTGATTATGCCCGCATGCAGCACATTGCCTCGGCGCTCGTCTGAGCGGCTGAGGTGCGCCGGCTCACTCAGTCGTGTGAGCGAAGAGCTGCGAAGGGTTTGAGTGCGGTTGAGCGACTAGGTGAGTCGCGCGGTCAGTCCTGTGCGAACGCGCCGGTCAGCGGCGCGGGGGATCCACCGGTTCCAGCGTCCGCGGGAGCGGCCGCGACCGCGCGAGCGCGCCTGGCTGGCCACGCGATCAGGAGCAGCACGAGGACGAGGCCGCCGGCGGATGTGGTCGCACCCCAGAAGAGGCCCGCTGGCCGATACGCGTATTCCACCTCATGCCGGCCCGGTGCCACATGAACCGCCCGGAACAGACCGTTTGCACGGACGACTTCGACCGGCTGTCCGTCGACCCTCGCCTGCCAATTCGAGTCGTACGAGTCGAGCAGCAACAGGTAACCGCCGTCGGCCCCTGCGCCCGCCTCGATCACCATCCGGTTCGGAGTGTCGCTCACGATCCGCGCAAACGGATCGACGGGCGCGGCGGCCTGACCAGCCGGGGGAAGATGGTGTGTAATGAGCACGGCCTCCGGATCCCATTGCGGATCGAACAGCGCACTGATCTGGTGCTCCGCGTGACGGACGATGCTCGCCCGCGGCAGAACGCTCGCGCGCGGCGTCACCTCGGGTCCCCAATCGTACAGATAACAGTGCACGTAGTACGGCACCTGAACCAGCGGATCGCGTCCGCCGGACTGCGTCGCCGGCAAGACCCGGAATCGAACGCCGGTGCGGTTCAGGAACCGCTCGCGCGACGGGAGGCTCGAAAAGCCGAAAAACTTGCCGCTTGCCTTCCCGAACGTCGTCGGCCACAGCACGGCGAGGTCATAGGACATGAGCTCGCGTCCATGCCATGCCGAGGGATAGAACGCGGTTTGGCCGCTCAGCGCGGCACGGCTCGCCGATCCGATGAGACCCGGCGGATTCAGAAAACCCTTCGAGGCATGAACGTCTGTCGCGTCAAGCGTCCCATCACGCTTGCCGCCCACGTAGAAGCGAGCGTTCGGATCGGCCTTGGTCATCGCGAGCCATTCGGGCTCCCGCATGTACGCCGCATCGAACGTCGGATTCACGGGCCAGGCGCGGACCAGCAGATCGCCAACCACCAGCGCGCCGAACGCCATCCGCGCCAACCGCACGTCAGTACGTCCGCCGAGGATAGTCTGCAACAGCAGCGCGGTCACCAAGGCGAGCAGCATGACCAGTGACGCATGCCGCGGCAGCGATTGCAGCATGAACTCGGCCGCACCGACCGGATTGCCCGAGTACATGCGCTGGGCGATGTCGTAGAGCCGGAACGCCGTCGGAGTGGCCAGATAGAGACACGCCGCGGCCGCCAGCGCGGTAACGAGGGTGATCGCCAGCGCAAAGCCAACCGCCCAGGCTCGGGCCCAATCGATCTTCGAGAGCAGGGCTTCCGTCCGCGGCCGGAGGATCAAATCCCAGCCAGCCGCAGCTTCGACGGCGATCGCGAGCGCCGCGATCACGATGTACTTGGCGGGAAACCGGAACGATGCCAGCAGCGGTAGGTGATCGCGAAGGAATGGATACACCGGGGTGTAGCCACCGAACGCTCCGACGAGCGAGACGACCACCGCCGACATCCAGAATGCCGTCCAGCGTTTCGACCCGCCGGCAATGAATCCAATCAGGGCCAGGGCGAGGACCGGCACGCCGAAATACAGCGAGAACAAGAACGGCTCGCGGCCGCTGTTCAATATGGGCACCCACGGAATCGACGCGAGCGACTGACTGACGTAATAGTCGCCGAAAAGGTGCGGCGATATCGTTTCGAGGAGTGCGACTGGGTGAAGGGACCAGAAGAGCCCGTTCCGCAGCGCGTCATTCCGCTGTGACTGCGCAGCCGCCTGCGCCATCGGGATCAGCTGGACGGCAGCTAGAGCGAAACCTGCGACGAGACCCGCTGCCGGCCAGGCCGAGCGACGGAGACGGTCACCAGCGCTCAGTTCCTCGCGGCCGGCGAGCAACACGGCGAACGCCGCCGTGAGCGCCAGCGTCGACAAGAACGTGACGGGCTCGCCCGCCAGCCCCTGACAGGCCACCAACACGATCAATGTTGCTAGGTTGCGAGGCCCCGGCCGATCGACGAGCCGATCGACCGCCCAGAGTATCCAGGGTATTGCGGCGACGGTCCACGACATGTTGGGGAAATTGCTCGTCGCGTAGATGGGACCGCACAAGGCGAACGTGGCGGCGCCAAGCGTGGACGCAGCCGGCGAGTAGCGTCGACGAAGGAACAACCAGCCGCCAAGCGCTGCGAGCGGGAACGGCGCGGCGACCCATAAATTGAACCCGATGACCTCGCTGCCGATCAGCCGGATGAGGACGGCCGGCAGCAGGAACATCTGATGCAATGCGTCCGCGACGGCGGCCTGGCCGCCGCCGACGTACGGATCCCACAGTGGGAACTCACCTGACAGCCATGCCCGACGCAGCCACAGGTACCGTCCCCAGAAATACAAGCTCAGGTCACGGATATAAAAAATGCGAGATCCCGTGAAGCCAGGTGCAAGCGGCAAAGCCGCTAGTACGACGGCGGCGGCGGCCCACAGCCAGGCCGGAAGGCGCGGGAGACGAGACCGTGGAGCGATCTCCATCCAATCAGGTATCGGGGCTGACACGCTACAGGTTTAGACTGAAGTCATGCGGACGCGGACGATCGGAGTGGTCCTCGCAGCCATCGTATTGATGGCCTCCGTCGGAGCCGCCCAATTCGGCCGCCGCGGTCTTTATCAGCGCCGCGCCGCATTCGCCACACTGAACGACTTCGACGGCGGCTACCAGTTCTGTCGTGTGGCCTTCCGGCAATCGCGCGGCGGCGACGGCGCGGGATGGAACGTGGACTGGCCGCGGGCCGACGAGAACCTGTCCATCCGCCTGTCGGAGTTGTCGCGCGTGCCGGTCAGCATGGACGCCGAACACGAACCGAAGCCGCTTCTCGTGCGCCTGAACGATCCCGTGATCAATCATTGCCCGTTCATCATGATGACCGAGCCTGGGGGGGCGTTTCTAGATGACGACGAAGCCAAGGGCCTCCACGATTACCTGATGCGTGGCGGATTTCTGTGGGCCGACGATTTCTGGGGCGAGTTGGCGTGGGAGAACTGGGAAGCGCAGCTGCGTAAAGCTCTGCCCTCCTCCACGTATCCCATCTTCGAGGTGCCGCTCGATCATCCGGTCTTCCACCAGATGTTCCAGGTGTCGAGCTTTCCACAGATTCCAGGCATCGGCTACTGGGACGGCCGCGATCGGACATCCGAGCGCGGACGCGAGACAGCCACGCCCCATTTGCGCGCGATCAACGACGACCGCGGCCGCGTCATGGTGCTCATGACGTTCAACACCGATTTCGGCGACTCGTACGAGCGGGAGACCGAGAACCCCCTGTACTTCCAGAAGTTCTCGGTCCCCGGCTACGCCTTCGGGATCAATGTCATCGTGTATTCGATGACGCACTAGCGACCGCGTGTCGCCGTAGGGTCCGCTTACCGCGTCGACGTCGGCCGTCCTGCCCACTTCGTCAGCTCTTCCATCGTGATCTTGCGGCTGTCGGCGGGATAGTGGACGGGCACGATTCGCTGCACGTCGAGCTTGAGGCGAGCAATGTTGTCGATGAGGCTCAGCGTGTACGGGCTCGCCGGGCTCGGCGGCGTCGCGTTCGCGGCCTGCGGGTTGTAAGCGTCGGCCTCGAGCAGCACTTTCTCCTTCGGGAAATACGCGACGATCATCCCGTCGTGATGCCCGAAGTTCTGAAGGTGATAGAGCTCGACGACATGCGTGCCATCGGTCAGCACGCGCTTGTCGCCCATTCCCTCGACAATCGGTTTCTTGCCGGCCGCCTGCGCTTTGTCGGGGTTCAAGGTGTGCGGCACGCTCAACGTTTTTTCAAGGTACGCCTTGTTCACCTGGTGCGTCAGGATGGTCGAACCCTCGGCCACAAATCCGCGCAGACCTGACGAGTGATCGATGTGGCTGTGAGTGTTGATGAGGTATTTGATCGGCTTGTTCGGAATGAGCCGCTTCGCTTCGGCAATCACCGCCAGGGCCCTCGCTTCGGTCTGCCCCGACTCGACGATCGCGATGTGGTCCTTGAAGTCGATGGCGATCACCGCGTATCCACCGGTAATCAGGTACACGCCGTCGCCGAGCTTCTCGGACTCAGCGGCCGGAGCCGGTGGCGGAGCGGCGGCGGCCGCGGCCTGAATCGTGACCGGGACGTTCGCCTTCACGTCCGTCACGGTCAGATCGAAGACCGGATAGCCGCCCTGCTTCTGGACGATGTGCATCGGGAACTGCGCGCCGCCCACGTCCTTGTAGTCGGTGTAGGTCGCCTCAAAGGGCATGTCGCCGAGAAACGGGTTGTCGATCAAGGTCTCGACGCGCTCGACCTGATTCTGGGCGTTGACGTATCCGCTCACCTTCGCCTTGTTGTCGCCGACGAAGCTCACGACGCTGTAGCGTTTACCGGCGACCGTCTTCGTCTCCAGCGTCGGGTTGCGGCTCGCCGCTGCCTTGAGGAACGCATGCGGCAGCATCAGGATCTCGAGCTGCTGCGGCCACGGCGTCGACGGTCCCATGACGATGGTCTGAGACTGGGTCTGCTCTCCGACGATGGGCTGCTGCCCACCGCCACGCGGGGGATTCTCGCCCTGCACGCGGACCCGATCGACCTTCGAGGCCGGCGTTTCGAAGTTGATCGAACGCGTATAGCTCTTGTTCGCGAACTTGGGCCACGGCGACGAGGGGTTGGGCGCCTGTCCCAGCGCGAAGTCGAACCCCGTCGCCGAGTACTGCACCGACTTCAACGTGTCGACGCCAATGGCTTTCGACGCGCCGGCAATGACCGACCCGGCGTCCTGCGCCGAAGCCGTCCACGTGAGTGCGGCCGCCGTGGCCAGCACGATCAGAAGGTTTCTGAACATCTATCACCACCTTTTCCGCTGCACGACACCTGACAACTCGTTATTGAGGCGCGACTGGAAGCTCGATGAAGCTCGCCTGTCCGGACGAACGGTACACGCGCTGGGTTGCTTTCACGTAATCGGATGGCTTCGCGAAGAAAACATTCGGGACGAAGGTCTGTGGATTACGGTCGTAAAGCGGGAACCAGGTCGATTGCACCTGGACCATGATCCGATGACCAGGCAGAAACACGTGGTTGGCCGTTGGCAGCGCGAACCGGTACGGTAGCGGCGTGTTGGGAGCAATCGCCTTCGGAGTCTCGAAGCTCTCGCGGTACCGGCCGCGGAAGATGTCCATCCCCACCGCCAGCTGGTAGCCGGCCATCTCCGGCCGGCTGGCGAGCTCGTCGGGATACACGTCGATCAGCTTGACGACCCAATCAACGTCGCTGCCGCTCGTCGACGCGACCAGATTGACGACCGGAGCGCCGCTGATGCGCACGGGCTCGGTCAGCGCCGGCGTGACGTAGGTCAGGACGTCGGTGCGATCGGCGAACGCGCGCTGATCGGCGACGAGCCACGTGCGCCACCGTTCGCCGTCGGCGAAGCGGATGGGTCGAGTCAGGTAGGGAACCGGCTTGGCTGGATCCGAGACGTACTCGTCGAGGCCGTTGTCCGACGCCGACGGCTGGTTGAACGTCAGTCCGAAGCCGGCGGAGAAATACAACGGCTTCGAAGTGGCCTTGCATCCCGACGCGCACGACATCGGCCACGAGGGCAAGCGGTCCCAGTGGTTCTCTCCGGTGTTGTAGATGAACACGGGCGGGGTGTCAGCCTTGCGGCCCCCCTCTTTCAGATACTGATCGAAGAACGGCTTGAGGACGTCGCGCCGGAACTGCAGCGCGGTATCGCCATCCCAGGCCAGCGGACCAAGCGAGGCGCCGTCATAGTTCACCTGGCTGTGCCGCCACGGGCCCATCACGAGGTAGTTGCGGTCGTTGCCGCGATCCTTGCCCTCCGTCGCCAGGTAGCAGTGGATCGCTCCCCACATGTCTTCCTGGTCCCACAGCCCTTGAATCCACATCGTCGGCACGGTGAGTGGCTGCTCGGCCATGATGCGATCGAGCGCTTGGCCCTGCCAGAACGCGTCGTAGGCGGGGTGTTCCGTCGTCTTCCGCCACCAGGCGATCTGATCGAGGCCGGCCGCTCTCGCGAAGTCCCCGGCCGAACCAGCCCGGCGGAAGTTCTCGTAGTCGTCGGAGCCCCGCCTGACGATCGGTTCGCCCGAGCCGCGCGCCGACAACTGCTCGGTGAAGAAATCCATATTCACTTGACGGAACGCTCCGTAGTGAAACCAGTCATCGCCCATCCAGCCGTCGACCATCGGACTCATCGGCGCTGCGACTTTGAGCGCGGGATGCGGATTGACGAGCGCCATGACGACCGTGAAGCCTTCATACGAGCTGCCCAGCATTCCCACGCGGCCGTTGGACTCCGGCACGTGCTTCACGAGCCAGTCGATCGTGTCGTAGGCGTCCGTCGAGTGGTCGACCGTGCTGCTGTTCAGCGGACCGCGCAGGGGCCGGGTCATCACGTACTCGCCTTCCGAGCCGTATTTGCCGCGAACGTCCTGAAAGACCCGGATGTAGCCGTCGGCGACGAACACCTCGTCGCCTTGCGGCAGCGTCGCCAGCATGGACGGCGACGCCGTGCGCGATGTGCGGGCTGACGCGTCGTAAGGTGTCCGCGTCATGATCATCGGAGCGTTCTTCGCGCCCTTCGGCACGACGATGACGGTGTGAAGTTTGACCCCGTCGCGCATCGGGATCATCACGTCACGCTTCTCGTAGTCGTAGCCGCTCCTGGGTACGGTGAACTTGCCGTGGACGTCTGGCGCCAGCGGCGGCGTCTGCGCGTTGACCGCCAGGACCGACACGCCGACCAGCGCCGCCCCGAGCAGCCTGCGGGCAATCGTCTGGAGGTACATGGGGGCCATTCTAAATGCGTTCGGCGACGGCTGGTGACGAACGGCAGAGTCAGCAGCGGGATCGCGGAGAAAGAGAGACCCGGAACCGGAACAGCGGCCCCGACGTCTCTTCCGACCATGCGGTTAGCGCTGCTCTCGACGCTCTCAGCCTGCGCCGTCTTCGGATTCGGTCAAGTGAGCGCGCAAGGGCCGAGTCGGCCGGACGGCACCATCGTCGCCCGAACACCTTATGAATTACCTGGCTACGCCGACGCTCGAGGTGTGCGGCCCTACGCCGACGAGCGGGAGTATGCCGAAGCGGCGGGCGACACGCGGTTCGTCCTCGAGCGAGTCACCTATCTGAGCGACGGTTTGCCGGTCGTCGCGTATGCCTACGGTCCGCGGGAAACGGGCTCGCGCCTCCCCACGGTCATCTTCACGCGCGGCAGCTATGTGCAGCCGGATATCGGCCATCAACTGCTCCCGCTGTTCCACCGGTTGGCCGAGCGCGGATTCGCCGTGGTCGCGCCGATGCTGCGCGGGAGCGCGGGAGCGCCCGGCACCGACGAGATGGGCGGCGCCGATCTGCACGATTTGCTCAACACCCAGTCGCTCGCGGCGTCGCTGGCCTACGTCGACACCACGAACCTGTTTCTCTTCGGAGAGTCACGCGGGGGCATGATGACCTTTCTGGCCATCAAGGCCGGATACCCGGCGCGGGCTGCCGCGACGTTTGGCGCCGTTACCGACCTCGGTGCGCTCATAGAGGCAGCGCCCGAGCGGTACGCGCCGCTCGTCCGCCAGCTCTGGCCCGACTACGCGCAGCGTCGCAGCGAGATCCTCGCCTCACGCTCGGCCATTCACTGGGCTGACGCGCTCTCCGTGCCGCTGCTTCTGATGCATGGCGGGGCCGATCGCGACGTCGACCCGGCACAAACACTGGCCCTCGCGACCGCGCTTCAGCGCCTCGGCCGGCAGTACGAGCTGGTGATCTTCGCGGGTGATTCGCATGTCCTGCCAAACCATCGGCACGAGCGTGACGCGCACGCTGCTGCATGGTTTCGCGCCCATCTCGCGCGCTGACGACTGCACACGCGGGGATCGTCGGCCGCGTCGCGGATCGCAGCTGTCAAAAATTTTCAACGGCACTGACAACGGCTGGCGCCAGAATCCGCGACGTACGCACCCCGTCGTATTCGCAACGTTGTCGGCTTCCGTGCATCAACCGCGCAGCTTCGACAGCTCTCTCCTCCCTCGGAAGGTGGCATCGCGCTTGCCACCTCATCCATTCGCGACGACACGACGTCGTCAATCGCTCGCGCCGTCGCGCGAAGAAGGCCAGGAGAAAAGCAATGGTCACGTCCTATCTGTGGGGTTGGTGGGGTTGGCTCGAGGCACTGTGCGGTCACGGAGACACGGTGATCTGGGGCAACTGACGCTCACGGCTCGCGCGGCACCCCGGCTGGGAGGCGCGCCACGAATCGCGCGCCTCGACCAGGCCCTTCGCTCTCCGCCGTCACGGTTCCTCCGTGTGATTCCACGAGGTGACGCACGATCGCCAGACCCACACCGACGCCCCGATACGGACGGGTCGTTGATCCGTCGGCCTGCCGGAACCGTTCGAAGATGACGGCCAAGGCGTTGGGATCGATCCCGCGGCCGTTGTCAGCGACCTCGACCTTGACGAACGGAAGCTCCATCGTCACCGACACGTGGATGCGCCCCCGGGCCTCGGTGAACTTCACGGCATTCGACAGCAGGTGCCAGAAGACCTGACGCAGTCGCGCCGGGTCGGCGTGCACCACCAGCGGCCGCTCGGGAGCCTCGGAAGAAAACTCGATCGACTTCAAGTCGAGGCTCGGACGCACGGCGTCCACCGCTGCTTCCAGCACGGCGA
>Ga0111538_10009195_pt1 | contig 13207 bp, 10 predicted proteins | sample SoiMethybrSBSTD1_FD_79669 | JGI IMG/M metagenome (GOLD analysis project Ga0111538, IMG submission 79669) | Bulk soil microbial communities from a Populus tree surrounding site in Tennessee, USA - Soil MetaG P. TD hybrid SBSTD1 (version 2)... | ecosystem: Environmental > Terrestrial > Soil >...
CGGTGCGAGAAGGAAGGGCGTCGGTTCGAGGACGGGCTGGGACTCCTTCTCCACCAGGGGGCGCTGTCGTTCGAGTTCTGGACCGGTCGTGAGGCTCCACGGGAAGCCATGAGGGAGGCGCTTCGAGCGGCATCCCGGAGCCGCTGACGGGGGTGAGGGGATGTGGAAGGCGTGGGGTCGGGATCTCGCGGACGCGATTCTCGACCGTCGGTGTCCCGGATGCGCGGATCGCCCGCCGCGCGATCGTGAGGTCTGCGACGCCTGCGACGCGCGCGTCGAGAGGACCGGGATCGCGCTCTGTCTCGCGTGCCTGCGTGGCGACCCGCCCGGCCCCTCGAGCGGGCGGGGATGTCCGCGCCACGGATCGACGCGCCTCGTGCTGGCCGGCCCTCCCTACGATCCCACCCTCGAGCGCATCCTCCGCGCGTTCAAGTACGAGGGAGCCACACGGCTCGCCTCCTGGATCGCCGAGCTCATCCCGGAGCCGCCGGCGCGCGGGCTCTCCACGTGGCGCGAGATGATCCTCGTCCCCGTTCCGCTCCATCCGGCGAAGCGCGCCGCGCGCGGCTTCGATCAGGCACTCCTCCTCGCGGCGCTCGTATCGAAGCGGTGGGGTATTCCGGTGGTGCCTGCGCTCGAGCGGATTCGGGAACATCCCGCGCAGGCCACGCTCGACGCCGCGCGCCGTCGCGTCAACGTCCGTGGGGCGTTCCGATGTACGGACCCACGTGCCGTGGAGGGACGTCCGGTTCTCCTCCTGGACGACGTCGTCACCACCGGGAGTACGATGCTCGAGGCGGCGGCCCCGCTCGAGGGCGCCCGGGCGGCCTGGATCCTGGGTCTCGCCGCGGCCCGGGGGGGCGATCCCGAAGCGCCCGAACCCAAGGCAGCGGGAGCGGTTGCGGGCGAAACGGCGCTATGGTAAGGTCGCAGGCTTCGCGAGGAACGCCCACGAGGTCCCTCGGAAGCTCGTAACCGATTCTCAACATTCGAGATTTGCCCCGATGGCCCGTCCACGGAGGAGATCAATGGACAAGCTGCGTCTGTTGGATGAAGCGTACCTGCCGCTCGTGACCAAGCCGAGCCGGTACACGGGAAGCTTCCTCCACGCCGCGCACAAGGATCCGTCCGAGGCCAAGGTCCGGCTCCTCTTGTGCTTTCCGGATCTCTACGAGATCGGGATGTCGTATCTCGGCTTGAAGATCCTGTACCACATCGTGAACGGCCGTCCCGATGGCGCGGCCGAGCTCTGCTTCACGCCGTGGGGCGACATGGAGCGGCTCATGCGCGCCGAGGGGATCCCCCTCTACTCGCTCGAGTCGCGCACGCCCGCGCGCCAGTTCGACATGATCGGCTTCTCGCTCCAGTACGAGCTCTCGTACACGAACGTGCTCACGATGATCGACCTCGCCCAGATGCCGCTCCGCACGAAGGACCGGCGCGAGGACGACCCGATCCTGATCGCGGGCGGACTCTGCACGATCAACCCGGAACCCCTGGCGCCCTTCATCGACGGCTTCGTGATCGGAGACGGCGAGGAGGTCATCCAGGAGCTGTGCGACCTCATGGTCGAGCGCCGGGAGACCGGGATGTCGCGCGCGGAAACGCTCCGGCGGATGGGCGCCATCGAAGGGGTCTACGTGCCCGCGCTCTACGACGAGGTCGACAATGGATTCGGCTTCGTCTCGCGCGAGCCGGGGGCGGACGCCCCGGCGTCGAAGCCGCGGTTCCGCTACGTCGCGTCGCTCTTGCCCGAGTACTACCCGGAGCGGCCGCTCATCTCGCCGACCGAGATCACGCACGACCGCCTCGGCGTGGAAGTGATGCGGGGCTGCACGCGCGGCTGCCGCTTCTGCCTCGCCGGCTACATGAACCGCCCCCTTCGCGAGAAGCGGGCCGACGAGGTGGTGAAGGAAGTGCAGTGCGGCATCGTGCACGCGGGATGGGACGAGGTCTCGCTCCTCTCGCTCTCGACCACCGACTACAAGCAGCTCCCGGTCGTGCTCCACGAGCTCGACCGCTTCACCAACGAGCTCGGCGTATCGCTTTCGCTGCCCTCGACCCGCGTCGGGACGCTCGCGCCGTCCGTGGCGGACAAGATCGGCCAAGGGCGGAAGGGGAGCATCACGTTCGCGCCCGAGGCGGGCACGCAGCGGATGCGGGACGTGATCAACAAGGGGATCGACGAGGCGGAGCTCGAGTACTCGGTGAAGCTCGCCCGCGACCAGGGATGGGGCGGCATCAAGTTCTACTTCATGATCGGCCTTCCCACGGAGACCATCGCAGACGTGGACGGCATCGCCGAGACGCTCCGGAAGTCGCTGGAGTGGGCGAAGGGCGGGAACAAGCGCATGCACTTCAACGTGGGCATCTCGCCTCACGTTCCGAAGCCGCACACGCCCTTCCAGTGGGAAGTGCAGGACGACATGGAGACGCTCTGGCGCAAGATCGACCGGCTCAAGATCGGCTTCCGCGGCATGAACAACGTCCGGCTCAAGTGGCGCGATCCGAAGACCGCGTTCCTCGAGGGCGTCTTCGCGCGCGGCGACGTGCGCACGGCCGACGCGCTCGAAGCGGCGTGGAAGCTCGGCGCACGCTTCGACGGCTGGTCCGAGTGCTTCGATTTCGATCTCTGGATGCGAGCGTTCGAGGAGATCGGGATGGATCCGTCGATCTATCTCCGGCCGCGGGATCTCGACGAGCGGCTTCCGTGGGATCACATCCGGACGCCGGTGGTGAAGAAGTTCCTCGTGACGGAGCGGCAGAAGGCGTACGCCGCGGCGCTCACGCCCGACTGCCGGGACCACGCTTGCTACCGCTGCGGCGCTCCCTGCTTCACGCCGAAGGCGCGCGACGGGCGGGGCCTCTCGCTCCAGCTCGCGCCGGGACAGGGATCGGTGCCCGCGTCGCTCGATTTCAGCGTGCCGCCGGAGGTCACGACGGCTCAGATCCAGGAGCGCATCCAGGAGCTCACGAAGAAGCCGATCGAGACGCTCCGCGCGCCGGCTGCCACGGAGCCCGCGGCGGCGAACGGAAAGGCAAACGACGCGAACGGGCACGCCACGAATGGCGCGAATGGCAAGGCGAACGGCGCGAATGGCAAGGCGGACGGCGAGCGTGCCTACGGACGCCGGCGCCGCGTATGGCCGACCGTGGGCCGCGGCCCGCAGGCGTCACGCTACCGCGTGGCGTACGAGAAGCAGGGGGACGGCCGGTTCACGTCCCATCTCGATCTGGTACGGATCTTCGACCGCGCGATCCGCGTAGCGAAGATCCCGATCGCATACACGCAAGGCTTCAACCGGCACGCCAAGATCGCATACGGCCCGCCGCTCTCGCTCGGCGCGACGAGCGCCGCCGAGTACTTCGATCTGGATCTGGCGCAGGCCTGCCCGTGGTCCACCATCGCCGCGATGAACGAGATCCTCCCGGAGGGCCTTCGCATCCTCGAGGGGCGGCCGTTCACCAAGACGTCCGACTCGCTCATGGCGGCCATCGGACGCGCCGACTATCGGGTTCGGTTCACGCCGTACCTGATGGAGGTGCTCACGCGCGGAGAGGACGTGCACCGGGTAAGGGCGGAGCTCGTGCAGTCGATCGCGTCGTTCACGGCATCCGGCGACTGGCCGGTCGCCAAGCAGAGTCATGGTCAGAAGGGCAAGACGGTCAACGCGCGTCTCGCGGTGGTGGACGTGGCGCTGGATCCCGAGGCGGGGCCGCTGGGCGTCCGCGTCGCCTCGCGGCTCCAGGCGACCGGGTATCTCCGTCCGGATCTCCTCGTGCGGAGCTTCCTGCCCTCGTTCGATTTCGACCCCCGCCTCCTCCTCGTGCATCGCGACGCGATGTGGGTGGAGCGCGGTGGCGTCCTCCGTACTCCCCTCGAGGCACTCGAGGACTCGACATTCTGGCGGGCGGTCCCCGTCGATTCGGTGGACCCGGCCCCGGCGGACCCCGCTTGGGAGGTTGATGCGTAGAGAGATCATCATCAATGCGAGCGTGAGTGAGACAAGGATCGCGCTCCTCGAAGACAAAGAGCTGGTGGAGATCCTGGTCGAGCGGCCCGAGGCCGTTCGCCGGGTCGGCGACATCTACAAGGGGCGCGTGAACGCGGTATTGCCGGGCATGCAGGCCGCGTTCGTGGATCTGGGTCTCGAGAAGAGCGCGTTCCTCCATGCCTCGGATCTGATGCCCGACTCGGACCTCGACGAGATGTTCGACGAGGACGAGGACGGGGAGGATCGCAAGCGCGGCGGGGGACGGGGCCGGCGCGACGAGGCTCCGCCTCGGATCGAGGATGCGCTCAAGAAGGGCCAGGAGATCCTGGTCCAGATCACGAAGGAGCCGATCGGCACGAAGGGGCCCCGGGTCACGACCCAGGTGTCGCTCGCGGGCCGGTTCCTCGTGTACATGCCGGACCACGAGCACGTGGGCGTGTCGCGGAAGATCGAGGACCGCGCCGAGCGCACGAGGCTGAAGCAGCTGCTCCGGGAGCTCAGGCCCAAGGGGGCTGGGGTCATCGTCCGAACCGTCGGGGCGGAACAGGGACGGAAGGAGTTCCAGGGCGACGTCAAGTATCTCGAGCAGATGTGGGAGAAGATCGAGAAGCAGGGGGAGCGCTCGCGGGCGCCCGCGCTCCTCCATCAGGAGATGGAGTTCACGACCGGGCTGATCCGGGACATCTTCACGGAGGACGTGGCCCAGCTCGTCATCGATTCGAAGGAAGAGCACAAGCAGATCCTGCGATACCTCTCGACCTACGCGCCGGAGCTCAAGCCTCGCGTGAAGCAGTATCGCGGCGAGGCGCCGATCTTCGATCACTTCGGAATCGAGGGCGAGATCGAGAAGGCGATGGAGCGGAAGGTCTGGCTGAAGAAGGGCGGCTACATCACCATCGACCAGACCGAGGCGCTCGTCGCGGTCGACGTGAACACCGGACGGTTCACGGGGAAGCGGAGCCAGGAAGAGACGATCTTGAAGACGAATCTCGAGGCGGCCGAGGAGATCGCGCGGCAGCTTAGGCTCCGGGACCTGGGCGGCATCATCGTCCTCGACTTCATCGACATGGAGGAGGAGGCGAACAAGAAGGCGGTGCTCGACACGCTACGGAACCGGCTGAAGCGGGACCGTTCGCGGACCAAGGCGTTCGCGGTGAGCGAGCTCGGACTGATCGAGATGACGCGGCAGCGGCAGCGGCCGAGCCTCGCCAACTATTTCACGGAGAATTGCGCCGCGTGCGAGGGGGCCGGGCGGGTGCTCTCGCTCTCGTCCGCGACGCTCAAGATCGAGCGGATGCTGCGCCGCGTGGGTCAGCGCTCGAAGGAGCGGCAGCTCCTCCTCCGGGTGCATCCGGACGTCGCGATCCACCTGGTCGAGCAGAACGCGGACCGCCTGGAGCGGCTCGAGAAGCAGTACCGGTTCCGGGTGGAGATCCGGGACGATCCGTCGCTTAGGCGGGATGAGATCCGTCTCTTCCGCGGCAAGACGTTCGAGGAGATCACCAAACAGTACGAACACTGAACCCGGCGCGCGTGGCGCCGGCCACGAAGCACGAACGAAAGGATCGCGGTCTATGAGTGCTCGCTATGCCGTCATCGAAGCCCAGGGTCTCCAGTTCCGGGTCTCCCCGGACGAGGAGCACATCCTGCCCCACTTAGGAGCCGAGGAAGGGCGCGAGCTCACGTTCGATCGGGTGCTCCTGATCGGAGGCGAGGGGGGCGTCACGCTGGGCCGCCCGCTGGTCGAGGGGGCGTCCGTCAAGGCGAAGGTCCTCGGCACGGAGCGCGGTCCCAAGATCACCGTCGGTGTGTACAAGCGGCGCAAGAAGTATCGGCGCAAGATCGGATACCGGGATACGCTGACGCGGGTCCGGATCCTGGACATCGTCGTCTAGCGGAAGGAGCGAAGTCGAAATGGCGCACAAGAAAGGTGTATCGAGCTCGAAGAACGGACGCGACTCCGCGTCGCAGCGGCTGGGCGTGAAGCGTTTCGGCGGCGAGCGGGTCACGGCCGGCAGCATTATCGTGCGGCAGCGTGGCACGGCGGTCGCGCCGGGCCTCAACGTGGGCCGGGGCAAGGACGACACGCTGTTCGCGCTCAAGGACGGCGTCGTGGTGTTCCGCCGCCGCGGCAAGAGCAAGATGTCGGTCTCCATCGACCCCGCGCCGCGCGCGACCGAGGCGGCTCATGCCTAAGATCACCGTCGTCGGCGCGGGCAACGTCGGCGCGTCCTGCGCGATCTACGCCGCCGAGGCGGAGCTGGGGGACGTCGTCCTCATCGACATCCTCGAAGGCGTGGCCAAGGGGAAGGCGCTCGACCTCCTCGAAGCGGGACCGGTGCGCGGCTACGACGCGTACGTCGAGGGGAGCGGCGACCTTCGCGCGATGTCGGGCAGCGACCTCGTCATCGTGACGGCGGGGCTTCCCCGGAAGCCCGGCATGTCGCGGCAGGATCTCCTCAAGGCGAACGCCGACATCGTGCGCGGCGTGGCCGAGGCGATCAAGCAGCACGCGCCGAAGGCATTCGTGATCCTGGTCACCAATCCGCTCGACGTCATGGCGTACCTCACCTACCGGATCACCGGCTTCCCGCGCGAGCGCGTCATGGGGATGGCGGGCGTGCTCGACTCGTCGCGATTCCGGACGTTCCTGGCCGAGGAGATCGGCGTGTCCGTCGAGGACGTGCAGGCGATGGTCCTGGGCGGCCACGGCGACACCATGGTTCCGATCCTCGATTACGCCACCGTCTCGGGCATTCCGGTCCGGAACTTCATCAAGCCGGAGCGGCTCGCCGAGATCGTCCAGAGGACGCGCGACGGCGGCGCCGAGATCGTGAAGCTCCTCCAGACGGGCAGCGCCTTCTACGCGCCGGCTTCGTCCGCGGTCCAGATGGCGGAGTCGATCCTGCGCGACAAGAAGAGGCTCCTTCCGGCCGCCGCGTACCTGCAAGGCGAGTACGGGATGAACGACCTCTATCTCGGCGTCCCCGTGATCCTGGGATCGAAGGGCGTGGAGAAGATCGTGGAGCTGAAGCTCGACGCGGCGGATCAGGCGGCGCTCGCCAAGTCGGCGGACGATGTGAAGAAGGGCATCGTGGATCTGGCTCTGGAGCCGGTCGCTCGGTAAACGAATCGAGGCTCGCGCTCCGCTCGGGGCGCGAGCACCCGAGGCTCGCAGGACATGTTCCTGGGACACATCGCGGTCGGTTTCGCCGGGAAGCGAGTGGCGCCGCGGACATCGCTCGGCACGCTCCTCCTGGCACCTCTCTTCCTGGACGTGCTCTGGCCGGTCTTCCTCGCCCTGGGGATCGAGCGCGCGCGGATCACCCCCGGCATCACGGTCGTCACGCCGCTCGACTTCGTCTCCTATCCCTGGACCCACAGCCTCGCGATGGCGATCGTCTGGTCGGCCCTCTTCGCGCTCGCGTACCGGTCGCTCCGAGGCTCTCCCAGGGCCGCGGTCTGGCTCGCGATCGCCGTGGCGAGCCACTGGATCTTCGACCTCGTCGTCCATCGTCCCGATCTCCAGCTCGCCCCCGGCATCGAGACGCGCGTCGGCCTCGGCGTCTGGAATCACCGGTTTGCCACCGCCGTCGTGGAGCTGGGCCTCTTCACACTCGGCCTTGGCCTTTGGCTCCGATCCTACCGTCCCCGTGGAGCGCAGGGGTGGATCGCCTTCACGTCGCTCGTCCTCTTCCTGCTCTTGCTCTTCGCCGACGTCGTGAACGGTGCGCCGCCACCGAGCATGAAGGCGGTGATCGCCTCGGCATTCGGTCTCTACATCCTCATTCCCTGGGTGATCTGGCTCGACCGGCACTCGCGTGCGGTCGCACCGGGCGCGCGCCTCGAGGGGTCCCGGTGAGGAGACGCGCCTGACCCAGTCCGGACGAACCGCGATTCCGACCGGCACCCGCCTCGGCCCCTACGAAATCGTCGCTCCGCTTGGAGCCGGGGGCATGGGGGACGTCTATCGCGCGCGCGACACCCGGCTCGGCCGGGACGTCGCGCTCAAGACGCTTCCGCCCGAGTTCGCGTCCGATCCCGAGCGCCTGACGCGCTTCAATCTCGAAGCGCGCGCGGTGGGAGCGCTGAGCGACCCGCACATCGTCACGATCTATGATGTCGGCGTGCACGAAGGGACTCCGTTCGTCGTGTTCGAGCTGGTGGACGGGGACACACTCCGGAAGCGACTCGAGCGCGGCGCGCTCCCGGTGGCGACCGCGCTCGACATCGCGACCCAGGTCGCGCGCGGGCTCGCCTCGGCGCACGAGCGGGGCATCGTGCACCGGGATCTCAAGCCCGAGAACATCGTTGTTGGGCGCGGTGGGCGAGTGAAGATCCTCGACTTCGGCCTCGCGAAGCGGATGGACGGCGACGACGGACTCGAGCACGGCATGACCGCGACGGCGGGCCCCGCGCTCACGAGGGAGGGGTCCGTGTACGGCACGATGGGGTACATGGCCCCCGAGCAGATCCGCGGGCAGGCCGTCGATCCCCGCACGGACCTTTTCGCGCTCGGCGCGATTCTCCACGAGATGCTGTCGGGACAACGGGCGTTTCGCGGCGCGACGCCGGCGGACGTCCAGAGCGCGATCCTCTCCGTAGAGCCCGAGCCGCTGTCCGATGCGGTGCGCCGCGCGGCCCCCGTGGGACTCGATCGCGTGCTGCGCCGGATGCTCGAGAAGGATCCGGCCGCGAGGCCGCAGCACGCCCGCGACCTCGCGTTCGATCTCGACATGGTGTCCTCGCTCGGAACCGGAGTTGCGGTCGATCCTGACGCCCGGCGCTCGACGAGGAGTCGCTGGCCGATCGTGGCAGGAGGCCTTCTCGCCCTGGGCGGCGTGGCGGCCCTGGCGTGGACCCTGATGCACGGCGTCCCGTCGAGTGCCGGCGTCACCTACAAGCGCGTCACGTTCCGAAGCGGCGTCGTCCACAACGCCCGCTTCACACCGGACGGCAGCGCGATCGTCTACAGCGCGGAGTGGGACGGCGACTCCTCCGATGTGTACACGGCCCAGGTCGGCTCCCCCGATGCGCGATCTCTGGGACTACGAAACGCCTCCCTCCTCGCGACCTCGAGCCAGGGGGAGTTGGCGGTCGCGATCCACTCCTCCCGTCGACCTCATCTGCTCCGGACGGGAATGCTCGCGCGTGTCTCCCTCGCAGGAGGTGCGCCGCGCGCCGTCGTGGACAGTGTGGAAGCCGCGGACTGGGCGCGCGACGGCACGCTGGCCGTCGTGATCTCGTCCGGAGGTCGGTTCCGGCTCGAGTGTCCTCCCGGCCATGTGCTACGAGAGACGCCGGGTTGGCTGAGCCGCGCGCGCGTGTCCCCGGACGGAAAGTGGATCGCGTTCTTCGATCACGAGGTCTTTCCGGACGATCGCGGCGCCCTCGTGGTCGCGGATCGCGAAGGGCGGTCGAAGGTCCTCGCACCCTCCTTCGCAAGCTGTCAGGGCATCGCGTGGCGCCCGGACGGCAAGGAGGTCTGGTTCTCGGCCGCGACGGCGGGAACGGGGGCCGAGCTCTATGCCGCCACGCTCGATGGCCGTGTGCGTCGCGTCGCGACGAGCCCGGGCGGGATGCGCATCACCGACGTCGCGCCGGATGGCACGGTTCTCTTCGTCCGTGATGCGCATCGTGCCGAGCTTCACGGCCTGGCCCCGGGTACGACTGAGGAACGGGACCTGTCGTGGGGCGATTGGTCGGTGCTCTCCGACATGAGCGCGGACGGAAAGACCGTGCTCTTCTCGGAGCAGGGAGACGCCGTCGCGGCGGACTACACCATCTGCACTCGCGGAACGGACGGATCTCCCGTGGTGAAGCTAGGGCATGGCGTCCCCTTCGCCCTGTCACCGGACGGGCGCTACGCCCTGGTCTCCTTCCGTCTCGGAACGCCGACGGAGCTCGGGCTCTTGCCCACAGGTGCGGGGGAATCGAAGCGCCTGCCGTCGGGTCCGATTCGGACTCACTATCAGGCGGCCTGGTTTCCGGATGGGCAGCGGTTCTTCACCATCGGCGCGGACTCCACGGGACACGTGGCCGGCTATGTCCAGGACATTGCCGGAGGGCAGCCCCGGATGTTCCTTGCCACCATTCGCTCCACCGCTGGAGGCGCCAATGTGACACCGGACGGCCGATATGCCGTCATCTCTCCCTTGAGCCAGATTTATCCGCTCAGCGGGGCGCCTCCGCGGCCCATTCCAGGGATTCGTTCTGACGAGCGGCTCTTCTGTGCTGGCTTCAGTCGGGACGGACGGGAGATCTATGCGGTTCCCCTCGGCGCGGCGAGCCTCCGAGTCGAGGCCATCGATCTCGAAACCGGAGCCAGGCGACTCGTTCGAGCCATGCTTCCCAATAATCCGGCAGGAGTCCTCGGCTCGAACCAGGCCGTGATCACCTCCGACGGCAAGGCATATGTCTACGTGCTCGACCGAAATCTCTCCGAGCTCTACGTGGCGAAGGGGCTGCGATAAACCGTTGCCGCACGCTTGACGGCCCCGGCACCCGTTGATAGCATGGCTCGTGCCCCGTCCGCAGACCGCCTCCGCGGATCGCGAGGGCCTCTCGCGGTCCACCCTAGGCGCCGTGGCCATCATCCCGGCGCGACTCCAGTCCACCCGTCTCCCTGAAAAGGCCTTACAGGACCTCGGCGGCGCTCCTCTGATCCTCCGCGTGCTCGAGCGCGTGCGCGAGGCGTCGTGCCTGCGGGACGTGTGGGTGGCGACGGACAGCGAGCGGATCGCGGAGGCCGTGCGCGGCGCGGGAGGACAGGCTCTCATGACGCGCGCGGATCATGCTTCGGGGCTCGACCGCGTGGCCGAGGCGGTGCGGATCCTCTCGGATGCTCCCACGTCGGATTCCGACTCGGTCTTCGTGAACGTGCAAGGGGACGAGCCGTTCGTGAGCCCCGCGGGGCTCGATCATCTCGTCCGGCTCTTCGAGAGCCCGGACGTCGTGATGGGCACACTCGCGGCGCCCTTTCCGGGGTGGGCGTCTCCGGAGGATCCGAACAAGGTGAAGCTCGTGCGCGATGGCGCGAACCGCGCACTCTACTTCTCGCGCTCGCCGATTCCCTCGGGGGTGGACCCGGGCGCGCCGCGGCTCCTTCACGTCGGCGTCTACGCGTACCGCAGGCGCACGCTCCTCGAGCTCGCACGCATGGAGCCGGCGCCGCTCGAGCGGGCCGAACGCCTCGAGCAGCTCCGTGCGCTCTACAATGGAATTCCGATCCACGTCGCCGTGGGCGACTACGAATCCGTGGGAATCGATACGCCCGAGGATCTGGACCGCGCTCGGGCCCTCTGGGGGGAAGGGAGGTCGCGATCATGACCAAGTTCGTGTTCGTCACGGGCGGTGTCGTCTCGTCGCTCGGAAAGGGAATCGCCGCGTCCGCCATCGGCTCTCTGTTGAAGAGCCGGGGGCTCTCGGTCACGCTCCAGAAGTTCGATCCCTACCTGAACGTGGATCCCGGGACGATGAGTCCCTATCAGCATGGCGAGGTCTTCGTGACCGACGACGGCGCCGAGACCGACCTCGACGTCGGCCACTACGAGCGCTTCCTCGGCGTCTCGATGGGACGCCAGAACAACGTCACCGCGGGCCAGATCTACGACACGATCATCCAGAAGGAGCGCCGCGGCGACTACCTCGGCCGCACGGTGCAGGTGATTCCGCACGTCACGGACGAGATCAAGTCGCGCATGCTCGCCTTGACGCGCGGGAAGAAGCCCGTGGACGTGGCGATCGTCGAGATCGGCGGCACGGTGGGCGACATCGAAAGCCTCCCGTTCCTCGAAGCCATCCGCCAGCTCCGGCTCGAGCTCTCCACCGTGAACACGCTCTTCATTCACGTGACCCTGGTGCCGCATCTGGGCGCCGCGCGGGAGATCAAGACCAAGCCGACGCAGCACTCCGTGAAGGAGCTCCGCGCGATCGGCATCCAGCCCGACATCCTCCTCGCCCGCTCCGAGGTGCCGATTCCGCAGGAGGTGAAGGAGAAGATCGGGCTCTTCTGCAACGTGCCGACACAGGCCGTGATCGAGGCGATCGACGTCGCGTCGATCTACGAGGTCCCGCTCATGTTCCATCGGGGGGGCCTCGACGACCTCGTCGTCTCCATGCTCCGTCTCGACGCGGGCCCCGCGGATCTCTCGGCGTGGCAGCGCTACCAGGAGCGCGTCAAGGCGGCGCGCGAATCGGTCACGATCTCCGTCGTAGGCAAGTACACGCATCTCAGGGACGCGTACAAGAGCATCTCGGAGGCGATCACGCACGGCGGCGCTGCCAACGGCGTGTCGGTGAAGATCGACTGGGTCGACTCCGAGCGGATCGAGATGGACGGTCCCGACGCGCTCCTCGGGTCGTCGCACGGCATCCTGATCCCGGGGGGCTTCGGCGATCGTGGCACGCAGGGGATGGTTCTCGCCGCTCGCTACGCGCGGGAGCGACGGGTGCCGTTCTTCGGCATCTGCCTCGGCATGCAGTGCGCCGTGATCGAGATGGCCCGCGATCTCGCGGGACTCGACGGAGCGGACTCCTCGGAGTTCGATCCCGAGACGCCGCATCCGGTGATCGCGCTCCTCGAGTCGCAGCACGGCGTCACCAAGAAGGGGGGCACGATGCGCCTCGGCGCCTACCGGTGCGTCGTCGCGCCGGGAAGCCGCGCGTCCGAAGCGTACGGCGCGGGCGAGGTGTCCGAGCGGCACCGGCACCGGTTCGAGTTCAACAACGACTACCAGGCCCCCCTCGAGGCGAAGGGCATGCGCGTGACCGGCCTCTACCCGGAGCTCTCCCTCGTCGAGATCGTGGAGCTGCCCGACCACCCCTGGTTCGTCGGCGTGCAGTTCCATCCGGAGCTCAGGTCCCGTCCCGATCAGCCGCACCCGCTCTTCCAGGGCTTCATCCGCGCGGCGAACGAGGAGCGCGGCAAGAGGACCGGCGCCTCAGACTCGCGCGCGGGCGCGGCGCGGAACTGACGTGCGATTCGCCCCTCTCGCGGTCGGATCGGTCCGGATCGAGCCCGGCCGTCTCGCGCTCATCGCGGGTCCATGCGTGCTCGAGGACGACGCCATGTCCGAAGAAGTGGCGCAGGAGGTCAAGAGGATCTCGGTCTCGCTCGGAATGCCCTTCGTCTTCAAGGCTTCGTTCGCCAAGGCCAACCGCTCGTCGCGGGAGAGCTACCGTGGCCCCGGCGCCGAGCGCGGCCTTCCATC
>Ga0111538_10009197_pt1 | contig 13206 bp, 15 predicted proteins | sample SoiMethybrSBSTD1_FD_79669 | JGI IMG/M metagenome (GOLD analysis project Ga0111538, IMG submission 79669) | Bulk soil microbial communities from a Populus tree surrounding site in Tennessee, USA - Soil MetaG P. TD hybrid SBSTD1 (version 2)... | ecosystem: Environmental > Terrestrial > Soil >...
TCACCTTCAGCGCCGAAGACGGCGCTCGATCACTCGTCATCCTTGTCGGTGTCCGCGGAGCCACGCTACGAGCTCGTCGACGACCGTCTCCACCGCGGTCGATCCGTGCGCCCCCTTGGTTGCCACGAGCTTCGCCTTGTCCGCCATTTTGGCCGCGGCCAGGATCTCCTCGTTCCCGCGAGGGTCGACGAGGGCATCGTCAGCGCCTTGAACCAGGAGCAGCGGCGCGTCGATGGCGGCAGCGTTCTTCAGGCAGGCGGTCATCACCTCTCTCTGCGCGAGCAGGTAGCGCATGCTGAAATAGCGCACTACCAGCGGATCGTGCTGCATGCGGAGTGCCTCCTCGCGATCGGCAGGGTTCTTTACGGCCGAGGGGTTGCCATTCATGTCCACGGTGAGCACCGACCGCCGGAACACGGCATTGAACGCGAAGGCCACGTAGTCACCCAGTGATGGCCCCATGCCCTCGCCGTAGGTCATCTTGTATGCCGGGTTGACCAAGATCAGTCCTGCGAGTGGAGTCTTTGCGTTCGCCGCTACGTGCAGTGCCAGCGTGGCCCCAGCACTGTGGCCCATGAGGAAGACGGTTTTCCCCGCAAAGGTTGTCTGCACTCGCTCGAGGCCCAACTGAAGGTCATCGAGGATCAGGTTGTAATCGTCGATGTCACCTCGCACGCCGTCCGAGAAGCCCGCACCTCGCGGGTGCAGGACGACGGTCGCAATGCCTGATGCGTGCAACACCTCCGTGAACTTGGGATATGGCTCCGTCGCGCCGATCTCGGGGCCGAGCACGAAGTAGACCACGCCCCATGGCTCGCCCGTCGGAACCTTGGCCGAGAGATAGAGCCGCACGCCGCGAGCGCCCTGAACCCAGCTGTAACCGTCTTGCGGCGGCTCGATTGGAGGCCGGGTCAGCCGCTCGTACGACATCGCGATACCGAGAAAGTGATCTTCTTTCGCGATCGGGCGCGGCGGTCCCGCGGTGGCACGGGTGAGCTCACTTCAGCTCGCGTAGATCGACGAACTTGACCGGAACGTTCCCCGCGCCTCCGGCGAATTCGTTACCGCGAACGAGCGCACGCAGCACATCCATCGGCGTCAGGATGCCGACGACCGAGCCCTCATCGCTCACGACGATCGCGCGATGGATGTCTTCAGCAATCATGAGCCTGACGGCATTGAGCACCGAATCGTCGGCGCGGACCGCATAGACGACGCGGGTCATGACGTCCTTCACCGTCCTGGTGACTCCGGCGGCTTCACCGACGTCCCGTCCCCTCGGGTCGGCTAGATCCGCCTTGCTCGCGATGCCGACGAGGCGGCCCCGCGGGTCGAGAACAGGCGCGCCGCTGATCGATTTCGCATGTAGGACTCCCCATGCATCGTCGATCCTTTGCGTGGTCTCCAAGAAGGTGACCTGCGTCGTCATGATGTCCGTGATCCGCATGCCTTCGGCCAGCAGGGGTATTCCGACTTTCAACATCGCCTTTTCCCTCGGATGGTTGGGAGCTCTTGGCCAATGCAGCAATTTGCAAGCCATCGCGGTATTTTGTCTGCCTCCCTTCGCCGGACCTTTGCAGCGCCGGAACGGCGACGGAAGGGAACAGGCCGCGGCGCTTGGGAGAGCAGCTCGTGACGAATATCCTGCGCATCGAGGCGCAAACTCAGCGCGTCGAGACCTCACCCTCGGGCAAGTTCGCTTCGTAGCGACGAACGGTACGGGGTGACGAGCAACTGCGCAGCGAGGGCACGGCCCTTGCTGCCTCTCTCCAGCATGACGCACCTTGGACTGGCGCACGCTGACGGGCATCGAGGACGGGCGAAGGATGCAGCTGGCAGGAAGCCACCAGGGAATCGTGAACTGCCTCTGGCGACGCTAAAGACATTGGTCGGCTCGGGCGATCGCATCATGGCGCTTGCCCTGCCCTTCATCGTGATGGGCGTGGCGGCAAACATTCTTTGGCCTATGGCCTTTCGTTTGGGAGCGGGCGACGGCGGTCTCGTCACCGGCATCGTGCTTTTGGTCATAGGTGTTCCGCTCTGGATCACCTCGGCCGTGCAGCTTCTCGTTTACGTGCCGCGAAAGAAGCTCATTACGAGCGGACCGTTCAGGCTGATGCTCCACCCGGTGTATACATCGGTCGCGCTTTTGGTGTGCCCCGGCGTCGGCTTGGTGCTCGATACGTGGCTCGGCCCCGCCCTTGGCGCCGTACTGTACGTGTCCTCGCGCATCTTCGAACGCACAGAGGAGAAGAGTCTGGCCGCTGACTTTCCGAAAGAGTACCCCGCGTATCGCGAACGGGTGATCTTGCCCTGGCTGTAAACATCGGAAGCCGAAGTCGCGACACGATCGATTGAGTTCAACTCATCGCCAAGACTTGGTGCAGGAGCGCCCTACCGGGTCGCGACTTACTTGCCTTGACCGGCCACATACGACACGAAGTCGCTCTCCGTGACGATCCCGACGACCTTCTTCTTGTCGAGAACCGGCAAGCAGCCGATCTTGTGGCGAAGCATCACCGTAGCGGCTTCCGCGAGGGGGGTTTGCGGAGTCGTCGTGTAAGGGTCAGCGACCATCGCTTCCTTCACAGCCAGCGTCGCGAGTGCCTGCGTCTTCGCGTGAGACCCGTAACCGAGCGCACGCAAAAGTCCTCCCAGGAATAGATCGCGTTGACTCAGCACGCCGGCGAGCTCGCCGTCGTCGTGCACGACGATGAGGTGCCGAATGCGTCCGAGTCGCATCACGTCATCGGCGGTCGCCAGGGTGTCATTGCGGTTAATCGTGAAAACGTCCTTGGTCATGATGTCGGCGACACGCAATCCGGGCATCTTCATCTCCCTCGATCGTTCGGCGGACGCGACCCAAGCGGCGCCCGACAGCTCGCGTCAGCTTACAAGGAGGACCCGGTTTCGGCCAAAAGTATCCGAACCTTCGCGCGAGCCCCCAAGCGGCACACGAACGAGATCCGCTGCTACTTGCGCGATCCGGATGGCTATCTGATCGAAAGCGACGCAGGAAGTGCGCTCCTTGCCGCAGCTTCTGCGCCCGGTCTGCTGCGTCTTTCGCTCGGGCGCAGCATTCCTTTGCCCGGGGCCAAAATCCCTCACCGAGGACGAGGCACGAAGTCTGCTGTACCCATCGACATGAGCAAGCCCATCCCCCCTCTCAAGAAGTTCATGACCACCACCCCCCACTCCATTGGCAAAGATCAAACGCTCGAGCGTGCGCACGAGATGATGCGGAGCCATCGCATCCGCCACCTGCCGGTTCTCGAGGGGGGCAAGCTCGTCGGAATTGTCACCGAGCGCGATTTGCACCTCGTGGAGACCCTCCGCGACGTCGATCCGCGTGAAGTCGTCGTCGAGGAAGCGATGTCGACTCACGTCTACGCCGTAGAGCCCGACACCTCGCTCGACGTCGTGGTCGAGGCGATGGCCGAGCACAAATATGGCTCGGCCGTCGCTATCCAAAACGGCAAGGTCGTCGGCATCTTCACCACGAACGACGCATGCCGAGCCTTGGCCGAGCTCCTGCACTCTCGTTTGACCAAATAGCCCCGGTCGGAGGAACGACCTCATGAAGGTCCTCCGACTCGCATCAGCGTTCGTGTTTTTGGAGTGGACGCTACTTGGTGACCGTGATCGTGCTCGATTTGTTGTCGAGCAGGTTCCCGAAGGTGTCGACCGGGAACACGACGCCCTCGATGGTGATCGTGCCGGCCACGATCGCGGAGCGGTTGCGGAACGCGCCGCGCTGGATGGTGATCGTGAACGGGCCGCCGGGGCCGGTGACAGTCTTCGTCTGGGTCGTGTCGCGGCTGACGGAAATGTCTCCGTCGCCGGTGAACGTCAGATCAAGGCCAAGCGACACAGTGCGGTCCGGCTGGTCGAACACCTGCGCGGTCGTGCTCCCCGTCAATCTCGCCGACGTGAGCGGCTGGTTGGGGCCGGTGACGCCGCCCTGGATGAACCCATCGGCCTCGCCGAAGGAGTCACCCGTGCAGCTGTTCGAGAATGAGAACACATTGAGCAGCGTGCCCGTACCGCTGCCGAACGGATTGACGAACGAGCCACCCGACACGAACACGAACGCGGTCGCCGTCCCCTGCGAGGTGTCCGCGCAGGTCACGCTCGTCTCGAGAAACGAGAACAGCGAGACCTGCGTGTTCTTGAACGTAGCCTTCTGAACGGTAACCGCGTGCGCGGTCCCCGAGATTCCGGTGATCGCCGCCGTCACGAGGGAAAGCACTGCTGCTTTGATCCGCATGGTCCACCACCTCCTGTTCGTTCGACCGCTCCATTTAGCCCGCGGTCGGTTGACAGTCGAGGCGTTCGAGCCAGCGCCTGGCGACGCACTCAGGTGGAACACGGAGTCCTTCAGCCTCCGATCGGGATCTCGTCCGTCGATGTTCGTTTACTGATGGTGGCGCACGTTGTGTCCCACACGCCAACTCTTCTCGTCGACGGGCGCCTTCCACCGAAAGAAATCATTTTAATAACAGCGGTCGACCTCCCAGCGACAATAGGCGCCGTGGAGAGCCATATGGGCGCTCGCTAACCGGGCACCCGCGCGCATGTCAATGCACCCTAAGGAGCGAAAGGAGGGAGCCGCATCCGGCCTATGCGAGAATCGTTCAAAAGAACGAAATCGATGGTTTTCATGGCGCGGGCAGGCAAAGAGGCCTATGGTTGTTGCCTGTTGCCCTCCTCGACCATCCTGGCGAGGACACTTTGAGTCAATTGCACGTTGCTGAGGGCGTTACGTGCGGTGCGCATCGACCCTCGCGCGCCGTCTCCGCTCTTAGCGCAAACCAATCCAAAAGCCACTGGCCGCCGGCACCCGAATCGTGAAGGGACCCGAGCCGATCGCGTCAACGCCCGCCATCATGACCCATCCCATTCAAAGCTTGCGCAAACGCGACCCGCGCGAATCCGCAGTTCGTAGCATCGTCGACGTTGCGCGCGAAGTTCGAATCCACTTGCACGACGAAAAGGTCATCTTCGGCAGCGTCGCACGGGCCGCCGAACGCTGCGATGACGGTTCGTTCCACATCCGTCCTTGGGGCATGAAGCAATCGATCGAGATTCGCTTCGACGACGTCACGTTGGCTACCCCGGTAAAGCAAATGGGTTGGGACCAACACCGCGCGATCGCGAGGGCGCAGCAGGCAGGCCTTTTTGCGACCATCCGAAGGACGGGCAAATGAAGCTCGCCAGACTCGCAGGCTATCGTGGCATTCAGGCGCGCGCGTCCGCTGCTTGGCACATGGCGCGCGGACGGTGAGATCGAGCACGTTCAGGTTGGCGTCAGGAGCGGCCCCACCATGAACGGTTCAGGGGCACTGCGCTTTCGCCGCGAAGGCCGGAACGAGCCGCTGCTTCCACGGTCGCCGCAACCGTCGGAAACCATGACTTCCACGTGTCCCGGTCGCCTTCCTGAAAGGGGCCGAACAGAATGCCGCGTCCTCTCAGGTCGACCAATCGAGCGCGTAGAATGGGCGGGTCGAGATCGAGGAGGCGCGCCATGTCGGCCTCGCTGCAAATGGGTGGACCCACGACCAACTCGAATAGGCGACGGATCGTGGCGCTCATGGCTATCGCTTAAATCGAGGCCGCCCGAAAAGCCAATCGATACTCGGCATGCCAGTGCCACGATTTTTTGCATGTCGGGGCCGCTGCCGCTCCTGCCGCGTGCCGCGGTCGGTGATGCGGAGGGGCAGTGAAGCTACCTGGGATCGACGCCAATCTTCTCGCTCCGCTCGATGAGCTCTTGCGCGAAAAGAGCGTGACCCGTGCGGCGAGACGACTGGGCGTCGGGCAGCCGGCCGTCAGTCACGCGCTCGCGCGATTGCGAATGCACTTCAACGACGAGTTGCTCGTACTGCAGGGGCGCCACTACGTTTTGACTGACAAGGCCGTCACGCTGGCGCGAGCGGTCAGCTGCGCGACCCGAGCCCTGACCGATGTATTCGAAGATGTGCCCAGCTTCGACGCTACAACGTCATCGCATCGCTTCGTCGTCGCCTGCTCCGATATCTTGGGTGTGCTCGTCGTTCCCGAGCTTGTCCGCACGTTGCAGCGTGAGGCTGAGCACATCGAAATCGAGCTGCGCGCCATCTCGGCAACGTCCGCCGAGTCGATCCTTGGCGGCGGCGTAGACCTTGCGCTGGGCGTCTTCGAAAACGTTCCGCCTACGCTCAATCAGCAGCTTCTTTACGAGGATCCAGCCGTCTGTATGGTCCGTGCGAGTCATGCACGCGTTGGCAAGACCCTGACGCTGGAGACTTACGGTGCACTGCCGCATCTCGAAGTCGCCCCGATAGGCACGACGACTTCGGGCTTGCATGTCGATCGAGCGCTCGCCGCTATCGGCAAGCGCCGGAATGTCACCTTGCGAGTGCCGTATTTTTTACTCGCACCCGCGATACTCGAGAATACAGACCACGTGCTGACCCTTTCCTCGAGCGCGGCCGAAATTCTCGTCAAAAGGGGACGCTTGCGCCTGGTCGCTCCCCCGATTGACCTCCCGGCGCAACGGCATTCCCAGATATGGGATAACCGCCGCAATGACGATGAAGCGCACGTCTGGCTCCGTCAACGCATCGCTCGCATCTGCCAGCGCCGAGAAACAGCGCTGCACCGAGGCTAGCGACCCAGCGCTCGCCGCTGCGCGGGCGGTGGCGGGTGACGATGCGCGTGAGCGATTCGCATCGGTCGAACGGCCCTATTCGCTCTTTCGCGTACGTTTTCGCTCTTTCGCGTACGTTGGGGACTCTTCGATTGGCTATCCCACGGTGAACCTGTCATACTGCGTGATTGCTGATCGAGGGCGCGCTGCGCGCGCATCGATGTCGTTGTCCCGCTCCCTCCAGGGGCAGGCGCTTGCCGTCGGATCGCTTTCCGGCGCCGGCTAGCGAACTACGTCGTCGGGACGCGAAACGGGAATGATCATGATTGTGTCCGACACGCCTTCTTGCCCATGTGGCGGTCAGAATCTTCCGGCTGCCCGGACCGACTGCTGGGGCGAAGGAGAAGCGGCGGTCCACTACGTACACTACTTGCTGAGATGTTCTCTGTGCGGGCGTGAAACGGAGGACGCGCGAATGCGTTACCTGAATGCCGCAGGCGCCGCTGGGGCCCGCGTGCGCTATGGGTGATCGTGCGCGCGCCGCCGAAGTCGTCGTTTACCGACTCTACGGTCACTATTCGTTCAATGCGCGCGACGGCGGCGAGCAGGTGAAGCTCCTACTCGCGGACGGATATTCCGTGGGCCAATGGTTCGATGGCGCGAAAATGATCGTGGGTCGCCGGCTTGCTCTGTCCGTTGAACAAGCGCTCTACCACGGATATGCCGAGATCGTCGGGTGACGATCGAAATGACCTTTTCTTCGAAGGACCGACCTATGAATCTGGAAATTTTGGCAGCTTTGCGCGGGGAAATTTGGGCGAGGCGCGTGCAACGTCACCTGTCGCTCGCCGGAGCCGCGCCCGACGGTCCATGGCCCGGCACAATGGTAGAAGCGAGGAAACTTGCAGCAACCCTCCAGAGGCCGCGCCTCGTCGAGGCGCTCGCCGCCATCATCCTAGAGCGCGCCTCGGTAGCCTGGACGCTCTCCAGTCGGTCGTGACGAATGCACTCGCGTGGAGCAACCATCGACACCGCCGGGAACTGCAAGGTCGCAATGCTGGGGAATCACGTGCCCCGGCAATGTGGCATCGCCACGTTCACCACCGATCTGAGTGACGCGCTCACTCGCCAATTTCCGAATCTCGAATGCTTGGTCGTCGCCATGAACGACGGCGGCCGACGCCACAACTACCCCCCACGCGTTCGCCTGCAGATCGCTGAAAACGACGTTGCCTCCTACCGCCAAGCGGCCGATTTTCTAAACGCCAACACCATCGACGTCGTGTGCGTCCAGCACGAGTACGGGATTTTCGGGGGCAAGGCCGGCAGCCTCGTTCTTCCGCTCTTGCGCGAGCTGCGTAGACCCATCGTCACCACGCTGCACACGATCCTGGCCGAGCCGAATCCGCTTCAGCGCGCAGCGATGGACGAGATCACGCGCGTTTCGGCGCGCCTCGTCGTCATGAGCCGGCTCGGCGCGTCTCTTCTGCGCGAAGTGCACGGCGTCCCCGAAGAAAAGATCGATTTCATTCCCCACGGCATTCCCGACGTCGCGTCGGCGAGACTCGACAAGGAACAGCTCGGCGTCGGAGGTAAGTCGGTCATTCTCACGTTCGGTCTCTTGTCGCCCGACAAGGGCATCGAGCACGTCATCGACGCACTGCCGGCGGTGATCGCGCGTGTTCCGAATGCCGTTTATATCGTCCTCGGCGCCACCCATCCCCATGTGAAGGAACGCCACGGCGAGGCCTATCGCATCATGCTCGAGAACCGCGCCAAGAAGCTCGGCGTCGACGCTCACGTCATTTTCCACAACCGCTTCGTGAGTCAGACAGAGCTCACCGAGTTTCTCGCGGCGGCCGACATCTACGTCACTCCCTATCTGAAACCAGAGCAGATCACGTCGGGCACGTTGGCTTACGCCGTTGGTTCCGGCAAAGCCGTCATTTCCACGCCCTATTGGTACGCGCGCGAGCTCCTGGCAGAGGGCCGCGGCATCCTCGTGCCGTGGCGAGATCCGGCGGCCATTGCGCGCGAGATCCTCGCCCTTCTCGAAGACGACGCCAAGCGTCTCGAGCTCAGTCGGCGCGCCGCGCTACACGGCAGCAACATGAAATGGTCCGCGGTGGCCGACAGCTATGTCGCGTCCTTCGAGCGCGCGCGCAGGGAGCAGGCAAACCGGGTGCGCGCCTCCGTGGGAGCCATGACGCTCGCGTCGCGCCCGACCGAGCTGCCAGAGGTCAATCTCGAGCACCTCGGAACGATGACGGACGACACCGGCATTCTGCAGCACGCCGCTTTCACGGTTCCGGCGTGCGAACATGGCTACTGTCTCGACGACAACGCGCGAGCCCTGCTCTTGACGGCCATCATCGAGGAAGCCGGCACCGAAGATCGCAGTGTCGTGCGCGCACTGGCGTCGCGTTATCTCGCTTTCGTGAGCCACGCCTTCAATCCGGAGCGCCGCCGCTTCCGCAATTTCATGAGCTATTCGCGCCGTTTCATCGAGGACGTCGGATCGGAGGACAGTCACGGCCGGGCCATGTGGGCGCTCGGCAGCGTCTTCGGTCGCTCACAAGATCAGGGACGACGAAACCTGGGAGGACAGCTCTTTCAGCTAGGGCTCCCCGCGGTGGCGACGTTCACCAGCCCGCGCGCTTGGGCATTCGCGCTGCTCGGCATCGACGAATACCTGCGTGTTCTCAAAGGTGATGGCGACCTCGAATCGATGCGCTCCCTCTTGGCCGACAAGCTTCTCGACCTTTTCCGGCGTACCCGGCGGCGAGATTGGCCTTGGTTCGAGGACAGCCTCACGTATTGCAACGCGCGACTGTCGCAGGCGCTCGTCGTCTCCGGAGCGGAAATGCGCAACGAGGAGATGGCGGCGGCCGGTCTCGAGTCGCTCGAATGGCTGATGACGATCCAATCCTCCGCGGAAGGATATTTCACGCCCATCGGGTCGAACGGCTTTTACGAGCGCGGTGGTCCGCGAGCAGCGTTCGACCAACAGCCGGTGGAGGCGCACTCCATGGTATCGGCATGTCTCGACTCGCGCCGCGTGACCGGCCATGTCCACTGGACCGATCGTGCGCGGCGCGCATTCAGCTGGTTCTTGGGCGAAAATCAGCTCCAGCAATGGCTCTACGATCCGACCACGGGGGGCTGCCGCGATGGGCTCCACGTGGATCGCGTGAACGAGAATCAGGGCGCGGAATCGACGCTTTCCTTTCTTTTGGCACTCTGTGAGATGCGTTTTGCCGATCGACGCGACGCCGAAAAGTGCGTCGAGGGAAAGGACGGCCATTCTTCGTGAAGCGGGGCTACGAAACGCTTTTTCATCGCCATGAAGGCAATCCCATTTTGACCGCCGCGGACTGGCCCTATCCGGCGCACAGCGTCTTCAATCCGGGTGCGACGCGGCTCTCCGACGGCACGACGTTGCTCCTCTGTCGCGTCGAAGATCGGCGCGGCCATTCACATCTCTGCGCCGCCCGATCGAAGAATGGAATCGACGGCTGGGTCGTGGACGACGAGCCTACGCTCCTGCCGGATCCCGAGCGCTACCCCGAGGAGTTCTGGGGCATCGAAGATCCGCGCATCACCTTCGTGGAGGACTTGCGCAAATACGCCGTCGCCTACACCGCATTCAGCAAAGGTGGACCAGGCGTGGCGCTCGCTCTCACCGAAGATTTTCGCACCTTCGAGCGCATGGGCCTCGTCATGCAGCCGGACGACAAGGACGCGGCTCTCTTGCCACGACGCATCGACGGAAACTACGCGCTCATCCACCGGCCCATAGCGGACTCCGGCGCTCACATCTGGGTCTCGTTCTCGCCCGATCTTCGCAATTGGGGCGGTCACAAGCTCGCTCTTCCCGCGCGCCGCGGCGGCTGGTGGGACGCCAACAAGGTAGGGCTTTCGCCGCCTCTCATCGAAACGTCACGAGGGTGGTTGATGATTTACCACGGCGTGCGACATACAGCGTCGGGGAGTCTCTACCGACTCGGCGTGGCGCTCTTCGAACTGGAGAAGCCGGAGCATTGTCTTTTGCGAGGCGACTCGTGGGTCTTCGGACCCGAGACGCGGTACGAACGCGAAGGGGATGTTGGCAATGTTGCGTTCCCCTGCGGGTACACGCTGGGCACGGACGGCGACACGCTTCACCTCTATTACGGCGCTGCCGATACCTGCATTGCGCTTGCGATCGGCAGCGTTCGGCACATTCTCGAGTGGCTCGACGCTCACGGACATAAGGACGTGCACGGGCAGAGGTAAGCTGATTTTGCGCCGACGGGCCCTGAACGATTCAAATCGCTCGAACGGCCGTCATGGCCTCGCGAATCGCGCTCCAGTCGAGCCGAGGGGTACCTGCCGCTCCGTCTTTCGATTCCCAGCTTTCAGCAAGCGCATCGATCGCCGCGCCACGACTTGGACCCGTCCCACGCATGGATGGAGCGCCAGGCAGCTGCTTGGCAATGGCATCGGCATTCCATTGGTGATCCAGCTCCGAAGGAGATACGGAAATCGTGATGCGGATGCTCTCACAAATGAAGTCGTAGACCATCCCGTCGCGGGAGCGGAATTGTCCGGTGATGCGTGCAGCTGGCTTCCTTTCGTCTTTCGCCATTTTTGTCTCCCTATCGAGGGGTGCGGGGATTCGGCCAACCAATCATGAATGCGCGATGATGCGGGCAGATCTTCGACCGATCTCCGTTACTTCCAGGCGCGACGAGACGTGAGCCCACGGGCTGCGTCGGGAAGTAGAAGATTATGGCAGATCGCGGCACCCATCGCCAATCCTGGGGGCATGAAATCGATGGGCTTTGTCCGCCCTCCATGCGTGCTCGCGCAGCCTCGCACGCGATATTGAAATGAAAGCGACGGGTTGAACGGCCTCACCCCGGCCGATCAGCTCGATGGAGCTCTGGAGTCCAACCTCAACCGACCGGACACGCGCGGCATTCGAATGTCTTACTGCCGGTGATGCGCTCGACGTCCGATTCTCGTGGTTCTCCCGGATGTCCGATTTCTGGCCCCCCCTTTCCGTTCGAGCCCTCTCTCCCTAGAGTCGTACCCGTGCGTCTTGGGAAGGGCTGGACCGCCGTCGTACGCGAGGCGAACTCCGTCTTGGTGGAATCTCCACGCCTCCGCCCGTTGTGGTGGCTCGCGGCAGCTGTTGCCGTTATCAGGATTGGCCTTCTCGGTGCATTCATGATGGACGCGCGCTTCGACTTCGGCGCCTTGCCCGGCGACTCGTTCTATCGCTCGCATTCGTGCCTCACCGCCTATTGGCGGGCAGCTGAGTTGGCGCGCGCGGGTGAGGACAATCTTTATGATACGGCGCTCTACGAAGAACGGCGCCTCGGCGGGTTCGACGTCGATGCGTACCTCTATCCGCCTCCTTTTTTGTTATGGCCTTCCGGAGCTGCGCTCCTATCGAACGACTTCAAGGCGATCCGCAAGGGTTGGTTCGTGCTGGAGCTCGGATGCTTCCTTTGGGCCTACGGAGCGGTTGCAGCCTGGATCGGGGGACGCTCCGGGGCGCGGTGCCTGCTGTGGCTTCCGGTCGTGGCGACAGGGCTGCCGGTGTTGCTCGGCTTGCAGATGGGAAATTTTCACTTGGCCGCGTTGGCTCTCGCAACCATGGCGATGCCGGCCGTCGAAGACGGTCACCACGGACGGGCAGGATTTTGGATGGCCGCCGCCGTGAGCGCCAAGATCTTTCCCGCAATCCTGCTGATTTTTCTCGCTGGGCGCCGAAAGCCAGCTCCGATTCTATGGACTACGGGATGGCTGGCACTGCTAACTGCCGTCACGGTCATCGTGTTCGGCCCGGCTCCCTTGGCGAGCTTCCTGGGGTTCCACTTGCCCCGATTGGTCGGCCCCGAACTCGCCCCGTGGGAAGCGCCCGGGCTTTTCGGTACCGTCAACGCGAGCATTGTTGGATTGGGTTTGAAGGTCCGAGCGATCGGCTTTCCTTTGGGCCCCTTTGGCTCACACGTGGCGAGCTGCGTGTACGCAATCGTTTTGTTCTCCGCTGCATTCGCTGCAGGTCTCAACGAGAAGGGATCACCGGCTGCGCCGGAGATCGATCGTCGCGCCGGCGAGCAAGCGCGCCTCCTTGCGGCCCAGACATGGTTGGCGTTTCTCGCGCTCGCGTCGATGAGCGCTCCTTTTCTACCGGACGCATACGCAGGTGCGGTCGCGCTGTGGCTGCTCGCGCTGGTCGCCGCCAAAGCTCACGGACGGCAGGTCGTCTGGATCGCGTTTGCCTTCGTCCTGCTCTGGCCAGTGCTGCCCTCGCGAATCGCGGTGCCTGGTTTCGAGCCGCTCCGTCTAGGTTTCACGTTGGCTGCGCAGCTCGTGTTTCTTGCGCTCGCCGGAAGGATCGCGGTGCGCTCCGCTTAGAGGCCTGGAAACATCGTCCCCGGGCGTTCCGAGCGCACGCTGTTTGCCCCGACGAAGGCATGGCATTTGCCGCGTTTTGTCGGTGGTCGTGGCAGTTAGACTTCTGTGCACAAGTTGCAAGCGAGGAAGCGGAACGCAGCCCCCGACCGACTCTTGGGGAAGAGGCGGAA
>Ga0111538_10009198_pt1 | contig 13205 bp, 14 predicted proteins | sample SoiMethybrSBSTD1_FD_79669 | JGI IMG/M metagenome (GOLD analysis project Ga0111538, IMG submission 79669) | Bulk soil microbial communities from a Populus tree surrounding site in Tennessee, USA - Soil MetaG P. TD hybrid SBSTD1 (version 2)... | ecosystem: Environmental > Terrestrial > Soil >...
CGTCGATGGCGTCACGGAGCGAGTGGGGGAAGCGCTCGGCGTCCGACTCGTAGGCGTTGCCCTCGAGCGGCGGCGGCAGCTCGAGCTCGTTCTCCAGCCCGTGGAGGCCGGCGGCGTTCACCGCGGCAAAGGCGAGGTACGGGTTGACGTCCCCGCCCGGGATGCGCGTCTCCGCCCGCAGCCCGTTTCCGTGGCCGACGATGCGGAAGCCGCACGTGCGGTTGTCGTGCCCCCAGGCGAGCGTCGTCGGCGCCCAGCTCCCGGCTGCGTAGCGCTTGTAGGAGTTGATGTTCGGCGCCAGGAAGAGGGCGAGCTCGCGGAAGCACGCGATCTGGCCCGCGAGGAACTGCTTGAAGACGTCGGACTCGCCGGCGAAGGCGCTCTCGTCGCCTCGCCACAGGCTCGCGTGGATGTGGCAGGAGTTGCCGATCCAGCTTTGGTCGGGCTTCGCCATGAACGTGATCGAGCAGCCGTTCAGGTGGGCGATCTCCTTGGCCCCGTTCTTGTAGACCGTGTGGTTGTCGGCCATGGTGAGCGCGTCGGCGTAGCGGAAGTTGACCTCCTGCTGGCCGGGCCAGGCCTCGCCCTTCGAGCTCTCGACCGGGATCTCCGCGGCCTGCATGTGGTTGCGGATCTGCCGGAGGAAGGGCTCGTCGTACGTCGTGGCGAGGATGTGGTAGTCGAGGATGTAGGGGACGGACGGCGTCAGGTTCTCGTAGCCCTTGTCATGCGCCGCGGCGTAGGTCTCCTTGAGGAGATAGAACTCGAGCTCGGAGCCGAACATCGCCGTGTAGCCGAGCTCCGCGGCGCGCTCCACCTGGCGTTTGAGAACCTGGCGGGGCGAGGGCCTCACGGGCGTCTCGTCGTGCCAGAGGACGTCGCAGAGAACGAGCGCACTCCCTTCCAGCCACGGAATCCGGCGCAGCGTGGCGAGGTCTGGCTGGAGGACGAAGTCACCGTAGCCCTTCTCCCAGTTGGCCATCCGATACCCGGGAATGGGGTCCATCTCCATGTCGAGCGCGAGGAGGTAGTTGCAGCCTTCGACGCCGTGCCCGGCCACGTCGCTCTCGAGGAAGAACTGGCCTTGCACCCGCTTCCCCATCAGGCGGCCCTGCATGTCCGTGAACGCGACGACGATCGTGTCGATCGCGCCGCTCTCGATCTCCGCGGTGAGCTCTTTCAGCGTCACGCGGGCGATCCTAACGTCCGGGTGGCTTGACAGCGTTCCGCCGGTCGCGTCCTAATACGCGGTCTCACCCTGAGAAGGAGAGCAGCATGAGCACCGAAGAGCAGGCGTCGCACCAGCATTCCGACGACGAGTCGATTCTGCATCGGCTCGGTTACGCGCAGGAGCTTTTCCGGGCGATGGGAGGCTTCCGCAACTTCGCGATCTCGTTCACGATCATCTCGATCCTCGCGGGATGTCTGACCTCGTACAACATCGGCTTCGAGCACGGCGGCCCGATGTGGGTGACCTTCGGCTGGCTCCTCGTCGGCCTCATGGCCACGATCATCTCGCTGGCCATGGCGGAGATCGCCTCCGCCTATCCGACCGCCGGCGGGTTGTACTACTGGGCGTCGAAGCTCGGTAGCCCGGGCTGGGGCTGGGCGACGGGCTGGTTCAACCTCATCGGCCAGGTCGCGGTCACCGCGGCGATCGGCTACGGGCTCGCGCTTTTCAGCCAGGCTCTCTTCGACTTCTGGTTCTCCTACACCGAGCACATGAACGACTGGTTCGGCGCGTCGTTCGATGCCTCGACCTACGTTCTCTACGCGATCTTCCTCACGGCGGCGGCGCTGATCAACTTCCTGAACATCCGCCTGACGTCCGGGTTGAACATGATCTCGGCGTGGTGGCACATGGTCGGCGTCGTCGTGATCGTCGGCATCCTGATCATCGTCCCCGACCGGCACCAGTCGCTCTCGTACGTGTTCACGGAGACGGTCAACAACTCGGGCTTCGGCGACGGAACGACGAAGTTCGGGCTCGCGTTCCTCCTCGTCCTCGGCCTTGGGATGCTGCTTCCGCAGTACACGATCACGGGGTTCGACGCGTCGGCGCACACGGCCGAGGAGACCAAGAACGCGTCCAGGATGGCCGCGACGGGAATGTGGACCTCCGTCGTCGTCTCCGTGATCTTCGGCTGGATCCTCCTTCTCGCGGTGACGTTCGCCATTCCGAGCACGCAGGGCGCGCTCGACACCGTCAACGCCCTCGGGTTGCTCGTGCCGTGGATCTGGGCCAACTCGATGAGCCAGGACTGGGCGGAGGCGCTGCTTTTCATCTGCGTCGTCGCGCAGTTCTTCTGCGTGACCGCTTCCGTGACCTCGGCGTCGCGCATGATGTTCGCGTTCTCGCGGGACGGCGCCGTACCGGGCCACCAGTACTGGCGGCGGGTGGCGAAGAACCGGGTGCCGCGGTGGTCGGTGTTCGGGATCTGGCTCTTCGCGGGCATCCTCATGATCCCGGCTGTCTGGAACTACTTCATCGGCTACGCGGTGGGCACGGCGATCGCGGTCATCGGCCTCTACATCGCGTTCGTCATCCCGGTCTGGCTGCGCTGGCGCAAGGGCGACAGCTGGAACGAGTCGAGGGCATGGAGCCTCGGCAAGCACTACAAGTGGATCGACCCGCTGTCGGTCGCGTGGGTTGCCCTGATCACGATCATCTTCCTCATCCCGCTCTACAAGATCGGTCTCCCGTGGGAAGAGGGCTTCGACTGGCAGTTCACGAACTACACGATCCTGTGGTTTGCCGGCATCGGGCTCATCTTCGGCGGCTGGTGGTTCGTCTCGGCACGCAAATGGTTCAAGGGCCCGATCCGGATGGGCACCGAGGAGGAGCTCGACCGTATCGAGGAGCGGTATGACCGCCCGGCCGGCGGGGCTGCGCCTGCGGGCCAGTAGCTAGCCGAGCTCCTCGGCCAGCAAGGAACAGGCATATGCGCGCCACGCCACATCAGGCGTGGCGCGCAGCGCTGCGAGGGCCTCGGAGACGTGTGGAAGGCCCTTGGCCTGCGCTTTGAGCTCATCCAGCCCGCGTTCGAGCGCGAGCTGCCGGTCGACGGTGCGCATCTCCTCGGCGAGCGCGGTCACCGCGCGTCCGTTGAGGTCGAGTCCGCGGTCGGGATCGCCGCCCGCGGCGAGGAGGAGCAGCGCCCGCCGACTCGCCCCGTGCGCCTCGACCTCGTCGATCTGAACCTCCTGGCCGGCCACCGAGGCGAGGACGACGAGGGCGGTGGCGAGCTCGTCCCCGGTTTCGTCGTCGGCGAGCGAGCCTTCGAGACCGAGCAGCCAGACCGCCGTGCTCACTGCAGCTCGAGCCAGAGGGCGAGCGCGGCGATCGAGGCGCCGTCGTCGAGCTGGCCGATGGCGCCTGCGAGCGGCAGCCGCTCCACTTCGATGTCCTCGTCCTCGTCGAGCTCGGCCGGATCGGCTTCGCTGAGCCCGGTCGCCTCGAAGACGTGCACCAGCTCGGTCGAGTAGCCGGGCGCGGCCCAGAACGTCGCGATCGCGTGGAGCTCGCCGGCGGCCAGTCCGCACTCCTCGGCGAGCTCTCGGATCGCGGCATCCGCAGGTGTCTCACCGTCCTCGAGCTTGCCGGACGGGAGCTCCAGGGTGCGCGTCCCGGAGCCGGGCCGCGACTGCCGCACGAGGACGAGCTCTCCGCCTTCGTGGACGACGAGCACGACCGACGGCGGATGCTGAATGAGCTCCACCCGCGTAGTATCGCCCGGTGGTCGCCGCGGCCCGCGCATGACGTCGAAGGTTCGCGCCGTCGTCATCGGCGGAGGGGTCGGCGGCGCTTCGATCCTCTACTGGCTGGCGCGGCTCGGCTGGGACGACGTCGTCCTCTGCGAGCGCGCCGACCTTACGAGCGGCTCGACCTTTCACTCGGCCGGGCTGGTCGGGCAGCTGCGCGGCTCTATCAGCCTGACGAAGATGATGATGGACTCCGTCGAGCTCTACCGGACGCTCGAGGAGGAGGTCGGCCTCGAGACCGGCTGGCACGAGGTCGGCTCCCTCCGGCTCGCCTCGTCGGAGGAGCGGATGCAGGAGCTCCGCCGCCAGGCGGGCTGGGCGAAGACCTTCGGGCTGCCGCTCGAGCTCGTCTCTGCCGAGCGGGCCGCCGAGCTCTTCCCGCCGATGTCGACCGACGGCGTGCTCGGCGCGGCCCATCTGCCGACTGACGGCTACATCGACCCGAGCCAGCTCACCTTCGCGCTGGCGGAAGGCGCTCGCCGCCGTGGCGCCGAGATCAACACGAATACGCGGGTGACCGGGATCGGCCTCGAGAACGGCCGCGTCGTCGGCGTCGAGACGGACAAGGGCTCGATCGAGACCAGCGTCGTCGTGAACGCGGGCGGCATGTTCGCCGGCGAGATCGGCCGGCTCGCGGGCGTGAACGTTCCGCTCATTCCGATGGCGCACGAGTACCTCATCACGCGCCCGAGCGGGATTCCGCTCGACATCCCGACGATGCGCGACCCCTCGCTCCTCGTCTACTTCCGCGGCGAGTCGGGCGGGCTCGTCATGGGCGGCTACGAGCGCAACCCGGCGCCGTGGGGGCTCGACGGGATCCCGGCGGACTTCAACGGCAAGCTCCTGCCCGAGGACTGGGACCGCTTCCACGAGCTCATGACGAACGCGTGCGTCCGCGTGCCGGAGCTCGAGGACGCGGAGGTGATCAGCCTCGTCAACGGGCCGGAGGCCTTCACTCCCGACGGTGAGTTCATCCTCGGTGAGTCCGACGTGCGCGGATTCTGGGTCGCGGCCGGCTTCTGCGCGCACGGTCTCGCCGGCGCGGGCGGGATGGGCCGACTCGTCGCCGAGTGGATCGTGGACGGAGTCCCGAGCCTCGACGTGTGGGAGATGGACTCGCGCCGCTTCGGGCCGCACTACACGAGCCGGGAGTACACCCTCGCGCGCACGTACGAGGTCTACTCCACGTACTACGACATCAAGTACCCGGGCCAGGAGCGGCTCGCCGGCCGGCCGCTCAGGCTCTCGCCCACCTACGCGCGGCTCGAGGAGCTCGGCGCGTCGTTCGGGGAGAAGTCGGGCTGGGAGCGCGCCAACTGGTTCGAGCCCAACGCGTCTAGCGGGGACGAGTCTCTCCGCCCGCGCGGCTGGGCCGGCGAGATCTGGTCGCCGGCGATCGGAGCGGAGCACCGCGCGTGCCGCGAGGGCGCCGCGCTCTTCGACGAGACCTCCTTCGCGAAGATCGACGTGGTCGGCGAGGGCGCGGCCGACTTCCTCGAGGGCCTGTGCGACAACAGGGTCGCGCGCGACGTCGGCGCGATCACGTACACGCAGATGCTGAACCCACGCGGCGGAATCGAATGCGACTTCACGGTCACGCGCCTCGCCGAGAACCGCTTCAGGATCGTCACCGGGACGGCGTTCGGGAACCATGACGCCGCGTGGATCCGGCGGCATCTCCCCGAGGACGGAAGCGCGCGGGTCGAGGACGTCACCTCGCGCTTCGCCTGCCTCGGCCTCTGGGGCCCGACGGCGCGCGAGATCCTGCAGCCGCTCACCGACGCCGACCTGTCGAACGAGGCGTTCCCCTACATGCGCGCGCAGGAGATCGCGGTCGGGCCGGTGCCCTGCCTTGCCCTCCGCGTCACCTACGTCGGCGAGCTCGGCTGGGAGCTCTACTGCCCGATCGAGTTCGGCCTCCGCCTCTTCGACTCGATCTGGGAGGCGGGCAAGGAGCAGGGTCTCGTCGCGGGGGGCTACAAGGCGATCGACTCTCTCCGCCTGGAGAAGGGCTACCGGGTCTGGGGCGCCGACATCACGCCGGACGAGAACCCCTACGAGGCCGGCCTCGACTTCGCGGTCAAGCTGGACAAGGGCGATTTCATCGGCCGCGAGGCGCTCGGGGAGGCCTCCAGGGAAGAGCCCGAGCGCCGGCTCGCGTGCCTCGTCCTGTCGGATCCCCGCTCCGTCGCCCTCGGCTCGGAGCCCGTGAGAGTGGACGGTGAGACGGTGGGCCGCGTGACGAGCGGCGGCTACGGCTACAGCATCGAGCGCTCGATCGCCTACGCGTATCTTCCGGGCGCAGCTGTCCGGCCCGGCCAGAAGGTCGAAGTCGAGATCTTCGGGGACTGGGTCGCGGGCGAGGTGGCCGAAGAGCCGCTCTGGGACCCCAAGGGCGAACGCATTCGTCAATGAACGCGCCCGAAAGTCGCCTCGTAACAGTCTGTTACTTGGCTATGGCGAGGAGTCTCAACCGGCTCCGAGGTCAGAGCCGCTCCGGCATCTCGAATGCCAACGCAGGTGTGACGAAAGGTCGCGAAAGACCCCTAGTAACAGTCTGTTACTAGGGGTACTAAGAGGGACGGGCCGAGCGCCTTGCTTCGCAGACGCGCCTCGGATTACCCGGGCGAGCGGACCGGCGCCTAGAGCGTCCTCCCGACTGCACTGCGACAGCGAGAACGACGCCACGCCGAGCTCCTTTCACACGTAGGAGCCATCAGCCGTCGCGGCGGTGAAGGCGGGCCCACCGCCCGCGCCCAGACCGGCGGGCTAGAGGGGCAGCTCGGTGCCCAGGCCGCGCTCGCGCGCCGCAGCGAGCACCCGGGCCGCGAAGGCCGCGTCGAGCGCCCCGATGCCGAGGTTGCAGCAGACGACCCGATCCGGGCTGCCGTCCCGGGAGAGTGCTTGGCCGACGCTTCCCTCCGGCTTCGGCCAGCCCTGGAAGTGGCCGAGCGAGCGGTAGTACTCGAACTGGCCGACGTCGTCGACGAGGAAGAGCCCGGCTGTTTCGACGGCCTCGGCGCTGAAGTAGAAGTCGAAGTCGATCGGGAGGCCGAGCGAGCGCTCGCCGAGCCAGTCCGGGGTGAGCGGCGAGTCGGGGTCCTCGACGATCGGCCCGGCCGTGACGACGACCTCGGCTCCCTTCACGGCCTCGCGAGGCCCGGAAACCGCCTCGACACGCTCTCCGAGTGAGGAGATGCGCTCGGGATGGGGATCCCACGCCGCGATCGCCACGTCAGGGTTCAGCCGTCTCAGCACCTCGGCGTGGAAGCGGCCCTGCTCGCCGGCGCCGAGCACGGCGGCGCTCCGCCAGCCTTCGGGCGCGAACCGCCGGATGCAGACGCCGCTCGCGGCGGCCGTCCGGGCGGCGGTGATCTCCGCGCCGTCCATGATCGCCGCCGGCAGGCCGGTCTCCGCATCGTTCAGGACGACGAGCCCCGTGATGTACGGGAGGCCGCGCTCCTTGTTCGCCGGGTAGCCGGCGACCCACTTGAGCGCGGCGACATCGTCGTCCCGCAGATACGCGGGCATGGCGTGGATGAAGGAGTCGGGCCGCGGGTGGATCCCGGGCTTGGGCGGCAGCTCGACCCGCCCCGAGCCGACCGCGCGATAGGTCTCCTCGACGAGGTCGAGCTGCGCGGGCACATCGGGCAGGAGGCGGGCGACCTCCTCCCGTGTCAGGTAGAGGAGGCTCACATCTCGTGGATGCGGATGGGCTCGATCAGGACCTTGATCCGCTCCTCGCCCCGCCGCCAGGGATACGGGCGCTCCCCGATGTACTTCTCGGACAGGTCGTCGATCTGCGCCTCGGCCTCTTCCCCTTCGATCATCTCGACCACGCGGCCGGCGAGGTCGACCTTTTCCATCGGGTCGTCACGCGAGGCGATCGAGAGCCCGATCCTCGGCTCCCGCCGCATGTTCCGCTCCTTCGCGCGGCCCTTCGCCGTGTTGAAGGTCAGGTAGCCGTCCTGCGTGTGTGTCCACACCGGCGTCACCTGGGGCGATCCGTCCTGGTTGACGGTCGCGACGAAGAGCAGGTTCGGGGCCTCGAAGAGCTTCCGCGCCTTGTCTGACAACTCGGCCATTCCATCTCCTCCCGGAAGTTGCGCCCGATGCTAGCGGTCGCATATATGTAAGTTGCGTCTTACGTAAGTTTCTGCTTACAATACGACGCATGGAGACCGCGCTTCGCGCCATCGCCGAGCCGAACCGCCGCCGGATCCTCGAGCTCGTGGCCGGTGCCGAGCGGTCGGCGGGCGAGATCGCGGCCGAGTTCTCCATTTCCCGTCCCGCGGTTTCCCAGCACCTCACCGTCCTCAAAGGTGCCGGGCTCGTGCGTGAGCGGCGCGAGGGTACGAAGCGGCTGTACAGCGTGCGGAGCGAGGGTTTCGAGGATCTGAGGACGTTCCTGGAAACGTTCTGGGGCGACGGGCTCGAGCGCCTGAAGCTCGCCGCAGAGCACGAGGAAGGAAGGAGGCGACGTGGCCGTCGACCAGCCTGAAGTCGCAACCGTCGTCGAGCGCGAGGTCAGGATCGCCGCCCGGCCGGAAACCGTGTTCGAGTTCTTCACCGACCCAGAGAAGATGGTGCTGTGGAAGGGGCGCCAGGCGAGCCTCGACCCCAGGCCGGGAGGCATCTACCGCGTGGAGATGGGTGACCAGATCATCGCGCGCGGCGAGTACGTCGAAGTGGACGCGCCCAGTCGCATCGTCTTCACCTGGGGCTGGGAGGGGCAGGAGTCGTCGGGCCCACACGGCGTCCCGCCCGGATCGAGCCGTGTCGAGGTGACCCTCGAGCCGGACGGCGCGGGCACGCTCGTCCGCCTTCGCCACCTCGACCTGCCGGAAGAGTCGCGCGAGATCCATGGCGAGGGCTGGGATCTCTATCTCGGCCGGCTGGCGATCGCAGCGAGCGGCGGCGAGGCCGGGCCCGACCCTGCGGGTGTTCAAACCGACAAGGAGGAGTAGCAAGTGCCGACTTTCATCGACCACCACGAGATGAGCGACGTCGCTCCGGAGATGGCCGCTGCGATCGGCGAGCGCATCAAGGCAGGCGAGGCCGATGACCACGGTGTCAAGGGCCTGAACGTCTTCCTGGGCAAGGACGGCACGGCGTTCTGCCTGTCCGAAGCTCCCGACGCGGACGCCGTCGTCAAGGCCCACCAGGCCTACGGGTTCTCGCTCGACTCGGCCGACGTCGTCGAGGTGCAGAGCGTCGTCTAGGGCACTACGGTACGCGGGTGCCGCTCCTCACGGGCACCCGCGTGCTGGCCTGCGAGAACGGACTCGCCGGTCCGCTCTGCTCGCGGCTTCTCGCCGATCTCGGCGCCGACGTGGTCAAGGTGGAGCGGCCCGGCGTGGGCGACGTCACCCGCGGCTGGGACTCGATCGCGCGGGGCGAGTCGAGCGGGTTCGTCTGGATGAACCGCGGAAAGCGCAGCGTGGCGCTCGACCTGAAGGACCCCTCGTCGCGGGCCGCGCTCGAGGCCCTGGTCCGCGCGAGCGACGTCTTCCTGCAGAACTTCACGCCGGGCTGGGCGGCTGACCACGGCGTCGACGAGCCGGCCGTGCGGGCGCTCCGGCCAGACATCGTCTACACGGAGATTTCCGGCTACGGGCCCGACGGCCCCTACGCGGAGCGCAACGCCTACGACCTCGTCGTCCAGGGAGAGACCGGTCTCATCTCGATCACCGGCACGCCCGAGGAGCCGGCGCGGGTCGGAGTCTCCATCTGCGACGTCGGCGCGGGAAGCTATGCGGCCGTCGCGACCGCGGCCGCCCTCGCGCGCCGCGCGCAGACCGGCGAGGGAGAGCGCGTGTCGATCTCACTCTTCGACACGATGGTCGACTGGCTCGGCTACTTCCCGCACCAGTGGTGGCACCGGCACGAGGTGCCCCCGCGGACCGGCATGCGGCACCCGCATTTCTGTCCCTACGGGCCGTTCCCCGCGGGCGACGGCCGACTCTTCGGGTTCGCGGTTCTCTCCGACGAGCACTGGCGCGCCTTCGCGCTCGAGGTCGTCGATCGCCCCGACCTGCATGCGGACGAGCGCTTCGGGAGCAACGAGGCGCGCGTGGCGCACCGCGACCACCTCGAGCCCGAGCTCGTGCGCGCGTTCGCGGCCCGCCCCGCCGACGAGTGGCTCGAGCGCCTGCAGGCCGCCCGTATTCCCTGCGGAGCGGTGAATGCGATCCCGGAGGTGATGGAGCACCCGCAGCTCGCCCACAACCGGCTCGTCGTCGACGTGGGCTCGCCGGCGGGGCCGATCCCGACCGTGGGGAACCCGTTTCTCGTCGGGGGCGAGCGGCCGGGGCTAGGACCGGTGCCCGGGCTCGGCGAGCACACCGCCGAGGTCCTGCGCGAGCTCGGCGTCGAGCCAGGCTGAGCGGCCGCCGTCGATGAAGCCTTCCTCGACGATGAGGAAGCCGTCCCGGTCGAACGCCTCGCGCTGCTCGCTGGTCCAGTCCTCGATCAACCTACGAGCTCTTCCACCATCCTCCGCTGTTCGCCGTCCAGCCAGGGCGGCTCGCCGGCGGTCGCGTTCTCGGCGGCGTGGCCCGGATCGGCGGTCGCCGGGATCACGCAGGTGATCCGCTCGTCGGACAGGATCCACTTGAGGAGCGCCTCGGCCCAGCTCCCGACTCCGATGCGCTCGAGCTCGTCCGGCGCCGGGCCGGGGAGGAGGCCGCGCTCGGCGAACGGACGCATGACGATGACACCGAGCCCGAGCTCCTCGGCCAGCGGGAGGATGCGCCGTTCGACGTCCCGCTCCCTCGGGTTGTAGGGAACCTGGATCGCGTCGATCCGTCCGCTTCGCATCACCGCCTCGAGCTCGTCGAAGGCCGAGCTCTGGTAGTGGGTCGCGCCGAGGAAGCGGACGCGCTCCTGCTCTCGCTCGTGCTCGAGCCAGTTCAGGTGCTGCTCCCAGGCGACGAGGTTGTGCACCTGCTCGAGGTCGACGCGCCCGCCGAAGTACCCAAGCTGAGCCTCGAGCTGGAACCGGCCCTGCTCCTGCGAGGGCGTCCAGATCTTCGACGCGATGAAGACGTCGTCGCGCCGGCCGTCGACCGCCTGGCCGAGCACCTCCTGTGCGCGGCCGTACATCGGCGAGGAGTCGTAGAGCCGCGTCCCGCTTCGATAGGCGGTCTCGACGACCTCGTCCGCGACCTGCTGGCGCTCCGGCCCGAGATCGAACGTGAGCCAGGTGCCGAGCCCGACCACGGGAACCTGAACGCCGCTCTTTCCCAGGCTTCGGCGCTCCATACTATGGAGAGCCATGCCCGCGACGAGTCTTCTCGAAGCGCCAGAGCTGGCGGCGGAGCGCATCGATGCCCGGGCCGGCGGAGAGAACTTCCCGGTCGTGTCCGTGCTTGCGCCGCGGCATGCGCGGCCGCATCTGCGGGCGATCTACGGCTTCGCCCGGCTCGTGGACAATCTCGGCGACGAGGCGCACGGTGACCGCATGGTGCTCCTCGACGAGCTCGAACGCGAGCTCGACGGCCCGCCGCAGACGGAGGTCATGCAGCGCCTGCACGGGACGATCGCCGCATGCGGCCTTCCCCAGGAGCCCTTCCGCCGCCTGATCGAGGCGAACAGGATCGACCAGCGCAAGACGCGCTACGCGAGCTGGGAGGAGGTGCGGGAGTACTGCACGTACTCGGCCGACCCGGTCGGGCGGCTCGTGCTCGGTGTCTACGGGCGCGCCGAGGACGAAGAGCTCGTGCGTATGAGCGACTCCATCTGCACGGGTCTCCAGCTCGTCAACTTCCTCCAGGACCCTCCGCGCGATCTCGCGCTCGGCCGGGTGTACCTGCCCCAGAACGACATGGCGCGCTTCGGGGTCTCCGATGAGGACCTCGCCGGCCCGCTCACCGGCGAGACGGTTGCCCTCCTCCGCTTCGAAGGGGACAGGGCCCGAAGCCTGCTCGAGGCGGGCCTGCCGCTCGCAAAGGCGCTCGGCGGAAGGCCCGGTAGGTCGGTCGCCCTCTACGCGCGCGGCGGTCTGGCCGCGCTCGACGCGCTCGAACGCGCGGGCTGGGACGTCTTCACCGGCCGGCCGGCTCCGACGAAGTGGACATTCGCCCGTCTCGCCGTCCGGGAGCTCTTCCGGCCGTGAACTCTGAGCAGGCCTACGCGGAGACCGACCGCATCACCCGCGAGACGGCGAAGAACTTCGCCTGGGGCATCCGTGTCCTCCCCGGCCCGAAACGACGGGCGATCGCTGCGCTCTACGCCTTCGCCCGGCGGGTCGACGACCTCGCCGACCAGGACACGCCTGCCCGCGCGGAGCTCGAGTCCTGGCGCGCGGCCGTCGAGGCGCTTCCGGCCTCCCGGGACGGCGATGCGATCCTCGTCGCCCTCGCCGATGCCATGAGCCGCTACCCGATTCCCCAGGACGCGCTCGTCGACCTCGTCGCCGGCGCGCTCATGGACTGCGACCGGGACCGCTACGAGAGCTGGGACGAGCTCCGCGAGTATTGCCGCCGCGTCGCGGGTGCGGTGGGAATCGCGTGCGCAGCGGTCTACGAGCCGTCCAGCTGGGAGGCGGCGAGACCCCGTGCGCAGACTCTCGGGCTCGCGCTGCAGCAGATCAACATCATGCGCGACGTGGCCGAGGACTGGGCTCTGGGACGCGTGTACCTCCCGCAGAACGAGCTGAGCCGCTTCCGCGTCACCGAGGAGGAGATCGCGTCGGGGCAGCCGGGCCCGGGCTGGCGGCCGCTCATGGAGCACCAGGCGGTGCGGGCCGATGCGCTCATGCGCAAGGGCCTCGAGCTCCTGCCGCTCCTCGACCGCCGAAGCGCGCTGTGCGTGCGAAGCTTCGCCGGGATCTACCGCGGCCTGCTCACCCAGATGCGTGCGCGCGGCTACGACGTATTCAGCGAGACGCCGCACCTGTCGACGGTCGAGAAGATGAAGGCGGTCGTCGCCCTGTGAAGGTCGCGGTCGTCGGCGGCGGTCTCGCCGGGCTCGCTGCCGCTCTCGAGCTGACGAAACAGGCGCACGACGTCCATCTCTTCGAGGCGAGGCCGACCCTCGGCGGGGCGGTGCAGACCCTTCCGGAGAGGGAAGGCGATCCGAGCCCGCCGCCGGACAACGGACAGCACGTCGCACTTGGCTGCTGCACCGCCTATCTCGAGTTCATCGACGAGATCGGTAGCTCGGCGGCCTTGCGTCGCGTCCGCCTCGGCCTGCCGGTGGTGGCGGAGGACGGCCGAGTCGCGACGATCCGGCCGGGGCTCGTCGGTCTCCTGCGGTACGGCCACATCGGCCTGGGGGAAAGGCTTGCGACCGGGCGCGTGGCGCGCAAGCTGGCAAAGCTCGATCCCGCCGAGCACGACGACAAGACGTTCGGCTCGCTGCTTCGCACCCTCGGGCAGTCGCAGGAGGGTGTCCTTCGCTTCTGGGACGTCTTCATCAGGCCCGCGCTCAATCTCGGCACG
>Ga0111538_10009199_pt1 | contig 13205 bp, 13 predicted proteins | sample SoiMethybrSBSTD1_FD_79669 | JGI IMG/M metagenome (GOLD analysis project Ga0111538, IMG submission 79669) | Bulk soil microbial communities from a Populus tree surrounding site in Tennessee, USA - Soil MetaG P. TD hybrid SBSTD1 (version 2)... | ecosystem: Environmental > Terrestrial > Soil >...
ACGCTCGCGCATTTCGGGACGACGACGAACGTCACGCTTGCCGAGCTCACGCTCGAGGCGTTCCTTCCAGCGGACGAGCGCACAGCGCGCGCCCTGAGCAGCGCGCGCCCAGCCAGATCTCCAGGCTAATGTCGTCTGGGCGGCTCCAATGCGCAGTAGTTAGTTTCCGAACCCGCGCCCACCAAACCCGAAACGCCCACCGAACGGCCCACCGTCGAACCCGGGGCGCCCACCGAACGGACCGCCATCGAATCCCGGGCGCCCACCGAACGGCCCACCATCGAACCCTGGGCGTCCACCGAAAGGGCCACCGTCGAATCCCGGGCGCCCCCCGAACGGGCCGCCGTCGAACCCTGGGCGTCCGCCAAATGGGCCACCGTCTCCGCGCCCTCCGCGTCCGCCCGGCCCGCCATCGCCCCGTCCACCACGTCCGCCGACGCGCCCGCCGAACCCCCGACCCCCACCACCGAAGCGGCCACCAAAGCCTGATCCGCCGTTACCGCCAGCGCCCGTTCCGGCGTCGCCGCCGAAGTCGGAGCCGCCACTTCCGCCGAAGCCGTCGCTGCCGCCGAAGTCGGAGCCGCCACTACCGCCAAAGCCGTGGCTGCCGCCGAAGTCGGAACCGCCAACACCGCCCGAGCCGTCGCTGCCGCCCGAGGAACTTCCCCCTACGCCGCGTCCACCGCTACCGATGGCTCCGCTCGTGCCAGCAGTGGAGGTAGTGCCGCCACCGTCGAGGTCACCCGAATCGATGTCGAGGTCGTCGAGATCGTTGCGCGCGCCGCAAGAAGCAGTGGTCGAAAACGTGAACGCCGCGCTGATGCACAGCATACCGAAAGCATAGGTGTGGCTAGAAAGGCGCATTGGCTCTCCAATCGAAGGACACTCGTAGAGTGTCCGGAGGCACTCGCGACGGTTCAACGCCGTTTCTGTATGGCCGCGATCGTGAGGAACGATCGCGACGGCGAATTGCAGAATGTTTCAGTGCTTTCGTGACCCGTGTGGCCGAGCGACGGACACTCTTTCGCCGACACTTATCGACTCACGGGGAGAACCAACCTGCCGATCCGGGTGTGACCTGGATCACCGGTCAGGTGTTCGCGGTGGACGGCGGGATGAGCCTGACCTGACCCTGGCTTCACGCTTCGAAGTCGACGTGGATGCGGTTGCCGTCGGGATCGCGCAGGTTCACCTGCGTCGTCGTTCCACTCGGCAAATGCGAGATGCGGTATTCGACCCGGGCAGATTCCAATCGATCAAGGAACTCGCGCAGGCCGGTTGCCGCAAACGCAAAGTGCTCGAGCCGTAGCTCGCCGCTCGGATTGCGCGCTGCGGCGACTTCCACGAGATGAACGCACGGGTGGTCACCGAGATAGAGCCACGCGCCGCCGAACGAAAACGCCGGGCGCGGGCCCTCGGCCAGGCCCAGCACGTCGCGGTAAAAAGCGCGCATCTCGGGCAAGCGATGGGTGCAGACGTTGACGTGGTCGAGGCGGTAAAGCGGCACGCCGCATTCTTACGAGCGATCGCGCGGGGAAGGCAATTCACGGGCTTCACACCACTTTTTCGGCAACGCGTCCGGGGGCGCTATAGTTAGTGAGTTGATGGCACTGTCGCGTCGGCAGTCGCGGGCCGGAGCGCGTCTCATTTTGCTGGTGGGCTGCGTGCTAGGAACGCTCCACACGGCGAGCTGCGCCACCGGCGTGGACCCGCCGGCCAGGGACACTCCTCCCCGGGGCGGCTCGGCTGGCAGCACAAACGGCGGCGCGGGGGGCAGTGGCGGCAACGGCGCGACGGGTGGCAGCGGAGGCAGCGGCGGTTTTGGTGGGAGCGGCGCCTTCAACTCGGGCGGATCGGTGGCGTTCGGACCGGGTGGCGCCAGCGGCAGCGCTGGAACGAGTGGAGCCGGCGGTTCTGCCGGATCCGGAGGCACGGGCGGAACTCTCGCCACCGGAGGTACCGGAGGCGCGAGCGGATCCGCGGGGACGAGCGGAGCGGGAAGTGGTGGCAGCGCCGGCACCTCGGGGTCCGGCGGCAGCGCGGGAACGGGTGGCGCGAGTGGCGCCGGGGGCGCGGGTGGAAGTGATCCGAGTCACTGCTTGTTCAATTGGCGCGACGATGCGACCTGCGGTCCGAAGTGCACCAACGCGCAACCGCCGCAGTCGGACGTTCGCGCGTGTGCGGAGGTGCTGGATTGCTGGCTCAGTCGCAACTGTGGGCCTTCGAGCTGTCCGACCAAGCCGGGCACGCAGGACCAGTACTGTGGTCCGAACGATATCCAGAAAGGCGGCGCTCCGTATCCGCCCGCGCAAGCGGTTTGGGATTGCTTGATGTGCCCTTAGCGCCTGTGACGATTGTGGGTTCGGACGTCGTGGGCGGTGTCACGGGTCGATGAATTGATAGTCGACGCGAATCTTTCCCTCGTCGTCTAGGAGCAGCACCTCGCGCCCGCCGCCCGCGGAACTTCCGTCCTTCGTGCGGATCATGCTCCAAGTGAAGGTGACCGCCTCCTTTAGTCGTACCGGCCGTTCGCGCAGGCGGAACGCGAACTCGCCCGGCGCGACGAACTCGGCGTAGGCGCGGGCGACCCGCACGTCGAGCTCGTCGTATCCCCGGACCTCGAGGGTCGCGGCTGGAAATCCGAGCGCAGCGGCGCGCTCGCTGATCTCGACCGGCGGTTTCAGGACCTGGCGGCCGCCCGTCCCCCAGAGCTCGCGCACCAGCGCGCGGCGGCGGCTTTCGTTGGGTTCGTTCCATAGCTCGATGTAGCGCTCGACGATTGTTTCGGTGTTCATGGCGCTCAACCTGCGTCGCCGGTTGCCGTGCGACAAATCCCTGCGAGGTATGGCGAGTACGATTCCGCCTCGCCGAGGCGCTCGAGATCCCACTGCGCCATCGCAATGCCCTCCTGCTGTCAGCCGGTTACGCGCCTGCGTACGAAGAGACGACTTTCGACGCGCCGGAGCTCGATCCCGTGTGATCGAGGCGCTGCGTCGAATCGCAGCGCGCAGCGCGACGCCCGCGCTCGATGCTCTCGCTTCCGAGCTCGAACCACTTTTGCCCCCTCGCAGTCGCGAGTCGCAAGCGCAGGATGCCGGCGTCGCCGTGCCACTGCGGATGCGGGCGCCCGAAGCCGACGGTGAATGGCGGCTCCTCACCACGCTCGCGCATTTCGGGACGACGACGAACGTCACGCTTGCCGAGCTCACGCTCGAGGCGTTCCTTCCAGCGGATGAGCGCACGGCGCGCGCCCCGCGAGTCGTTTGTAGCAAATCTGCGCGAGCCCTCGGCTTTGTTGCACGGCTCTCGCGGCCGTGCGAAGCTTTCGACAAATGATGGGGCGAGGTGGGCGGTGGGCTATCGGTGTCGTGGGTACGGTCTTGGTATTCGGGATGGCGGCGGTGTCGTGTGGAAAAGACCAGTCCGCGCAGCTCTCGAGCGCGGGCGGCACTTCCGGCTCCGGTAGCGGGGGTACGGGCGTAAGCGGATCTTCCGGCTCGGGCAGCGGGGGTACGGGCGCAAGCGGCACTTCCGGCTCCGGCAGCGGGGGTACGGGTGCAACCGCAGAAGACGCCGGCCGTGATGTCGCGCCCGATCACGGCGAGCTCGATGCCGCAGTCGACGCGGCGGGATGCAGGCTGGAGCGGTCCGACCTCGAGCGCCAAGCGGTGGAGCAACACCAGCGCTGGATGAGGGAACGGGTTGGCGGCTTCTCGAACGGCGCGATCAGCGTGTATCGCGGCACCGCAGCCGCGCGCGACAATTACGCGTCCGTCGCGGCAACCTCCACCGAGCCACTCGTAGACGGGGTGCTCTCGGGCAGCGTGATCGCTTCGCTCGCCCCGGTACCCTACCTGTACGGCGTGGCGGTCTCGGGTCAGCCACACCGGCTGACGGTCCTGAGCGCGGCCCAGCGTAAGATGTTCGAAGTGGGCCAGGGCGGCGACGCTCCCGCGAGAGGCCAGCTGTACCCGATCACGGATTTCCCAGGCCACGCCGGTGTCGCGGGAGCGACTGACGAAGTCCTACCTGCATTCGCCGCGCGGCCAAACCCGCTCGCCTTCCGGGCGCATGGCGAGGGCACATGGGGAACGGGGGAACACCTCGTAATCGATGCCGAGGTCTCGCTGACGCGCGTCGCACCTGAAGCGGTGACGTATGCCGACATGGAGGCGTTGATCGAGTACGGCACTCTGGACGGCTTCGTGAGCAGCGGACCCGACCACGTGCGTCGAGTCAATGAGGACGTGTCTGCGCCGACCTGTACACCGCCGGGATCCGGATTCGCCGCGAACGAGTGCAACTACACCATGGTGTACAACATCACCGAGTTCATCGAGACGGCCAACATCGCGAACTACGGCGCTCGCGATCTGGAGGTCGAGCGACTCGAATTCTGCTGTGGCCACTGCGACTTTTACATCAACGAGGGGGCGTGTGGCGGTGGATACCGTAGGCAGTGTTTTGCACCCGAATGAGCGCAGGCGGTGCAATGCGGAACCCCGGTTTCGCCTCGTGGAAAGCGCGGTAAAACTCGCGATTTGACCGTGATTTTGATGGATCGCGTGCGCGTGTGTTGATACCTTGAAAAAGAGCGCGGAGGTCGTCGGCGGCGATCCTCGGTCAGTCGCGCCGGCGCTGAGCGGATGGGCGTGCCCCGTGCCCTGTCCAGACGGTGAGGATTGGATGCGCAAGTGTGTCTACGTCTGCTGGCTCGCGTGCGCGGCGTGCAGCCCGTCGGGAGAACTTCCGCGGGCCATCGGCACGGCGGGACAGGACGGTTCGGCTGGAAGCGCCGGCAGTGCCGGTAGCGCCGGTGAAGGCGGTAGCGGAAATCTCGGTGGTGCTGGCGGCACGATTTCGTTGCCCCCGTCCGACGCCGCCACGAAGAGGGATGCCGCGGTCGTGACCACGCTGCCGCAAGGCTTTACTCAAACGGAAATCGGAGGCTACAAGCTCGGCGAACCGCTCGGCACCGATGCCGGTACGGATGCCGGTATCGACACCGGTAACGCCGACTGCGGCAACATCTTGCTCGGTGTGGTGCGGGATTTCAGAGGCCGCAGCGAGCCGGGCGGCAACCCCGACTTCGAAGGTCCGCTTTACGGCAACGGCATCACGCTGAACCTCGTGAGCGCCGCGCTCGGTACCGACAAGAAGCCGGTCTACGCCTCGCAGTGCGAAGAGGGCCATCCGAGTCCGGCGCCCGCCTGTGCGTACGGCGCCGAAACCACGACCAAGGACAACTTCGACCAGTGGTATCGGTACACGAGCGGCGTCAATCTGCCGTTTTTGGTCAGGCTCTGGTTCGCGCCGCAACCGAACGGGCTCTTCACGTTCCAGAGCTTGTTCTTCTTTCCGCTCGACGACGCCGGATACGGCAACTCGGGGACGGACAAGCCCGGCAAGCAGCGCAACTTCAGCTTCACCACCGAGCTTCACACGCGGTTTCGCTACGGCGGTGGCGAGAGCTTCCAGTTCGAAGGCGACGACGACGTGTGGGTGTTCATCAACGGCAAGCTCGCCGTCGACCTCGGAGGTTTACACCCGAAAGAAGTCGGCAGCGTCGACCTCGATCAGCGCGCCCAGGAGCTAGAGATCGTACCGGGCAACGTCTACGACCTCGAGCTTTTCCACGCGGAGCGCCACACCCAGGAGTCCACGTTTCGCATCGACACGAACCTTTCGTTCGTGAACTGCGGCACGGTCCCGCCCGACATTCCGCGCTGAGGAACACGTGCGATGGCGGCCACCATCGTCGGCGATCTCGAAGCGGCGCTGTGCGCGATGCAGGAGGAAATCTTCCTGCTCCAAACCTTGATGGACACGATCCCGGACAGCATCTACTTCAAGGACCGGGATAGCCGCTTCACACGCATCAACCGCTACACCGCCCTCCGGCTCGGCCTCGCCGACGCGTCGCAAGCCGTTGGCAAGACCGATTTCGATTTCTTCACGCGCGAGCACGCCGAGCAGGCGTTCCGCGATGAGCAAACCATCGTCGAGACCGGCCGGCCCATGGTCGGCATCGAAGAGAAAGAGACGCTGCCCGATGGCGCCATCCGCTGGGTCTCCACGACCAAGATGCCGCTGCGGGATTCGAGCGGTCGCATCGTTGGCAGCTTCGGCATCTCGCGCGACATCACGGACAAGAAGCGCATCGAGGAGCAGCTCGAACGGCAGGCGTTCTACGATTTTTTGACGCAGCTGCCGAACCGCAGGTTCTTCTTGAATCGGCTCGAGCACGCGTTTCAACGCGCCCGGCGCCGGGACGCGAGGCAGCCGACGTTCGCGGTGATTTACCTCGACCTCGATCGCTTCAAGGCGATCAACGACGCGCTCGGGCATCCGGCCGGTGACGAGCTCTTGATCCAGGTCGCGCAGCGCCTGAAAGCATGTTTGCGGCCGAGCGATACCCTGGCGCGGCTCGGCGGGGACGAGTTCACGATCTTGATCGAGGACATCGTGAACGAGGCCGACGCACGCCGTATCGCCGAGCGCATTCTCTCCGCGGCGAGCGCCTCCTTCCAGGTGGCGGGAACCAGCGTCTCTTCGACGGTCAGTCTCGGGATCGCGTTCAACGACAGCCGCTATTGCAACGCCAGCGAAATGCTGCGCGACGCGGACACGGCGATGTATCGAGCCAAATCCAAGGGTCGCGCTCGCCACGAGGTTTTCGAGCCAAGCAAGACGGGCGACAGCATCGTCAGCCGGCGCGGCTGAAGCGCATCACGACGGTGGAACGCCCCAGAGCAAGCTCTGGCCCTGGAGCAGCACCACGTGTGACCAATCGGTTTGCGACGTGAAACCGGCGTTGAACGAGTAGTCGCCCGTTTGCATGAAGCTCTGCGAGACGTAGTTCTGCACCGTCCACGAGAACTGCACGCGTGAGCCCGGGGCCAGCGTCTTGCCCGCGGCGTTGAAGCCGAACTCCACGTAGCTGTCTGCCGACGCGACGGCAGGGCTCAGCGCGCTGGTCTTGATCGTGACTTCACCCGCGCCGAACTGGCTGGTCGAGCCGCCGCTGTTCGGTCCGACGTTCGCCCAGTTGATGTTCTGGATCAGCGCACCCGTGACTTCATTGGTGAAGTAGTAGCGCATGGTGAGCTCGTTCAGCGTGATGGTCGCAGTGCCGTTGTTGACGATCCAGAGTTGAGAGCCGATCGCCGACCCCGAAGCCGCGGTGTTTTCGACCTTGTACTGGACCACGAGGCCGGTCGCCGCCCCGCCCGTGCCGCCGGCGCCGGTGGCTGCGCTGCCGCCGCTGCCGGTGCCAGCGCTACCGCCGCTCCCCGGCGCGGTACCGCCGGTCGAGGATCCCGACGTTCCGGCGGCTCCCGCGCCGGCGCCCGTGCCCCCGCCGCCGCCCCCGCTGTCCGCTGCGCCTTGGCCCGCGCTGCCGCCGAGCCCCGAGCTTCCGCCGCTCGATCCCGAGCTGCCGCCCGCGCTCGTTCCGCCGCTAGCGGCGCCGGATGCGCCGAAGGTGCCGCTGACGCCGGCTCCCGAACCCCCGCGCCCGGCGCTGCCGCCGCGCCCGCCGGTTGCAGCATCACCGCCGGCGCCGCCGTAGCCCTCGACGGGCAAGTCTTCCGTCGCCTTGGCGCAGCTTGCGGCCGCGAGACAAAACGCGAACAAGTATTTGACTGGCTGCATCACTCTTCGCCGCTCCCGCGCGACTAGCCAGAGCTCGATTCAAACTAGCATCCGCGTTTCGAGAAACAAGAACAAACGCGGTAAATTCAGGATGTTTACTGCGGCGCCAGCTCGTCAATTACTGCACTCGCTGGCGCGCAAGATGCGCATGAAGCCGTGCGGCGGCAGCCACTCACCAGCAGCGTAGTAGTCGTAGTTGCGGTTGATGCCGGTGCCTTCGCCGAGATCGTTCCAGGTACCGAAGACGACGAGATCGGAAGAGCTTGCCTCTTCTAGCGCCTGTGCCAAAAGCTCCGGACCTTTGACGATGCGATCGCTTTCGGTCGCAATCGCGCCCGGACGATCGCGCCCGAGCGAATCCCACTTGACCATGAAGTGATCGTGCGTGACGCCTTTGAGGTTGAAATGGCTCTTGCCGTTGGCGCCGAAGGTGTCCCAGACGAATTCGGAGTCCGCGACGGCCGCCATACCCGGGTCCTGAAAGTACGCGCGATCGACGGCGACGAAGGGCTCGACGCCGAATTCGGCGGAAAACAGGCTTTTCAACCGCGCCACGACCGCGGCCGATCGGTTCAGGGGTTTCAGCGTACCGGCGTTGTAAAAGTAGACGAGCGGGCGCTCCTTCAGGCGATACCAGTGACCGGCATCGATCGCGCGAAAAAACGCGCGCCACTTGTGCTGATAGATGGCCTGCGCGGCGCCCTCGGTGTCGGCCAGGTTCGGCACCGCGTCGAACGGCGCCGGCTGCCCCGCACGCCAGCTCCAGGTATCGTCGAAAAGTGCGATGCCGATCGCCCCGTCCCGGATCTCGGCCAGTGCCTCGTTCATGGCCTCGAGCCGGCCGAGGTCCGGACCGTAGGTGTTCAAGAGCACGAACTTCAAGCCGGACCAGCGCGCGTCGAGCAGCTCCCGCCTCCAGAAGCCGGCGTTTTCGGGATGGTAGTAACCGCTGGTCCTGGCGTCGAAGGCGTAGAGTTGATGCGGTGACCGCATGCCACTCACGTGCGTGTTGGCCCAGTCCGGGTCGCAATTCACCCCGTCCGGGCACAGGCTGAAAAACATCATCACCGCTCCCACGTCGTGCGCCGTTTTCGGCGTGCACGGCGTGGTCAACGACACCTGCGCTTGCCACGGGTCGGAGTACGAGAGCGTGCAGTCGCTTCTTCCCGCGACGTTACACAAGCTGCGCACGACGTCGATGCGCCGCACCCAGCGCCGCGTTCGAAGCTGCTCCGACCAGTCGGCGATCAGCGCTGCATCCGGTTCGGTTCCTGCGATCTGGCAGTAGGCCGCGCGCACGAACGCTTCCGGAAGGTGGCCGAGATTCACGTCGACGCTGCTCGTCTTCGTGCATGCTCCGTCGAACTCGGCGCGCAGCGTAAACTCCGCGTTCTCCGGCAGCGGGGGCAGGGGATCGCTGCCGCCGGGCCGCTCATCGGGCACGTACGAGCCGCGGGAGCACGCGCACGCGAACGCCGCGAGCGCGATACGCGCGCTCACTCGAGAAAGGCGACGTCGTCGATCGTGAAGTCCCACGGCACCGCGTCCTTCGAGGTGAAGTTCAGAGCCACGACGCGCTTCGGATCGAGCTTCGCCTTGTCGCCCCACCCGGTCTGTTTGAGGTCGCCCCACTCGAACGAGTACGTCTTCATCTGGCTCGACAGATCGCTGACCGTGACCATGAAGTGGTCGTAACACTTCTTGCAGCGGCCAAACTCGGGCATGGTTTCGACGGTAGCCACCAGAAACTTCATCTTGGTGCTGCCCGACGCCTTGAAGCGAAACCCCTTGTACTTGGTGGCGTCGACCGGCGTGAGCAGCGCCGCACCGACCAGGTTGGTGCCGATGCCGCCGCCCCACTCGGTGTAGCCCTTGCCCGTGGTGTGGATCGCGCCGTTCTCGATCGCGCTCGTGAATTCCTCGACCGAAGGCGGCTTTTTCACGCCGGTCGGCGTCTTGTCGCTGTAGACGAACCAGCTGCCGGGCGGCTCGATGTTCGGCAAATTCGCGATCCCGGCGCCGTCCCAGATCATCACGCCGGTCGGCACCACGGGATCGGGGATCGGCTGCGGTTCCGAGGGAGCGGCGGTGGGTTCGTCCTTCGAGCTCGCCGCTGCGTGCGACGCCGTGGCCGCGTTCTGACACGGGCATTCACACGGCGCGCCGCCCTGAGGTCCGATGCAAGCGGACGTCGTTGCAGAGCTCGCGACGAACAAGAAAATCCGAACGTGAGTCATGCCGCACCTGCCGTGCTTCTTGTCCCCGCCGCACGTTTCGACGACTAACATGCACGCCGAAGATCGCCCAAGCGAAAACGTAGGCAAACGACCTTGTTTACCGTGCGCGCGCTCGCACTCGACTCCGGTAAACTCCGTAATTTGACCACGATTTCCTTTGACGCTCCGCACGCCGTCGGTCAATTCATGAGTCGGCAGAGCAAACAACGAAGTCAGCTTCATGCGCTTCGTGTCGGCGTTCGCAAGAACAACGGGTGAGAACATGAAAAGCATCAGCACGTCGTCGCCGTGGATCGGCGCGGTTCTGGGGGCTCTCACGCTGGTCTCGGCTTGCTCCTCGGGCGACGCCGATCCCAACACCAACCCGGGCGGATCGAGCGGCAACGCCGGCGCGAGCGGCAGCGCGGGCACCGGCGCGGGCGCGACGGGCGGCGCCGGCGCAGCGGGCGGCAGCGGCGGCGCGAGCGGGAGCGGCGGTGCCGGCGGCGCGACAGGCGGCAGCGGCGGCAGCGCTGGGACCTCGTCGGCGCCGAGCATCTGCGACAACAACACGTACGAGCTTCCGCTCGCGGAGGCGTTCGTCGACGACTTCGAGAGCACCACGCGCTTTCCGGGCTGGTATTCATTCGCGGACACACCGGCGGCGAACTACACGGCCATTGCGCGTGCAGCGGGCGGCGCAATTTCGACCGGAATGGCGGGCCACGTCAGCGCGACGGGCGTCAAGGCGCCGACCGCCGGCGGCTTCGGCGCCGGCTTCGGCTTCAGCATGAAGGACGGGCAGATGCGTTGCGCCGGCATTGCCGCGTTCGACGGCGTTTCGTTCTGGGCCAAGGGTACCGCTGGCGCCAACAACGCGCTCACGTTTCAGGCCGTGCTCGCAGCAACGCAGGCCGTGAAGGATGGCGGTGACTGTACCGCGAGCTGCTATAACCATCCGGCCAAGGCGGTCACGCTCACTTCGGAGTGGAAGCAATACACCGTCAAGTGGACCGAGCTCGCCGGCACCCATCAGGTGAACGGTGTCATCCTCGGGCTCAACTGGATCACGCCGGGTCCGGATTTCGACATCTGGGTCGACGAGGTAACGTTGTTCAAGGGCACGGCACCGACCGGTCCGGTCGGTACGAGTGGCGATGCGGGAACCGATGGAGGAACCTGATCGCCGTGGACGGGGTGACGCGTGCTCTCTTGCCGAGCGCGCTGGTTTTTAGCCTGATCGCGGGCTGCTTCGACCAGCGCTGGGCTCGCGTCGAAAATCCAGCGCCCGCCACCGTGCCGGAACACGCGCGCGCCGCACCCCGACCTCCGGCCGCAACGGCGATCGACGAGCGCGATTTCGGGCCGTTCGAGCTTCGGCCCGAGTGGGCGGGCCCGTGCCAGCGCGCCGACAGCGTCGACGTCAACCTGGGCAACGCACCGAAGGCGTTCGTGCGCGCCGCGCACTGTCAGATCACGGGCCGCCAGCCGGCACCGGACGCAGTCGAGAGCTGGGCGGCCAAGCTCGAGCGCGAGCCCCGAACCCGTCGTCTCGACGTCGTGCTCGCCCTCTGCAAGGAGCACGACCGAAAGTGCCAGCTTGCATATTCCGATCCCTGGAAGGCGCAGCCGGAGCTCGGCGCCGCACCAGCCAAAAAGCTGAAGCGCGATGTCGGCGCCGTGTTCATGTACTTCTTCAATTGTCCGAACGAGGTCAATTGCAAGATGGATTGGGCGAACACCCACGCGCCCGGTATGGACCAGAAGCACGCGCTGCTGGGCTTCGGCGGTGAAGCCACGGGCTACTACGTGCCCAGCCAACCCGGTTTCTGGCGCAGAGAGCTGCTCGACGCGAAGTACGCCGGCCTCGATTTCTTGCTGCTCAACACCTACGGCCCGGACATCGAAGACGGCAAGCTGAAGCCGCTCGCGACGGCGCTCGACGGCCTACAAGATCCGGTGAAAATAGCGTTCTTCGACGATACCTGGACCTGGGGCCAGCCCTACTTTTCCAAGTTTTGGAAGCAGAAGCCGGATCTGAACGATCCAGAAGCGGCGGCGAAGCTGATTTACGAAGCCAAGTGGAAGCCGTTCTTCTCGCAGGTGGACAAGCGTCACTGGTACCGCTTCAAGGGAAAGCCATTCGTCTACTTTTACAACTCCGGAACGCTCCTGCCGCGCACCAAGGCCGGCGCGTTGATCGCCGCGCTCAAGGCGCGCTTTCAGACGGATTTCGGGGAAGAAGCGTTCGTCGACGCCGACACCGCGTACTTCGAAGACGCGACCACCGAGAAGGCTGCCGATGCGCGATACACGTGGTTCACCTTCAACTCGCCGGAGCGCCGCAGCCGCTCGACCTTGAAGGGTCACGTGATCGACCACGCCATGGTCAAGTGGGATGCCGTCGGGCGCGATCACCCGGGTGAGCTGCCGCGGCAGACCGATTTGATCTTGAAGGACGGCAGCGTTCTCCGCCGCGTGCTCGACGACACGAAGGACTCGGAGCTGCTCGTGATCGCGACCTGGAACGACCTCGGCGAAGGCACCGGGATTCACCGCAACTACGACTACTACTTTCACGGGCAGTGGCAGCGGCCCGACTATTTCATGCAGCTGATCCGGAAATCTCAAAGCGGCCAATGAGGCGCCAACTTCGGCTCGCCACGGGATCGGCGTTGCTTTTGCTCGCGTGTTCGAGCCCCGGCAACACCGGGCGCAGCGGGCCGTCGAACGAGCTCGTCGGCCTGGTGCCGTGGACGAACGGCGCGGTGCCGCTGGTCGACGGCAAGGGGCAGCTGGTCATGCCCATCGAGCCCGTCTATCCGCCGATCGGCGCGAACACGCCGGATCCCGGCTCTCGACCGATCGACTGCAGCCCGCTGTCCGACATCGAGCTTTCGCCGTACTGGATGGACGACTTCGAACCGGCGAAGCCCACGCCCGAGATCCCGGACCCGATCGGGATCGCACACTTCTGGTCGAGCAACGACGACGAGACCGAAGGCGCGTTCCGCGTACCCGGTGATTCCTCGTGGTATCTGGGTCTGGTCCCGGGCGACCTCAACCCGAACCGACGCTACCCAGATCGATTCGGGCTCGCGGCTCAGCGCATCACCGGCGCTCCATCCTGTGACAGTCAGCCCAACGAGTGGGTGTTTCACTTCCGCGGTGGTCGTTTCAACTACTACGGTGCCGCTGCCGAGCGCCCGCTTCAGGCGCGGGAAATCCGCGAGAACGTTGCTCCGGCAGCGGGGGAGCCCGAGCCGCCGGGGGACGAGCGCTGTCCCGCCGGATCGGACCTGTGCCCGCCGGCCGTCGCGGACGACGCCGTGATCG
>Ga0111538_10009200_pt1 | contig 13204 bp, 18 predicted proteins | sample SoiMethybrSBSTD1_FD_79669 | JGI IMG/M metagenome (GOLD analysis project Ga0111538, IMG submission 79669) | Bulk soil microbial communities from a Populus tree surrounding site in Tennessee, USA - Soil MetaG P. TD hybrid SBSTD1 (version 2)... | ecosystem: Environmental > Terrestrial > Soil >...
AGCGGTTCGCAGCAAGCACAGTCTGGCGGTTCCTCGATCGTCACGCCATGACGTTCAAAAAAAAACCGCGCACGCCAGCGAACAGGAGCGCCAGCACGTCGCCGCGCAAAGACAAGCTTGGCGCACCACACAGGCAGAGCTTGATCCGCAGCGTGTTGTCTTCATCGATGAGACCAGCGCTTCGACGAAGATGGCGCGCGTCTATGGTCGCGCCAAACGCGGCAAGCGCTGTCGCGCAGCCGTTCCACACGGGCATTGGAAGACCACCACCTTTACCGGCGCGCTGCGCTGTTCGGGCATGACCGCGCCCATGGTGCTCGACGGACCAATGAACGCCGCCGCTTTCCGCGCCTACGTCGAGCAGGTGCTCGTTCCTACCCTCGAGCCCGGGGATATCGTCGTCATGGACAACCTGCCCGTCCACAAGAATGCGGCAATCCGCAACGCTATCGAGAGCAAGGGCGCGACACTGCGATACCTGCCGCCCTACTCTCCCGACTTCAACCCGATCGAGAATGCCTTCGCCAAGCTCAAGGCCCTCCTGCGCAAAGCCGAAGCGCGGACCTGCGAGGACCTCTGGGACGCCATCACCAGCGCCCTGAGGCACTTCTCAGCGCAGGAATGCGCCAAATACTTCAATGCCGCCGGATATGAGCCAGCCTGAACGGAATCTGCTCTAGACTCATGGTACGCCATCGGTGCCTCCCAGCGCGATGGCGCAAGCCACCATGCCTCCCGCCCTTCTCCGGGATCGTGCGTGGCCTCGCTAGGCGCCTCCGCTCGCAGCGTCGAGGCGCCCTTTTTTTTGAGGACCCTACGCGTTTGCTCGATGTGCGCTGAAAGTTCGGCAGACGGCGGGCGTCCCGAACTGCAAGAGCACCCGCCGTAAGCTCCTTGGGGCCTACCCGGCGTTACCGGGTGTCAGAGGAGTGCTCGGATTTGGCGACACCCGCGGATGGCTCCCAGGGGAGACCCGCCATCTACCTCCACCAAAGCGCATAATCAACACTCACTCCTATGTACTCATCGTAAGTGGAACACCTAAGGAATTGGGCCAGCCGTTCGGTCGTTTCACGGGCACGTCTCAGGGTTCTGCCGTAGTGCGCTCCTGTCGCAGGAGTGGCAATCCTGTTGAAGTCGGGTAACACGGAAAGGAGTGCTTCGATGCGCAAACTGATCATTGCCAGCATCATCGCGGCCCCGATGCTTGCGCTAGGCAGCACGGCGGCTTCGGCCTGGGGCTCGTACGGCTATGGGTATGGTGGGTGCGGGTGCGGTTACGCACCTCGGGCCTACGGCTACTCCTACTACAGGCCCGCATACTCCTACGGCGGCTACTATCGTCCGCGCTTCGCCTACGGCGGCTTCTATCGTCCGCGAGTGTGGGGCTGGCGTGGCGGTTGGGGTTGGCGTGGCGGTTGGGGTGGACGTGGGTGGCGGCGCTGGTAGGCACGGACCTTCGTCTACGCTGAAGCGGCCTTCGTGGCGGGACTGGGCGTGCCTTCGCAGCGTTTAGACGTGACGAATGAGGTCGGCGGGCCGGGCAACCACAGCCCGCACCGCCCTGACCAACCGCCCGAGTGCCCTGCGTCAGCTGGCGCCTGCGCAGCGCACCAAGCTTGCAGCAATCGTCGGGCAGCCTAGCGTAGTGTGTCCGTTACCAACTTGGTCATTCGGCAAAAGACAGTGGCTGATCGAACTGGCCAGTGAGGGTGCGCCGCAGATCAAAGGCGGGCAGTTGCACCGCACGCATGATAGGTATGCCGCGACCAAATGGGTGGCCAGTGCTTTGGGCAAAACGATTGCCTCGCGGAAACACCAATGGGGCATGGCTTACCTTGATAGCGTCCTCCATGAGGATGCGAGGCCGCTTGGCACGCAGTGCACTACCGGGGTCGTCTATGAACGGCTGTAAACTATCCGTTGCCGCAGCAGAAACTTCCTGTCTTCACTGTTCGTAGGCAGGCCTTCACCCCGCACCGGGTCTGCCAGGGGGGACCGGACCTGGACCGACACCAAGTCCTTCGACGTGGGTTTCTAAGCGACCGGTCCCCTTTTTTATTGCCAGAGGCCCTGCGCAAGCGTCTCCCGATAGTTTGATGCAGTCGTCTGAACTGCCTCTCGAAACTCTTCGAAGCCGCTCGGCGACGATCGCTTCGAAGCGCGCAGCATCGAGTACTTCCGGCCCCGGGTCTTCGGCGGCGAGCTGCTCGCCCAGGTGTTGGCCGCGGCCGCGCGCACGGTGCAGGAGCGCGTGTGTCACGCGATCCACGTCGACTTCCTGTTTCCCGGCGATCCGAAGATTCCGATCGAGTACGGCGTGCGGCGCGTGCGCGACGGTCGGCGCTTCGCGCAGCGACAAGTGTCCGGCTATCAGCGCGGGCGCGAGATCGTGCCCCGAGGGCCTGACGTCGGAGCTCGACCAGCGGCTCGTCCTGGCGGATCGCTTCGCCCCCGAGCATCGACCGTGGCTGATTATGCCGCGCGCGGTGGAAGTGCGGCACCTACGTCCGGTGCCGCTGTTCGATCCGCCACCGGTGCCACCGATCGCGCACACGTGGATCAAGGCGGTCGCCGCGATGCCGGACGATCAGGCGCTCCACTGCGCCGTGCTCGCCTATGCCTCGGATGCAACGCTGCTCGACATTGCGTGTTATCCGCACGGCGTGTCGTGGATCAGCCCGAATGCGCAGCAGGCGAGCCTCAGCCACGGCATGTGGTTTCATCGACCGTTCCGCATCGACGAGTGGCTGCTCTACTCGCAGCACGTGGCGTCGAGCGCGGGCGGCCGTGCGATCGCGCGCGGCAGCGTGTTCACGCGTGACGGCGCGCTGGTCGCGTCGGTGGTGCAGGTCATGCGCATTCGAGTGGCGGTAGACGAGGACGCAGGGCTATCGTCTTAGGTCACGCACAAGCAACCAGTGTTGGCGCGCTGCATCATAAGGGCAGGGTCTAGGGTGGAGATGGCCGCTGATCGGCCCGGCGAATGCGCGCCAGACTAGGATTGATCCGCGCGGCTCGCCCAGGGAGACTTCAAGCTCGACGTCGCTCTTTCGGACGCTGGTGGGCGCACAGGCGGTGCAGCAGGTGGGTCCTGCGGCAACGATCTGGACGCAGTCGCCAAGGGCGGCGTTGTCGTTGACAGCGGCAAGCATGGTAACCCCCTTCGAGAATCTCTGGCAGCTGAACTGGACGGGGGTCGGCAAGTTCCAAAGTGCCTCGGGACTTTTGATCAAATGGCTTCGGCTGAGTCTTTCGCGCCACGGGTGCGGGCCTGCGAAATTTACGTCTCATTAACAAATTGATTCGACTTGAAAAATTTGAACCGAATTGGAACGAACCTGGAGCGCGGCGGTTTTAAAAGCTGAACAGGTGGGGCGTATCTCATGCAAACAAACCAGGCGACCTGGCGAATGCTGGGCGGGAAGCTGCGCGATCTCATGCCGGTGAACGCCGAGGTGACGGACGAACTGCAAGTTCTGGTGTTGCGTCTTGCGGTCAAGGAGGCCGAGCGCCTTCACAGCACTGGGAAAAGGCGCGCTTCAAGCAGATAAAACGTCGCGTACGACGCAACTTGAGCCCCGCCTTTTTTGGCGGGGTTCTTTTTGCCGGTATGCTGCACTGGAGGTGCTGGTCGGGACAGATAGTTTGAGGATAGGGGCGCGGCTTCATCCACCAATCTCTCCCGCGGCAATCTTCACCGCAGGAACCTCCCCTCGGCACCGAACCATTGCGCAAGCTCTTCGATGCTTCTTGAGCAGGTCGCGGGGTAAGCCGTGGCGGGATTACTGCGAGGCGGAAACATCCCCTGAAGGCGGCGATCCGCAAGCTGGTCGGGCGGAAGTGAGGGGGTCAGGTCGCCGAGACACACCTTGATAACAATTCAAAAACCGAGCTGCGCAATTCCGCGCTCGAAGGTCCTTAGTATTTTGCGCACAAGCTTCGGTGGTTTGGACTGAACGGTTCCCGCCGCCGGCCCTACAGGCGTGGGAGCGCGCGTACCTCTCAGAGTTGGAGCCGGCGTGGTACTGGCGGGCAACGAGCCGGTGATGCGAGGGTTGAATTCGTCAGCCGTCCTTTCATCTGGCTCGAACCTCGCGCTGCGCAGGGGGTTCGGCGGGCATTGTTGTGGACGGCTCGGATTTTCTCCCCCCGGACAAAGTCTGCCGCAGGCCCTACCGTTGTGAGCCTGCACCAGACTGAGAAGAATGAGATCCGGCTCATCAAATGGGAGCGCGGCATTGACCCTGCTCAGGAATGTCTGCATCGCCATGCGACTAGAGGTCGTCCAAACGCCATTGATTTCGCGATCGTAGCAGCCCACGCGCTGGAGCTCGCGCTGCAATGCGCTTGCCAATCCTGCACGATCACCTGGCGGCGGGAAAATCTGCTGAGGTTCTTCGCCGCGCACCTGTGCAATTTGTGTGGGGGAACGTTGAGGAACAGAGATAATTACCGGAGGATCGCCAGCGGATGCCGCCGCTCCAGGGCTCTGCTGTGAGGGTATCGGCGCCTGACGGGGTAACGTCACGTGCTCTGTGAGGCCAGTCGCCCGAGGCGATACTGCATACGCTGCAACAACGCCCGCTCCGATCAACGCGAGTCCGAGCGTGATCTCGTTGTGCATTGTCTTGGTCCCCAGCCGAATCAGCGAGGCCATGCGTAACATAATGTCAAAAGCACGACTTGCAGTTACCATCATCGCCCGCGCGCCGGGTCCTTCAAGACGGTGCACGCGGCACCAGCGCTAGACCAAGCTTCATCGCGTGTTCGCGAGCCGCGAGGCTTTGCAAGCTGGGCTCGCGTGCGCGGGCAACACGCAACCTACAATCTCATGGAGGACACGCTATGACAGCGATTGCCATGTCGCGCCGTCAGGCAATGTTAGGTGCCGCCACGATGGCTGGAGCGGCGACACTCAGCGGATTGCCCTTGCCAGCCCGCGCGAGGGCTCCGTTCGCCAAGGATCAGGCCCCCTACTTCTATCGTTTCGCGCACGGCAAGATGCAGGCAACTGTCATTTCGGACGGCATTCTGCCGCTAGGTGAGCCGTCGGGAAGCTTCCTCGGATCGTCCAAGGAAGAGATCGGCAAGATGCTGGGGCCGTCGCCTCGTTTGGCGAGCCCGCAATGTGTGGCGCACGAGCGCGATGCGATCAATGTAGGCTGACTCGCATGTCTGGCGCGTTCGACGAATAGAACGGCCATTGGATCCAATGGCTTGCGACGGTAGCTGTCCGCCCGCCCGCAATTGCTAGGAACCTTGTCTTGGACAGGACATTACCTTGCCAGACAGGTCCCTAAGACCCGTTAGGTGCCCGCAAGGGTACTGAGCCGCCCAGTAGCCTTAGGGCGATCGGCGGCTTTTCTGCGGGTAGCTAGTTGGCACCTCGCTGTTTTTTGCGATCACTCTCCCGAATGGACATAGTACAGGTCAAGCTTCCCTTCGGATCCTCCAGCTTCCGACTGCATTTCTCTCCGCAACTCCCTCCTTTGATGGGCCGAGGTACTCGCCAATGCAATCGACCGCGCTAGCCGGCAACGGGTCCTGATCGCCGAGGACGAACCTCTGATTGCGATGAACCATGCCGAGCTGTTGACTGAAGCCTGCGCAGAAATCGTCGCCGCCTGCGCGACCGTGAGCGGCGCGGTGGAGTGCATCCGGGACAAGCCGGTCGATGTTGCCGTGGGGGACTACGTGTTAGCTGATGGAAACAGCGAACCGCTGCAGACAGTGCTGAAGCAGAGGCATATCCCGTTTGTGGTGATGACACGCGATTTGCTCTGCGACCGTCTTGAGGCGGCCTGCAAGCTTGCGGCATGAAATATGATGGTCCCGCGCTGCCCGCAAGTTACCCAAACCGCTCGCGCACAATTTCATGCTCGGCAAGGACGTCGGCGTCAATCGTCCGCATCGGGCCGGGTGAGAGCACGAGTTCGCCGGCAGCAAATTGCAACGGTTCAACGAACAGCCGAACCCTCGGCTTCAAGAACCCATTGAACTCGCCAGCATTGCGAATGGTAACGCTCGCGACGCAGGCCTCCATCCAGCAACCAATTTCACTTGACAAACCATCGCCGAGCACTGGCTCCATGCCAAGCCGGCGCACCGCATCGAGCGCGTTCCTGAGAAGGCTGAGGCCTCCGAAGCGCTTCAGCTTGAGCTTGCAGAAGCCCACATTGCGAATGCCGGCCGCCCGCTTGATATCGGCCAGCGCGCAGATTGGCTCATCCAGCATGATGGGAACTGTTGAGACCTTGGCCACGCTTGCGTTGGCGTCCCAATCCTCAGCATCGCACGGCTGCTCGAATAGCTCGATACCCGACGGATCGAGGGCGGCGGCAAACTGGCAGGCATCGGCCTCCGTATAAGCGCGGTTGGCATCTATCCGCATTGTTGCGCGACCGTCGATAGCGCGCTGGATGGCTTTGACGCGTTTGATATCTGCACCCGCGTTTTTGCCGACCTTGATCTTGAAGGTGCGAAAACCGTCTTTGAGTCGCCGCTCGACCTCCTCCTCAATCTCCAACGGTTCTGAGCTGTTGAATGGGGTGAGAAGAGGCAGCCTCACCTCGCGATCAATCCGCAGTAGCGGATGATGCTCCAACATCTCGATGGCAGTCAGTAGGGCCGTCGCCGCGACTTTGCTGGCATCCATACTGCCAGCAACAATCGCCTTTGCCTCGGTCGTATCCTTGCCGACAATCGCGGCGGTCTGCTTCCTGCAAAATGCCCAGCCATCCTCGCGCGTCTCGCCGCTAGAGCCTGGCGAGATATGCCCCTCGCCCCAGCCGATACGACCGTCGCTGTCGCGAACCTCGACAATGATCGGTTCGAACTCAGTAAATGTCCGATACGAGAGCACGTAGGGGTGGACTAGAGGAAGGCGGACCTTCCGTAGCGTAAGCTCTTGCAGCTTCATTATCTTTTCCGAAAGGGCTGCGGAAATTCAGGCGATGCGCTCTTTCCCTTTGATTTGTGTGCGGTGCATGACGCGCCGCGAATTCGGATCGAAGGGATCGCGCCTGTGCAGCACCGACAGATTGTTCCACATGAGCAGATCGCCAACCTGCCATTCATGATACATGGCGAATCGCTGCTGCGTGGCATGCGCCCACAATGCATCAAGCAGCTCCTCGCTGTCGGCTACATCCATGCCGACGACGTAGCTGTTTGGCCGACGGCCCAGGAACATCGCCTTGCGTCCGGTTTCTGGATCGGTGCGCACCAGCGGGTGCCGCGCCCCCACCGTCTCGCGGACGTCGGTTATCTCCTTGTATCCCTTGCGCAGAAGACCGGCGCTGTTGCGCGAAGCGTCATGGACCGCAACCTTGCCCTCGATCTTTTGCTTCAGCGTCTCCGGCAAGGCCTCATAGGCAGCGAACATGTCGGCAAAGTGAGTGTTACCGGCGCCGCTGGGTGGCACTTCGAGGGAATACAGGACGGCGGCCTTCGGGGGCACATCGATATAGGTCATGTCGGCATGCCAGACGGCCTCGCCGGCACCAAGATTGCCTCTCGGCTTGCCGTTCTCGATGACGTTGGAGATGACGTTGATTTCAGGAAACTGCTTGTTAAACGGCTCGCCATAGGGGTTCGGCCCGGGCGGATCGAGTTCGCCGAACTGGCGGCTGAACGCAAGAAGTTCCGGGTCCGAGAGCCGTTGGCCCCGCGCCACAATGACCAGGCGTGTCCGCCACGCGGCTTCGATCGCAGCCAAATCAGGGCGGGATAGAGGTTCGGCCAAGTTGATTGCACAGACCTCGGCGCCTAAAGGCGCGTCCAGGTTTCTGATTGATACCGCCATCGAATTACGCTCCTCGAAGGCTTTCGGCTGCCACGCCGATTCTACCTGATCTCATGCCAGCGAAGTAGCCAGCACCCGGCCGGGTTTTCGGCGGGAAGGCGCCGTCATGACCTCGGTGGTCATTTCGGTGTCATTCGCGTCGCATTTAGCACCAACGACCAGCGCGCTACTTCGCTTTCCACCAACTTTTGCAAGGCCTGCGGTGTGCGATCCTTCTTGTCTGGAAGCTCACAGCCAATTTGAAGCAGGCGTTTGCGCGTAGCCTCGTCATCGAGCGCCTTGACGAGTGCATCGTTCAACTTGGCCTGGATGTCTTGCGGCAGGTTCCTCGGTGCGAACAGCGCGTTCCACGAAGAAACCTGGAAGTCGGCCAGCCCACCCTCTTTGGTGGTCGGCACGTCCTTGATCACCTCCGCGCGCTCCGAGCTGGCAATGGCGATGGCCTTGATCGTGCCGCCCTGGATCTGGGTGACGACGGCGCCAAGGGCGACGCAGGCGAAATCGACCTGACCGGCGACCAGGTCATTGATTGCCGGACCGCCACCGCGATAGGAGGCGCGCGCCGTTTTGGTGCCCATGATCGATTGCAGGAGCGTGCAGGCGGTGTGCATTTGCGCGCCAGCACCGCCATGTGCTTCGGTCACCGTGTCCTGGTTCTTCTTAACGTACTCGACGAACTCCATGAGTGTGTTGGCCGGGAAACCCTTCTTGGTGACGATCATCATCGGCTGCGCCGCTGTCTGACCTATCGGCGTGAAGTCCTTGGCCGGATCATACTTGAGATTGGGATAGACGGCCGGTGCGGCACCGTGGGTGCCCATGTGTCCCACCATGAGCGTGTAGCCGTCGGCCGTGGCTCGCGCTACGCGCCCCGTGGGGGTCGTGCCCCCGGCTCCGGCGTCATTCTCGATGATGATGGACTGACCGAGTGTCTTTGCCATGTGGTCGCCGACTATGCGCGCAATCGCATCTGTCGACCCCCCTGCGGCGAACGGGACGATCAAGGTAATGGGCCTGGCCGGGTATTCGGCCGACACTGGCATTGCGCTCACAAAAAGCGCGCATAAGGCTGCAACGGTCGATATGAACGTACGGGTCATCGATGCACCTTCGGGTTCAAATCGCGTAGGGCGCGGAGCGATCCCGGTCTCGACCTGCCGCGATCGAGGAACTCATCTGAAATGACCAACCATCCTCCGCCTAGACTACTTGGCGCGTTTGTAGATCAGCTCAGTCTGCCCACCGGCAGAGGACGCCGGATTTATGACCTTCAGTTCGTCGCCGGTGATCGTAAACGGCCGCGTCTGCTCGGTCCCCGTATTGTTAGGGTACGTGCTGCCCTCAAAGTTGACGGTAAAGGTCTTATTGGCCTCATTGACCGTGTACGTGCCGAAAGTACTGATGCCTCCGTGCACCGCGGCCGTGTTTTCGTCAGGCGTGCCCTGCAAGCGGTTCTTCGCAGCGAATTTTGGAACATCGGCGCGTACGATAGTGGAGGAGTAGCGGCCGTTGTCGGTGAAGATCAGGAGGCCCTTTGGATTGGCACCCCATGTGGGGCTCCCATCCTGCAGCTTGCCGGTGGTGGAGACAAACGTCCAGGTTCCGACGAGCTGCTCTTTGAGCGACTTTTGCTGGGCCGCGCCCTGCCCTGGAAGCAGAGTGAGCAGAGCGACTGCCGAGACCGCGGCAATTGGAAATATCGAAGTCATCTTCATAGATGCTCCTCCCCTCGCGGATTTCTTCTCGAAGCGAAGAATTCTGCACCCAGATGCGGTAATTGGCAATCGTAGTGCCGAGAGGCGATCAGGAAGGCACGCAGCATAGAGCCGTTGCCGATTGCTGTCGTGCCAGCTGCAGGACTCAGGCCGCCTGACCGGCCGCGTCCTGCGGCTTCTGCAAGCCGCCAAGGTAGTCCACCGCCTTCTGCGCGTGCGAGGCCGCCGTGAACACGGCACGCTTGTCGTCCTTGAGCACCTTGAGCCACGATGCGATGTAGGAGGCGTGACCGTCTTCGCCCGCTCGCGGGCGGGCCGCGAATACACCGGCGAGCAACAGCCCAAGCCCTCCCGGATCCTTCCAGGCAAAACGTGTGGTCAAGAGCCCCGCCTCAGCGGCTAGTTGCCCAGTGCCAGCTTTGCCAGTCCCTTTGCTCCAAGCACAGCGCGATCGACGAGGTCGAACGCATCGACGATTTGGTAGATGAACACGAAGAGAAGCGGGTAGAAGAACTCCGGTCGCACGCGCTCGAATTTGTGGAGATTTGTCGCGCCAGGCAGGCAATATCTGTAGGCCAATATGACTGCGGTTGTCCCGAGCACGAAGGCGGCGAGAACATCACTCGGCCAATGATAGGTGAGATAAACCCGCGGCAATGCAGCGATGAGGAGGACCCATGCGAAAGCGAGGGCTCCCCACCAACGTGAAATACACCAGACCAGGGCCGCCATCGCGAAATACAATGTGGCAGTGTCGCTCGGAAACGAGCTCCGGGACGTCAAGAAGGGTTCCACGTTGCGCGGTATCTGAAAGCCGTACGCATCCGCCACCACGAACGGCCGCAAATGCACGAAGGTCAGCGTTTGCATGCCTCGCGACACGGCGGCAATCAGGATGACAGCGATAAGCGCAGAGAGAAGCTTGATCCGCCGGTGGTCGTCAGTCTCTGCGAACCAGGCCCACCAAACGAAGCATCCAAGCCATCCAGCGCGGACGAAGTGCCATCCCGTGATCGATCGAACGATCTCATCAAAAAGATATGAGCTTCCCACATAGGAGTTTAGCCAGCCCAAGATGGCTTGATCGAAAGGAGCAAGCATTGCCGGTTAGTCACCCCCAATTCGTCCACTATCAGCTAGACTGTGTAGGCCCATTGCCCAAATGGGCCACGGAAGTAGGGTTAACCGGCAACTGTCGATGCATACGCGATGGGATCGTCATCTGCGAGGGCTGAGACGCGCCGCAGTTCAGGACGAGGGACGCGGCCGGGTCGCGCTCTGCGCGATGGAGCGCCCGGGCCGCACGCGCAAGGCGAACGTCGGGCATCCTTGTTAGCGTCTAGGGCATATCGCTCGCAATCGCTAGCTTGACACGGCCGAGCAGGTGAAGCTGCTTGCAGCGCGGTCTGGTGGATTTGTCAGGAGGACATCATGAAGCGCCTCAGTACGTTTGTACTCGCCAGTGTCACACTTCTGTGCCTCGGGGTCGCCCCTTGCGGCCATTCTGTCGCGCAGTCCGGTAAAGACCACGTCGGAACCTGGACATTGATCTCGAGTGACACTGTCCAGCCAGATGGGACCAAGACGCCGACATTTGGTGGTAAGGCAACGGGAGTTCTTATTTTCGGCAGTGACGGGCGATTTATTTACCTATTCTCGCGCGAAGACCTCCCCAAATTCGCGTCCAACAATCGAAACACGGGAACGCCCGACGAGAACACAGCGGTGGTGAAGGGAAGCATCGCAACTTACGGCACCTACTCGGTAGCTGGCAACGTCTTCTCAATCAAAGTCGAGAACAGCACGTTTCCGAACTGGAAAGGTGCTGAGCAGAAGCGAGCGATCACGGTCACGGGAGATGACTTGAAGTGGTCCAACCCTGCTGGGTCCGGTGGTGGGGTAGTAGAAATAGTGTTCAAAAGAGCAAAATAGCACGTAGCTACGGCCAGTCCGCGCGGCTTTGGTCGGTCCGGTGGCCCGGAGTTCGCGCTTGGGGCGACTACTTGAAAGCGTCCAGCCGGTACATCGTCCAGCCAACCATCGGCGCTCCGGCATGGCGCCGACAGTATGGCACAGCGCGTGCGTTATCGCGTGGCCCTCAGCCTCGCAGGATTGTTCCACAATGACAGCCGCCGGTAGTGGTCATTTGTGCTCTTCTCCTCGGTCGGTACTCGATCATGACGACGAAACAGAATCTTGCGCCCTAGTGTGGCTCTTTGTGGCCGTGGGCTAAGGTGACCGCATCCGCGACCTTGACGAGATCTTTGCGCGACTGGCGAAGTCGTCCTTCCGCAAGCGCTTCCGCCTGGGGCCAAAGGAGCGCGGCTACCTGGCGACGAAGGGGCTTGCAACCGTGCTCGACCACGCACGAGCGTTCATCGACGAGCGGCTCGCACCGGCAAACCCGCGTAACGACGGTAAGCAAACCCCGTTCCGCGGCCATCCGGTGTTCATTGCCCAGCATGCAACGGCGACGTGTTGCCGCTCATGCCTCGCGAAATGGCACGGCATTCCGAGAGGCCGGGACCTCAATGCGCACGAGTGTGGGCATGTGATGGCCGTCTTGGAGAGATGGCTCCGGACGCAAACAGATCAACGCGCATCGAATGCCTGACGCAGGCAAGAGGAGGCGGCGCAACATCTCCCAGCCGAGTAGCACGGCCGGGGTCGCATGATGGAGTTCGTTGAAGAACGGCCGCTTATCACCATAGTTCTCGGGCGACTGACGCTGACGGAGAGAGATATATGGAGATCGGGATTACCATCATGGTTTCGTTGCTGCTGGTGGCAGCAACGGTGATCATGCACTACGAGCTCTTGCAGTTCGCGGGCACACTGCCGCGCCGCCTCACTGTGCCCACGCGGCCACGGATCATCATCGTCATCGGCGTGGTTCTCGCCGCGCACCTTCTTGAGGCTGGCCTCTACGCGGCCGCCTACTATGTACTGCAAACCCGGTTCGGCATGGGCGGCCTGGGCGGTCATCTCGAAGGGGACCTGCTCGACTACTTCTATTTCTCGATGGCCACCTACACGACGCTTGGTATCGGCGACCTGCACCCAACTGGTGTGATGCGGCTCATCGCCGGCGTCGAATCGCTGAACGGCCTAGTGCTCATCGGCTGGTCGGCGTCGTTCACCTATCTGACGATGGAGGAACTCTGGGGCAGGGGAGGGGGTGAAAAGGACGCGTGAACAGAATCCTTTCCCCATCGTTTTCAGGGGAGGAGGAGGATCACATATGCCTCGCCCCACCCCTACCTGGCGCAAGATCATGGCCCAACCCGGCCGCTTCACCTTGCAGGTGTTGAAGGCCTTCCAGAAGAACCAGGGACTACTCCTCTCGGGAGCGCTGGCCTATTACATCCTGCTTTCCGTCATACCTCTCTTCACCTTTCTTCTTCTCATGCTGTCGCACCTGATCGATGAAGCCGCGCTGCTGGCAACCTTGCGGCGCTATATCGGCCTCATCATTCCAGGCGATTCTGCGCCTGTGCTCGAGCAAGTCCACAATATCCTTGAGCATCGAGAAGTTGCCGGATGGGTGGTGTTGGCCGCCATGCTGTTCTTCAGCTCGCTTGCCTTCAGCGTGCTTGAAAGTGCCATGTCGATCATTTTCGTTCACCGGGTGCGGCACAAGCAAAGGCCGCTGATCGTGTCCTTGCTGCTCCCCTACCTCTAT
>Ga0111538_10009202_pt1 | contig 13201 bp, 12 predicted proteins | sample SoiMethybrSBSTD1_FD_79669 | JGI IMG/M metagenome (GOLD analysis project Ga0111538, IMG submission 79669) | Bulk soil microbial communities from a Populus tree surrounding site in Tennessee, USA - Soil MetaG P. TD hybrid SBSTD1 (version 2)... | ecosystem: Environmental > Terrestrial > Soil >...
ATTCGGGAGCGGATCGACGGCGTCACCGGTGACTGACACTTGCGGCGTCGTCGGCATTTGAACCGCCGCGTTTATCCACCGCAACGTTTAGGCCGGCAACGCGAAGTAGCGGTCCGCTCGCCGGCGTCGCTCAGGATCTCGGGGCAGCCGGGTTTCATCGCCGGGTTGCCCCAGCCGACGGCCGGCCCTCGCGGAGGAGGTCATTGGTGATCCCTCTCGCCTGCGGACGCGGTGGCCTGCCCAGGCGTGGCGGCGAGGGCGGTCACGTCCGGCACATCGGCGGCGGCGCCTTTCGCGAGCAGCCCGGCGCACCGTCTCGATCACTACCGCCTGCTCCACCGCGTCCGCCCGGCCGAAGCGGGGCGGGGTGCCCCTGTGATCGCCCGGGAGGCGGCGTCCAGCTCGATGCGGTAAGCGTCGTCTTCGCCCGGGCCAAGCCCGAACGCGCCGTTGGGGTCAGCCGCCAGATACTCAGCCTTAGCGCCGCTGTGCAGCTCGACGCGCCCGGTGCGGCACAGCCACGGATCGGGGACAACAACCTTGCCCTCCGTACCGATCAGCTCCAGCTCGTCGCGACGGGTGAGATCCAGCCCAACGTCGAACTGGCCAACGACATCGTCCGGCAGCGTAAGCGTTGCGGCCAAGCGCAGGTCGCAACCCTGCGCACCGGGGGCCGGGTCGGGCACCTGGACCGCCCGCACCTGGAGCGGCTGGCCGCCGAACAGCCGGATCGCGCTGATGCAGTAACAGCCCAGATCCAGGACGGCCCCGCCGCCAAGGACGCTGGTCCGCCGGATGTCGCCCGGCGGGGCGCTGACCGACAGCGCCGCGCGTATGAACGCCAGACGGCCGATCGCCCCCTGGGCGACCAGTTGCACGGCCACGGCGGTTTGTGGATGCTCACGCCACATCAGCCCTTCAATGACCAGCCGACTGGCGGCCTTCGCGGCGTCGAAGCAGCGCCCAGCGTCGGCGGCGGTCACCGCGAAGGGCTTCTCGCACAGCACGTGCTTGCCGGCGTTCAGCGCCCTGATCGTCCACTCGGTGTGCATTGCGACCGGCAGCGGTACATAGACGGCGTCCACTTCGTGCCACGCCAGGAGATCTTGGTAGGACCCGAAGCTGAGCGGCAGGCCGAACTCTGCGGCGAAGCCGCGCGCCTTCGCCGCATCCCTGCTCGCCACCGCCACAAACCGGGTGTCCCCGGAGCCCCGGACGGCCAAGGCGACCATGCGCCCGATCCCGGCTGTCGACAGCATCCCCCACCGAACCGCGCTCATGAGTCTCCCGTCCTGTGGACGAATCGAGCTTCCGGCAACGTCAGCCCTCAAGATCCATTACCTAGGCCGATCTAAACAGCCTGGACGGCCAGCCTCCAATGCATGTCCGGGCCCGGTCATACCTCATCGTGGGTGGCGGAGCGCCCGGCCGGCCCATTCCCCGTTCAGGCCTACTCGAGCGGTGCGCGGGGAGAAATAGTGCGTGACCTGAAATATTGCGTATCACGCATGTTTGGGTTAGGGTTCGGTCATGGACACGTCGCGAGCTGCCGGGCCGGGCCTGCGGGAGCGCAAGAAGCAGCAGACCCGGGAGGCCTTGAGCTGGGCAGCGCTGCGGCTGGCCGTCGAACGCGGCCTGGGCAACGTCTTGGTCGAGGACATCGCCGCCGAGGCGGGCGTATCGCCCCGCACGTACAACAACTACTTCTCGAGCAAGGCCGAAGCCATCACGTGGCGGCACCTCGACCGGGCGCGCCGTATGGCGGACCTGCTGCGGGCACGGCCGCCCGGCGAGCCGCTGTGGGAGTCCATCACCTGCGCCGCCGTGGCGCAGGCCGGCGGCGAGCGCGCCAGCCCGGAGCCCGAGTGGATCGCGGGCGTCCGGCTCATGCTCAGCGAACCGGAACTGCAGGGTGAGTTCCTGCGGGCCGAAGCGGCCGCCGAGCGAGAGTGTGTGGCGGTAATCGCCGAGCGGACCGGCAGCGATGCCGGCCGGGACATGTACCCGCTGCTGGTGGCGGCCGCGATCGGCGCGGCCATACGGGTGGCCAACGAGCAGTGGCTGCGCGCCGAGCCGCCGGTGCCGCTTGCGCCGCTGCTGCGTGACGCGCTGACCCAGATCGCAGCCGGCCTGCCCGTGCCGGCAACCGTATAGGCCCCAATCTCCACCACATCCGGCCCACCACGGGCCGCTATCCCGCCATGCCCTGTCCCGGGCGGCGGAGCAGGGAGGTATCCCGATGACAACCGATGTCGTGATCGCTGGCGGCGGCCCTAACGGTCTGCTGCTGGCCTGCGAGCTTGCGCTAGCCGGCGTGCGCCCGGTCGTGCTGGAGCGCCTGCCGGCCCGGCCCACAGAGCCCAAGGCCAACGGACTGGTCGGCCGGGTCGTGCAGGCGCTGGACTACCGCGGCCTATACGAACGGTTCAGCGGCAGCAGCAGGCCACCGGTGCCGGTGCCGGGTTTCCAGTTCGGCGCGTTGCCGCTGGATCTGTCCGCCCTGGACGGCAACGCCCTGTACACGCTGCCCATCCCGCAGCGCCGGATGGAAGAGCTGCTCGAGCAACATGCCCGCGAGCTGGGGGCTCAGATCCGGCGCGGGCACGAGCTGACCGCGGTGAGCCAGACAGCCGACCTGGTGACCATCGACGTGCAAAGCCCGCACGGGCGCTATGAACTCGCCGCCAAATTCCTTGTCGGCGCCGACGGCGGCCACAGCATCGTGCGCAAGCAGTGCGGCATCGACTTCCCCGGCGTCACCGACCGAAGCTTCGTCGGCCGCAGCGGGCAGGTCACCATCCACCCTCCCGTCGCGGTACCGGGCACCGGGGAGCTTCAAGTGCCCGGCGCCGGCCGGTTCCGGCCCGCCACGTTCACCCGCACCGAGAACGGGATGTTCAGCTACGGGATGTTCCAGCCCGGGCTGTACCGGGTGGCTGTCTACGAGTGGGCGCCTTCGCCGCTGGAGGACAGCACCACCATGCCGCTCGAGGAACTGCAGTCCGCGGTGCGCCGGGTGATCGGCGGCGACGTGCCGATGAGCGAGCCGGCGGGGAGTGAGCCCCGGGCGCTGCGCAGGTCGACCGGGGCCAACTCGCGGCAGGCCGACCGCTACCGGCACGGGCGGGTGTTCCTGGCCGGCGACGCGGCGCACATACACAGCGGCGTCGGCGGCCCCGGCCTCAACCTCGGCATGCAGGACGTGCTCAACCTCGGATGGAAACTGGCGGCCGCGGTCAACGGCTGGGCACCACAAGGCCTGCTCGACACCTATCAGAGTGAACGGCACCCAGTGGGCCAGCGCGTCATCATGCACACCCGCGCGCAGATGGCGCTGCTCTCACCGGGCGCCAACATCACCGCGCTGCGGGAACTATTCACCGAGCTGCTGCGCGAGCCGAGCACAGTACGGCACATCAGCGACCTGATGGCCGGGGCGGACATCCGTTACGACACCCTTACCGCCGGGCTGGCGCATGCCATGGCCGGGCGATGGATGCCGGACGTCGCCCTGCGGACCGGGAATGGCTCCACCAGGACCGCCGAGCTGCTTCGTCCCGGCCGGCCCGTCCTTCTTGCTCTCACAGACCGAGCCGGCCTGACGGACGCAGCCAAGGAGTGGAGCGACCGGGTCGATGTGATCACCGCAGCAACCGCCGAGCCCCCGGCGGACGCCGTGCTGATCCGTCCTGACGGCTACGTCGCCTGGGCCGCCGACACCGACACGCCCAGCCCGGCCGACGGGCTAAGGCATGCCCTGCAGACCTGGTTCGGCGATCCTGCCTGACGTCGCATCACCCGGAGGCGGGCGAGGGCACTGGCAGTCAGCCGGTGCTGCAGAGCTTCACACACCCCTCGATTCGGCTGCCGGGCTATGGCCGCCATCCCGCCCTTGCCAGCTGGTCGGCGGCGAAGCGGCCAATGATGCTGCGCTCTCGCTGCGGCCTGGCCAGCTCCATGACAACCGCGTCGGCGGTACAGCGCGGATACCCGCACTCACGCAGCGCCTCGGCAATGACGGCCGCGCGGCCGATGTCGATCAGCAGCGGACGTTCGTAGTCGAAGTCCGGCTCAGGTGGCGAACTGGGCTTGGCGTGCTTGCCGCCTGGACCGCGCGGCGCGGGCACCAGCCCGGCCAGCCCTTCCGCGTCTGTCCGCATGCCACCCCTTTCCCCCGGATGTCATATAGACGCCCGGGGGCAGGACCGCGTGCACACGGTTTCCAGGCCCTCCGGTGCGGATTCTGGGCCCGGCGCTGAGCACTTGCTGTAGGTGTGCGCGGTGTGTCGTCCACAGGTGACTGCACAGGCGCGGGAAAATGCGCGTGTCATGAACTATTGCTGCGCAGGTGAGTATGGGCTGATCGAGAGCGGATCGATCAGTGCGGTTGCGGCGACGGCCCACCGGTCGATGCTCCTGCGGTGGCACGCCGTCCGGATCACCGATGGCAAGCCTGAGGACCAGGCGGTCGACGGCTTCCGGTACGCAGAGGCAGATCTTGTTGTCGACTGTGACTGGGAGCATGAACACCTCGCGCGCTGCTGGAGCTGCGCCCAGGTGCTCCGAATGGAACTCACTGGCTACGAGCGCTAGGCAGCGTTCACGCGGTCGCAGGCCTTCGGCTACAGCAATTGTCACGTGGGGATAACGAACTGGTCGCGGTATGGGCTCTAGCCCTTCCGGATTTTCGCCCAGCAACCTATCGGGCGAACGGCATTTGGGCTGGTAACTGTGGAGGGCTGGTCACGAGGGCCATCCACTCCTCTCCCATGGCATCGCACGGCCATGCGGGCGTATTTTGCACAGTTCATCCACAAGCCTTGTGCACAGACGCCTACACTCATGATCTCGCCGGGGCTGGCGTGATAGGAGCGTGCTCTCATGTCAGCCCCGGTTGCCGCGACATTGCGTCCCTACACTGCATCGCCCTTCGCGAGCACCGCAGTCACCAGGTCGAACAACGGCCCCGCGAGGTCATCCTCGGCGACCATGACATCCCGGTCATCCATCTGGAGATGGTAAATAGGCCCGCCCGGAACGGGCCGGTACGGCAACGGGACAGCCAAGGCACGCGCGATGAGTTCCTGCCAGAGGCCGGCGTCGCTGCGGCCAGCGGTCTCCACCATCCGGCGCCACATGGTGCCGTCCGCATCGATCTGGCTCACAACGACCCTCATGAGCCCAGTCTGCGCCTGCACATGCCGGGCGGCAGCCTTTGGGGCACCTACTCCCGGTATGACCGGGTAGGTGCCAGTGTGCCCCGGGCCGTCAGGCCGGCCCGGGGCACATGATCGAACGGGATCAGGGAGCGGCGTGCAGGTAGGTGCTGAAGCCGCCGCCGGCGGCCGACAGCTTGCCGGGGTACATCACCAGGACGCCCCCGGCGGTGCGGTCGATGTATTTGACCGCAGCCCACGGTCCGCGGAGAGTGCCGCGGACGCCGCCGTTAGTGACCACACGGCTGCTCCAGAAAGTCCACAGCAGCGTGTTATTGGCCGGCAGCGGCATCACATCGGCGTTGCTGCTGATCGCGGACCCTACGAAAGCGTGGCGGTAGAACACCGCGGTCGACGTGGTCACACGCACCGTCTGGCTCCGTCCTGTGCGAAGGTTGGTGACGGTGAACGAGTCCCGGTGCCTGGACACGTTGCGGGAGATGCTGATCCTCAGGCGATCACCCACACGTGGGGACAACCGGAAGGCACCAGAGGCGTGGGTGGTGGCGGACTTTTGGTCGAAGAAAAAGATGCTGCGCGCGCCGCCGTTGCAGAGGACGTCAATCTCTGCGTCCCAGTTTCTGCCGCCGAAGAGCGCCATGACAGCGACGGGGTTCTTGGTGCGGGCGATCGGGATCGGGCAGGCCTTCACCCGCAGTGTCGTTGCCGCGTACCGGAACCGCCGAGTCTCACTGGATGCAGCGTGGTATCCGGCCAAGTGACGGGTGATGACCACCAGCGCCGCCCCCGTGGCCGGCGCGGTGTGGTTTCCGGCAAAGTGATTGTTGTTGATCGCCCGCACCGGGCCCGTGGCCGCGCCTGCGGCCCCGGCCGCGGTCAATCCGAATGTTGCGATCGTGGCACCCGTTGCCGCGGCACCGAGAATCGCGCAGGTGATACTTCTGCGCATCAGAATGTCCCTCCCCTTATACCGCCCGGCCTGCATGAGCGGGGCTTAATAGCCCGCACGGCTGGTGGCATGGTCAAGGGCAGAATGTCGCCAGGTATTACCGGCGGCAGGTGCTTTACGAGTACTTTGCTCTGGCTTTGCAAGCACGTAGGGTTCGGACATTGGCGCGCGGCACATGATGCCGAGCGGGCATTAGTGGCAGCAGTTCCCCATGATGCGGCCGGGACTCAACGACCTCCGGGATGGGTGTCTCGGGCGAATCTGGCGAGCAGGTCCTGGACCGCCTGGAGGACGGCGTCGGGATGACGGAGGTGCATTGTGACGTGTCCGGCGTCGATAAGGCGGATCTCGCCGCGCGATACTGATGCGGCCAGCGCCGTGTAGAGGCGCCGCTTGCCTTCGATCTCCTCGCGTAGCAGCGACTCGGATTCGCCCACGGACACCGCTTCCTTGAAGGCGTCGGTGCTCATCGAGCACAGGACGATCATCGGAACGTCGGGCATCGGTCCTGCATGACGGACCTCGTCGTAGAGCTGATTGACGTTGCTTGCCTCTTGCAGGCCGGCCCGAAGCCATTCCGGGCTGACGTGACGGTCGATGAGAAGCTCGCGGACATCCTCCGGCCAGTCCGCCATCTCCTGCGCGAACAGGCCACGGTAGAACTGGATGAGCTCGCCGGGCAGTTCGTCGGGGAACGCCTGGTCGGGGTCCCAGGCCTGCCGCAGCTCGTTGAGCTGCGGAGGCATATAGGCGTTGTAGTCCTCATGGGCAGGATCCAGCAGGAGCAGGGCGCCTATCTCGCCGGGGAACCGCTGCGCGTAATGGCGCGCGTACAGGCCGCCGAGAGAATGGCCGGCCAGCAGGTAGGGTGCGGGCACGCCGGCGGTCCGCAGAAGTTGGCGCAGCTCGCTGGTCACCTCGGTGGAGGTGCGCGGCAGCCCAGCCTGGTCACTCCACCCCGTCCCGGCCCGGTCGTAGAGCACGCTCGTGGAGAGCTTGGCGGCTTTCTGCTGGACGTTCAGGTAGTCCAGGCCGACCGTGCCGCCCCCGGGCAGGAACACCACCGCCGGGGTCCCGCTGCCGGAGCGGTGCAGCAGCAAGCGCCTGCCGCCGACCTCGTAGAACCGCCCCAGCGGCGGATTGGCCTCGGTTCTCGTACCGGGACGAACCGCGGAAGGTTGGTCTTGCATCGCTGACTCCCTCATGCCGGTGTGCGCCGGCTCGGTACGGCGGGAGCGTAACCGTCCAGGCTGCGATCTCACCGCGCCGCCACCAGGGCTAGCTTTCCCAATTTTGGAAACAGTACCAGATATGGGATCGTTGCGTGATGGACACGCTCGACTTGCTCTTGCACCCGGTGCGACTGCGCATCGTGCATGCCACGTCCGGCGGGCGGATACTCACCACCTCCGACCTGTGCGCCCGCCTGCCCGATGTCCCCAAGACCACCGTGTACCGGCACGTGGCGCTGCTGGCCGAGGCAGGAGTGCTGGAGGTGGAGGGCGAACAGCGGGTGCACGGCGCCGTCGAACGCCGCTACCGGCTGCGGCGGGAGCGGACGGTGATCGACCAGGAGGCGGCTGCGTCAATGTCCCTGGAAGACCACCGCCGTTTGTTCGCGGCGGCCATGGCCGTCCTGCTCGCCGAGTTCAACACCTATCTCGACCGCGACCACGCTGACCCCACCGCTGACTCGGTCGGCTACCGGCAGATTCCGCTCTGGCTCAATCAAGGCGAACTTGCCGAACTGATCGGCGAGGTACGCAGCGCCATCGTGTCCAAGTTGGATAACAAACCCTCACCGGACCGCAGCCTCCATCTGCTGAGCCCGATCCTGTTCCCGATCGAGGAACCGCCACCGCGCAGGACCGGTAAGCAGGCAGCCACCGCCACTGAGCCCGGGCCTGGCAGGCCCGGGCCAGATGGCCAGTGGAGCCGATGACCTCATCGGGGCAGCGCGCTTTCGCCAGTCCGTCCAGAGGGCCCGGGTCAGCCTCGGCCACGCGCAGCCGGGCCATGGTCTCGTCGTCCCAGGGATTCCGCCATGCTGAGTAACGGATATCAGCCCCGGCTGCCAACAAGGGGGTTCCAAGATGATCATTGATTGTGCCCATTACCAGGACGGCCGCAGAAGCGATGAGGGCGCGGTGCCGCTGGAGGAGGCGGCTGCTCGCTGCGGGCAGGGTGGCTTCGTCTGGCTTGGACTGTTTGAGCCCGGGGCAGAGGAACTGGCTCAAGTCCGTGAGACCTTCGGCCTGCACGAGCTGGCGGTCGAGGACGCGCAGAACTTCCACATGCGCCCCAAGATCGAGAACTACGACCAGGACGTCCAGCTGGTCATCTTGCGCACCGCGCGTTACGACGACGCCGCCGAGGAGGTCCAGTTCGGCGAGATCAGCGTCTTCCTCGCGCCGAACTTCGTGATCACCGTGCGTCAGGGCGTGGCGAGCGAGTTGCGCGGGGCCAGACAGCGGCTGGAGCAGCGGCCAGAGCTGCTCGCGGCGGGTAGCTCATCCGCACTCTGGGCAATCCTGGATCAGGTGGTAGACGACTATGCGCCCGTCGTCGCCGGGCTCGAACGCGACATCGACGAGATCGAGGCCACCGTGTTCTCCGGCGCCGTCGCGCCGACCGAGCGGATCTACTCGCTGCGCCGCGAGGCCACCGACTTCTACCGTGCCGTTCATCCGCTGCTCGCGGTGGTAACCAGCGTCGAGCGCGTCACCATCGCACCCGAACTGCAGCCCTATCTGCGCGACGTCCAGGACCACCTGCTGCTCGTGAACGAGGAGGTTGCGGCCCAGCGGGACCTGCTCGGCACGGTCCTGGAGGCCAACATGGCGGTGATCTCGGTCGAGCAGACCAAGGTCAGCGTCCGGCAGAACTCGACCATCGAGCAGCTCACGGTCCTGGCGACGGTCTTCTTGCCGCTGACCTTCATCACCGGTTTCTTCGGCCAGAACTTCGCGTGGCTGATCGGGCACATCAGCAGCTGGACCGCGTTCATCGTCTATGGCCTGGGTGGTCTGGTCGTGCCGCTGGCGCTGCTGTCTCTATGGCTGAGACTGCGCGCGCTTCACGCACCTACCGCCGGCGCCGTGCACGACAGCTGACCCCACGCCGGGCCCAGCCCGCTGGCCAGTGGGCGGCACCTGTCGTTATGAACGAATCTTTGGCGCGGACCGTCCGCCGCGGTGGTGTGCGAGGGCTTAGTGGGCTGGAAGGCGAATACTGGGAGCGTGAATCGGCGCGCTACCGGTCAGGCGGCTCTCGCGGTTGGTGCTCTCGGAGTTGTCTTCGGGGACATCGGCACGAGCCCGCTGTACACCGTACAAACGGTCTTCAATCCGCACGATCCTCACCCGGTCGCGGTATCCACCGAGAGCATCTTCGGGGTCGTCTCGCTGATCTTCTGGTCTGTAACGATCATCGTCACCGTCACGTACGTCCTGCTGGTGATGCGCGCCGACAACGACGGCGAGGGCGGGATCATGGCGTTGATCACCTTGATCCGCAGACGGGGGGTTCCCGGCGGGCGCCGGACGAAGATGGTGCTCGCGGCGCTCGGGGTCTTCGGCGCCTCGCTGTTCTTCGGCGACAGCGTGATCACGCCCGCGATCTCGGTGCTATCGGCGGTCGAGGGCGTCAAGGTCGCTGCGCCGTCCCTGGCCGGCCTGGTCGTTCCGATCACTGCCGCGATCATCGTCGGCCTGTTTCTTGTTCAGCGATTCGGCACCGGCGCCGTGGGGCGCCTGTTCGGGCCGGTCATGGGCATCTGGTTCGCCGCGATCGGCGCGATCGGCGTCAGTGGTATCGCCGCCCACCCCGAGATTCTCAAGGCGCTGTCGCCCACCTACGCCATTGGTTTCCTGGTGGGCCATTTCTCGACCGCGTTTTTCTCGCTGACCGCCGTCGTTCTCGCCGTCACCGGAGCCGAAGCGCTGTACGCGGACTTGGGGCACTTCGGCCGCACACCGATCAGGCGGGTCTGGCTACTCCTCGTTTTCCCCGCCTGCATCCTCAGCTACATGGGGCAGGGCGCATTGGTCCTGGGTGACCCGAGCAGTATCAGCAGCCCCTTCTTCCTGCTGGTACCGGGGTGGGCGCGGCTGCCGATGGTTCTCCTTGCCGCCGCTGCGACGGTCATCGCCTCGCAGGCGGTCATCACGGGTGCGTTCTCGGTCGCGCAGCAGGCCGCCCGGATCGGTTACCTTCCACGGCTGCGCATCACGTATACGTCGGAGGAGAGGATCGGCCAGATCTATGTCCCGTGGATCAACTGGATACTCCTGGTCTCCGTCCTCACGCTCGTCGTCACGTTCCGGACGTCAGCCGCGCTCGCCTACGCATACGGCATGGCGGTGACCGGCACGATCACGATCACGACCCTGCTTTTCCTCTACGTTGCCCGTTACCTATGGCACACGCCACTCTGGATTCTGCTGCCCGGCGGCGGCGCCCTGCTCGCCGTCGAGCTCCTCTTCCTCGCCGCCAACCTGACCAAGCTCGTGCACGGAGCATGGCTTCCGCTGCTCATCGCCATCGCGGCGTTCACGATCCTCACCACCTGGCAGCGCGGCCGGGAGCTTGTTACCCGTCAGCGCCTGCACGATGAAGGGCCGCTGCGGGCGTTCATCGACCAGCTCCACGCCATGAAACCCCCGCTGCAACGGGTGCCCAGCACCGGCGTCTTCCTCAACCGCGGCAAGGCCACGGCCCCGCTGGCGCTGCGCGCGAACGTCGAACACAACCAGATCCTCCACGAGCACACCCTCATCCTCGCCATCGAAACCGTGCCCGTGCCCCACGTTCCGGCGGCCGAGCGGCTCACTATCGATGACCTCGGCTATAAAGACGACCGGATCATCCACGTCACCGCCCGTTTCGGCTACATGGACCACACGAACGTCCCCGGCCTCCTGCCGCTGATCGCCAAAGCCGAGATCGAAAGCCCTCTCGATGACGACAAGCTGTCCTACTTCCTGTCGCGCATCGAGCTACACCGAGGCGACACACCCGGCATGAGCGGCTGGCGCAAACGCCTCTTCCTCGCGACCTCACGGGTCACCGCCGACGCCGCTGAATACTTCCAGCTCCCCCGCGAACGCACCGTCATCATGGGCTCACGCATCGAGCTCTAGGAGCTCGCCGGCGCTGCTGCACTCGGGCGGAAGGCATGAGAATCCTGAGGTAACGATGGAACCGATCACCGATGAGCTCATGCACGGCATGCCCGGCTCGAGCCTGTCCGCCTGACCGTGACGTCCCCCGCCCTGGGCTCCGGGCCGCTCATCACCTTCGGGCACGGGACCGCGAGCGCCGAACGGATCGCCGGACTGCTGCGAGGCGCCGGGGTGACCGCTCTCGTCGATGTCCGCACCGCGCCCGGCAGCCGCCGCAACCCGCACGTGAGCCGGGCCGAGCTGGCGCGCTGGCTGCCTGCCCATGGCGTCTCCTACCGGTGGGAGAAACGGCTTGGCGGCTTCCGGGTGCCGGCGCCGGACTCACCGGACGGAGCCTGGCGCGAGCCCGCCTTCCGCGGTTATGCCGGCCACATGCGGGAGCCGGACTTTCTTGCCGCGATCGACGAGGTCCTCGCGCAGGGCGAGCTGGAGCGGACGGTCGTGATGTGCAGCGAGAGCCTCTGGTGGCGCTGCCACCGGAGGCTCATCGCGGACTTCGCCGAACTGGCCCGCGGCTTTACCGTCCGGCATCTCATGCATAACGGCGAGCTGGCCGAGCACCGGCAGTCGCCCGGGGTCCGGCTGCGCGGAGACGGCCTGCTGATCTATGACGGCGGCCAGGGCAGGCTCGAGTAGCCTGTCCGGGATCCAGCGGCGTCCCACAGCGAACACCGCACGTGTTTGATGCTGTGTTTGACGGTTACCCGGCCGTGTCAGGTACGTGGTGCAGTCGGACCGCGGGCGCGTTAGATCGCATCAGCGGTTGATGGCCGTGAGCAGCGCCGTTCGGTTACTGTCGGCGGTAGTGCAGCACGATGCGTCGCAGCCTGCGGACTCGGTTCGCGCGGCAGAAGTGATCGCAGCGCTATGTCTGGCGACAGATCTCGCCCTGGGGCTGCCATTCGAGCATGGCTTGCACAGCACGCTGTTCGCGATGCGGCTCGGCGAACGCCTGGGCGTCGACGCCGAAACCGCCTCTCGAACGTACTATGCGTGCCTGCTCTTCTACTCCGGATGCACCGCCGATGCTGAGACCGCTGCCGAGCTCTTCCCGGATGAGACCGCTCTGCTGACGCATTTCACCCCCGTGATGTTCGGCTCACGCCCGGAGGTGATGGCCGGCGTCATGCGCGCGCTCGCGGTTCCGGGCAGCCCTGGGCCCGCCCGGGCCGTTCAGGTCGCCCGCAGGCTCCCCAGAGCTGTCCGCACCCATCGGGGCCATCTCGCCGCCCTGTGCGAAGTGGCGCAGATGCTGACCGACCGGCTCGGCCTGCCCGCCTCCGTCCGCGACCTTTTCCCTCATCTCACGGAGCGCTGGGACGGGAAGGGTGAGCCCGGCAAGGTGAAGGGTGACGCTGTCCCGTTGCCCGTGCGCATTGTCCACGTGGCGAGGGATGCCGCGTTCCAGCGTGCGCTGGGCGGCGAAGCGTACGCCGCTCAGGTCATGCGGGACCGAGCGGGACACGCCTTCGATCCGGCGATTGCCACGCTGCTCGCCGATCAGGCCGCCGAAATCCTGGCGCTGGATGACGACGTGCCGACCTGGGATGAAGCGCTGGCCCGTGAGCCAGTTCCCCACCGCACCCTGGATGGTGAGGCGATCGAGCGTGCGCTGGCGGCGATGGGCGACTTCGCTGACCTCGCTTCCCCCTACCTCGTCGGTCACTCTGCCGGGGTTGCCGACCTGGCGTGCGGCGCCGCCCGCCGTTGCGGCCTGGAAAGCGCTGAACTGATCAGAATTCGCCGCTCCGCGCTGGTCCATGACCTGGGACGGGTCGCGGTACCCGTCCGGATCTGGCAGAAGGCAGGACCACTGACCCCCGATGAGTGGGAGCGGGTCAGGCTGCACGCATACCACTCGGAACGCATTCTCATGCGGTCGCCCTTCCTCA
>Ga0111538_10009203_pt1 | contig 13199 bp, 12 predicted proteins | sample SoiMethybrSBSTD1_FD_79669 | JGI IMG/M metagenome (GOLD analysis project Ga0111538, IMG submission 79669) | Bulk soil microbial communities from a Populus tree surrounding site in Tennessee, USA - Soil MetaG P. TD hybrid SBSTD1 (version 2)... | ecosystem: Environmental > Terrestrial > Soil >...
GGGTGGGCCCCGCGTTCAGGCAAAGCGGGGAGGACCGGAGGGCAGTAAGAAGGCGGCCGAAGGCGGTGTACCGAAATAAACCCGAGGGTGGGCCCCGCGTTCAGGCAAAGCGGGGAGGACCGGAGGGCAGTAAGAAGGCGGCCGAAGGCGGTGTACCGAAATAAACCCGAGGGTGGGCCCCGCGTTCAGGTAACGACGTTAAGGAGACTTCGTGAAGAAAACGATTCTTATGGTGATGTTGGTGTCACTGTTGTTCGCCGGTTGCGATCAGAACGTAACGCGCGTCGGTGGCGGTGAGCGATGGGAAGACGCCCCTCCGATTAAGGTGGATCCTGAGGCCCGGCCTCTTGCCGGAGGGCCTGCTCCGTTATCCGGCGAAGAGATTCCGGGCATGGAAGGAAAAGTTCCGCCCTTCGTGAAGGTATTCTTCATGCACCAGTTCGTGGAAGCCCTTTACAGTGTGCCGAAGAACAAACAGCCGAATCCGAAGTGGGAATCCCCGTTGAAGGATCCCGTTAACGGGCGCGTGTGGTGCACCGACTGCCATGGGAACGAGTTCAACTTTGCCAACATGCCGAAAATGCGCCTGCCGCAAGTGGACGCGCTCGAAAAGGATCACGAATTCATGGTCGAGCTCATGACGAAATGGGTCGGACGCTTGAACAGCGAGGAGTTTGGCGCCAAAGCGAAGCTCAAGGGGCCCGTGCAGTGCACGACGTGCCATGCGAAGGACCCACGGGAAGAGTAGCTTTCGAAAATCCGTCTAAACCGGCTTTGCGTTGCGTTGATTGTTAAACGCGAGACCTTCGCCGTGTCCCCTCTCTCGAGGGGCGAGAGTGCGCTCCGGAATTCTTGCGCGCCCGCTACACCACCATGTCGTCCGGCAGCACGCCGTTCTTCGGTACGATCACAATGCCGTCGCGGATGTAGTACCCTTCGCCATCGAATTCCTGGTGGTTCGCTTCGTTGAGAATGCGAACGTTTTTGCCGATGTGCGCATTCTTATCAATGATGGCTTTGCGCACGATCGATCCTTTTCCGATTCCGACGTTCGGAATGCCCATCTCCCAGTCGTAAGCGCGGTCCTCGTCGTTTTCGTAGTAATCCGCACCCATCATCAGCGCGTGATCCAGTACAACATCTTCGCCAACGACGCTGCGGATTCCAACGATCGAGTTCGTAATGCTGGCACCCTGCAAGATGGAGCCTTCGGCGATGACAGACTCTTTGATATCGCAACGCTCAATCCGCGAAGGCGGTAGAAAGCGTCCGTGCGTGAAGACCGGGTGCGACATGTCGTAGAAGTCGAAATGCGGCGCGGAACTCGTAAGGTCGATGTTTGCTTTGTAGAAAGCGCCCACTGTCCCCAGGTCTTCCCAGTATCCGTCGAACAGGTGACCGTAAGAGTTGTACCGGTCGATGGCCATGGGTATGACCTGATGGCCGAAATCGATGGCCGAAGGATCCGACAACAGATCGACGAGAACGTTGCGCCGGAAGAGATAGATACCCATCGAAGCCAGATACGGGCGTTGAGACGCCTGGCGCGGATTCAGCCCCAGGACGGCCGTGTCCGTTTTCATTTCCAGCAACGCACTGCCCGTCGGCTTCTCGCGAAACTGAACAATCCGCCCACTGCTGTCGAGTTTGAGCAAACCGAGCGCAGAAGCCTGATCCTCACTTCTTGGGATAACGCAGACCGTAACATCCGCGTTGCGTTCCCAATGACTCTGGAGAAGCTTCTGGTAGTTCATTCGATACAACTGATCGCCGGCGAGGATCAGAAGATGCTCATGGTCGCGGTCCGTCAATCGGTGCAGATGTTGACGCACGGCGTCCGCCGTTCCCTGAAACCATTCGCGGCTTTGCATGGTCTGCTCGGCGGCAAGGACCTCGATGAAGCCTTTGCTGAATTGATCGAAGCGATATCCCAGGGCGATATGACGGTTCAGTGACGCGGAATTGAACTGCGTCAGCACGAACATTCGGTTTACTCCCGAATTGATCGAGTTGCTGATCGGAATATCGATGAGTCGGTACTTCCCACCCAACGGTACTGCGGGCTTTGAACGATCGCTGGTGAGAGGGAACAGTCGTTTCCCGGCACCTCCTGCAAGGATGATCGAGATCACGTGCGAGTAATCGTCGTGCTGCTTCCGCATCATGGCCGCCATGATACACTACCCGGCTTTATGCAGAGGTTCGTTGACTGGTTCCTCGGCGTTTCGCCAAAGCTGATCCCCTCGTTAGTGCATGTCTTCGTCATTCTCGCTGTGGGATTATTTGTCCTGAGGCTGATTGACTCCGCCTTACGACGTTTCGCGAGAATCGCTCCGTCCGACGATGCACACAGGGACCGCATCAAACACCGTACCGAAACTCTCCGGCATTTTGTCCGTAGCGCCGGCAGGGCGGTTCTCGGGATCACTGCGTTCGCTACCGTAGCCATCGACCTGGGTGTGGCGGGATACCTCTCGCCGTTTTTAGGTACTGCCGCGATCGCGGGATTGGCCATCGGTTTTGGCGCGCAGACTCTTGTGAAGGACGTGATCGCCGGATTTTTCGTCCTCTTCGAGGATCAGTATGGCGTGGGTGAAACCATAAGGGTCGGCACTCATGAAGGGGTCGTGGAGGAGATGACGCTTCGTGTGACAGTGCTGCGCAGCGCCGAAGGCGAGGTCCACGTCATTCCGAACGGATCGATTCAAACGGTGACTGTGCTGTCGCGTGACTGGAGACGTGCGGTCGTCGATCTCGAGGTTTCATCAAGAGAGGATCTTGCCAGGGTACTCGTGGTGCTGAACCGCATTGGCGAAGGCCTCGCTCGCGATATGACAGGTCAGGTTATCAGCAGCCCGTCGATCGTTGGCATTCAACGCATTTCGGGAGCCGGTATCAGCATCCGGGTGGCCGCGAAGACCCTGCCCGATGCCCAGGGCGCGGTGACTCACGAATGGCGCCGGCGGATCAAGGAGACGTTTGATAAGGAAGGAATTCGACTATCGGATGGCTCGGCAGCGTTGCTCCCGAGCCCTTCCGCAGGAAACTAGAGGCCGATTCCGAGTTCTTTCTTCTTTTCCGCGATCAACTGTTCCTTGCCTTCCAGCGAACCATTCTTGCTCTTGTAAAGGCTATCCAGGTATTTGGAGGCTTCTTCGGTGAGGGCTCCCGTAATGGCAACGGCCCTTGCAAAGGAGTCAATAGCCTTATCACGGTGTTCCAGAGCGCGTTTGGAGGAGGCTTCCACCTTCGCCTTCGCTTCGTCCGCGACAGGCTGGTTCGTCGGCTTCTCCGACATTGCCTTCATCAGAACCGTATTGGCGTCCTGGGCCTCAGAGGCTGCCATGACAGCCAGGTTGGCGCTGGCAAATGCGTATTGGAATTGAGCCATCTGATCCTTTGGATTCGCTTTCAGCGCAATGGAAAGATGTTCCTGAGCTTCGGCGAACTTTCTTTGCGAGAACAAAGGCGCTGCGACCATGCCGTGCAGGCGGGCCATATTGCGGTTGTAGACTTCTTCGGTCATCGTGGCGGGGCGGGGAAGCGTCAACGCCTTCGTTGCGTGTTCCATCGCTTTCGCCGGGTCGGGCAGGTTATTGCCCGCCATGAAAACCAGAACGGTCAGGTTATTAGGGTCGGCCTGAAGAGCATAGCCGGCGAATTCCACCGTCTTTGGGATATTGGGCGACGACAGGGAAGCGGCGGCAATCATTGCCTGAGTAAACATCCTGGCCTTGGAAGCATTGTCGGCTGTCGGGAGATTTGTCCGAAATCCTTCGGCATGCTGCATGATCTTGGCATAGTCCTTATTGGACATATAGAACTCGACCAGCATGAAATCCGCATCAGGCCGCCGTCCGGAACTAGACCGATCCCTGATGAATTTTTCGAGCAATTCTGCCCTGCGGCGCGCATCGCGCATATCTTCTATGGCCTGCCATTCGGCGTTCTCACCGCTCTGGGCGAAAACCGGAACCGCAACGAGCAGACTGAGGGACAGACAAACCCCAACCAAAGCTGACTTTTTCATCGTAAAAATTGCCTCCGAACTAATTACCCGTGGTCGCCTTCTTTTCTTCGATCAGTTTGTTCAACTCTTCCGGTGTGCCCATGAAGAGGTTTTTGAGCTCTGTCTGAGCTTGAGCGGCGGCATTGCCGCCGAGTGCGACGGATCTCGCGAAAGCGTCTACGGCCTGATCTTTCTTATCAGAGGCGATTTTCTCTGCGCCCTGAAAGACCGCCTTCAAGTCGTCCACGGTGATCGGATCCTTGTCGCGGTTGGCGTTGTAGTTGGCCAGTGCCGCATTGTATTTCTCGATGAGTGGCTTCAGTTCGCCCTTGTAGGACATGCCGATCAGATACCACGCATAGCCGTCCTTGCTGTTGACCTTCAGAGCGTTCTGGGCTTCCGCGATCGAATCCGCATATTTCAACTGGTTCAAGAGCATCAGGCTGGCGGTTTCGTGAAGCTGCTGTTTGATCGGATTCCACTGTGCATCCTGAAGATTTGCGGGCTTAGGCTGCGCGAGGGCGCGCTTGGTAATCTCGAGAGTCTCGGCGAGTTGCTTGCCCTTGTTGGGTTCCTGTGTGGGCAGCGTCCCGGCCAGCACGTTGGACAGCGTAATCAGGGCATTGAGATCGTTAGGGCTCGTCGCCAGGATTTTGTTCGCGTACTCAATCGTTTTCGGGTTGTTCTTTAAGTTTGAAGCGGCGAGTAAGGCGATCTGCAGGAATCGGGCTTTATCCGGGTCGGCAAGTTTAGGCGCCATCGTGCCCATCTTTTCGTAGGTTTCAATGACCTTGGCCCAGTTCGCCGCGTTCGCATAGCTCAGATACATCATTTGGTACATGTTCTGGAGCGCGATGGGGTCGGCATCCTTGTGTTCCGCAAAGAATGTCTCGGCCAGAGCGGCCTTCTTGGCATTGTCCTTCTCGTTATAGACTGCCACGTACGCGTCATACTCTTTAGTGTCTTTCCACTTCGGTTCCTGAGCTGCGGCCTGGGCGAAGCCTTCCGCCGCTATGACGGCGATCAGCACCAGCGGTAATGCCCAATAAACTATTTTCTTCATCTCGAACCTACCTCCCGATTGAGTGGCCTGATTCTATTCCGAAAGTCTCCGGCGCCGCAAATGTCAATCGTAGTATTCCATCCCCAGATGAGTAATCAGGTCCTCCCCCCGTAAATAACGGAGGGTATTCTTGAGTTTCATCAACTGGATGAACAAGTCGTGCTCCGGGTAGAGCCCGGCGGCGCACATCGGACTCTTGAAATAGAAGCTTAGCCACTCTTGAATTCCACGCATACCGCACCTTTGTGCCAGATCCAGGAACATCACCAGATCCAGAACGATGGGCGCGGCCAAAATGCTGTCCCGGCAGAGGAAGTTGATCTTGATCTGCATGGGATAGCCGAGCCAGCCATAGATATCAATGTTATCCCAACCTTCTTTATTGTCGCCGCGGGGCGGGTAGTAGTGGATTCGCACCTTGTGCGTGAAATCCTTATAGAGGTCGGGATACAACTCTGGTTGCAATATTTGGTCCAAAACGGAGAGCTTGCTCTCTTCTTTCGTCTTGAAGGATTCCGGGTCGTCGAGAACTTCCCCGTCCCGGTTTCCCAGGATATTCGTCGAGAACCATCCGCTAAGCCCCAGCATTCGGGACTTCAAACCCGGAGCCAGAATCGTCTTCATCAGCGTCTGGCCGGTCTTAAAGTCTTTCCCGCAAATGGGAACGCCTTTTTCCTGAGCCAGTTGGATAAGCGCCGGGACATCGACCGTCAGGTTGGGAGCTCCGTTGGCGAAGGGGATTCCTTTCTTTAGGGCCGCATAGGCGTAAACCATGCTGGGAGCAATGGCAGGATCGTTGTCGCGCATTGCTTTTTCGAACGAGGCAATCGTGGCGTGTGCTGCTTCCGGTTTGAGGAAAATCTCCGTGCTACCGCACCAGACCATGACCATCCGCGACAGCTCGTTCCGGACGCGGAATTGCTCGATGTCATCCATGACCTGCTCCGCAAGCTCCATCTTGTTCTTGCCGGACTTGACGTTCGGACCCGACAGTCTTTTGACGTAGTCCTGGCTGAAAACCGCTTTCCACGGAACGATTTTTTCAATTTCCGGCCGAACGGTCTCGAGGAGGCTCTTGTCGAGAACTCCGGCATTCGACGCGCTCTGGAAGCAGTTGTCGTTGTAAATGTCCCAGCCCCCGAAAACAAGATCCTGGATTTTGGCCAGGGGGACGAAGTCTTTAATGGCCGGGACCCGCTTGTCGGTCCGTTTGCCGAGGCGGATTGTCCCCATCTGTGTCAGTGAACCGATGGGTTTGGCGATGCCTTTCTTTACGGCTTCGACGCCCGCAATGAAGGTCGTGCTGACCGCACCGAGTCCTGGAATCAATACGCCGAGTTTTCCGGTCGGCTCTTCAATCTTTACAGCTTTACGAGTCACAACTCCTCCTCAGATCCCGTCGGTGCGCTGTGCTTCATGGCGATTTGTCCAGCACGCGCGCAGATAATCCCGATTCATGCGGGCAATAACTTCGAGTTTGATTTCCTTCGGGCACACGGCTTCGCACTCCCCGATGTTGGTGCAACTGCCGAACATCTCCTGCTTTACCTGTGCCACCATTTTCAGCGCACGCTCATCGCGTTCCGGCTGGCCTTGCGGGAGAAGCCCGAGGTGGCTGATCTTGGCTCCCGTAAAAAGAGCTGCTGCTGCATTCGGACAGGCGGCAACGCAGGCGCCGCAACCGATGCAGGCAGCCGCGTCCATCGAACGATCGGCATACTTCTTGGGAATGAGAATGTCGTTTCCGTCGGGAGCACTGCCGGTTGGAACGGAAACAAATCCTCCGGCGGCAATGATGCGATCGAAAGCGCTCCGGTCCACCACCAGATCCCGAATCACGGGAAACGCTTTGGCGCGCCAGGGCTCGAGGTAAAGCGTGTCGCCGCTCTTGAAGTGCCGCATATGCAGTTGGCAAATCGTGGTGCTGGGTTGGGGCCCATGAGCAACACCGTTGATCATGAAACCGCACGAACCGCAGATTCCTTCGCGGCAGTCATGGTCGAACGCAACGGGCTCCTCGCCCCTTGCGTTCAGGTCTTCATTGAGAACGTCGAGCATTTCCAGGAACGACATGTGCTCGTTCGCCTCGACGGTGTAGGGAATCATTTTGCCAGTTTCGCTGGAGCTCTTCTGACGCCAGATGTGCAGAGTGAGTTTCATGTTTACTTGTAGCTCCGTTGCGAGGGATGAACGTATTCGAAGCTCAGCGGTTCCTTATTGAGAATCGGCGTCTTACCTTCCCCCGCATATTCCCAGGCCGCGGCGTAACTATACAGGTCATCGTTTCGCTGGGCTTCACCTTCCGGAGTCTGGAATTCCTCGCGAAAGTGACCCCCACAGGATTCGTTCCTTCGTAGCGCGTCCAGGCACATCAACTCACCGAACTCCAGGAAGTCCGCAACCCTGCCGGCATTCTCGAGCGACTGATTTAGTTCCTCTCCGCTTCCAAGAACGGAAACGTTTTTCCAGAATTCCTCGCGCAACTCCGGAATTGTGCTGAGCGCGCGCTTGAGGCCGGCTTCGTTGCGTGCCATGCCGCATTCGTCCCAGATGAGTTTTCCCAGTTCACGATGAAAGGATGCAACGGTTCGTTTGCCTTTGATCTCGAGAAATCTCTTCGTCTGGCGGGCGACAGAAGTCTCAGCATCCCTCACAGCGGCGTGACTCTCGTCAATCTTCTCGAGTTTCGTGTTCGCCAGGTAGTCGCCGATCGTGTAAGGAAGAACGAAATACCCGTCGGCCAGTCCCTGCATGAGTGCGCTGGCACCAAGGCGATTCGCGCCGTGATCGGAGAAGTTTGCTTCACCGATCGAATAGAGTCCGGGGACCGTCGTCATCAGGTTGTAGTCCACCCAAAGGCCGCCCATCGTGTAGTGGATGGCGGGGTAGATGCGCATCGGAACCTCATACGGATTCTCTCCAGTGATGCGTTCGTACATGTCGAAGAGGTTGGCATAGCGTTCCTTCACGCCCTGTTTGCCCAAACGCTTTATCGCATCAGCAAAGTCCAGATAAACGCCAAGTCCTGTGCCGACACCGCGACCTTCATCGCAGACGGCCTTTGCAGCGCGCGATGCCACATCGCGAGGCACGAGATTGCCGAAGCTGGGATAGCGTCGTTCCAGGTAGTAATCGCGCTCGGAGTCGGGAATCTGGTTTGGCGGACGCTTGTCTCCTGCCTTCTTCGGAACCCAGATTCGACCGTCGTTCCGGAGCGACTCGCTCATCAGGGTCAGCTTCGATTGATAGTCGCCGCTGACGGGGATGCACGTCGGATGGATCTGTGTGAAGCACGGATTCGCCATTGCGGCGCCGCGTTTGTAAGCGCGCCAGATAGCGGTGCAGTTTGAGCCCTTGGCATTGGTGGACAGGTAGAAGACATTTCCGTAACCGCCCGTCCCCAGCACCACCGCATCCGCGATGTGCGACTCTACTTTGCCCGTGACGAGGTTGCGCACGACAATGCCGCGGGCCTTGCCGTCGATGACAATCAGATCCAGCATCTCGGTTCTCGGAAACATGGTGACCTTGCCGAGCCCGATCTGCCGCTCCAGCGCCTGATAAGCGCCGATCAGCAACTGCTGTCCCGTCTGCCCCCGCGCATAGAAGGTTCGGGAAACCTGCGCGCCGCCGAACGACCGATTCGTCAGCGTTCCGCCGTACTCGCGAGCGAAGGGAACGCCCTGTGCGACACACTGGTCGATGATGTTGACGCTGATCTGCGCGAGCCGGTAAACGTTGGATTCCCGCGCGCGGAAATCGCCGCCTTTTACCGTGTCATAGAAGAGCCGATAGATGCTGTCGCCATCGTTCTGATAATTCTTGGCGGCGTTGATTCCTCCTTGAGCGGCGATGCTGTGCGCGCGCCTTGGAGAATCCTGAAAACAGAAACATTTAACGTTGTATCCGAGTTCGGCAAGTGTTGCCGACGCCGATCCTCCGGCAAGTCCGGATCCGACAACGATGATGTTGTATTTGCGTTTGTTGGCAGGATTAACAAGCTTCAACTCGAATCGGTATCTGTCCCATCGCGTCTCAATCGGGCCGGTGGGACATTTCGATTTCAAATCCATCAGAGCCTCACAAGACCGGTCATCACCGAGATTGGGACGGCGATAAACCCAGCAATAAGAATCCAGGAAAAAATTGCGGCAAACTTCTTGATCAGTGGTGTGTAACGGGGATGACTGAATCCAACCGATTGAAACATGCTCCAGATTCCATGGCTGAGGTGGAACCCGACCAGGATCATCGCAACGATATACAGCGCCGATGCAATCGGGTTGCTGAATCCCGTGACCAGATTCTCATAGGCATGAAGTTCCACGAACTGGGGATGAATCGTGCCCGTCGTCAGATGTAGCAGGTGGCCAATGACAAACAACCCGATAACCGGACCACTCAACATCATCGTGCGTGACGCCGCCGTCCCCTGCACATTACCCGGCTTTACATAACCCACAGGACGAGCTGCAGCTTTGAGAGCAGTCAGTTGCACGGCCGCCCAGGCATGCAGAAGCACGGACAGTAAAAGAACGAAACGCGCTCCCCAGAGCAGGCCCTGGTTGGCGTGGAGCGTCTCGGCGTAATGGTTCATGACTTCGCGACCGAGGAAAACCTGAAGGTTTCCAAGCATATGCACGACAAGGAATCCCGACAGGACCAAACCCGTGATCGCCATAATGGCTTTCTTGCCGATTGTGGAATCGTAGAATCGCGCTACTGCAGCCGTGCTCACAAGCTACCCCTTTCCCGCACTTTGCAAACGCAACATTGTATCTAAAAATGACTCACTTCAAAGCGGCGTTTCATCCGTGTAATCCGCGGTTAAGTCAGTTTCTTCCGGCCATCCGGAATTTCGTGTTGCGGCACCCAGGGGCACGCCACCCATCGTCCTTCCTTCTCTTCGAGCGGAGGTACCGCATCTCCACACGTCGGCATCGCGATCGGACAACGGGTCCTGAACGCGCATCCTGATGGCTTGCGGATGGGATTCGGAACATCGCCGGTGAGCTGGATGCGCCGGTTCTTTGCAGCGTCCGGGTCCGGGAGCGGGACAGCCGACAGAAGAGCGCGCGAATAGGGATGCATCGGCGTGTTGTAGATCCGTTCCGATGGGCCAATCTCCACGATATGCCCAAGGTACATCACCGCAATGCGGTTCGAAATATGGCGGACCACCGACAAATCGTGGGCGATGAAGATGTAGGACAGCTGGAATTCCGTCTGCAGGTCCTGCATCAGGTTGATGACCTGGGCCTGAATCGAGACATCCAAAGCGCTTACCGGTTCGTCGGCGACGATGATCTGAGGATTTGTGGCCAGGGCTCGCGCAATTCCAATGCGCTGGCGTTGCCCTCCGGAGAATTCGTGCGGATAACGGTTGGACTGCTCCGCGGAAAGACCGACTTTGCCCAGCAGTTGAATGACCTTGTCTCGCCGCGCTCGCGCAGAGTCCTTCGTGTGGATCCGCAGGGGTTCCTCGACGATCTGGTTCACGGTCATGCGCGGATTCAGCGAGGAATAGGGATCCTGAAAGATCATCTGGATATCGGAGCGGTAGGGTCGCATCTGAGACCGCGATAACGACGCGAGATCAACCACGCCATCTTTGTGGTGGTACAGGACCTTGCCTGAGATTTCCACGCCGGGGCTCATCGAGCGGAGAATGTTGATGACCGATCGCCCAACGGTGCTCTTGCCGCAACCGGATTCGCCAACGAGTCCGAGTGTTTCGCCGCGGTTGAGCGTGAAAGAAACGCCATCGACCGCTTTCACTTCGCCGATCTTTCGCGCGAGCACACCTCCGGTGACAGGGAATCGCACGCGCAGGTCTTGCACTTCGAGCAGAGTCATCACTTCTCCACCAGCACGCAACGCACCCAGTGCCCCGGCGACACTTCGATCAAGGGCGGCTCATACGTCTCGCACTTATCCAGACGTTCCGGGCAGCGCGTCACGAACTTGCAACCCACCGGGAGATCGAGAATGCTCGGCACATTTCCAGGAATCGTTGTTAAGCGCGCATGCCTTTCCCCTCCTACAGAAGGTAGCGATGCCAGAAGTCCTTTCGTATACGGATGCATCGGATTCTTGAACAACTCGCGAACCGGTGCGATCTCCTGGATCTTTCCGCCGTACATCACCATCACGCGATGACAGGTTTCGGCCACGACCGCCAGGTTGTGCGTAATCAGCAGAATCGCGGCGTCCTGTCTGCGATCCTTGATCTTCAACATCAAGTCGAGGATCTGCGCCTGGATGGTCACGTCCAGGGCCGTGGTCGGTTCATCCGCGATCAGCAGCGACGGATCGCACGCGAGCGCGATTGCGATCATGACGCGTTGCCGCATTCCGCCGGAGAATTGATGCGGATAATCGTTCATCCGGCTTGCCGCAGCGGGAATGCCGACCAGCTCCAGCATGTCGACGGCACGGTCGTGCGCTTCTTTCTTCGAGACCTTCCGGTGCTGAAGGATGACCTCCATGATTTGCATGCCAATCGTGAAGACCGGATTCAGGGACGTCATCGGCTCCTGAAAGATCATGCTGATTTCGTCGCCGCGCACTTTGCGGATCTCTTCCCAGGAGAGCTTCAACAGGTCGATTCCTTTGTAGGTAATCGAGCCACCCACGATCTTTCCCGGCGGATCCGGAATGAGGCGAATGATGCTGAGCGCGGTCACGCTCTTGCCGGAGCCAGATTCGCCGACCAGTCCAAGAACTTCGCCTTCCTGGATGTCAAAGCTCACGCCATCGACAGCTTTGGCGGTGCCGGCTTCCGTGTGGAAGTATGTTTTTAGATCGCGGACCTGAAGTAGAGCTTTTCCAGTCACCGTAGCCTCGAATATTCCTTAGGATCAAACGCTTCTCGTACCGCTTCGCCGATGAAGACGGTCAGGAGCAGTGTCAGAAACATTGCACCGAGTGGGAAGAAAACCAGCCACCACTTGTTGAGATTATCCATCGCCTGCTTGATCAGCTCCCCCCAACTCGGCGTCGGAGCAGGCAATCCGAAACCGAGGAAATCGAGGGCGACGAGTTCACTTATCGCAAATACGATCGTGAACGGAACAAACGAGACAACAGGCGTCAACGCATTTGGAAGGATATGCCGGAACATGATTGCGATGTCGGACACTCCCAGTGCTCGTGCCGCGGCGACATAATCTTTGGCTTTTTCGCGATAGAACTCCCCTCGAACGTAATACGTGATGCCCATCCACATGAACGCGACGAGGATGATGACAAGGATCCAGAAGGACGGTTGGCGTAACAAAATCCTTTCGGGCAGGTATTGGGGTACGACGATAGAGCTGACGATGATGATCGTATAGAGAAAAGGAAGTGAAGACCAAATCTCGATCACGCGTTGCCCGAAAATGTCGAGTTTCCCGCCGAAGTAACCCAGGAACGCTCCCACAATCACACCTGCTCCCTCACCGATGGCCGTCACAATGATCGCAAACGTCAGTGACACATTGAATCCGTATGCGAGTCTTGCAAAAACATCCCGAGCCCGATCGTCAGTGCCGAACCAGTGACTCGAGGAAGGGGCGTGGGGAGGTGTTCCCGCGAGCTCGAAGAGCGATTCGGTCGGACTGTAGGGATAAGGCGGCATCAGGACCCAGTTGCCGGTGCCCTGTTTCTCGAATGTTGCTTTCAATTCCCGATAGTTCGGCTCACCAACTGTATTCAGTCCGAACGTGTCCGCCGGATAGTACTTCGTAATAGGGTAAAACCACGCGCCGTTATAGTTCACGATCAGCGCTTTGCTGTTGATGAGCAGTGGCAGAAAAAAGGATACGACGTACGCGACGACGAGGAGGACGAACGAATAGTAACCTCGCTTAATCCTTGTGAATTTTTGGACACGCTTCCAGAAGATCGAGACAGACCGGCGAGGCTTTGAGGGGGGCGCGGGAGTTTCCGTAATCATCATCGGTGTTGCCTAGCTGAAACGTATCCTCGGATCAACGAGCACATAGATGATGTCGGAGAGAATATTGCCGATGAGCATGAGCAGGCTCGAAATCACAAGGATCCCGAGTGCAACCGGATAGTCCCTGGTGATAATCGACTGGTAGCCAAGGTACCCCATACCATCGATGTTAAAAACACGCTCGA
>Ga0111538_10009204_pt1 | contig 13197 bp, 6 predicted proteins | sample SoiMethybrSBSTD1_FD_79669 | JGI IMG/M metagenome (GOLD analysis project Ga0111538, IMG submission 79669) | Bulk soil microbial communities from a Populus tree surrounding site in Tennessee, USA - Soil MetaG P. TD hybrid SBSTD1 (version 2)... | ecosystem: Environmental > Terrestrial > Soil > Tree...
GTCGTCTCAGGGGCACGCGCCGAGATCCTTTTCCAGGTCGGCGCGGCCGACCCGACGGGAGTCTACGACCTCATCGCCAGGAGGACGGACCCCGAAGCGGGCCGCGAGCCGTTGACGGCGACTCTCGACTCGGCGTTCACGCTGCGAGCCCGGACGAAAGGGCCGCTCGTCAGCTTCTCGCTCGACGGCTACGGCGCCTACCGGCGTGGCGAGCTTTCGCGCGTGATCCTCCGCTACCGCAACGAGGGCGACTCCGACGTCATCGCGCCGATTTTCAAAGTCGAGGCGCCGAGCAGCGTCCACCTCCGCCTGCGCGAGGATGATGAGCTCCGGACCAACGCTCTTTTGATCCTCGGAATCGACGAGGAGAACGTCGCGGGCCGCCTCTCGCCCGGCTCCCGCTGGCACGAGGTGCACGTCTATTTCCTTTCCGATCGGCAGAACTCGACCGAGCTCAAGGCCTCGATCCTCACGGAGGCCGACACCGACACGCTCGATTGGTCGAGCCTGCCCGCGCCGCCGGGCCTCAACGCATCCCAGTGGAGCAACTTGCGCGCAAAGCTCGCCAATCGCGCGGGCAACAGCTGGCGCGAGCTCCACGAGAGCCTCGCCGCCGCCGCGACGCGCCTCCACGCCCGCGGCGACGACGCGACGGACGTCGCCACGCTCTTTCGATTCCTCTCGCGAGAGGCGCTCGACCTGCCGTCGAGCTCGGTTTCTGGTCGAGTCGTGGACCTCAGCACCGGAGAGCCGGTCAAGGGCGCGGAAGTCCTCGCGAGGTTCGGCGGCGGCACGGAGTCCTACGGCGTGACGAATGGCGACGGCCGCTTCACGATCGACTGGCTCCGGTCGGGCCGCTCTTACTCGCTCGACATCCGCGACTGGACGTCGAACGTCGTGACGGCGGTGATTCCCGCGAACGGTGGAGACACGCTCGGCGTGGAGCTCCTCGCCGCGGTGCAGGCGGACAGTCTCTCTGCAGGCTGCCCCAACTGCCAGGAGGGCGGTTTGCCGAAAGAGCCGGTCTCGCCACCTTCCAACCTCTTCGCCGGCGTTCGCTCCCACCTCCTCGAGGAAGTGCGCTCCGAGGATCCGAACGAAAAGCACGGGCCGCGGCACCCGGACATGCCGGGCATGGAAGACACCACCTGCGCGGGCGACGAGGTCGGCTACCAGATTCGCTTCGAAAACATCGGCGCGGCGGCTGCGGTGCACGTCGTCGTGCGGGACGTCGTGGAAGGTGTCGCGCTCGAGCGCAGAAAATTCCGTTTCGTCGAGGTCGAGCTTCCGGGCGTGACCTTCCCTCTGACGACGCTGGTCGAGGGCGGAGTCTACACTGCCGCCACGCAGGACTACGGCGCGAGCGAGACCGTCGAAGGCGTGGGGGTGGGCGGGGGAGTCTGCGTCCTCTTGAGCGGCGCGTACGATCCCCTGACCGGCGCTCTCGAAGTGCACCTCGATGCCGTCGACCCTTTGACTGGCGCGGCGCCCGAGCTCCCCACACTCGGCGTCGTGGCCCAAGGCGAGCACGGCTCGGTATCTTTCGCCGTCGGCGCCAAGGACGGATCCATGGCCGAGCCGGAAGAGGACACCGAGGTGAAGAACTCCGGCGAGATCATTTTCGATTCGAATCCACCGATCCAGACCAACACGTTCGTGAATCGATTCAGCCGGTGCGAGCCGGGCACGCCTCACAGCCCCGTGCCGGCCGATGACGTCGCTCGCGGCCAGGGCACCGAGCTGGCGTTGGGTTGGGCCTGTGACCCGGCGGATTCCTTCGACGTCTACCTCGGCGTCGCCGGGACGCCGCGAACGCTGCGCGCATCCGCGCTGCCCGAGCGCGGGTACCGGCTGACCGGCCTCCTGCCGAACCGCGTCTACGAGTGGCAGGTGGTTGCGCGGAACTCCCGAGGGACGACGACGGGCCCCGTCTGGCACTTCTCGACGAGTGTTGGATCATCCGACCAGTTCCTCCGCGGCGATGCGAACTCCGACGGCAACCAGGACCTGTCCGACGCGGTTTTCATCCTGAGCTACCTGTTTCTCGGTGGCTCCACGCCGGCGTGCACGCGCGCGCTGGACGTCGACGACGACGGCGTCGTGATCATCACGGATCCTGTCGCCCTGCTGAGCCATCTCTTCATCGGTCTGCCGCCGCCGCCGCCGCCTTTTGCCGCCTGCGGCACAGACAACACGCCGGACTCGCTGCCTTGCGCGAGCCATCCGGCTTGCCGCTGATGAAGCGAAACGCGCGCGCTGGTTTCCGTTACTGATTTTGGAGCGAGGCCTCCTCGACTTCCGCGCCCAGGCTGGTAAAGTCAGGAGCTTCCCTCACGCTCCGAAGGCAGCCCATGATCGGCACCACCATTCTCCACTACAAAGTCGGCGACAAGCTCGGCAGCGGGGGGATGGGAGAGGTCTACCGCGGCGAGGACACGCGGCTGGGGCGCCCCGTCGCTCTCAAGTTCCTTTCCAAAGTGAACCGCGCCGACCCCGAGAAGCGCCGGCGCCTTTTTCAGGAAGCGCGCGCCGCTTCCGCCCTGCGCTCTCCTCACGTCGCGGTCACGCACGACGTCGTCGAAGAGGGCGGTGAGCTCTTCATCGTCATGGAGCTCGTGGAAGGGGAGCCGCTGGAGCGGAAGCTGGAGCATGGCGTGCTGCCGGTGCTCGAAGTCGTCGACATCGGCCTGCAGACCGCAGAAGCTCTCGAGGAAGCGCACTCGCGGGGGATCATCCATCGCGACATCAAGCCCGCGAATATCATGATCACGCCGCGGGGGCTCGTGAAAGTGCTCGATTTCGGGATCGCCAAGAACACGGGCCTCCACGCGGGCGGCGTCACGGATGCCGGCGGCAGGACGAGCACGGTTGCCGACTTGACCTCGCCGGGCGTCGTCCTGGGCACGGTCTCATACATGTCGCCCGAGCAGGCTCTGGGACGGCCCGTCGACCATCGCTCCGACATTTTTTCGCTCGGCATCGTGCTCTACCAGTGCCTCTGCGGCGCGCTTCCCTTCAATGGCCGTACGCTCATGGAGGTCATCGATTCGATCCTGCATCGCGAGCCGACTCCCGTCGCGCTGCTGCGCAGCGACGTCCCCGCGCAGCTCTCGCTCCTGATCCAGCAAGCGATGGAGAAGAGCCTCGAGTACCGGCTGCATTCCGCAAGCGACTTGGTCGCCTCGCTCCGCAAGCTGTCGAGAGCGCTCGATCCCCAGGACAGGCTCCTCGACGATGACATCGTCGATGGTGACACCCGCTTCACTTCCCAGTCGCCCCGGACGGGCTCGCATTCTCGCCTGCTCGAAAACTCGGTGGCGGTGCTGACGTTCACGAACATTTTGAAAGAGGCGGCGGACGACTGGATCGGCACAGGAATCGCAGAGACCGTTACCGCCGACTTGCAAAACGTGCGTGGTCTCAACGTGATCGCGCGCGCTCGCGTTTACGAAGTGCTGCGCAGCCTCGGCACGGGAGCGCTGAACGACCCGAGCGAGTCGCTGACGATGGAGGCGGGCCGCCGACTGGGCGCCACCTGGGTGGTCCGCGGGGCTTATCAGCGCGTCGGACAGATCGTGCGCATCACAGCAAACTTCGGCGAGGTCCGCACGGGCCGCCTACTCAAGACCGTGAAAGTGGACGGCAAGATCGAAGAGATCTTCCAGCTCCAGGACAAAATCGTCTACGGCCTGATGCAGGGCATCGACCTGAAGCTCGAGGACACCGAGATCGCCCGGATCGAATCCCAGGAGACCAAGTCGGTCGAAGCCTACGAGAGCTGCTCGCGGGGAATGCTCAGCCTACGGACGGGAGATCGCGACGCTCTCGACCGAGCGATCTCTCTTTTCGAGAAAGCCATCGGCCTCGACCCGCAGTACGCATCGGCGTGGGCGGGCCTGGCGTCAGCGAACTGCCTGAAAGGCATGTTCCTCGGCCTCCGGGACTACCTCGAGCGCGCCGTGGCCCACGCCCGCCGCGCCATCGCGATCCGGCCGGGGCTGGCGTCGGCGCACGCGTGGCTCGGCTCCGCGCTGAACGGATTGGAGCGGCAGGAGGAGGCCATCGCCGCGATCTCCGAGGCGCTCCGCATCGAGCCGGCGAACCCGCAGGCCCATTCACTCTTGGCGCGAGCCTATTGGGTCGGTCTGGGCCGGATCGATGAAGGGATCTTGGAGCTCGAGAAGTCGATCGAGCTCAACCCGGAGTTCGGGTATTGCTACTTGCAGCTGGCTTTCCTGCACGCGCTCAAACGCGACCTGCCGCGCGCCGAGGCGGCCGCCCGCAAAGCGGTCGAGCTGCAGGAAAAGGCGATCTCCGGGGCCGAAGGGCTGCGCATCGTCGGCGCCTACTCACGTTTGGGCTACGTCTACTACTTGAAAGAGGATTACGACGCCGCCATCCGCGAGTACGAGCGTGAGCTCGGCTTCCTCTCGGCGAGCGACCACGCGCTGCGCGAGCGGACGCTGATCGAGCTCCACGAAAAGCTCGGCGCCGCATGGCGCCGCAAAGGCGACCACGACGAATCAGAGCGGTGGCTCCGCCGCGCCGTCAAAGCATATGAGACGCGGCAGGCGCAAGGGTCCGACGAGCCCTTTACGCAGTACTACGCCGCGTGCGCCTACGCGCTCCTGGGCGATACGGCCAAAGCGCTGGCGGCCCTCACGGCCTCCATCGCGCGGCTCGGACCGCTCAATCGGCCGCGGGCAGCCGCCGATCCCGAATTCGAAGCGCTGCGAGGCCAGCCCGAGTTCGAGAAGCTCGTCCGACCGAGCTGAAGCCTCAGCGACGCGCCGCTGCCGGGGCCGCCCGCTCGATCCGGATCAGCTCTCCTTCGCTGCTCCGCGCTTCCACGACGCCGATCGCAGCGGCTGGCGCGTAGCCGGCGCGCCGTAGCTCAGCGAGGCAAGCATCGACATCCGCCGCGGGGATTCCGGCAAGGAGCCCGCCCGACGTCTGCGGATCCGCGAGGAGAGCGAGGCGTGGTTCGCGCGCCAGATCGTCGTCGACGTGCGCGGACCGCAGCGCCCGGGCGTTCTGCGGAAAGAGCGAGCTGTGGATGCCCGCCGACGCCGTCTCGAGCGCGCCTTCGAGGAGCGGGACATCGTTCGCCTGCAGGCGGGCGCTCACGGCGGAGGCCCGCAGCATCTCCACCAAGTGCCCGACCAAACCGAATCCCGTGACGTCGGTGCAGGCGGTCGCGCCGTGCCGCGCGAGGATGCGCGCGGCGTCCCGGTTCGAGCGAAGCATCGACTCGATCGCGCCGACGAGCCACCGCCCGCGAGCTTTTTGCCGCATCTCTGCCGCGAAGAGCGCGCCCGTGCCCAGCGGCTTCGTCAGGACGAGGATCTGGCCCGGAAGCAGCCCGCCTTTCCTCAAGACACGCTCTGGGTCGACCAGCCCGCTGACGGCGAGGCCGAAAACGAGCCGCGTGCCCTCCGTGGTGTGTCCGCCCACGAGGACCGCGCCGGCTGCCTCGAGCACCTCGAGCGAGCCGCGCAGCAAATCCTCGAGCATGGCCTCCATCTTTTCGTCGGGCCCCCAGGGCAGAGTCGCCATCGCGAGCGCAGTCCAAGGTTCGGCCCCCATCGCGAAGACGTCGCCGAGAGCGTGGTTCGAGGCAATTTTGCCGAAGATGTACGGGTCGTCGATCAAGGCCGGAAACTCGTCGACGGTCTGGACGAGAAGCTTCCCTGGCGGAACCGAGCTGACAGCGGCGTCGTCGGGGGCGTCGAGACCGACCACGACATCCGCGCGCGTGCGCGGACTCAGCCGCTCGAGCACGCGATGCAGGCTCGTCGCGCCCACTTTGGCCCCGCAACCGGAGCAGCGCATTTTCCTCTCGGCCATTTTCTGCAGCTCGGCGGCGATCGCCGTCCGGCCGGCTGCTTCGCGGGCTGTCCCGCCCTCCTCCGGAGCCTCCGCGCCCATGTCGGGGAGCTCGCTGAACTTCCTCATGAAGCGGCGGTCGATCCAATCTTTCACTTTCCAGACGAGCCGGCCTTCGCAGGACCAGACGCCGCGGCTTGCCACGGCGCGCCCGTCGCCCGTGCCGATCAGGCTCAGGTACTTGCGCTGGGGGATGAACGGCACCAGCGGCCGGCTCTCGAAAACTCGGCGGATGTTCTCCTCAAGCGGACGCCCCTGGCGCACCGCGAAAACGCCCGCTTTCTCCCGCGGATGTCCCTCCACCGCGGCGATGTCGCCGGCCGCGAAGACTTCGGGGTGGGACGTGGACTGGAGCGTGGGGCGCACGCGCACGAAACCGAGCGCGTCGACGTCGAGCCCCGACGCCGCGAGCCAGGGCGCGGCGCTCGCGGCTGTCGCCCAGAGCGTCTCGTCCAGCGCCAGCTCCGAACCGCCCGCGAGGCGCACCGATCTGGCGTTGACTTCGACCACCGGCTGGCCGAGATGCGTCTGGATTCTGCGCGCGCGGAGGATGCGCTCCAGGCGGCGCCGGACCGCGGGGGGATAAGTCGGCAGGACTTCCGCGCTCGCGGCGACGAGGTGCAGCTCGGGGCTCTCGCCGCGGCGCCCGGCCTTCTCGAACGCGCGCTCCAGCGCGGCTTGCGCGGCCAGAATCAGCTCCACGCCGCCCGCTCCCGCTCCGACCACCCCGATCCGCGAGCGGGTGGGGGAGCCCAGCGCCCTCTCCACGACGCGATGCCAGCGGGGCAGAAAGTTGTGGATCGGCTTGACGGGCGTCGCGTGCTCGCGCGCGCCAAGCACTTCGGCCGTTTTGGGGCTCGAGCCGACGTTGATCGAGAGGAGGTCGTACGGCACGGGAGGCCGCGACCGCAGGAGGACGAGGCGCCGCTCGAGGTCCAGCCCCGCGACCTCGTCATTGTAGAGTCGCGCCCCGGCGAAACGTGTCAACGGGGCCAGATCGATGTGGGCCTCGTCGAACGTATAGAAGCCCGCGATCAGGCCCGGCAGCATGCCGGAGTAGGGCGTGTGGATCTCCCGGCTGATCAGGGTGATCCGAAGCCCGGGGAGCGGGTTCATGCCAAAGCGGCGCAGAAGAATCGCGTGGCTATGGCCCCCGCCGACGAGCACCAGGTCCCGGATCACGGGCGAGGCGTGCATGGCCCCCCGAGCAACGCGAGGAGATTCTTCCACGCGTGCGCCACATTCGTGATGTCGCTGCCGGCGAAGACAAGGTCCGCGCCCGCGGCCAAGGAGGCGTCGAGCAGCGGGCCCGGCATCGCGAGGATGCCGGCGTGCTTGCCGAGAGCGCGCGCTCGGCCAATCACCCGTTCGACTTCCGCGATCACCGCTGGATGGCCGAACTCGCCGGTCTTGCCGAGGCTTGCGGAAAGGTCCCCCGGGCCGACGAAGACGCCAGCGAGCCCTTCCACATTGCAGATCGCATCGAGGTTGCGCGCGGATTCCATCGTCTCGACTTGGACGAAAAGGTGCGTGCGCCGATTCGCAGCGGCGAACGAAGCGGCCGGCGGCTCGAGGCCGTAGCGAAGGCCGCGGCTCCGTTGGTTGAAGCCGCGCCGGCCCAGAGGAGGAAACTTGGCGTGCTCGACCACTTCGCGGGCGTCTTCCGCCGTGTTGACCATCGGCACGACGATGATTCTGCCGCCGGCCTCGACGGTCCGCAGCACGTGGTGGCGCTGTTTGTCAGGGATGCGCACGGTCGGCACGCCCCCGCCCGCCTCGACGGCCGTGCAGAGGGCTTCGATCTCGACGAAGCCCGCCGTGCCGTGCTCGACGTCGATCCACGCCGTCTCGAAGCCGAGCATGCCCGCCAGCTCCGCGAGGCGTGTAGAGTTGCTGTTGATCGTCACGCCGCGCACGACGCGGGACCGACCTTCTGCGTCGACAAACGGATCGTCCATGGGGCGTTCCAAGGTACACCCGAGCCGCGTACAATGCCGCAAGAACTCAACCTCGGCGAGGAGGTCGACGCGGAATGGGCCTGAATCGCAGACAGTGGCTCGCTGCCGTGGGCGCAGGAGCCCTTGGGGCGCCGAGACTCGGTGCGCTGGAGGGCGCGGGCGATGCGCCTCGCAGGGACCTCCGGATCACGGCGCTCCGCGCCACGCCTATCGCTCTTCCCGACCCGCCGATTCTCGCGGCGTCCGGGTGCCACGGACCCTACTTCCTCCGCACGTTGGTCGAAGTCGAGACTGCCGACGGGGTCACGGGGATCGGTGAGACGTATGGCGGCGAGGACGTCACCGCCGCGTTCGAGCGGGTGCCGCCGATCGTCGCCGGAAAAAGCGCATTCGCGTACCGAAGCTTCGCCGCGGAAGTGACGAAGCTCGGCGCCGCAGTGTACGCAGGGGTCGAGCTGGCGTGCCTCGACGCCGTCGGCCGGGCGACGGGGCGGCGACTTTGCGAGATCCTCGGTGGCCCCGTGCGGGAGCGCGTGGAGTTCGGCTCGTACCTCTTTTTCCGGTACGCCGCCGACCATCCGAAGCTGCTCGCGGATCCTCGCGTCGCCGACGGCCGGGGGCGCGGCGACAAGGCCCTGGACGGCTGGGGCGAAGTGCGGACCCCGGAGGCCATGGCGGAGATGGCCTGGAAGTTCCACGAGCGGTGGGGCTTTCGCCGCCACAAGCTGAAAGCGGGCGTGCTCGCGCCGGACGTGGAGCTCGAAGCACTGCGAGCAGTCAACGCGCGATTCGGCGGCAAGCATCCTCTGCGCATCGATCCGAACGACGTATGGAGCGTACCCACCGCCGTGAGGATCGGAAAAGCTCTCGCGGAGCTGCCGCTCGAGTACTACGAGGACCCCGTGCACGGGCAGGAAGCGATGGCGGAGGTGCGCAAGGCCACCGGCCTGCGCATGAGCACAAACTCGTGCGTGACGGCTTTCGAGCACATCGCGGGAGCCATCGCGACGCGGCCCGTCGACGTTGTCCTCTGCGACCATCACTACTGGGGCGGGATCCCCGCGTGCCAGGCGCTCGGGCGGCTGTGCGAGGCGCTGGGGTGGGGGCTCAGCCAGCACTCGAACAGCCACGCCGGCGTCACGTTCGCGGCGATGGTCCACGTCGGGGCCTGCATCCCGCAGCTCACGTTCGCGAGCGACACGCACGCACCTTGGCTCGTCGACGGCGCCGATGTGATCGCCGGCACGCCGCTCCGGATCCGTGGAGGCGAGGTCGAAGTGCCCGCGGGAGCTGGACTCGGCGTCGAGCTCGATCGGGATCGGGTGGCGCGAGCCAACGAGGTCTACCGGAAGTGCGGCATGCGGCGCCGCGACGACGCGTTCACGCAGCGGCTCGTGGAGCCCGGCTGGAAACGGGGCGCGTTCTGACGTGGACTGTCGGCCCGGCCGCGCAGTCGTCGCCTCGGTGTTCGCGGCGATCTTCTTGAGCTGCGCCGCAGCAGGGGGCGGGCCGACGGCCATCTTCCTCGACACGCCGCAGTCGCCTCCGACGTGGGCCCTCCTCGAGCGGGAGCTGTTGCGAGCATCGAGCTCGGCCTGCGAAGAGTTCTTCCAGCGCTTTTTCGACGAGCGCGGCTGGCTCGAATGTGTGGAGCGATGGGGAGGCGACGACGGACCCGACGACGCGATCGAGAACCTCGCCGACTGGCCGCTCCTCCACGCGCTCGGCGCGCCCGACGCGATCCTCGAGCTCTACAAAAAAGGCTGGGAGGGGCATCTGCGGCAGTACACGCTCGCGCGTACCGTCGACGTGCCCTTCGCCCGCGACGGCATGTACTACAAGGAGTTCCCGGTCATGTTCGACTGGCTCCATCACGGCGAGGGTCTGACCGTGTTCAACTACCAGGGGCTTTCTGATCCGCGCGACAAGCGATTCCGCGCGCGGACGCGGCGCTTCGCCGGCTTCTACATGAACGAGGACCCTCAGGCGCTCAACTATGACCCAGAGAAGCGCATCATCCGGAGCTTGTTCAATGGCAGCCGCGGCCCGCTCCTCCGCCCGGCCACCGCGCTCGACTGGGCGGGCGATCCGATCGAGGTCGAGGGCCGATTCCGGCTGGGGCACGGCGAGCGCAGCTACCGCGAGATGCTCGAGCACTTCAAGGACTACACGGACATCGTCGGCGACCACCCGCAGAACCTCGGCGCGACGACACTCGCCCTGAACGCGTTCCTCCTCGACCACGAGGAGAAGTACAAGCGCTGGATCCTCGAATACGTCGACGCGTGGCTCGAGCGCATGGCGAAGAACGGCGGCATCATCCCCACGAACATCGGCCTCGACGGCACCATCGGAGGCAGCTGCGGAGGCAAGTGGTACGGCGGCACCTACGGCTGGGGCTTCAGCGTGGTGGTGCCGCAGACGGGCGCAATCGATCACAGGAACCACCACGAGCTGGGGCTCGTCGGCTTCGGAAACGCCTTCCTTCTGACCGGCGACAGAAAGTATCTCGACGCCTGGCGGCGCATGATCGACGCGGTCAACGCCCAGGGAAAGCTCGTCGACGGCGAGATGTCCTATCCGACGATGTACGGCGACCAGGGCTGGTACGCCTACAAGCCCCAGCCTTATCGCCACGGGGCGTTCGAGCTCTGGTACTGGTCGATGGACCCCGCGGACCGCGCGCGACTGGCGTCCGACGCCTGGCTCGAATACCTCGAGGGCAAGCGGCCGACCTATCCGGAGGAGGCGCTGCGCGGCGACCTGGCGCGCGTGCGCGAAAAAGTGGCGGCCATGCGCCGCGATGCGTCAACCCCGGACACGCGGCTTGCCGACGACCCCATGCAGTTCAATCCTGCCGCCGTCGAGAGCCTGGTGCGCTTGGCGCTCGGGGGCCTCTACCCGGGCCACCGGAGCAACGCTCTCCACTGCCGGCTGCGCTACTTCGATCCCATGCGAAGACGCGCCGGGCTTCCCGAGGACGTCGCCGCGCTCGTCGATGGCCTGAGCGGCGATGGCGTCGCGGTCACGCTCGTCAACGTGAGCCAGCTCAGTGCGCGCGAGGTCATCGTGCAGGCCGGCGCTTACGGCGAGCATCAGATCACTGCCGTCGAGGCGGGCAGTCAAAGCGAGACCTGGGCCGGGTCCTGGATCCCGGTGCGCCTCGCCCCCGGAGCCGGAGGGCGCATCCGGCTCCAGATGAAGCGCTACGTGAACGTGCCGTCGCTCGATTTTCCTTGGGATCGAAACTGACGGCGGAAAGCCTCCGGCGGGGGGAGATCCCCGGCCCTTCGGCATCTCCCCCGCAGTTAGGCAAAGCGAAACGCCGGAGCCGCTCTACTTCGCGGCGGCGGCGGCGGCCTTCGCCACCCCGATGACGCCCTGCGCGATCCGCCCGCCCGCGTTTCCGGTCGGCTGACCGCCGTCATCGACTTTGGCGTGCACGATGACGCCCCGGCCGAGGATCGCGTTGTGACCGCTGATCGAGATGTTGTCGACGGTGATCTCGTACTTGGCCTTACCGGAGGCGTCGGCCTCGATGTTGCCCAGGTCGCCCGCGTGACGCTTCGCCTGCGTCGGCAGGCCGTGGTCGTGTCCCTCGGGGTTGTAGTGACCACCCGTGCCCATCCCGTCCGGCGTGCTCACGTCGCCGAACTCATGCACGTGGAACGCGTGCTTCTGGCCCGGAGTAAGACCTTCGATCTCTGCAACCACCTTCACTTTTCCTCCGGACTCCATGAACCGCACGACGCCGTGGGCCTTGCTGCCCGTCGTCGATGCGAGCACGGCAATCGCCGAGGAGGGGGCCTCGGGGGGGGCGGCTGCGGCAGATGCCGGGAGGGGCTGCATCCGGACGGCGAGGAGAACGGCGGCGAAGAGCAGGACGCAAAGAGATGTCGCGAAAGCACGTCGCATGGAGGCCTCCGGAGGTGGTTTGCGAAATGGTTAGGGGCGGGAGACAAGCCCCGACGGCTCGGGGCGCGAACCATCAAGCTATTCGCCTCGCGGGCGTGATGCAAGGAGCGGCGCCGCACGGGGAAGTACGGGGCAGGCTCCTCGGGAAACGTCGCTCTACCTGTTGAGCTCGCCGCGGACGTCGCGGCGGGCCGGCAAGGAAAACCCCGATGGCCAACCCCCGAAAGGAGCCTGTCATGCATCCCACTCGCAAAGCTTCGATCCGCGTCTTTGGCGCCCTGCTGCCGCTGATTCTCTTCCTCACGGCGCCGGCACAACCCCAGCAGATCCTGTCCCCCTGGAACCGGAAAGTCGAGGGCATCGCGGTCCGGCCGGCGACGCCGGGAAGCCACACCCTTTACACGGTGCAAGCCGTGCTCTCGGTGCGCGCCGGCGCGACCTCGGTCCCGCTCGACCTCTCGACTCAAATCGAGACGCGCGTGAACGGCGAGCCGATCGATGTCGCGGAGCTCAAGATCCGCGCCGATTCGGGACCGTCCGCCAACTGCGCTGCTGCGTGCGCCGAAGTGGGCCAACCCTGCGTCTGCGTCGAGAACCTCTTCTGCGGCTGCGGCAACGTTTTCGTCCTCGGAGTCCCGGTCGGCGTGTCGTTGAGCCCGGGCGACGAGCTCACCGTCATCCTCTACCCCGCACCCGGCGCCAAGCCGGAGTTCAACGATGGCGATGACGACCGCTCGCTCAAGTTCAGCGGTCGTGAGACGACCTGGGAGCGCCGAGTGACGTCCATTGAAAAGAAAGAAGTGAGAGATGGTCTCTACGACGTCCGCGTGTCGGTCGGCGCCAAAGTCAATTTCGACGGTAAGCTCGATCTGGACACCGAGATGACCCTCCTCGTGAATGGCAAGCGGAGCGCGTCCGAGCTGGCTCCCTTCGACAACCTGATCTGGGCAGCCTGCACGGGCGCGTGCGAAGGCGCCGTCTGCGCAAAGCTCAACTCGGGAGACGCCGGCGCCGCCTGCGTGAAAGAGGAGCACATCAACGGACCGACTTGCTACTGCAACACGGACAGTCTCGGGTCCCACGTGTTCGAGGGCATCGCGCTCAAGCCTGGCGACGAAGTGTCGGTGATGCTCTTCCCGGCGCGGGGCGCGCTTCCCGATCTGCCCCCGACGAAAGTGGAGACGCCCGCCTCGACGCCAGTGTTCCTGCGCGGAGACGCCGGCGGCAACGGCGCCGTGGAGATGGCCGATGCGATCTTCATTCTGGGCTGGCAGTTCCTCGGGTCCCGCGGCCCCGACTGCCCCGACGCCGCCGACGTCAACGACGACGGCCAGGTGAACATCGGGGATCCGATCGAGCTCCTTTCGGGTCTCTTCCTCGGCGGGTCTCCGCCCCCGCCCCCCGGACCGTTCGACTGCGGCGTGGATCCGACGGAGGA
>Ga0111538_10009205_pt1 | contig 13197 bp, 9 predicted proteins | sample SoiMethybrSBSTD1_FD_79669 | JGI IMG/M metagenome (GOLD analysis project Ga0111538, IMG submission 79669) | Bulk soil microbial communities from a Populus tree surrounding site in Tennessee, USA - Soil MetaG P. TD hybrid SBSTD1 (version 2)... | ecosystem: Environmental > Terrestrial > Soil > Tree...
AAGCCACCGTCAAGGCACTGGAGCCAAACAAAAGAATTCTCGTCGAATGGTCTGCCTACGGGGCGCCCACCGATGTCGAGTGGGTGTTTGTGCCGCGCTCCGATGGTACGACGTTCGTGAGCATCACCAATTCGGGCTTCAGCGGCAGTCCGCGAGAAATTGCCACGCTGGCGGTGGGCGCCACTGAAGGCTTCTCGTTTGTTCTGGCTGGGGCGAAGGCACTGCTCGAGCATGGCATCCAGTTGAACCTGGTGCGCGATCGTTTTCCGGACGGCGTTCCCAAGGCGTGACGACTGTCTTCGATGACGTGTCCGGAAACGCGGTTGCGTTCGCCCTACTCGGTGCGCTCCGCGATCACAAACGTCACGTCATCGTCGAATCCGCCGCCAGTCCATCGGGTCAGCTCGCCCAACGCGGCGTCGGCAAACTGTTCTGCCGACGTGTGATCGATGTCAGATAGCCAGCGCGCCACGCGATCGCCGTCGAAGAACTGACCGACACGATCGCGGGCCTCCAAAACGCCATCTGAATACAGCAGGAGACGATCGCCGCGGGCGAAGGGCGCCACTTCCAGGTTGGTATATTCCGCATCGGGAAAGAAGCCAAGCACGACACCATGATCATGTTCCACGAGCGAAGTCTGTCCCCGTCGGCGAAGCAGAGCCGGCGGATGCCCGGCGTTGGCGATGGTGATCGTTTGGCGATCGGTATTCACAACCGCGTACACCGCCGTGACATAGGCATGTTCGAGATGCTGACAGAGGATCTGATTCATGGAGGTGAGGACTCGGGCGGGATCGTCCGCATGATCCACCTGCGCTGAAAAAGCCACTTTCACCATCGAGGCGACAAGTGCGGCTGGTATACCGTGACCTGAAACGTCGGCCACGAGCACGCCGATCCTGGACGGGCCGAGCTGGACGAAATCGTAAATGTCGCCAGCGACGGCGGTCATGGGCACGAACCGGACGGCGATGTCGAGGTCAGAATGCTTTGGGACGTGGCGTGGCAGAAGTGACATCTGAATCCGCCGTGCTGTTTCCAGCTCGCGCTGAACCCCGGCGAATTCCGTTTCCGCTCTAAACACCGATCGCAGGACAGCGTAGCCAAGGCACAGAACGAAGAGCAGCATCCCAATCGGCTCGACGTTCGTATTCGGCAGAACGAACCGACCCACGTTTTCATTGACAACGAACACGGCAAAGATCAGTGCGCCGAACACCACGATCCGGTCCGTCACCACGGTCGGGGCACGACGCAGTGTGGATGCATGGAACACGTTTCCAAGCGCCAAGGAGATGAGGATCAGAACCAGCCAGCTGTTCGCCGTCCTGCAGGCGCCAGGTCTGATCAACACCAGGTCGAGGAAGATCGCGGCGACGGCGAACGCGACCACCGCGCGCGAGACCCATCGCGTCGAGTTCTTCCAGCCCGGGCCAATGATGCCCTCGACAAAATACGTCAGGGGCACGTTGATGAGATAGGTGATGAACGCGATGAAGTACGTCCATTCAAACCGCGTCTCGCCGATTGTCGCTCTCACTGGCGCCTGCGACGCCAGCAAGCGGGTGCCGTAGAGGCCGACCGCCAGGCCGAACGCAAGAAGTATCACCGTGCCTTGCCGAGGTCGCAGCATCCAGGCCAGTACTGAGGCGCACCCGAGGACCAGGAACGTCGCGCCGATGAGAATACCCGCGAGCTCTGCGCCGGTCACAGAACGAGTGTACGTGCGGCGCGGAATAACGTGGCAAGATCAGTGGCCGGAAGGGGACGTCAGATGACCGCGCTCCACACCATTGATGACCGAAGTCTGTTGATCGACACGCTCGGTGGCGAGGGTGTCTTTCTAGGACCTATTCGCGTGCTCGACGGGCTCACCGCCGACCAGGCGCATGCGAAGCCGCATGGCCTGCCGCACTCGATTGCCGAGATCGTCGCCCACATGTGCTACTGGCAGGAGTGGTTCAATGGTTGCGCCGTCACCGGATTCGCTGGAATCGCCCAGCATGCGGCCGACGGGTGGCCGGCCGTTCCGGCCGATGGCTGGGACGCGGTGCGCACGCGCTTCCTCCACTCCATCCAAGAGGCCAAGCGAATCGCAGCGGAGTCCGACTCGCTCGGCGCCCCGCTCCTGCCGCCCGGCGTCCAGATTCCCGTCCTGGCAAAGGAGTCGCACGGGTCCGGTATCGTGCATGCGGCGCTGCACAGCGCCCATCATTTGGGCCAGGTCATCACGCTGCGCCAGTTGATGGGGCTTTGGCCGCCGCCCGGCGGGACGATCACGTGGTAGATCGGCAACTTCAGCCGATCGCGTGCAGCCGGCGGCGGAGCAGTTCGTAGAGCACCACGCCCGCCGCCGTCGCAACATTCAGTGAGCGCTTCTGGCCCAGCATCGGGATGCGGACGTGCGTCTGGATGCGATCCGACAGCACCCCGGCCACGCCCTCACGTTCGTGGCCGAACACCAGGCACAGCGGCCAGGGCGGTGCCCACTCGTACAGATCCACCGCGTGTGGCGACGTCTCGACCGCGACGATGTGATATCCGGCGGCGGCGAGCGCCGACAGGGCTGCGCCGGTATCGGGTTCGTACTGCCAGGACACGGTGAGCTCCGCGCCGAGCGCGGTCTTTGCGATGCCGCGCTGGGCCCGGCCGCCGTTGCCAGGTCGCGGCGTGATGCCGCAGAGTACCAAGCGCTCCACGCCGCAGCCATCGGCGGTCCGGAAGAATGCCCCAGTGTTGTAGATGCTGCGCACGTTGTCGAGCACGACCACGACTGGCAGGCGATCGATGGTCACGCCTCATCCTACCGCCCCGGACATGAGCGGCGGACCATCGCGCCAGCCCTTAGCGTGGGCGGCGCCGCCCCGGCGCGCCACGGGAGGGTTTCCGCGTTGGTGCGGCGTCTGCCGGCTGGCAAGAAGGCTCGGAAGCGACGCTGAACAGGGTGTTGCAGAGCGTACAAAAGAACCAGGACCCCTCGTCCTTCGATCTCGCGGTGTGGACACGGTCCGATTCGCAGGCCGGGCAGCGGAGTGTGTGCGGGTTCATGCGGTGTCGATGCAAACCGGATCTACTTTTACGGTGATCAGCCAGTGAGCTTTCGCCGAAGCGGCGCACGAACCCGGACGCGGGTGCCGTTACCTGCGCCGGATTCCACGGCGACCTCGCTGTTCACCAGACTCAACCGCTCGTGCATGCTGACAAGACCGAGTCCGCGGCTCCTGATCGCCGCGTCACATCGAAGCCGCATCGGTCATCCGCTAATCCGTAATTGCCGCCGGGTCAGGCCAGCCGCACGGTTCGCGCGATCCCCAGCCGAGCCATGCGGCTCTCCAATGTCGTCGGTTTGATGCCCAGTCGTTGTGCCGCGCCGTTGAGCCCGCGCACGCGCCCGCCGCACACATCGAGCACCGACTTGATGTGCTCGATCTGCACGTCGATGAGACGCGTGCTACCGATCGCTGGCGTCGACGGCTGGACCGGCGGGACGGTCGGCTTCAAGCACGACCCTTTGGCGATCACCATCTCGCGCTCGATCAGATTGCGCAGTTCGCGGACGTTCCCCGGCCATCGGTGGCGCTGCAAGTCGACGAGGCTGCGGCTCGAGATCGCGTCGATCTGCTTGCCGAACGAGCCTGACAATTCGTCGATGAACGCCCACACGAGCGCGGGGATGTCGTCGAGCCGATCGCGCAGTGGCGGAATCGTGATCGGGAACACGTTCAAGCGATAGAAGAGGTCCTCGCGGAACCGGTGGTCCCGAACGGCCTGTTCGAGGTCACGATTGGACGCGGCGATGATGCGAACGTCGACCTTGATCGATTGATGGCTACCCAGCCGCTCGATCGTCCGCTCTTGCAGGACGCGCAGGAGCTTGACCTGCATCTCGAGCGGCAGTTCCCCGATCTCGTCCAGAAAGAGCGTCGAGCCGTTCGCCGCTTCGAAGCGGCCAATCTGGCGGGACCAGGCGTCGGTGAAGGCGCCGCGCTCGTGCCCGAAGAGCTCGCATTCGATCAGTGGCTGCGGAATCGCCGCACAGTTGACGCGGACCATCGGCAGCCGTCGGCGCGGACTGGCGTCGTGGAGGGCCTGGGCGAACACCTCTTTGCCGACGCCGGTTTCGCCGAGAAGCAGCACCGTGGCACCCGTCGGCGCGACGAGCTGCAGTTGGTCGAGGACGGTCCGAATCGCCTCACTGTTGTAGACGATCGGGCCGTAGTGTTGCGCCGCGATCGTGCCGCGACGCACCGTGACTTCTCCATTGACCGACCGATCACCGGCGTCTTGCAGATCCTCGCGGCTCATGACCCGCTCCCTCGGCAATCAACGAGTGACGTGCCGGAGAGGGTAGACGGCTTCGGAGCGGCCCATCTACTGGACGTTGGTCCAGTGACCTTTGGATCAGGTGTGCGCTTGCTCGGCGAGCGATGCGAGGAGGGACAGAATGATGCTGCCGGAGAACGGCTTCAAGAGGAACGCCGCGCAGCCCGCCAGTTGGGCGCGCTCGCGAATCATGTCGGCTCTGTTCCCGCTGATGACGATGACCGGCACCCCGGAGCCTTCGGCACGGAGCCGCTGCTGGAGGTCGATGCCGGACATGCCGGTCAGCTGCACGTCGACAATCAGACAGAGCCAGGCGCCTGCGGGCCGCGCATCGATGAAGGACTCGGCGCTGTCGAACAGCTCGGGCTCGAACCCGCCGGCCTGGAGCAGTCGCCCAAGCGCACTGCGTGCGCTGTCATCATCCTCGATGACCGCGACGTGACCCGAGCGTGGTTCGGCCAACATGGTCGATCCGGAATCGTATTGCTCGCGGGTAGCGGCCGCTACTGGCCTTTGGTGCAGGGTGTCAGTCGGTGGGGGCGATGCCCAGGTCGACGGCCATCCGCGCCAGTTCGGCCATCGAGCTGATCTCGAGCTTTTGCAGAATGCTCGCCCGGTGCAGCTTGATGGTTCGTTCGGTGATCTGGAGATCCGCCGCGACCTGCTTATTGAGCTGCCCGCTGATCAAGTGCAGGAACACTTCGCGTTCGCGCGGCGTCAACCGCTCGTATCGCTGACGCAGTTCCTGTTGACGCGCGCGCGCCGCTCGTGCGGCGGTGTCCCGCGCAAGGGCGCGCTGCACGGCGGCGAGCAGGACGTGGCCGTCGACTGGTTTGGTGAGAAAGTCGACCGCGCCGCGCTGAATCGCACGCACGGTGTCAGGTATTTCCCCGTGGCCGGTCACGAAGATGATCGGCAGCGGCACTCCGCGTTCAGCCAGAACCGCCTGCAGCTCGAGCCCGTGGTGGTCCGGCAGGCGGACGTCCAGGATGATGCAGCCGGACGATTCGGCGTCAATGGCACCGAGAAACTCGACCGCGCCGGCATACGTCCGCGCTTCGAGTCCGGCGGCCGCGAGCAGGCGAGCCGTGCCCTTTCGGGCGTCTTCATCGTCGTCGACGACGTGAACGATGGCACCAGACACCCCTGTGCCTCATCATGCCGCGACAACCGGCGACCCCTTGAGGGGCAACGTCACGGTAAACGTCGCGCCGCCCTCCGGGTTGTTGCGCGCGTCCATCCGGCCGCGATGGGCTTCGACGATGCTGCGGGCGATGGTCAGGCCGATGCCGATGCCGTCGGTCTTGGTCGTGACGAACGGTTCGAACAGGGCACCGTTGACCGTCTCAGGCAGCCCGCTTCCGGCGTCCCGCACCGAGACTTCAACGGTGTCCCGACCGACGGTATTGCACATCCGGACGCGGCGTCGGTCGGGCGAGATTTCGCCCATGGCATCGATCGCGTTCACCATGAGATTCACGAGCACCTGCTGCAGGAGCACCTGATCGCCGACGACGAAACATGGCTCCGGCGGCAGGTCGAGGTCCACTTGCACCTGCCTCGCCCGGGTGTCGTGGGCGACGAGCGCCACGCTCTCACGCACGACAGCATGAATGTCGACCGGCTTCACATCGAGCTGACGGTTGCGCAGCATCGTCCGATGCCGTTCGATGATCTGTGTGGCCCGGACGTCCGCGGTACGGATATCCGCCAGAATGTCGCGCAGCGCGTCGGGAGTCGCGCGGTTGCCGGCGAGGAGCAGCTCGCCGGCCTGCGTGTTGTGCAGAATCGCGTTGAGCGGCTGGCTGAGCTCGTGGGCAATCGATCCGGTCAGCGCCGACATGGTGGCGCGGCGATTGGCGTCGGCGGCCAGCGCGAGATGGCGGCTGCTGTCGATCTCTGCCCGCTGCCGGGCGCGGCGCTGGTACAGCAATCCGGCGATGAAGATCGATTGAACGACGAGCGCGCCGAGCCCGCCGAGAACCTCGCGCCGATAATCCCGCCACAGACTCGGAGGCCGAAATCGAACGTCGCTGCCGGCGGGCAATTGCGACTCGGAAATGTTCCATCGCCGCAGCTGCCGGGCATCGAACGCGGCCTGCCCCAGCTGGAGCGGCGGAATCTTGATACTTGCGGCCGGCTCGCCATTCATGATTCGAACGGCGGCGTTCGCAGCCACCGCGCCGAGGTCTTCGACGTACAGCAACCGGCCACCGGCAATGCCGGAGCCCAGCCACACGCTCTGTGCGCCAAACATCGGGCGATTGGCGCGGGCAGAAAGGTCGGCGAGCGCTCGTTCCTCGCCTTGCCACCCCCCGGTTGCGAAGGTGCCGGACGAGATGAAGAAAATCGCCGAATCCGGTGACAGGGTCGCTGCGCGCTGGAGCAACTGTTCGTAGGAGAGATCGTCGGTCCAGATGAACGTCAACCGGTCCCGATAGCGCTCGAAGTTGCGTTCGAGCTCGTCGTGCCAGAACCTTCCCAGCGGCCCTGAGCCGTTGACCATGAAGAGGTGCTTGGTCTGGGGGAGAAGCTGCAGGATATCGTCGACCAGTGCGGGATAGTCGATGGCGACCGGCACCGACGTTTCGTTCTCGGCGAGGGGCGCATCCCGCAGGAACCTGACCTCGGTCGCGGCGAAGAGAATTGGTGTGTCCGGAAAGAGCTCGGGCCGATGCCGGCGGGCGAATGCTGCTGCCGGTCCGCCAACGGTGACGACGAGGTCGGGCCTTGGCCGATCGGTAAAGGCAGCCTGCAGGAAATCGACGATGGCCTTCTCCGGTGATTCCGTGAATCCTGCGGGTGCGACGACGAACTCAGTGACGGTGACGGGTTCGACGGTGCGCTCCTGCAGTGCGGCGCGGAAATTGGCGGTGACGGTGTCGAACACGAGGCTGCCGCGGTCGAGCGACTGCAGCAGCAACACCTGACGGACCGTCGGCGCGGCTTCGCTCGAGGCCGCGAGAAGCCAGAGCAGTATGGCTGTCAGGACGCTACGATAGAGCCTTCTACGCGTGGACATTTCAGACCATCAACCCGGGCCGCCATGATGACACATCCATGCGGCGGCAGGCGGTCCTTCAAGACCGCCGTGATCTGTCTCGTTCTGGCTCTGTGCTGGATTCCGGCGCGAGCACGCGCACAACAAGCCGGCGACCTTGCCGGGTCCATTCACGACCAGACCGGGGCAACGCTGAACGGCGTTCGCGTCACCATTCGCGGCCAGGAAACCCGAGACGGCACCACTAACGCTGACGGTAACTTCGAGTTTCGGCAGCTTTCTGAAGGTGACTATCAAGTGCTCGCGGAACTGGATGGATTCCAGCCCGCGCGCCGCACCGTCCGCGTGCCGGCAGGGGAGCGCGTCGTCGTTTCGTTGACGATGCAGGTCCTGCTGCTCGAACAGATCGTCGTCACCGCGGCGAAGGTGGGCGAAGGTGACGTGCAGACCATTCCCATGGCGATCACCGCCTTGTCCAACGCCGAGCTCGGACGCCTGGGGATTTCGACCGTGGACAAAGCGGCGGCGATGGCGCCTTCAGTCACCTTCACTCAGAACACCGGTTTCGGTCAGCTGTCGATTCGAGGGATCGGGACCAACGCCGTGTATGCCGGTGCCGATCCGAGCTCCGTGATGTACCTCGATGGTGTGTACCTGGCGCGGCCGGCGATGGCGTTCGTCGAGCTCCCCGATCTCGACCGCATCGAGGTGCTGCGCGGACCGCAGGGCACATTGTACGGACGCAATGCCGTCGGCGGTGCCGTGAACCTGATTCCCAAGCCGCCGACGAACGACCCACAGGCATCCGCGCGCTTCACCACCGGAAATTTCGGGGCGCTGCGTGCCGATGCCCGGGCGAGCGGACCGCTTAGCCGCGACCGCGTGATGGGTAGCGTCGCGTTCGTGCGGGGCGTACAGGACGGCTACGTCCGCGACCTCGAACATCCGGATCATCCACTTGGCGGTGACGATCTCACCGCCATGCGCGGACAGTTGCGCGTGGTCATCGATCGCCGAACCAGTCTGCTGCTGTCGAGCGACGTCACCCATCAGGAAGGGACGCCACTGACGTTCAACAAGGTGCTGGCGTTGAAGCCCGGCTTCGTCGTGAACAATCCGGACGAGCTGCACGAAGTGCGCGCGTCGATCCCCGCCACGAGTCGCAACCTGCAGTACGGGGGGACCGCACGATTGACGGCGGCGCTCACCCCATCCGTCACGCTCGTCAGCCTGACGGCCTTCCGGAAGCTGGACTACGAGTTCTCGGTCGACTCGGATATCACCGAGCTCGAGGTGTCGACGTTCGACCAGCACGAACGGCAGCACCAGGTCTCGGAGGAGATCACCGTGTCCAGTCGGCAGCCCGGGCTGACGTGGGTCGGTGGCGCGTTTCTGTTCAGCGAAGAAGACCGTCAGAGGTTGCTCAGCCCTCAACTGCCGTCCAGGACCGAGATTCGACTGCTTCCTGACGTGGATGCGAGTAGCCGCGCGGTCTTTGGACAGGCGACCGTCGGATTGACGTCGCGGTTGTCGGCGACGGCGGGTCTTCGCTACACCCACGAGACGAAGGACATCGAGAACGCCGGCGGTCGTTACAGCCTCGACGCGCCGGAGACTTCGGTTCCCGGTTCGGTCTACGGCTACGCCGACTCGATATCGCACGGTGCGTGGACGCCGAAGGTCGGTCTCGAGACGACATTGCCGGGCGGCGCGCTCGTTTTCGTGTCGGCAACACGCGGGTTCAAGAGCGGCGGCTTCAACCTGTCGTCGACGGCCCCGGGCCGTGGGTTCGACCCCGAGTGGGCGTGGAGCTACGAGGGCGGCGTGAAAGGCGCACTCCTGCAAGGACGGTCGCGGGTTGCGATCTCGGCGTTCGTCATGGACTACACGAACCTGCAGGTCCAGACGCCGATTCAACCCGGGGTGTACGACATCCGGAATGCGGCGGCGGCGACGATTCGCGGCGTCGAAGCGGAGAACACGACGCGATTCACCGGCAGCCTCGAGGTGGGAGGGCATGTCACGTGGCTCGACGCCACCTACGACCAGTACCTCGCGGTCGCCGTCGGCGGGGCGACGGGAGATGTGTCAGGCAACCGGCTCAATAACGCTCCGAAGTGGGCCGGCCGCCTGTGGGTCGAGTGGATGGGTGCGGTCGGCCGATCGGGACGACTTTCGCTCGGAGCCGACGTGACGGCGCAGTCCACCGTCTTCTACACGCCCTTCAATGACGACGTCCAGCGGCAGCGTCCCTATGGGCTGCTGGGCGCCCGCATCGAGTACGGGCCCAGCGATCGCCGGTGGTCGGTCAGCGCCTACGGCCGAAACCTGACGAACACGGACTACGTGACCGGAACGTTCGGGACGGCGCCTACCGCCTTTGGCGGACGTCCCGGACCTTCACGGCAGCTGGCTATCGATTTCATGCTGCGACGCTGACGCGTTCGCGGCGCTCCACGCTAGAATCGGCGTGCCCGCGACAACTGCTTATGGCCCTAGCCGCCGGTACGCGCCTCGGCCCGTACGAAATCCAATCCGCGCTCGGCGCCGGCGGAATGGGAGAGGTGTACAAGGCCCGCGATAGCCGCCTCAATCGCGCCGTCGCGGTGAAGATTCTTCCGGCGGCCCTCGCGGCGGATCCGGATCGTCGCACCCGGTTCGAGCGGGAAGCGCGTGCCATCGCCGCCCTTTCACATCCACACATCTGCGTCGTTCACGACGTCGGCCGCGAAAGCGGCGTCGACTATCTGGTGATGGAACATCTCGAGGGCGAGACGCTGGCGGCGCGTCTCATGCGGCAGGGCGGCCCCTTGCCGCTCGATCAGGTATTGCGCATCGCCAGCGAAATGGCCGACGCCCTCGACAAAGCACATCGCGCCGGCATCGTCCACCGCGATCTCAAGCCGGCCAACATCGTCCTGACCAAGTCCGGCGCGAAGTTGCTCGATTTCGGCCTGGCGAAGTGGCAGGAGCGGGCCGAGCCCGTCCAGCTGACGGCCGTCGATCAGGCGACGCGAGTGGCCGGGCCGGGGACCGCGTCCGGAATGATTCTGGGCACGGTCCACTACATGGCGCCGGAGCAGGTGGAAGGCCGCGAGGCGGACGCGCGCAGCGACATCTGGGCACTCGGCGTGGTCATCTACGAGATGGCGACCGGCGCGCGGCCGTTCGACGGGGCGTCGGCGGCGAGCGTCATCGGCGCGATTCTGAAAGACACGCCGCCGCCGATGTCGTCGCGCCAGTCGCTGACGCCGCCGGCACTCGATCATCTAGTCGAGCGGTGCCTCGACAAGGATCCGGACGAGCGCTGGCAGAGCGCCGGTGACGTCAAACGCGAGCTGAGCTGGATTTCACGTGCACCTTCGAGCTCGACGTCCTCGATCGCCGCCACCGCGACTGCGGCGCCGCCCGACCGTCGATGGTCGCGCCGGTCCCTGGCGATCGCGGCCTCGGCGATCCTCGGCTTGGCGGCTGGTCTGCTCGGTGGTGGCCTGGTTGCGCGCCGGGCGCCGCCTGCGGAGTCGGCGGGCCGTGCCGACGTCGTGAAGTTCGAGGTGCTGCCGCCACCCGACGCCACGTGGTCGCCGTCGCTCGTCGCGTTCACGACCCAGGTGGCCATCTCGCCAGATGGGTCGCGGCTGGCCTATGTCGCGGGGAAGAGGGGCGAACCGCCGCGGATCTGGATCCGGCCGCTCGATCGCGTGGACGCGCAGCAGTTGTCCGGCACTGAGGGTGCCTACCTGGTGTTCTGGTCGCCGGACGGGCGTTCCGTGGCGTTTTTTGCCGAAGGCAAGTTGAAGAAAGTCGACATCGCCGGCGGCACACCTCAGACGCTGTGCAACATCGTCGGCGGCCGCGGCGGCGCGTGGAGCTCAACGGGTGTCATCGTGTTCGGCGGCCAACCGAACAGCCCGCTCTTGCAGGTGTCTGCACAGGGCGGATCGGTGACGCCAGCGACCGCTTTTGATCCGGCGCACGAGGCGGTGCTGCACTACTGGCCGCAGTTCCTCCCCGACGGCCGTCACTTCCTGTACTTCCAGCGCAGCTCGAAACCGGAGTTTGAGGGCATCTACGTCAAGTCCCTGGATTCCCCCGAAACCACACGGATCCTCTCGTCGACCCTCCGCGCGGCGTATGCGCGAGGACATCTCTTGTTCGTCCGCGACGGTCTGCTGTTCGCGCAGCCGTTCGACGACAAGACCTTGCGCCTGAGCGGCGAACCGGTCCGGCTCGCCGAAGGCGTGGGCTACTACACGGGATCCTTCGGCTATGCCGCGTTCGATGTGTCGGAGAGCGGCGCGCTGGCCTACGGACCCGCGTTGTCGACGTCGACCGTGCTCCACTGGGTCGGTCGCGATGGCAAATTGCTGTCAACTGGACCGGGCGGCGCGTTCACGTCACCGCGCCTCGCTCCGGATCAAAAGAGCGTGTCGATGTCGGTCCGCGACGAGCAGTCGTCCTCGGACATCTGGGTCCTCGACGTGGTGCGCGGCATCTCGACACGGATGACCTTCGATCCGTCGACTGACTGGTTTCCGGTCTGGACACCCGATGGGGCACGCCTCGTCTTCGGGTCGACGCGCGATGGCGCGACAACAATGTACGTGAAGAGCGCGACGGGCAGCGGCGACGAGTCGCGCATCGAGCATCAGTTCACGGTCGGGCGGACCGGGGCCTATCCGAGCGATGTCTCGCCCGACGGACGTCAAGTGCTGTTTCACGTCTCCACGGCGCGTGGTTATGACATCAACACCCTCTCGCTGGCTCCAGGGGCGCAACCCACGGAGTTCCAGGCGTCCGCGTTCAACGAAGTCCAGGGACGCTTCTCGCCCGATGGTCGCTGGGTGGCGTACGCCTCGGACGAATCGGGGCAGTTCGAGGTCTACGTGCGCGCGTTTCCCTCGGGCACGGAACGGACCGCAATCTCCGTTGGCGGCGGCATGCAGCCGGAATGGCGTCGCGATGGGAGAGAGCTCTTCTATCTCTCGCGCGATCGCCAGATGATGTCAGTACCGATCACGATCGGCGACAAGGTCGTCCCCGGGACGCCGCGTCCCCTCTTCGGCGTCGACGTCGTCGCGCCGGTCTCGCCGTATCCGAACGACTATGCGGTCAGCGGCGACGGCCAACGGTTCCTCGTGAACAGCGCCGCGCCGGTGGCGAACCGCCAGGCGCTGACGGTGTTCCTCAACTGGCCGGCTGCGTTGCAGAAGTAGCGCTGACAAGGTCTCGTCGATGGCTCTCGCCGCCGGAACGCGCCTAGGTCCTTACGAAGTCGGCTCCAGCATCGGCGCCGGCGGCATGGGCGAGGTGTACAAGGCGCGCGACACGCGGCTCGATCGCACGGTCGCGGTGAAGGTGCTGCCGGCGGAGCTCGCCGCGGATCCTGAGCGGCGTGGGCGCTTCGAACGGGAAGCGCGGGCCATCGCAGCCCTTTCCCATCCCCACATCTGCGTCGTCTACGACGTCGGCCGAGACGGCGAGGTCGACTATCTGGTGATGGAACATCTCGAGGGCGAGACGCTGGCGGGCCGCCTCGAACGCGCGAAGGGGCCGCTGCCCCTGGATCAAGTGCTCCGATTCGCCGGCGAGATCGCCGACGCGCTCGACAAGGCGCACCGGGCCGGCATCGTGCACCGCGATCTCAAGCCCGCCAACATCATGCTCACCAAGTCTGGCATCAAGCTGCTGGACTTCGGCCTGGCGAAGCTGCGCGGGGTAGTCGCGCCCATCGCGATGACGACGATCGAGGGGGCGACGACGACGGGCGTGCCGGCGACGGCGACCGGGACGATCCTCGGGACGGTCCACTACATGGCGCCGGAACAGGTGGAAGGGCGCGACGCTGATGCGCGGGCCGATATCTGGGC